>Ga0315274_10015085_pt1 | contig 10952 bp, 17 predicted proteins | sample YL17G02_20_MG_FD_203700 | JGI IMG/M metagenome (GOLD analysis project Ga0315274, IMG submission 203700) | Sediment microbial communities from Yellowstone Lake, YNP, Wyoming, USA - YL17G02_20 | ecosystem: Environmental > Aquatic > Freshwater > Lake > Sediment | place: USA: Wyoming | collected...
GTCCGAGAGCAGCAGATGCACATACGAATAGTGCGTTCCCTCACGCCACCCTATCTTTTCCTCCTGTTTCCTCCGTTTATCTCGTCTTATGAGGTCTCGTGAGCGAACAAACCGACCCCAGTTCTTCGCGTATGCAGACACGGGCGTGAGTGCGTAGTTTTTCACAACAGACCGAACACCATAGAGGCGACCATGCCTATCCTTAGTGATACCAATTATCACGCGCCAACCCAATCCACGTATCAGCCAGCGTTGCCCTACCTGTGCCCTAGCACTCGCCATACTGCACCCACCAATCGTGTGGGATAGGACCGAGGGCAGCCTGCTCACGCACGTACTCACGTCCATCGCTTGTGAGCTGCACTGGGATGAAGGCACCGCAGTCGGAGCAATGGATAGGCGTATCCCACTCACTGTCAGCGAATATCACGCCTATGCTGTTCCCCTCGCTGTCCTCCCACCGGTGATGGTTACAGCCAGGGCAGCCCTCCGGCTCGTGCCCGTACCTCTTGAATGTGCAGGTGGGGCAGTACGTGTCGGCGTCCGCCGTATACCCCAGAACATCATATGCTTTCATCGTTCACGCTCCTCTCTTAGATACTAACTAGAAGCGAAAGTGTGCCTATCTTAGCACGAGGGGATGCCATCTATCTACGCCTCAGTTGATGCAGAGGTTCGGGTTCTAGCGGAATCACCGCATCCGTCTCCGGCTCTCCCCGACGATGAAGTAGTGATGAATAATGAGTGAATCGCAAACGCTGTTGCCCACAATCTCGGCAACGATACCAGAGATCCATTCCTAAACGACCCATTCGCTGCCAAACTGTCCCACCACAATGATAGCATCGCATCCAAGGACGTGTCATGTACGTGCCTCCCTCTCAGACACTAACTAGAAGCGAAAGTGTGCCTATCGTGAGCGTGCCTCCCGCTTCTACACCCACTCGTGGCCCAGGTCAGACCAATCGTCTACTACTACATCGGCTGCGCCAATGGCTAGGCTGACATGGTGACTCGTCGTCTGCGATACATAATGCTTGGGTGCCTGGTAGCGCTTGACCGCCTTGACTGCTGAGGCGCCGGTGCCGAGCGTCCTGCCTATGAGTAGAGCGTATGAGAATAGGTTGTTCCCATCCGTCAACATGTGTCCAGATGCGGCCGCCTTGCCACGGCGCCAGCAGAATGCAACTTGCAGATTAGTCATGTCCGCTTATCTCCTTCCCGCTTCGGCTGCCGTCTCTTCCTCGTCCTCGTACTGTCCATAGTACGGGCTAGGCATCTACTTTGCCACCTCCTCCGTTGTGTACGGACTAATCCAGCGCGAGTGTTGCTTAAGATATTCACTGCCTAGCTTGCCTTGCTCTCGCATGATGCGTGACCTAGCAGCCTTACGTGCTAGTGCCTGGTGCCTGCGTCCTTGCCTACGCAGCAGCCTTGCAATGCCAAGTATATCAAACATGTGCTATTCCTCCCTGTTTCGCTCGTCTATGATGGCAGCGATGAAGTCCTGCACATCTACGATAATTTGCCCTAGTGCTCGGATGATGTCCAAGTCATTGTCACCATCCTCACCGGCGCACTCGATTGCTTCCCTCACGATGGACTCGTTCAAGCCACCGTCGCAATCATCTTGAATCGGCATGGTAGTTGCCTGCTCGAACAAGCGTTCCAAGTCTGCGCGTTTCAGGTTCACGTTAGTTCACCTCCTCCCCTACGATGCGAGTCTCGGTCACGGTCAGGAACATCTCATCCTGGCCGTACAACTCGCAAGCGTGCCTTTTGTAGTGCGTCCAGAAGATAGAGTCGTAGGTAGCGCAGACAATGCGCCATATTTCAACCCTATCCTGGATGATTTGCCGTTGTGGGTTGACCCAAAAGCCCGTGCAATCGGGCACTATGGTTGCACCACCGAACGTATAGGCCAGGGTGTGCAACTCGTGACCGAGGACGGCAGGAGGTATCGACCGGCCATCCTTATACGTCAAGGGCACATAGACTTCCACTAGATACGACATCTTCGTCTCCTTTCCTATCATCTGCGATTATTGCGTGTGTCTCTTCACGTCCACGTTGCCAATCCCATATCGTCCACTGTGCAACAAACGCGGATACGCCATATCGCTGGCCTATCTGCACTATGCTTGACTCTATCTGGGCATAGACTTTGACCGGGAGGGTGTTACGAATCTGGCCAGTTGCCCATCGTTGGATATGCCTGTCACAACAGGCAATGTCTGCCACTGTGGGAGCCAACAAGCACAGTGCAAAACTTAGCTTAGCCATCCCTAGTCCTTGGACGTTGAGCCTATCCCTTGCTTGTCCTGCGGTCTCTCCTTGCCTTATGCGCCACGATTCAGGGTGGGCAAGGAACCGATGCGTGAACGCAACTATGTCCTTCGCCTTTGTTGGTGCGTATTGCACCGAGGGCGACCGGCGGATGCTCGCCTCCGCTTCACTAGCATCGAGCCAATACCGTCCTCGCATGCGCAAGAATGCCGAGCACGTGTGCTCAAAGGGCGTGTTGATAGAGAGAAACGCGAACAAGTACCGGTCGTAAACGCTCATATCGTCACCGACCGGCTCGATTATGGCCGCCCATACCTCGTGGATGCGAGCACTACGACCGAGGTACTGCGCCAACGTACAGCCACGGGCCGGTAGCATCCGCATCTGTCGCTTGCGTGCTAGCATGATGGGCATCCAGGTAGATGGCCGAGTGCCACCAACACATGCTGCGCTTGCGATTCGTTCGCGCATTGCACATGACGCAGTAGACGGTCGTCCTTGTGCTCGCAGATGTAGCGACCGAGGACTATCAATTCACAGTAGTCAACGTCACCAATGAGGATGGCTGTGATTAGCTCGTCGCATTGGGTCTCGGTCAAGGATTTCACGTTAGTGCTCCTTTCTCATTGTCCTCGTCGGTCAGGTTATAGCTATGCTTGTAGCCGTCCTCGTCTTCGAATTCGGCTAGTATCACATCCTCAACGATTGCCTGCGCCTCAGACACTATGGGCACATCCTGTACTGCCAGCGTTGTCTGCCGTGGTGCGTCCAGCGTACACCCGCGAGCACGCGCCCAGTGCAGATACGCAAGCGCTTGTGCTATGTGAATGTGCTCGTTGTGCTCTATCGCATAGCATATGGCGCGTTCCTCGTGCGTGAGTGGGAGCAACCGGTCAAGGTCTTTCGTCGTCTGCGTCTCCATCTTCCTATCCTCCTACAATATAAGACGCATGACCGGTCGGCCTGTTACAGTCTTAGCATACCATCTTTCAGCCATCCTGCCGAATGCCAAGGTAAACATCCGGTTAAAGTCTGACCTCGCGTAGCGCACGAGCACGAGGACGCACGGGCGCGAGGGTGTGGGCGTATGCTATCGTATGCGCCAGATTGTTAGTTAGTGTACATGCTACACTAAGGTTAGTGTACAGATGACACGAAGTAGATGCGGGCATCACGTGGGCATCACAAGCGAGCAGCGGGCTCCACCCCGCGTGCGTGCTGTCCCTGGATGGATTTCCTCAAATAGGGACAATCTATTGCGACATATCCCTGACTGCCTGCCGCTATAGCGCTTGGGCATGGGGCGCTAGGTTGGGCATAGCATCGCATATGTGTAGTCAGATACAGAGCATCGCATGCGCACCAGTCGCCGGCCTAGCTAGTCAGGGATGCTCGCATGCGGAAACGAGGGCACGGGCTGCCTCCATACGTGATTTGTTCATATACGACCATCCGACCACATGTCTATTGCACCACAACGCATCATTATTGCACCACCGCTTCGTTATATCTGCGCACAGCTTCGTTACCCTTTGTTCGGCCTCTCAGACAGTATATCCTGTCCGGGGACCTTCTCTAGGACAAATGTTCCAAACTTAGGGTGCGGGCTAATAGTTTCTAAACTTGGGGTACTTGGGACCATACCGATGGGGGATCGTGCCCGGATATGGTTTCCCAGCACCAGCGGCGGCCCAGAACCCGAAGCACAGCACGATGAGGGCGGGGGCCAGGCAGATGACCAGCATGGCGATAGATAATGCCATCATTGTGAAACCTCCCGAATCTAGGGCCTTTACTAACGGACCCTGTAATTAACCGGACTTTAGTAACCCAAGAGACCCTTCATGGATCGGATGGGAACCTGCCCAGTCTCCGCCGCGATCTCCCGGACGTTCTTCTGGTAGACCGTCTCGGTTGGGCGCCCTGGTTTCTGCAACTCGATCTCCAGCCCAGACGCCTCCAGAAGGATCGTAGCGATCAGCCGGCTCTTGCTCAACCCCCGGACCTCAGATGTCTTCTTCAACCACTCGTCCAGGGCTATGGGGCACGCGAACCCCACTGGTGTCGATTTGTAACCTGTTTGCATGTTCTCCACCTCCACTTAGATTGTAACACACCCTAATTAAATAATCAATACCCATCCCTCTGACAAAATGACGCTAGTAGAGTAATATAGACAGAGGGGTGGATAATGATTATTTAATTAGCTCGAAATCGCTTCTGAGGGCGTTATTTTCGAGAAAAGGGCGAAAAAGGCTTGACAAGGTGGGCTACATGCGCTTATCCTATAATCGAGTGTCGCTCTCCGCGCTCCACTTGCCCAGTGCCCCCCAAGGGGGTACGCCGCCGGGGGTCCGGTGCGCCTCCCCACTGGACCCCCAAGATTAATTGGGAGAAGGAGAGAGGAGACCAGTGCCGGCCGTTAGTGCTGCCCAGTTACGCGCGGCTTATGCCGCAGCCAATAGAGGTGAGGGTTGGGGCAAGAAAATGGTTGCCCACACGCCCAAGACGACGCAATCGCGTCTTTTGAAGGGAACCAAACCGCAAAGTAAGAAGAAAAATAAGAAAAGGAGGAAAAAGTATGGCTAATCCACTAAAAAAGGCTGTCAAGAAGGTCAAGAAGACCGCGAAGAAGGCTTGGAAGCAGGTCGAGAAGGCTGAAAAGAAGGTAAATCCCTTCAAGAAGATCACAAAGGTCCTCAAAAAGGCTACCAAGGCCGCGAAGAAGGCAAAATAGGGCGGCTAAGGCACCAAAATAGGGAGATATCGTGCCAGAGAGTACACCAGAACTCCTGGATGAAATACTCTTCGACCCAATTCGTCGGATTGAGGAGTTGCTTACCGTTCCCGACAAGTACACTAGAATAGTACCTTTTCGGATGTGGAAGAACCAGCGGGATTTCGTCACTCGTGCCACAGCACCTGATCACCGTAAGCGCCGGGTTCACCTGAAGCCCCGACAGATCGGGGAATCTGCAATTATCGTAGCGAACAACGCAATGGATGCCATGACCACCCCTAACTTCACTGTCCTGGTCATTGCCCAGGATGCCCCCACTCTCAAGCTGTTCCGGGCACACTACAAGCAGCACCTGAACGATCTCAGGCGCATTGGGTACGCTCCGCTCGTTGGGGAAGACAACGCTGACATGTTGGAGTTCCCCGGACTCAGTTCTCGCATCCTGTTCGAGACTGCGGAGGGTGAAGCAGTAGGTCGCGCTTGGACAGTCAACCGATTGCACTGTACCGAGGTTGCTCACTGGCTACACCCCGTGGATACCCTCACTGGTGCCCTCCAGTCCGTCCCGATGGACGGCGAGGTAGATATTGAATCAACTCCCAAGGGCGCCGGCGGTGTGTTTCACAATATCGTGAAAGCGGCTATGGCTGACGAGGTTGCCGGCATCGGAGGGTACTGGGAACTCTTCTTCTATCCCTGGTGGGAGACCTCCGAGTATATCTCTGATGACAACACCCCGATTGTGAATCTGAGCGTGCAGGAACGGTATCTGATGCAGACGCATAGTCTGACCTATGCTCACCTTCGCTGGCGCCGGATGAAGTCAGCCGAACTCGCCCTAACCGGCAAGCCATTCGAGCAGGAGTACCCTGAAGACCCGATCACCTGTTTTGCTGCTGGTGGAGCATCCCCCTTCAAGATGGATGTCATACAGCGGCTCTTGCGTGATGCTAAGGAGCCTATTGTGAAGGGTCTACCCCCGCGGGAGGGGATGCTGGGCCGGATGTATGCAGACAACTTGTGGATTTGGAAGGAACCACTTGCTGGCCGGCAATACCTCATCCCCGCTGACATTTCTGAGGGATGCGGCCAGGACTACTTTGCGGCCGTGGTCCTTGACTACATCACCCTAGAAGTTGTGGCTGCCTTCTACGACAACATGATCGAACCTGCTGAGGCTGCTACAATCCTAGCCGAGATGGGTTACTACTACAACAAGGCGCTTCTGGCCCCGGAGACCTATCCCGGAATCGGGTATGCGACCGGGAAGGACCTGGAGAACAAGCTCAACTATCCGAACATGTACTACGGCATTGATCCCCGGCGCCCAGAATATATTGGGGATGTGGGCTGGCGAACTGACGCTAGAACGAGACCCATGATGCAGTCCGCTTTGATCAAGTTCGTTGCTGGTGGAAACGTCATCTGTTGGGACAAGCGTGGGCTGCAAGAGCTGGTCAGCCTCGTGTGGAAGCAAGCGACTGAGGATTCCCGTCCTCGATTGGAGGCCATGCCTGGCGAACACGATGACTACGCTATGGCCCTAGCTATCGGCCTGGTGGTGAGAGAGTTCCAACCACCTATTTTTGATCAGGAGCGCACAAAGCCTGTACAACAGCGCCCCAATATGCTATAGTGTAGAGGAGTAGCCATGCCTGACTTTATTCAACTCGAAGACCTACAGACCCAGATCATCAACCGTGAGCGAGACATGAAGCCTCGCAATGATCGGATGGATGTCTGGCACTCCACGTATCTCCTCATTGACGAGTACCAGTTGTCCAAGCCCAAGGGTATCGTTCGGTTCACTTCCAACGAGCCTCGCACCATCCTGGACCTTGGTGTCAACATCATGTCCCGGCATCCGTTCAAGCCTCGCATCCCTATGACGTATGCGGACAAGGATACTGAGCGGGAAGGCATTGGCCTGCTGGAGTTCGGCATCAAGGGTTGCTTCCGTGATCTGGACCGACAGATGAACAGACGCGGGCTTCCCTCGGCTCGCAAGATCGCTGCTTGGCACTTGCTCCTGCGTGGATACGCCGCATCACGCTTCGTGGTACGGAATGAGAAGAATCCCCTGGATTACGAACCTTGGGACATGCGATTCACTCTTCCACTATTCGACCGTAAGGGCCTCCACTCTGTCATCTATCAGTCAGTCACAACCTGGGGCGACATTCTGGAATCCTTCCCCGACGCTGCTGCCGATCTTGTAAAAGGTGCAGGTCGCCTCCTCAGTCAGGACCTGGGACAGTGGGTTACCCAATATGAATACTGGGATCGCTACCAGGAGGCTGTGGCTGTGGGTCAGCCCCAGCGAAGGTCTGCTTCTGATATACGGAACACTGGCCGGCCTGAGTCCTGGCTTCTGTGGGCCGATCCACCCTCATTGCATGGAATCCAGGATGAGAACGATGATCCAACGTGTCCTGTCATTATCGTCGCTGCTAATGGACTTCCCCTCTTCAACACCCCCCGACGGCCCGCTGCCACCCTCTACGAAGCGGGGCCAGTGGACCTAGCTGTCAAGCGCGGTGCTCTTCCCATCTGGAAGCGGCAAGGTGGCTGGATAGCCGATCAGGGCCGCTCCATCCTGGCAGCCGTGGAAGACGCCATTCCTCAGTTCAACGAGATAGTGTCGATCATCTGGCAGATCATGGACAATGATGCCTTTGGCACATGGGTGCAGAGAACCCGCGCGGGTGAACTCCGCGATGTGACCCTCGGTGGAAATGCTATCAACCCCATGAAGATTGGTGAGAGTCTGGAGCGTGTGGCTGGTATGGCTGCTAGTCCCGATACCTACCGCCTGCTGGACTTCCTTGGCAAACAGGTTTCGCAAGGTTCCTTGGACCAGAACCTCCTTCGTGGACTTGAGAACTTCACAGGTTCTGGGTTCCTGCGTTCCCAGTTGGAGAACGCTGCCCTCAATGCCATTGGTCCCTGGCTAGAGGCTTATGAGTGCTGGGCCACCGAAATTGCCCAATCACTGATGAACCAGCTACATCACGGCTCTGGCTCAGAGTTCACGGTTATCGCTGAGGGTTCCGGCCGGCGCCTGATGAAGATCAAGTTCGGCCCGGAGATGGTGAAGGATGTCGTCTATGTGGAGATGAAGGCCAAGCCTGCTCTGCCTGATGACCTCGCCGTTCGGGTGAACATCGCTGCCCAGCTTCTTAACCCGGCCCGGCCTATGGCTTCCCTCCAGACCGTCTTCGATCAGGTGCTGGACTGGGAGGACGCCGAGCGCGAGAAGAAGCTCCTCTTCGATGACGTTGCAGACATGGACCCGATTGTGGTCATGCTGCGAATCCAGGCCCGCATGGTGGCCAGGGGGATGCCTGAGATCGCCAAGCTGTTTGGTGACAAGGCGTTCGTCATGGCCTTCGCCCAGCAAGTCATGCAGGCCCGTTTGGTACAACAACTACAGGGTGGTGGGCAGCCTGGTGGTGGTCCTCCTGGTGCTCCGATGGGTGGAGGTGAGGAACCGGCAATGGCTCGCCCAGAGGGTGCTCCACCTGAGACTGCCGGGATCGAGGGTGGGCGCACAGGCGTTCCTCCGGCACCAGCCGGTGAGGGGGGTATGGTCTAATGGCTGAAGCAGGACTACCGCAAGAGGCCGGCACCACTGATCCCCTGGATCGCCTGGTCAGTGCATCGGGACTGTCTCGTGAGTTCGTCATCTGGTATCTGAACTATCTGGGTCAATCCGGGTGGCCAGACGCTACAGCTCAGGGTTTCTGGAACGCCTTTCCGAAAGAGAAGGATGCCGTCAAGAAAATCAAGGATGCCAGGAAGAACCTGGACAAGCCATTCTCTGACTGGGAAACCAAGAGAGCTGCTCAGGCTCCCACAGCGGGTGAGGGTGCCGAAGCGCAAGCAGCCGGCATAACTCTCAGTGATCCTACCACTCAGCCCTTTGCCTACCTTGGTGAGCGACTGTCTCAGGGTATTGAGATCGAAGCCAAGATGATGAACATGACTCCGGCGGAGTACCTTGCGTATCTCCAGGCCGGCGGGGAGCGTCCCACAGATCACCCCTTGCTTGGGTCAAGCGGTTGGGAGTTTCCAACAGAAGAGGCTGCGGCTGCTGGTGCAGGTAACCCAGAACAGGATGCTGCTACCAGTGCAGTCACTGGCGCTGTGGGCGAAATCTTCTCTGACCTTAGCCCGGAAGACCTACAAGGTCTGGGAGCTGAAGGAATCAGTGAGAAGTTCGGCCTTCAGCAGTTGGCAGTGCAGGAACCTGAAGCGTTCTTGCAGGCCATGTTCGACAAGGCAGGCATTTCTCCCTCTCCACCCATCTATGGCTTTCTGCGAGACATGATGCCATCTATCGTGCTCCTTGCCTCTACACGTGAGGGCCAGGACATTCTCAAGTCACCAGGCGGGGCAGTCGAACTGAACAAGGCAATCAACGAGGTTATGAGTCAGGGATTCCCCTCCCGCCAGTCTGTCACTGCTGGATTGCAGGGGATGGGTGGATTTGCACGAGAGCTACTAGAGGGCGGCTATGAGTCTGGCCGTGGTCAGTTTAACTTCGTAATGGGTACTCTGGATGCCCTGCTAGGTCCCACAATGGCTGAGCCACTCCGACGCGCCCTGTTCTCTGATACAGCAGCGACTCAGCAGGGAGATCGCTATCTGTCCGCTGCTGCCCGTGGCGTCTTCCAAGGAGACTTCATTGACTGGCTGAAGACACAGGGATATCCCATTCCCCAGTTGCCAGCCTATCAAGCCACACCGGGTGCAGTTGCAGGTGCCACTACAGGTGCTGTTGCTGCTCCCTTCGTTGAGGAGGGTCTAGCAACCAAGCCAGGCAGCGCTCCGTTCTTTCCTGTGGCAGGAGGTACATACGAATAATGGCTAGAACAGGACAATTCATGGCAGGGGAAGGCTTGGCAGCGTTTGCCGCACGTATGGGAGTCAGTGTGGAGGAACTCTACCGACTGAACCCGAAACTGGGTCCAGAGAGTTTCGTTGAGGGGTTTAGCCTAGTTCTTCCAGATGCACCAGTGGTATCCTCTACCGCTCAGGGTCCAGCCTACACTGATGCTATGGGTGGAGCCGCAGTTCAACTTGCGGGACCCCAAGGTACTCCGGTAGCTAATCCTGCAACTGGTGCTACTCCTGCTGACTCTGCTGCCCCTACTGGAACCCTAGATATGACTGATACCAGTGGTCTCTTCAATGAGATGCTCAAGAACTTCACCGCAGCCTTCCAAACCTTCCTGTCGGCGCCCTCCTTCGTCCGCAATCAGGAAACCGCCCGTGCCGGCGTCCAGGCAGGCCACCCTGGTGCCATCGGTGGCTTCTCCCAGCAGGAGGCTTCCTTCCTGCGTGAGATAGAACCTGAGTTGTACAGCCAATATGGAGAGGCCGTACAGAGGGAGTGGGCCAAGACCGGGTTGACCGGATCAGTGCCCACACTGACGGCTGCCGACTTCCTCAAGGGTATCAATGTGAAGGAGAAGATGGAGATGGAAGCCCCGGGCACGACACGGGGTAACAGACGCTCTGGCCCGCCTTCCATTGCACCTCGGAGGTTGCGCTTCTAATGAACGATGATTTCGATCCACAGGCTGATGCCGTCATTGACAAGCTGCTGGCTGAACTGAAGGCAGCCGAGATCAAGGGTGCCGAGGTTCGGGCCAAGAATCAGCTTCCAGCAGAGACCAGTACAGATGTCAAACCTCCTGTGTTCAAGTCTGCCCTCTACAAGAAGATACAGGAGAAGGGAAACCTGTCTGAGAAGGACATTATGAAACTTGTGGCGAGAGAGGTTCGCCGGGGGATATAACCATGCCAGGTGTAAAGGCAGGACGAGGTACTCCCTTCCTTGACAGAGAGTTGCGGAAGGGTGCAGCCCAGCAAAAGCTAATGGATGTGCCCCAGCCCGGTGGACTTGGTAGACCATCCCCAA
>Ga0315274_10015086_pt1 | contig 10951 bp, 10 predicted proteins | sample YL17G02_20_MG_FD_203700 | JGI IMG/M metagenome (GOLD analysis project Ga0315274, IMG submission 203700) | Sediment microbial communities from Yellowstone Lake, YNP, Wyoming, USA - YL17G02_20 | ecosystem: Environmental > Aquatic > Freshwater > Lake > Sediment | place: USA: Wyoming | collected...
AGGATGGAATCACTGAGGTACTGAGGGGGATGAGGGCACTGAGGGGAGGGACGCCGCCTGAGCAGGGGATACCAAGTCAGTGTGCTCAGTGCTCGTCAGCGCTTTCAGTGGTTCGTCGGGTGGGGGACGGAATCACTGAGGCACTGAGGGAAATGAGGGCACTGAGGAGGGCCGCCGCCTGAGCAGGGGACGCGAGTCAGTGTGTTCAGTGCTGATCAGCGCTTTCAGTGGTTCGCCGGGTGGGGGAAGGATCACTGAAGCACAGAGGGGGATGAGGGCACTGAGGAACGATGCCGCCTGAGCAGGGGACGCGAGTCAGTGTGTTCAGTGCTGATCAGTGCTTTCAGTGGTTCGTCGGGTGGGGGAAGGATCACTGCTCGTCCAGGCAGCAGAGTAGCTGTTGCGTTTTGCAACCACTGGGCGTATCATGAAGACAATTCAACCGGAAAGGGGTTTCACCCAATGCCTATTCTACACGTGCGCAATGTCCCGGACGAGTTATATGCCGAGTTGCAGCGCCGCGCCGACGCACAGCGCCGCTCGTTGAGCGCCGAGGTGATCACCTTGCTCGACTGGGCGATTGGAGAAGTCGAGCGCGCGTCGACGACGACATTGGCTTCGATCCGCAGCCGCCGCTTTTTTGATCCCGCAGCCGCCGGCGCGCCCGACAGCACGGCGCTGCTCTGCGAGGATCGGGCACGCTGATGGCCGAGTCGTCTGCGTTTGACTGTGTGATCGATGCCAGTGTGGGCATCAAGCTGTTCCTGGCCGAACCGCTGTCCGAACGGGCCGACGCGCTGTTTGATCATCTGACCGACGCGCTGCCGGCCCGCTTTTATGTGCCTGACCTCTTTTTCGTCGAGTGCGCCAACATCCTCTGGAAATACGTGCGCCGTTTTGGATATCCGCCGGAAGCGGCGCGGCAAGACGTGGCGGACCTGGTTCGACTGCCGGTGCGGCCGGTTTCGACGGCGGCGCTGGCCGAGTCGGCGCTGTTGCTGGCTATGACCTGGGAGATCACCGCATATGATGCGACCTATGTCGCCCTGGCCGATCGGCTGTCGCTGCCCCTGGTCACGTCCGATGAGGCATTGGTGCGCAAGTTGATCGGCGCCGGCCTGGACGCGCGCTTTGTCGGCGACTGGCCGAAAGTACCACGTCGCGCATGACCTGTTGGCCCACCTGACCTTGGAGGGAACCCTTGACCGACCGCCACTTGATCAAAGTCGCCTTTCCGCTCAAGCAGACCTCGCTGGACTCGGCCCGCGAGAAAAACGTGCGCCATGGGCACATCAGCACGCTGCACATCTGGCCGGCGCGGCGCCCGCTGGCCGCATGCCGCGCCACCGCCTTTGCCGCCCTGATCGACGACCCCGGCCCCGATCACCCGCAAGAGCGGGACGAGATCCGCGAGCTGATCAAAGAGATGTCCCCCTGGGAGGCGGTCAAGGACGGCAACTCACCGGCGATCCAAAAGGCGTGGGAGATGATTTTGGCCCAGTACGGACGCCCGCCGAGCGCGTGTAGCGGGGCGAAAAAGTCGTCCAACCGCAGAGAGCGCAGAGGAAGAGGGGTCTTTGCGCTCTCTGCGGTGAAAGAGCGTTGGAGCGAGCCGTCTCGACACGCGGGCCATCATTGGTGTATCGCCGCCTTGCGATAAATGAGCAAAGTGGTATCATGATATGTGAAGATGGGGCTTCCTCTCCGTATCATCGTTGCGCCAGCACGAGGAGGGTGTATGCAACTGGAGGAAGGACAGCGGATTAGCGCGCCCTTTCTCTCCGACGTGGCTCAAGTGAAGCGGTTCGAACCCAAGCCCGGCTATTACCTCCTCGAAGTGATCCTCGAGGACGGACACCACACCTACCAGCCGCTTCGCATCACCGAGGACCAGTTGGCGATGGTGCAGGTCCTTTCGGGGGATCGCGTGGCGCTCTCTGACAACGCCGAGGATTTCTTCTTTTTCATCGAGGCCAGCCGCATCCGCCTGGCCTATCAGTTCGACCCCCATCTGGCGATCAGCGTCTCCCAGGTCGACCCGCTGCCTCACCAGATCGAAGCCGTCTACCACTATGCCCTGCAGTCGCCCAGGCTCCGCTTCCTCATCGCCGACGACCCCGGCGCGGGCAAGACGATCATGGCCGGGCTGATCCTCAAAGAGCTGCAGTATCGCCATCTTGTCCGCCGCGTGCTGATCGTCGCCCCAGGGCACCTGAAATACCAGTGGCAGCGCGAGATGAAAGAGCGCTTCCAGACCTCGTTTGTCACGGTGGATCGCCCCTTTATGAACGCCACCTGGGGGGAGAACGTCTGGCAGGAACATGACCGCTGCATCACCTCGATCGATTTCATCAAGCAAGACGAGATCCGCACCACGCTGGCTGGCACCACCTGGGACCTGGTGATCGTGGACGAGGCGCACAAGATGGCCGCCTATGCCTACGAGGGCAAGGACGGGGTCAAGGTGGACAAGACCCGGCGTTACCAGGTCGGGGAGGTGCTCTCGCGCCAGGCGAACCACCTGCTCTTTCTGACTGCCACGCCGCACAAAGGGGACGAGGAGAACTTTCGCCTGTTTCTCGACCTGCTGCGCCCCGGCTTTTTCGCCCAGGCCGAGCTGCTCCGGGAATCGGTGGCCAGCCAGGACAACCCGATCTTTGTGCGCCGCTTAAAGGAAGACATGCGGCGCTTTGACGGCACCAAAATCTTCCCGCCGCGCCATGTGCAGTCGGTCAAGTTCCCCCTTACCACTGCCGAGCTCGAGCTCTACAACGGGGTCACGCGCTACGTGCAGGACTATTACGACAAGGCCCGCGAGAACCGCAGCATTAGCTTTGCCATGACCATCTTGCAGCGCCGCCTCACCTCCAGCAGCCACGCCATCTATCGTTCGCTCCAGCGGCGGCGCGGCCGGCTGGACGAGCTGCTGGCCCTGCCGGACAAGATCCAGCAGCAAGGCGAGGACTATCTCTACGCCCGCCGCATCAGCGACGAAGAGCTGGAGGATATGGCCGAGGACGAGCGCGTGCGGATCGAGGCGCAGATCGAGAACCTGACCATCGCCCGCAACATCGAGGACGTCAAGGCCGAGGTCGCCGAGGTGGATCGCCTGCTAGCGCAGGCCGAGCAGGTGCGGGCGCAAGAGATCGAGAGCAAGCTGGTACACCTGCGCGACAAAGTACTGGCCAACCTGGGTGATCGCAAGCTGCTGATCTTTACCGAGTTTCGCGACACCCTCGACTACCTGGTGGACAGGTTGCGAGACTGGGGCTACCGTGTGGGCGTCATTCACGGGGCGATGAACATGGACGCGCGCATCCAGGCTGAGCACGATTTCCGGCACCGGGACCAGATCCTGGTGGCTACTGAAGCGGCGGGAGAGGGCATCAACCTGCAGTTCTGCTCGCTAATGGTCAACTATGACATCCCCTGGAACCCCAATCGCCTGGAGCAGCGCATGGGCCGCATCCACCGCTATGGCCAGGACCGCGAGGTGTTCGTCTGGAACATGATCAGCAAGGACACCCGCGAGGGACAGATCCTCGACTGCCTGTTCGAAAAGCTGGAGCGGATGCGCGAGGCATTGGGCTCTGACCGGGTTTTCGACATCATCGGCGAGGTGATCCCGGGCGTGCGTCTCGATGAGCTGATCCAGGACGCCATTTTCAACCAGCGGCGGATGGAAGAGATCGAGGAGCAGATCGAGGCCATCGATCCATCCAGCGTGCGGCGGACGCTGGACGAGGTGTTCCTGACCAGCCTGGCCACGCGGCACATCGACTGCACCGGCCTCTGGCAGGAGACCTTGCAGGCGGAGGAAAACCGGTTGGTGCCCGAGTACGTGAGCGACTATTTCGTGCGCGCCTTTCGCCGCCTGGGTGGACGGATCGAGGCTCGGCCCGAGCCGGTCGAAGGACAGCGCGCGCGGGTCTACACCATCTCGTCGGTGCCCTATGAACTGCGGCAGTGGAACGACGACGTCGGACGCGCAGCCTCTGCAGCCTTCAAGACGACCTACGGCAAGGTACAGCGCGAGTACAGTCGGGTGACGTTCCACAAAGCGGTGGCCCAGGGGAACAGCGAGGTCGAGTTTGTCGCCCCAGGCCACCCGCTGCTGGAGGCGGTTAACGAGACGGTCCTGCACACGTTCGGCAACCAGGGCCGGTACGCGGCCTTTGGCGACCCGACCGGCGCGCACCGGGGCGTTTTCTGGTTTGTCGAGGGCGAGGTGGTGGATGGAGCCGGGCAGCCTGCCGGGCGGCGCGTCTTTTGCCTGTATCAGGGCGCGCGCACGGGCCAGGTGCGACGCATCAACCCGGCGATCCTGTGGGACATGGAGCCTCTTCCCTCCCCCTGCCAGGGTGAGGGTGCTCCTTCTCCCTCCCAGGGGGAAGGCTGGGATAGGGGTGGCTGGGGTGAGGGCATCCCTCCCGACCTCGCCGCCCTGCTCTCGAACCACGACGCGATTGAGGATCACATCGTCACCGACATCCTGCTCCCCTTTCGCGCCGAGATGGCCGCCCGGCGAGAGCGCGAGGCCCGGGTCAAAGAAAAGTACGGCCTGCGCTCGCTGGACTATCTGATCCAAGAGTCCAACCAAAAGCTGCTCGACTACCAGCTCCGGCAGGAGTCGGGCCAGCATATGGACATGCCAATCCTCAACGAGCGGCGCAACCTGGAGGGGCTGGAGGCGCGCCGCCGTGACCTGGAGCGCGAGATCCGCCTGGAGCGCAACCTGACCGTGAGCGAACCCAGAGTCCTGGGCGCGGCGGTGGTGCTGCCGCTGGCTGTCCTAAAGCCAGCGGGGGAGGGCATTGTGTACGGCACGCCCACCTCGCAGCCGGTGGACATGGACGAAGAGCGAGTGGCCTACGAGGATGGCGGCATGAGCCGTGACCCCGAGATCGAGGCCATCGGGATGCAGGTGGCCATGGCCTACGAGCGGGAGCACGGCTGGCAGCCGGAGGACGTCTCCGGCGAGAACCACGGCTTTGACATTCGCTCCACCCGCTACGGCGACGACGGCATCTTTGCCGACATCCGCTACATCGAGGTCAAGGCCCGCGCGCGGTCGGGGGCGATCCGCCTCTCGGCCAACGAGTGGAAGAAAGCGCGCCAGTTCGGGGTCAAGTTCTGGCTGTACGTCGTCACCCAGGCCGCCAGCGACGCGCCGCAGGTGCAGCGCGTCCAGGATCCGGCGGCGGCGTTTGAGCTGGATCAAGACATCTTTGTCACCGGGTTCATCGTGCCAGAGGAGCGCTGGCGGGAGCGTGTGGTGCGCTAGCGCCCCAGTTCCCATCGGCGTTTCAGGGATTTCACGGCCCCAAGGCACGTGGGCGTGCTGCTGCGCGCAAGAGGTGGTATAATAGAAGGCGCTGCGTAGGCTATGGCGCGGGCTTGATACTACCAGCAGAGATCGCGGCAGCCCGGCGTGAGTAGCCATTCGCGGGAGCGTGCCAGGTGGTAGCACATGGAAAAGAGAATTCCGTGGCCTACATTTCACGCACTCGCCACGAAGACAACCAGCATCGGGCTGTTCGATGAATCGACGAGCAGGTGGCCGACCAAGCCGCCAACCTGCGAGCCCGGCACAACCTGACCTTGGCCGATGCCCTGCAGGTTGCGGTCGCGTTGTCTTCCGGCTGCGATGCCTTCCTGACTAACGATGCCGCGCTGAAGCGAGTCGAAGGGCTGAACGTTATTGTACTGGATGAATTTGAGCCCCTGTCGGAGCACTAGAGTTGGCGGATCACCGAACCGCGGGCGCACGGATGACACGCACGTGCGATGAATGTGCGGACTTGAGAGCGAGCATGGAATCACTGAAGCACTGAGGGAGATGAGAGCACTGAGGGGCGATGTCATCTCAGCGGGTGGCGGCGAGTCAGTGTGTTCAGTGCTCAATCAGCACTTTCAGTGGTTCTGAGCGGGGCCGTGGCAGGAGTGGGCCAACCTGTGGCTGATGGAGAGCCCGGACAAGGTGAGGGAATGGTAGACCACAGAGCACACGATGATGCCTATGTGGATTCCCGCTATCCACTCTCAGCCCTGACAGCACGGGTCATCGCTGCTGCTCAGGAGGTCCACCGTGCGCTTGGGCCGGGGTTTGAGGAAGTCATCTACCAGCGCGCTCTGGCCAAGGAGTTCCCTGCTCACGGATTGGAGTGCAGCCGCGAGGTGTGGATAGACGTTATGTACAAAGGGGAAAAGGTCGGCAGAAAGCGCGTGGATTTCGTCGTAGCGGACAGCAGCGGAGAAGTCATGGTGGAGATCAAGGCCAGGGGGGAGTTGGCGGAAGTGGACCTGATCCAAAGCCTATCTTACCTCAAGGCATCAGGATATTCGGTGGGATTGCTGATCAACTTTGGAGGAAAGAGACTCGAGGTCAAGCGGTTGGCGAACTAGGAGCACTGAAGCACTGAGGGGGATGAGGGCACTGAGTCAGTGTGTTCAGAGTTTGTCAGCGCTTTCAGTGGTTCGTCGGGTGGGGAGAGGATCACTGAGGCGTTGAGGAAGATGAGCGCACTGAGGTGTGACCGCGTCATCCGGCGGCCTGACACGGATACCGTGTGGTGAGATCAGGTAGTGGCTCGACGCCGCGCTCTTGCGCTGGCCTGGGCTAGCCAAATGCCACTCTTAACACGAATGACGCGAATCAACGCTCGCTAGATGGCGCATCGTCGCCTTGCGATAAATGAGCGCAAGTGGTATACTGTTCAGGACGACAACCAAGGGAAAAGCCTCAGGGTCTTGCCGGCCCGAGGCAGTGACCGGGGCGGCGAGGGTGCCCGCGGTTCTCACGTCGTCGTACAGCAGCCCGTCCGCCGCCAACCGGCGCGACGGGTTTTCTGTCTATCTGCCTGGCAGCAGCCTGCATCGCCGGTGGAAACGTACCACGAAAACCAAGATAGGGTGTATTCCTGGCCAGTACCAGGAACGCAGGGGAGGGTGACTGTGACCAAAAAGAAGCGGCAACGCCGTCCGGCAACGCGCAGAGGATCCATGCACGCGCCGGGCGGCCCCACCCTGGTGACCCCCGAGGGCGATCCGCTGCTCTTGTGCAGCGCCCTGTACCGCCACACCGGCATGCGTGAGGCGCAGCAGATCCTGGCGCCGGCGGACGATTTCGACCTCGGCGACACCCCCGAACCGGGGCCGGATGGCGTGCTGCAGTTCGGGTGGTACGAGGCCGGACCCGGGACGCGCCCGCCGCCCGCGCCCCTGGAGCGGCGCGTCCTGGCCACCCTGACGCTGACGCCCGACACCATCGAGATCGAGACCATGTCGGCGCAGCGGCTCGTGCGCTGTCGCCGCCGGCTGGAGCGGCTGCTGGGGGACCGCATCCACTTGCTCCGAACCCAGGCCAGGAGCGTGGAGCAGGCCCTCGCCCAAGAACCACCCGCCGACGCGCCCGAGCCGCTGATCCTGCCGCCCGAGGCCATCGCCGACCTGGAGGAGCGCATGCTGCGCCAGTGGGTCGATGAGTCAATCCCGGCGTTGGGCGGGATGACGCCGCGCCAGGCGGTGCGGACGCCCGAGGGCCGGCAGAGGGTCCTGGATTTGCTGGACTACATCGAGCGCCAGCAGGCGAGCCATCCGCCCCCTCCGGGCATGTTCAGCCCGGACTATCGCAAAGTGAAAAAGATGCTGGGGTTGGAATAGCAGAGATTCCGCTGCCCATAGGCGTGTTGCTGCACGCAAGAGGTGGTATAATAGGGGGGAGAGGGCTCATCCTTGGGCCGAATCGTGGTGTGGAGGCAAGACCAATGGAGACGATCACATTGCAGGTGCCCGAGTCCCAGGTGATCGAGTGGGTGCGCCAGCTTTCGCCCCAGGCCAAGCAGCAGGTGCTGCGCGCGTTCCTCCTGGAACGCCCGCTGCTGCCCGACCTGGACCGGTTGGACGCGCTCGTAGACTATGGCAGCCGGCGCATGCGCCAGTTGTGCGCCGGGCGGGGCATCGACTGGGACCGCCTGAGCGAAGAGGAACGCCAGCGGCTGGTCGACGACTTGCTCCATGAGGCGTAGGCGTGGCCGAGCGCGCCGTCTTTGACACCAACATAAAGGTGATCAGGAGTGTATTGTGCTGACAAGACTGGTTGTCCGCAATTTCAAGCGGTTCGGCCAGGTCGACGTGGAGCTCGGCAGCCCGGTCGTGTTGATCGGCCCCAATAACTCGGGCAAGACCGCTGTGTTGCAGGCCCTGGCCCTGTGGGACATTGGCGTAAAGCGGTGGGTGGAGAAACGAGGCATCGGGGAAAGCGTGCCCCGACAGCGTCCGGGAGTCACCATCAACCGCCGCGATCTGATCGCCATCCCCGTGCCCGACGCTAACCTCCTGTGGCGCAACCTTCACGTCCGAGACGTGCAGCGCGTGGACGGCAAACCACAGACTCGGAATGTGCGCATCGAGATCGCGGTCGAAGGTGTGACCGAAGGCCGGCTATGGATGTGCGGGATGGAGTTTGACTATGCCAACAAAGAGTCCATCTACTGCCGTCCCCTGCGCTTGCCCGAATCCCCGAACGCAGGGCGGATGGCAGTACCTGAGGAGGCCGTGCAGGTGCAGGTTGGCTTCCTACCGCCCATGTCGGGCCTGGCAGCGAGCGAGATCCGCCTGGATCCCGGAGCCATCAACGTGCGCATTGGTGAAGGAAGGACAGCCGAGGTGCTGAGGAACCTGTGCTACCGCCTGGTTGAGGGAGAACGCACCCACGACCTGTGGGGGGCACTGCACCACCACGTCCAGAGCCTGTTCGGCGTGGACCTGGAGCGGCCCGAGTACATCCCCGAACGAGGCGAGATCATGATGTCTTATCGGGAACTCTCGGGTGTTCGACTGGACCTCTCTTCCGGCGGCCGGGGGCTGCAGCAGACCGTGCTTCTGCTGGCTTTTCTCTATGCAAATCCTGGCGCTGTGCTGCTGCTGGACGAACCGGACGCTCACCTGGAGATCCTGCGTCAGCGCCAGATCTATCAACTGATTACGGACGTGGCTCGTCAACAGGGAGGACAGATCATTGCCGCCAGCCACTCCGAAGTCATCCTCAACGAGGCCGCCGACAGGGACGTGGTCATTGCCTTTGTCGGCCGCCCGCACCGCGTCGATGACCGAGGCAGCCAGGTCCTCAAGGCGCTCAAGGAGATCGGTTATGATCAGTATGTCCAGGCGGAGCAGACCGGCTGGGTGCTCTACCTGGAAGGCTCTACCGACCTGGCTATCCTGAGGGCTTTTGCCGAGACACTCGCTCATCCAGCCGCCGAGCACCTGGGACGCCCATTTGTCCACTATGTGGGGAACCAGCCCCGGCAGGCCGATAGCCACTTTTTCGGACTCCGCGAAGCCAAGAGCGATCTGGTTGGGCTGGTCATCCTGGATCGGCTGGAAAAAGAGCAGCCGGTGACCAGCCCCTTGAGCAAGCTCACCTGGCGACGGCGCGAGATCGAGAACTATTTGTGTCAGCCCGAGGTGCTGCTGGCCTACGCCGAAGGGACGTACGAAAGCCAGATGCCGGGGCCGCTGTTTGCCTTTGCCGAGCGCGATCGGCGCCGGCAGATCATGGACTCGTGCATCCGCGACCTGGTCCCGCCTGTCGCCCTGCGCGACCGGAATGACCGCTGGTGGGCAGACGTCAAGGCGAGTGACGAGTACCTGGATCGCCTGTTCGACATGTACTTTGAGCAACTGGGCCTGCCGAACCTGATGCGCAAAGCCGACTATCATGTCCTGGCGCGCCTGGTGCCCAAGGAGTTGATCGACGATGAGATCGTGGAAAAGCTGGATGCGCTGGCCCAGGGCGCCCGGTCGGCGGTCCCTCTGCGGCAGGAAGAGTGAGCGGTTCGCGCTCTCGGAAGAGAGGTGACTTATCATCGCAGCCACGGCTCTGCACCCGGACCTGCCGCTGATCAGCCGTGACCGCGCAATCTGTCTGCCACGGATACCGTTTGGTGAGATCCGATAGTGGCTCGGCACCGCGTCTCGCGGTCTCGATCCCGGCGTTGGGCGGGATGACGCCGCACGAGGCGGTCCAGACGCCCGATGGGCGGCAGATGGTCCTGGATCTGCTCCATTACATCGAGCGCCACCAGGCCAGCTATCCGCCTCCTGCGAGCATGGCCGGCCCGGACCATCGCAAGGTGCAAAAGATGCTGGGGTTGGAATAGCAGAGATTCCGCTGCCCATAGGTGTGCTGCTGCACGCAAGGGGTGGTATAATAGGGGGCCGAAGGCTCATTCTTTGGGATACACGCTGGATACCTTTCCCACTGTGCGCCGGAAGGATTGAATCACTGAAGCGCAGAGGAGGATGAGGCCACTGAGCAGCGATGCTGCCTGACCAGGCGACGCCGGGTCAGTGTGTTCAGTGCTCGTCAGCGCTTTCAGTGGTTCGTCGGGTGAGGGGGAGGGAATCACTGAGGCACTGAGGGGATCACTGAAGCACTGAAGGAATGAGGGCACTGAGGAGGGTCGTCGCCTGAGCAGGGCACGCCGAGTCAGTGTGCTCAGTGGTGCTCAGTGTCCTCAGTGGTTCTGGTGCATGGAAACCAACGTCGCATGGTCAGCGGCTGGTGATCCCAAATGGAGTGGAAGCATGGTACAATCAGGACAGCTACCCGAACACAGTGGACAGAAGGAGAGAACCATGGAGACCGTTACGCTCACGGTGCCCGAGTCTCAGGTGATCGAGTGGGTACGTCAGCTATCGCCCCAGGTCAAGCAGCACGTGCTGCGGGCACTCCTGCCGGACATGGTTGACGAATTGCCCGAGTTTTCCGATCGGCTTGAGCTGCCCAACATCCCAGAGGGGCCGGGTGTTGCCGTTCTTGAGGATGCCCAGGGGCAGGAGCTGCAGGTCGTGAGGTCCAACAACATCAGGCGTCGCATCGGCGAACTGCTCGACAGCCAGGGTACGATCTGCGTGCACGGCCCCAAGGTTTACGACGTGCAGCAGC
>Ga0315274_10015087_pt1 | contig 10951 bp, 9 predicted proteins | sample YL17G02_20_MG_FD_203700 | JGI IMG/M metagenome (GOLD analysis project Ga0315274, IMG submission 203700) | Sediment microbial communities from Yellowstone Lake, YNP, Wyoming, USA - YL17G02_20 | ecosystem: Environmental > Aquatic > Freshwater > Lake > Sediment | place: USA: Wyoming | collected...
GTGAAGACCAGGAAAGGGCGCTGATCATTGCGCATTCCGGCGAAAGCGGCCACGCGTTCCGGTTGAAACCGACCGGCCATTCCGACTGAAAGCGGCCGGCCCGCTGGGTCGGAGCGAAGCGACGACGCGGGGTCGTTCACTTGGTCTCTGTTGTACCTGTTTTCTCGTTCGTCTGCAAGGGCTTATTGCGTTTTCGCATGGACTCCCCTTTCAGCGTGATGGTGTGCGCGTTGTGGATCAGCCGGTCCAAGATGGCGTCGGCGATGGTGGGATCGCCCAGGTACTCGTGCCAGTTGGCGACCGGCAGCTGAGACGCGACCAGAGTGGAGCGGCGCTGATAGCGATCCTCCAGGATCTCCAGCAGCTCCCGACACTGCTCGGGGGCCAGCGCGGCGGTGCCCCAGTCATCGAGCACCAGCAGTTCCATCCTGGCGAGCGCGGCCAGCACTCTCGGGTAGCGGCCATCTCCGTGCGCGATGGCCAGCTCGGAGAGCAGCCGCGGCAAGCGGAGGTAGCGTACGGAGTAGCCCTCCCGGCAGGCTTGCTGGGCGAGGGCGCAGGCGAGGTAGGTCTTCCCAGAGCCAGTAGGCCCGACGATCACGCAGTTGTCGTGGTGGGCGATCCAACGGCAGTCGGCCAGGGACAGTAGCACGGAGCGGTCCAGCCCCCGGGGGTGCCGGAAGTCGATGTCTTCGAGGCAGGCCTCCTGGCGAAGGCGGGCGAAGCGCAAGCGAGTGGCCAGTCTTCGGTTGGCGCGCTCGGTGAGTTCGCGATCCACCAGCAGCCCGAGCCGCTCCTCAAAGCTCAAGGCCTGGCAATCGGGTAGTTGCTCCTGCTCCTGGTAGGCGCGCAGCATGCCGGCGAGCTTCAGCTCCTGCAGTTTGTCCAGCGTCGGTTGGTACAGCATAGACGTTATTCTCCTGTGCGTAATAATGGGCGCCCCGGATATGGGCGTGTCGAATCGGTGCGTGCGCAGTCGGCGTCGGGAGAGGCTGGTTCTCGAGTCCATGGGTGAGGATGGACTTGATGCTCTTGTAGGTGAGGGCATTGAGGGTGAGGGCGCGGCCACAGGCCGCCTCCAGGCGCGCGGCGCCATGCTGGGTGCTCAGCCGCAGGACCCCCAGGGAGGCACGGTAGCCCTGGACGGGGTGGGGGCGAGAGGCGAGGATCTGCTCGATCACCGCGGCCGTGGCCGGTCCCGTCTGCTGCGCCCAGCGGACCAGGCGTTCGGGGCTCCACTCCACGTACTCCCGGTGGTGGCGAGGCATGTGGGCGAGTACCGTCGTGTGTCCGCCCCGCACGAAGGAGCGCAGGTGGGACGCCACCCGCGTGCCTCGGTGGAGGATCTCCACCGTGTGGGCGCTGAGGCGTACGTCTACCTGGACGTGGAGGAGCTGGTAAGGCACGGAGTAATAGTGCCGGTCCACCTCCACGTGATAGTCGACGCTGACCCTGGCCTGCTTCCATTCGGCGTACTCGTAGGGCTGGGCAGGCAGCGGCTTGAGGGCGGGCCGATCGAGGGCGAAGAAGAGGGACTCGCGGCTGCCTTCGAGCTTCTGGAAGGGACGGCGGTTGTAGCCTCTGAGGAGCTCCCAGAGCGCCTCGTTCAGCTCCGCCAGCGAGAAGAAGCGCCGCCCGCGCAGCCGGGCGAGGATCCAGCGCTCGACGCCTTGGACACCGGTTTCGGCTTTCGCTTTGTCTCGCGGACGCCGGACGCGGGCCGGCAGCACGGCGGTAGCGTAGTGCTCGGCCAGCTTCTGATAGGTGCGGTTCAGCTCGGGATCGTAGAAGCAGGGGGAGGTGACCCCGGACTTGATGTTATCCGGGATGATAAGCGCGGGCATGCCGCCCAGGAATTCGAAGCAGCGCCGGTGGGCCCCGATCCAGTCGGGGAGCCCCTGGGTCCAGGTGGCCTCCGCGTAGGTGTAGTTACTGGCTCCCAGGACGGCGACGAAGATCTGGGCTTCCCGCACTTCGCCGGTGCGCCGATCCACCACCGGCACCGTCTGGCCGGCGTAGTCCACGAAGAGCTTCTCGCCGGCCATATAGTGCTGGCGCAGCACCGGCTCGAGGGCGCCTTCCCAGCGCCGGTACAGCTCACAGAATTGGCTGTAGCCGTAGCCCTCAGGGTGGAGCTCCCGGTACTCCTGCCAGAGCAGCCCCAGGGTCATCCCCTTGCGTCGCAGCTCCTGGTGGAGCGCGGGCCACTCCGGCAGGGGGCGCCGCACCGCAGAGGGCGCCGGTGGCGGGAAGAGCAGCCGCTCCAGGCTCTCTTCGTCCATCCCCTCCGGCAATGGCCAGCGCAGCCCGGCCGCCTCCGCCCGTAGCAGGTAGTCCCGCACCGTGCTCCGGCCCAGCCGGCAGCTGATCGCAATCTCCCGCTGCGACAGCCCCGCCTCCCACCGCAGTCGCAGTACTTCTCTGATCGTCCGCATGGATAATCGCTCCCTGGGCATCTGTCCCTCCTCGGTCTGTCCATCAGCCAAAGAGGGCCAGCTTACCCTACGCTTGGTCGATTATCCCGCGTCTATCTTCGCTCCAGCCCTGGCCGAATTGCTCCGGAATGGGTGGCCGCTTTCGCCCGGAATCGGTGGCCGGATTGGATCGGAATCAGTGGCCGCTTTCAATCGGAATCAGTGGCCGGATTCGCCCGGAATATGCAGCGGCGAGCTGAGCCAGCGCTACTGAGGCAATGGGGTGCAGGCGGATCCGCTGTTCGTTGTAGGTGAGTGACCTTCGGAGCTCTGCCAATGTTTGCTGCGATATGAGCGGCCTCCCGCCAATGGCTCGGATCACCTCGATCACCATATGGATCTGGAAGAACTGACCGGCGCCCTGCAGGTTGAGGAGCCGATAGAGGACATTGGTATCCAGGTAGAACAACGTGTCGCGGAAGACTCCTCGTACCAGTGCAGAGCACCTGGGATCGATGTGGGCGGTATGGATGACGCACGCGTTGTCGAGGAGCGTGGCGAGGTACCGTTGGCGATCCACATCGGGCTCAGACCAAAACGCGACGAGTGCTTCGCGGCGCACATCGACTATGTGATGCGATCGATCTGGCAACGACTCGAGAACCGCTTCGATGGATAGAGTCGTCTGGACCCGAGAGTCCGGCTCCACCTTAGTACCACACAGGATCGACTGCGTCTGTGCTCCGTGCTGCAGCAAGACGTGCCTGTTGAATAGCTGCTGGTCCTCGAGCAGGCCCGACAGGTCACCTTCTTCGAGATTCGGGTATTCCCGCTGTAGACGCGCGCACCAGGCGCCAAACACCCGTTTCTCAAGCTCGTCGAACTCCCCGACCTGGCGCTCTAAAGCTGCTCGGCGTGCCTCCGTCAACGTGTACCGATCTGCACGGCGCCCGACGCGCACTACCCGGTCTTGCTGCTGTCGCCCTACGAGCCGCAGTGCAGTGCCGAGTTCGCCTTTCTCGAACAACAGGCCAAAGAGGTCCCCCACGGTCTTCTGGATCTGATCCAGAGAGTGCGGCGCGTCGGCTGACAGAAAGAGCAAGGCCATCTCAGCAAAGGCGAAGGCGATCAGGTCAGCGACCGAAACACCAGACTCAGAGGTCTCAATGTGCAGCAGCCTGCGGACAGCCTCGTAACGCTCGGCATCAGTCGCCACAGTCATCTGGGTCACCCCTCTTAGGCCAGGTCTAGGGAGCCCGCGCCACCACGGGCACTTGGGCGACCCCACAATGCCCACGAAGAGCACGAGCCGCGTACTCCGGCGTATCGATCCCTACCACCGATTCGCCGCCACCCCAAGGTCCCCTCCTGCAAGGCCGAAAGCGATCCGGGTGAGGTGCTCACGGGTTGCGGCAACTCGTGTGTCCGCAATCGCCGGTATCCGCGCGCAACCGCAGTCAGTGGGGTCAGATCACTGCTTGTGGGCTGCCCTGCTCGGTGCGCTGGGTGGCACCCTGACCCGGCCAAGGAGAAAGGGCCGCAGGGAGTGGCTCAGTGCTCCTAGCGGCCCAGATCGGACTCCTCGGCACGGTGCCACAAAGGATTCACGCTGATCGAGCAGTCACATCTGCGACGGATCGCCAATCGCGTACGACAGCAGTGGGCCCAGAAGCGCCGTTCTCGGCCCACAGCCCTACTCCTCGACGAGCGCCGAGCGTGGCAGCACGGTCCGTCCGTCGGGGAGAGTGTAGTCCGCATCCCCGAAGTTGGCGGTGACGCGTAGCCCAGACGAGAACTCGCTCTGCTGGAGGTAGCGGTAGCTGTCGTCCGGGAAGCAGTGAGACAGCATTCTGGCAGCGCCGTGCCGCTCATGCAGCCGACATGCCTCGAGTGCCTTGGGAAGCGCCGCCTGCGTTGCCTCGTCCGTGAAGCGCTTGCGATAGGTGGCCGCTCGATCCCACACCACTTCCCATTCCCTCTCGCCGTCCTCGCGGACCACCTCGCGGTGCTGGTATTCGTACAGCGTGCCTTCAGGGAAAAGGACCGGGGGCGAGCATGTCAGCAGATTGGTCAGATGCGGGGCGAAGGGATGGTAGTGCTTCTCCAGCAGGGAGTGGACGCACCGGTCATCGTCGTAGGGATGATGCTCCCACGACACGCGCACGCAGGAGTCGTGGTACACCAGGTCAGAGAGGGGCACGATCCATACCCGTCGATCCGCCACGTCGACGGGGCAGAAGGACTTGGAGGTGCCCAAGTCCACCGCGCGCACGGACCAGTCCCGAAGGCTCTCGGAAGCTACTACCTTGCCTCGGCCGCGGTAGTAGTGCGCTAGGTCCAACCGCAACGCGATGTCTCCACGCCGGTCGTACGACCGCTGGCCATGGTGCTCAACCAGCGGCATCGCGGTCAGCGTATCGAAGTGGATGCTGTGACAGCTCTGCAGCTGGTCGTCATACCGGGGAAGTGTCGAGAGCACGTGCCACTTCGCGATCTCATAGAAGTTGTAGTCCCCGATCTGCCAGCGCTTCACCTTGTCCCCATCCGCCCCACGGGCGAAGTACCGACCCCCCTGGAAGCTCTCGTCCACCTCCTCAACCTGCAGGAAGGGCGCCGCCAGGTAGCCTAGCGACTGGATCTCTGCAAGCTGGGCGTCCGTCAGGTGATTCGGCTCGACCCCGAGCCAGCTGGCCCAGGCGCTGTCCTGCACGATCATCTTCGGCGAGAACAGGTAGCCCCGGGTGAATCCATGATCTCGCATCTGCCGCATCGCCCCGACCTGATCCGCGCCTGCGTCGAACCAGTATCCAGCACAGGCGATGAACGCCCCTCGCAGCCTGTCCACGAGGGGGTTGTGCGCGACGCGCTCCTCCCAGCTCACCCACAGGCCATGCTGCTGCGCATAGGCCCGGAACGCCTGCGCGATCTCCACGTAACCGGGCTTCCGCAGCGGCACCAGGCGCAGCCTCCTGGTGTAGGCCAGCGATCCCATGGACGGCAGGAACTCAACACCCGCGGACATGGTGTGCTGCCCATCGTCCTCCAAGCGCCACCGCGCATCCGCCGGGGTCTCGGCGATCATCACCAGCGAGGCGTCGGCCGATGTGAGACCACAGAAACGCATTGCCACACGGCCCAGGTCCTCTTGCTTGCGCCAGGGGCGCCCGTCGGCGCGGAACAGTGCGCCCTGTTGGTAGTTCGACCAGCAGAGCTCGCGGACGTCACTGCTGAAGGAGATGGCGCCGGGCCAGACGGCGGACACGAGCTCGGCGTCCGCGCTCCCCAGTGAGGTAACGGCGAAGACGACACCGTCGTCCTCAAGTTGTATCTCGAAGGCGCAGTCTGCCCCACCAATCGTGCCCACCCATTGGAGATGGCACGGGCCTAGTCTGCGCATCGCCAGATCGCCCAATCGGACCCGGCGGGTCTGCGTGGTCGTCGCGCCGTGTGGACGCACTTCGACCGTTGCAGTCTCAGTCAGGTCAACCAGCCACGGAGTATTGGTGCCGGCATCAGTGATCGCGAGTCCGCCGGACTGTGGTTCATGGCGCACGATGAAGTCGCCGTGCTGCAGTGTGAAATGGGTCATACGCTTCCACTCCTGGGCTCACTGACGGATGAGCTCGCTGAGCATATCACACCGTACGAGCAGTTGCCAGGCGCCGGGCAATTGCCCGCTAGTCGACTGGTCCCGTACGTGCCGTTCGCGGCCTATCAGCTCTGCTACCGGCCAGGTACTTCGCCGTTCCCGCCTGGCTGCGAGCGACTCCAGGGCAAGGACGATCGTGGCGCCGAACTGGCCAATGAGCGCCAGCGCAGCTTGTGCAGGCCCTATCGCCAACACATCCCGCCTGAGGCTGGCCGTCCAGAGGGCGAGGGCAAAGAAGATCGTGCCGAGCGAGGAGACTCCCGGTGCTGGCAAGCGAAACCAGAGACTCAATATCAACCCCATTCATGGAACACCAACCTTGCCGGTCCTAGCTGAGTCACCGCTCGCTGAGGGCAATCCGAGGATGGGACCCGCGGGCGCTTCCGCGCCCGCAATGCGGAGGGACCTGATGAGCGAGATCCACAGTACATTGGCCGATCAGCCTGCCGACCGGCTGGCGAGGAGCCCATCGGTGGTGCCGATCGCGGACTACGGTCCTGATCGGCGAAGAATGCAGCTCCTCTGGCTCGCCATGGGCCTGATCGGGCTGCTCACAATAGCTCTGGTCTTGCTGGTTGCGTATGGGCAGGACATCGCCGCCGACTACAGCGAGCCATTGCTTCTCATAGGACTGCTCGCCCTCGTCACCTGCGCCGTCGCCTACTTGGCGGACAAGGAGCGGGAGCACCGCGCCGAGAACCGCCGCCTCATCCGCCAACTCCACGAAGCGGCGAACGCCCTGGACGTGAGGGTGGCCCGCTTGAACAAGCTGTCGGAGACGAGCGTGCATCTCGCCGGTGCCCTGGACCTCGACCGCATCTCGGAGTTGGTTGTGGAGGCGCTGGTCGACCAGGTCCATGCGGACGCCGTTTCCCTCGTCCTCCTCGACACGACCAAGGGCGAGTACGTCCACACCCGCAGCATGGGGCCTCTCGCCCAGCGGGACGCGGCAGGCGGCGACCCGCTCGCAATCGCGCAGGCGGCGGCCTCGCAGGGCCCCCTCATCAGGCAGCTCGATACCCCTCCCGCAGTCATCGAGCAGCTCAAGGCATGGGAGAAGATCAGAGGCTCCATCACCGCGCCGGTCAAAGTGTCGGACGTCATCGGCGGGGCGCTGGCGGCCATCCGGGAAGAGCGGTTCGATACCGAAGACCTCAACCTGCTGACCACCCTGGCGAACATGTCGAGCAAGGCGATCGAAAGCGCCGAACTGCACCAGCAACTCAGGCAGTCCTACTACCGCACGCTCCACGTGCTCGCCCGCTCGCTGGCGGCGCGCGACCCATACAGCGCAGCCCATGGGGAAGCTGTCACATGGCTCGCCTGCCGCCTCGGCGAAGTGCTCGGTCTCGGCGCAGATGAAATGGAGGCTTTGAAGGCATATGGGCCGCTGCACGACCTCGGGAAGATCGGTGTATCCGACGTCCTGCTGTCGAAACAGGGGCCCTTGACCAGCGACGAGTTCGAGATCGTTCGCCAGCATGCACTGATTGGCGAGAGCATCATCCAGCCGCTCAACCCGGGCCCCGCGGCGCTTGCCATGATCCGCAACCACCATGAGCGTTGGGACGGAAAAGGATACCCGGATGGGCTGCAGCGAGACGAGGTCCCGCTGCTGGCCCGCGTCGTCGCCGTCGCGGACGCCTGCCATGCGATCGTCTCTCTCCGGCCGTATCGGAGCGGGGCGACGCTCATCAAGGCGGTGCAGGAGATTAAGGCGATGACCGGCACCCAGTTCGACCCGCGCGTCGTCGATGCCCTGGTGCAGCTCTGGCACAGCGGCGCGTTGGCCGACTACAGCATGCGACTGGGCCATCTCGAGCAGCCTGCCGACCGGGCCGCAGGCAAGGCAATTGACATACTGGATCTTCCGACCTCACTTACGCCTCCCGCGCCCCGCCAGCTCGTCACCGTCACGGTGCCGGAACCGAGCGGAATGGTGCTCTAGGTGCCGCATTGCGCATCCCGGCTCACCCCATGCCGAGGATCGCAGGCCGCGGGGCTGGCTGGGGAAACCGCGTTGGTGCTGGGGGATAAAGGAGGCGTCCCTGCCCGTGTCACGGGCTCGCGGAACGCCACCAGTGGCTCGCGAGGTGCTGGTACAGTCTCAGTTCGCGGCGAGCTCTGGCTGAGCTGCGTCGAGGTGAGGCTGCTGGACTCCCAGCATCCCCTCCAGCTTCTCGACCGCGGCCAGCTTGGTGCGTACATCGGAGTGCAGGTATCGCGCCGTGGTCCCGATGTCGGCGTGCCCGAGAAGCTCCTGCACAGTACGGATGTCGGCGCCGGAGCGGATGAGGTGGGTGGCGAACGTGTGGCGCAGTTTGTGGGGCGTGATGCCGCGGCCCGCGAGCCCGGCCTTGCCGAGCGTGCGCTGGAGCATCCGGCTGATGGCTCTGCCCGCGATGGGCTCCCCGAACTGGCTCACGAACAGCCGGTGGCTCTGGGTCCGGACCCTGCGGGGCAGGTACTGCTCAATGGCGCTTACGGCCTGTTCCGCCAGAGGCACCACTCTCTCCTTCGCCCCCTTCCCGTGCACCAGCAGTTGCCGGTGCTCCAGGTCCACATCCTCCAGGCTGATCTGGGCGATCTCGCTGCGCCGCATGCCGGTGGAGAGCAGCAGCACCACCAGGCACTTGTGCCAGGGCCGCTGGGCTGCCTCCAGCAACCTCTGGGCATCTGCTTCCGTAAGCGTCACGGGCACCTGCTGTTCGAGTCTGGGCAGAGGCAGCCTGCGGGCGGGATTGCCCGAGACATGGCCCATGTCCTGGAGGAAACCAAAGAAGGAGGACAACACCCACAGCTTTCGTCTCACCGTCAGTGGTGCTCGGTGTGACAGGCTGACCGCGAACTGCATCACCTGCTGGCGCTTGATCTGATCGGGAGGGGGCAGCTGGCCCAGGCGCTGGGAGAGGAACTCCGAGAAGGCGCGCAAGTCGCGCCGGTAAGCCTTGACGGAGATGGCAGCGCAACTGCGATACCCCTTCAGATACTCCAGGAACATCGCCACCGCCTCCTCCAAGGAGAGCGTGCCGGCCTCGTGTGCGGTGCTCATGGCTGTGCTCCCTCCTGGGTCTGCGGTGCGCTCTCTCCGAGCAGGCCCGTCAGCCTCCCTACTGCCGCCAGCTTCGTGCGCACGTCCGAGTGCAGGTAGCGCGCCGTCGTCCCCAGGTCGGCATGGCCCAGCAGCTCCTGCACGGTGCGCACATCTACGCCCTTCTGGATGAGCTGGGTAGCGAAGGTGTGCCGTAGCTTGTGAGGCGTAATCCCCTGGCCTGCCAGCCCCGCCTTCTCCAGGATCTCATCGAGCGCGGCGTTGATCAGGTGGCCCCGAATGGGCTGGCCACGGGAGTTCACGAACAGCCGCCGGCTCTGGGTGGGGGGCCGGTGGGGCAGGTACTGCTGGATGGCCGCCACTGCCGACCGGGTCAGCGGCACGATCCGCTGCTTCGCTCCCTTTCCGTGCACCAGCAGCTGCCGGTTGGTCAGGTCCACCTCCTCCAGGCTGATCAGCACCGCTTCGCTTCTGCGGATGCCGGTCGCGAGCAAGAGCACCACCAGGCACCGATGCCAGGGCAGTTGGGCTGCCGCCAGCAGCTGCTGCGCCTGCTCTTCTGAGAGCGTCACCGGTATGTGTTGCTCCAGCTTCGGGAGGGGCAGTCTCTTGGCGGGATTGCCGGAGACATAGCCCATGTCCTGGAGGTAGCCGAAGAAGGAGGAGAGACAGGCCAGCTTGCTGCGCACCGTCACCGGGGACCAGTGCGACAAGCTCACCGCGTACTGGATCACCACCTGGCGCGTGATGGCAGCCGGAGTCGGCGGCGGCCCGGGCCGGGAGGAGAGGAACTGCTGGAAGTTGCGCAGGTTCGCGCGGTAGGCTTGGACGGAGAGAGGAGCGCAGCTGCGGTAGCTCCGCAGGTACTCCAAGAACATCGGCACCGCCTGCTCCAAGGGGAGCTCGTTCCCGGTGGAGGGCGGCGCGGCACGTGCCGTTTCGGCCTGGGCGAGAGTGGTCATGCACGCCTCCTGTGATGGATGGTTTCGGCACGACATTCATCACTTGGAGGCGGCGAGAGAGTCCAGGCCTGTGTGCAGGTATTCTGTCGAGTGGGCCCCGATTCAGGGGTCATCGGTCTACCGCGGGAGCGCGTCCGGGACCCTTAGGAAGCGAAAGCGGAGCGGACTGGGCCCAGAAGCTGAAGGGCGAAGAGCTACTACAGCAGCTCGGCCAGTTCCTGCGGCGTCAGCCCCGCTTGCTGCAGGATGGCGTGAACGGTGCCGCGTGGCAGATCGCTCCGCTCCGGCACGATCACGAGCCGGATGGTACCATCTCTGCGGCGCACAAGCGCGCGATGACTGCTCTTGCCGCGATGGGGTGCGTCCTCGAAACCTGCGCGCTGGAGGGCGGCGATGAGCTGGCGAGACGAGAGCGACGGCAACCGCGTCACGGCACGCTGACCTCGATCACCGAGCAGAAACGGTGAGGCGCCGCGAGCGTAGATTCGAGATCGGGCAGCATCCCCAGTTCCTTGGCGTTCTCCAGGTACAGCTCCACCGCCTCGCGGAGCGCGTCGACTGCCTCGTCCGCTGTGTCGCCGCAGCTCGCTACCCCCAGCTCGGGGCAGCGGGAAACGTACTGATCCCCTTCCTGCCAGACCGTCGCCGTAAGATGGTAGCGCGCCATGCATCTCCTGCCCAGTGGGCACAGTTGTCTTTTTCTGTGCCCACTCTGTTTTGCCCTAGAAGCCACCTGGAATGCCCTAGAAGAAGTGGAGTGGGCCGATAAGCCGAGTTTTGTCGCGAGCGTCCATCTGTCTAGGACTGCGGTTGCCCGCAGCCTCGTGCGGCCAACCCGGGACTCGTACGGTGTCGGGCTAACGCCGGTCCCCGA
>Ga0315274_10015088_pt1 | contig 10951 bp, 9 predicted proteins | sample YL17G02_20_MG_FD_203700 | JGI IMG/M metagenome (GOLD analysis project Ga0315274, IMG submission 203700) | Sediment microbial communities from Yellowstone Lake, YNP, Wyoming, USA - YL17G02_20 | ecosystem: Environmental > Aquatic > Freshwater > Lake > Sediment | place: USA: Wyoming | collected...
CTCGCTGCTGACTTCGGCGAAGACGGGAATGGGGATCTGGTGCTCTCCGCCTGGCGCAACACCGGAGCCGACCTGCCCGTGGCGCTTCATGGCCACGGAGCCGTGGTCATTGGGGGCGAGCAGGTGCTGCTGAGTGGCGGACGCACGACCAGCACCGAGGACACTGGGTTGGAGAGGTCTGTCAAGGCGACCCTCTTCAGCGAGGCTGGCACTAACCTGTACGACTGGTGTCAGGGACAGCCCGGCTGCACCATCGGCTACTGGCAGACTGGCGAGTTGCTGCCCGAACGGCGTGCCTACCACGGCATGGTCCAGGTCGGCAACTGGGTCTACGCGGTCGGCGGGAGTAACGCCGGTAACCAGCCGACAAACACCATCTTTCGCGGGAGCATCGCCGGTGTGGCGGCGGTCTACGCGCCGAGCGGCACCTACGAATCGGCGGCGATGGCGGTGGGGGGCGAACTTCGCCGCCTGGAGTGGGATTCCTCAGTGCCGTCAGGGACCAGCCTGACGCTGCAGTATGCCTGGAGCGCTGGGAGTACCTGGAGCGACTGGCTGCCGGCCAGTCCCTATGCCTGCCAGAACGGGCACAACGTACTGTTGGCCGTCCCGCCCGTGCCGAGCGTGCAACAGGTACGCTACAGGCTGAGCTTTACGGGCAACGCCACCTACACGGCCAGTCCCCTGCTGGAGCGGCTCTCCGCCGTGTACGATGCGTCGCCCGCCGAGCTGGGGATCACTCTCAGCGCCTCGAAGACGCACGTGCGCCCAGGCGACATGGTGCTCTTCACCAACCGCTACAGCAACAGCGGCGCGGTATCAGCGCAGAGCGCTCGCCTGGTCAACACCCTGCCGCCGCAGATGAGCTGCCCGAGCTGCTGCCCCACCTGCGCCTGGAAGCCGCTCGGAGGCAATGCTTTCGAGTACACACTCACCGTGGTTGCCCCGGGCAGCGGCCAGGTGAACCTGAGTGCCTACGTCGGGCAGATACCGGAAGGTGTGCTGGAGCTGACCGATCAGGCGTCCATCTCCTACCCGGCGATGATCGACTTGGATGGCAACTCGGTCACCGACCCTCGCGCCGATAACGACTCAGCCAGTCTGTCTGTCAGCGCCGAGCCGCTCGCCATCCTGGGCACGGTGAGCGCCGCTCCGGCCGGGGGATCGCCGGTCAGCCCCGGCCAGGAGGTTGAGTACCGCCTTGACTACAGCATTAGTGGCGGTGACGGCACAACCGGGGTCATCCTCTCTGCCGCAGTTGGCGGCGGCAAGCTGACGGATGTGCAGGCACTGGACGGCGGGGCTCTGGAAGGGAGCACGGTGCGCTGGTACATCCCCGGTGCGCTACCGGCGGGCTATGCCGGGGCCGTGCGCTTCCGAGCCAGAGTAGCGCGTCCGCTGGCGAACGGACTGACCATCCCGCTGTCGTTCGTCGCTTCCAGCGACCAACTGCCGGCCGAGACCGTCGCCAGCATCTGGCACAGCGTGCTTTCCAGCCCCAGTCTGCGACTGAGCGTCGCCGCTGAGCCCGCCGCGCCCGGCCCGGTGAACCCCGGCCAGACCGTTACCTACACACTCAGCGCCCTCAATGACGGCGGAATGACTGCCGTTGGCGTGAGCGTGAGCGCGGTGCTTGACGGCTTGAACGTTGTCTCCAGCGATCCCCCTGGGCAGACGAGTGGCCAGACCGTTTCCTGGGTCCTGGGCGACCTGGGCCTCGACACCCCGGCAACCCTAAAGATAGTCGCCCGTGTTGCCGATAACGTAGTGCACGGCCAGGGAGTAACCCTCGGGGCGACTCTGACCGGTACGGCGGTGCCGGGAGCGGAGGCCACTACAACGCATACGGTGAGCGTTCCGGCGGCGGTGGTGCTGACCAAGGGTGTGGGGTCGTCCGTGGTGAAGCCGGGAGAGGCATTGGTCTACACTCTCACCCTGTCCAACACCGGTGGAGAGAGCACGGGAGCGATCACTTTGCTGGATTGGTTGCCTCTCTACACTAGCGGGCCAGGCGGAGGCACCGGCGGCTCGACGCTGCGCTGGCAGCTACCTCCCCTGGCCGGTGGGCAATCCACTGCGGTCTCCTACCAGGCGGTCGTGGACGACCCGCTTTCGGAGACGGTGCACTACGTGGAGGGAGTCGCGGCTTCGGCCAGTGCCGGTGCGCTGAGCGCTAGAAGCGGCACACTGAGCACGCCGGTGGCTCACTCGCCCAACCTCTGGCTGTCGCTTAGCGACGGCACCAACGTGGTGCGCCCCGGTCAACAGCTCACGTACGCGATCAGCTACGGCAACCGCGGCGGGCTGCAGCAGGGAGGGGCGATAGAGGTCAGCCTGGGCGACTATCTGCTCTGGCACGGAGGAGCGGGCTGGGAAACGCTCGGCAACGGGCGCTACCGCTACAACATCGGAGCGCTGGACGTGGGTGCCTCGGGGACGGCCTCTTTCGAGGCCAGTGTGTCGCCGACAGTGCCCACCGACGATCCGACGCTCGGCTTACGCGCCGAGGCGACCATAGCCGGCCTGAAGGGCGACGGCGACGGCTTCGACAACAGCTCGTCTGACACCGACATTCTCTGCGGCACCGACCTGGCGGTTGTGAGCCTGGCTGTGCAACCGGTGGCGCCCACCGGAGGCCAGCGCCTCACTCTCACTGTGCATGTGGCCAACCTGGGTGTTGACGGCCCGGCATCGTACGCCACAGTCGCGGGCACCAGCGAGGCGAAGCTGGAGGTCTACATCAAGCCCTCGGTTTCGGTGCCGCCGACCGGGCCGTTGGACCACGTGGGTGGTTACTGCCCCGACTCCGTTTGCGTCCCGTCCCGGCCGGCCTTCCGCCAGTCGCTGAGCTTGGCCGGCCTCGGGCCCGGCCAAACGCAGACTCTGAGCTTTACTTCGCTCACCAGCCTGGAATCGGGCCTTTACGATGTCTACGCCCAGATCGACACCGAGGGGGACTCATACTGGGGTGGCTTCCGCGAGGCCAACGAGGAGAACAACCTCTTCGCTATGCGCCGTTTCTTCGTGGCCGACTTGGCGTGGGGGCCCTTGACGCTCTTCCTGCCCAGCCAGGTCCTAGGCATTGTCAACTGAGACATAGGTCGCCAATGGTTCCGGGGAGGACTCTATGAGGGGTGGAAAGCTCATCATCATCGTGGGCGTGCTGCTCGGTCTCTTCGCAGGTGTGCTAGTCATCCTGATGATGAGCCGGCAGAGCGCTTCTGGCGCACCCGCGCCGACACCCGAGCCCCCATCGGTGGTGAGGGCGGTGCAGAACATCGCCAAGGGCGACGAGATACCTATGGACGCCGTCCAACTGGTACGCCTGGAGGCCGGCGCTCCGCTTCCGCCCGGGGCACTCGAAGACCCGATGAAGCTGGCGGGAATGACGGCCGCGGTGGACATCCCCCAGGGCATGATTCTCCAGGAGGGGATGTTCTACGACAAAGAGAAGAAGGTGGCCTCCGGCGAGAGTGCCTCCGTGCTCTTCCAGCCCGGTCGCGTGGCCATCGCTTTCCCGGTGGGCGACCTATCGGGCGTGGCCGGAGCGCTGAAGGAGGGTGACAGGGTGGATATCGTCGCCTCAATGGAGGTGTTCGATGTCGATCCAGACACCCAGATCAGGCTGCCGATCACCGGCAAGGGTGAGCAGTTGCCCCGCTTGCTAGCGCAGTTGACGCTGCAGAACATCGAGGTGCTGCGCGTCGGGGCGTGGTCCGGATTGCCAGCCGTGGCCAAGGAGGGAGAGAACCCTCAGGCTGCTGCCCCATACGATGTCGTCACGCTCCTGGCCACCCAGCAGGACGCTCTGGTGCTCACCTATCTGCGGGACAAAGCCGACGAGGGCCAGGTGCGTGTCACACTCCTTCTCCGCTCCGAGGACGACGATGCCACGGTCAGCACCGAAGCGGTGACCCTCGACTACTTGATGAAGCGCTTCAACATCCCGGTGCCGCCCAAGCGTCAGGAGACCACCGGCCAGATCAAGTCGTCACTCGAGGAAATGCGCTAGCGTCGAGCGGCGATCCCGGCGGCCCAGAGGAATGGATGATCCGTGTAGTCTTGGTAGACGACAGCGCTGACATTGTCAGCAACATAGAACGCCTCCTGCACTTCGAGCCTGACATCGAGGTCGTCGGCACCGCCAATGACGGTGAGACGGGCGTGCAGCTCGTGCGCGAGACGCACCCCGATGTTGTGGTGCTCGACATCAACATGCCGGGCATGGATGGGCTGACGGCGGCGGAGGCTATCACCTCAACCATGCCTGGCACGCAGGTGATCATGATGTCCGTGCAGGACGACGTGGACTACCTGCGACGGGCGATGGTGGCCGGAGCTCGCGACTATATACTCAAGCCCCTGGACGCCGGTGAGGTCTCGACCAGGATCCGGCAGGTGTACGGCATCAGCGAGGGCAAGGCCAAGCAGGCCGCCGGCGACGAGCCTGAGAAGGGGCGCATCGTCACCGTCTTCGGGCCCCGCGGGGGGTGCGGCTGCACCACGGTGGCGATCAACCTGGCTCTGGCCCTGCGTGCCTTTACCAAACGCAAGGTCGTCATTGTAGACGCGGCTCTCCAGTTCGGCGACGTGGGGGTGATGCTCAACCTGCACGACAACCGCAGCATCGCCGACCTGGCCCGCAAGGTGGACGAGCTGGACGCCGGGTTTGCCACTGAGGTAACCATCGCTCACACCAGCGGCATCCGGGCCTTGCTCGCCCCGAGCCGCCCGGAGGCGGCGGAGTTGGTGACAGCAGACGCTATGCGCCGAGTGCTGCAGGCGGTTCGGCAGGCCTTTGACTTGGTGGTAATCGACGGCGGCCACGCGCTAACCGACACGCTGTTGGCGGCGATCGACGAGACGGACCAGTTGCTCTTGCTCACCACGCCTGACATACCATCCATCAAGAACGTGCGCCTTATGTTGGACGTGCTCGAGGCGATCGGAGTGCCGGACGAGCGACGCTCTCTGGTCATCAGCCAGGCAGGGCGACGCTATGGCGTCAAGAGCGAGGACATCGAGCGCTCGCTCGGCTGCCGGGCGATCGCGGCTGTCCCCTTCGACGAGGCGGGGCCCCTCCTGGCGGCGAACCAGGGCCGCCCTATGTTTCTGGTTGACCCGGAGACGCCGCTGTGCCAAGCCATCATGGCCCTGGCGAGCCTTGTGACCGGTACGACGGCTAAGGAGCAGCCGCTAGCGCCGCCCGCCGAGAAACCCAAGGTGCGCGGGCTGCGCGCTCTCTGGGCCAAGGCTTAGGCGAGCTGGGTTCCGAGCGGAGGTTGGCATGTCGCTTCTGAGGAGGTTGGAGGGGGCGGAGTCCGCCGATCCCGGCCAGAGAGGCGCCGATGGCCGTGGTGGCAACGCGAACACCGCCACCGCCACCGTGGCCAAGTTGCGCCGGCTGACCGGTCCTGGGTCGGAACTGCGGGACGCTTACCGCGACCTTAAGAGCCGCATCCAGACACGTCTGGTTGGCGAGCTCCAGCCGGATGAGAAACTCGGGGCGCGAGCCGAGGTGGAACAGAAGATACAGGAGCTGTTCGACTCGCTCCTCGCCCAAGAGAACATCATCCTCAGCCGCGCCGAGCGCGGTCGCATGTTCGACCAGATCGTGAGTGAGATCCTGGGTCTGGGCCCGCTCGACGCACTGTTACAGGATCCGACCATCTCTGAGATCATGGTCAACGGCCCGAGCAGGATCTACGTCGAGCGTGCGGGTAAGATCGAGCGCACGGCCCTGGCCTTCGACAGCGCCGAGCACGAGCTGCGCATCATCGAGCGCATTGTCTCGCGCATCGGCAGGCGCATCGATGAGTCCTCGCCGATGGTTGATGCCCGCCTCCCTGACGGCTCGCGCGTCAATGCCGTGATCCCGCCGATATCGCTGGTCGGACCGGTGCTTACCGTCCGTATCTTCTCCCACAAGCCCCTCTCTGCCGCCGACCTGGTCAGCCGCGGCACGCTGACCGCGGAGGCCATGCGCTTCCTCGATCTCTGCGTGAAGGGACGGCTGAACGTGCTCATCGCCGGGGGCACCGGCTCGGGCAAGACCACCACCTTGAACGTCCTCTCGGGCTTCGTTCCGGACAACGAACGCATCGTCACCATCGAAAACGTGGCCGAGCTCCAGCTTCAGCAGGAGCACGTTGTCACGCTCGAGGCGCGCGACCGCAACATCGAGGGCAAGGGGGAGGTCAGCATTCGCGACCTGGTAGTGAACTGCCTGCGAATGCGCCCCGACCGCATCATCGTCGGCGAGGTGCGCTCAGGCGAAGCGCTGGACATGCTCCAGGCCATGAACACCGGCCATGAGGGCTCGATGACGACTTTGCACGCCAATGCCACGCGCGACGCCCTCTCGCGCCTGGAGACGATGGTGCTCATGGCCGGGATGGACTTGCCGCTACGCGCAATTCGCGAGCAGATCGCCTCGGCCATTGACCTGATCGTGCAGCAGGAACGCCTGCGCGACGGTAGCCGCCGCGTCACTTCCATCGCTGAGGTGCAGGGACTCGAAGGTGACACGATCGTCATGCAGGAAATCTTCCACTTCAAGCGCAAGGGTGTGAGCAATGGGCGCATTCTGGGCTCTCTTGAGCCCACGGGCATCCGGCCCGGGTTCTCGGAGAAGTTGGAGGCGGCGGGCCTACCCATACCGCCGCAATTGCTGGGGATCAAGGAGAGCCTGCACGGCTCCTAGGGTGAGAAGGCCATGGGTGTTGCTCTAGTCCTCGCAGTAGCGTTGATGGTAACCATCAGCCTGACTGTCCTAGTCGTCTGGCAGGTGACGCGCGGCCAGAGCGGCATGATCCAGAATCGCCTGGAGACCTACGCCGCCCGCGGGCACCTGTCCGGCCAGGAACGCCGGCCGCGCAAGACGATGGCGGGGCAACTGGACCAGGCGCTCCGCAAGCGCACCTACGGCGTGCGCCTGTCGGACGAGCTGGCCAAGGCCGACCTGCAGTTGCGCGTCTCCGAGTTCGTCGTGCTTTCGGTCCTCTCTTCGGTCATGGCGGCGCTCTTCTCGCTCATACTCTTCACGACGCCGGTGATCGCCTTTCTCTTTGGCGTTTTCGGCTTCTTCCTGCCGCGGTTGTACCTGAAGCGGCGACAGGCGGCACGACTACGCGCCTTCAACGATCAGCTCGGGGACGCTATCCGGCTGCTCGTCAGCTCGCTGCGCTCGGGCTACAGCATGCTTCAGAGCATGCAAACGGTTGCCTCGGAGCTTCCTGAGCCGATCGGACCCGAGTTCACCCGCGTGGTGCGCGAGATCAGCCTTGGCCTGAGCCAGGAGCAGGCGATGAACAACATGTACAAGCGCGTCGCGAGCGACGACTTGGACATGATGGTTACGGCCGTCAACGTGCAGCACGAGGTGGGTGGCAACCTTGGCGAGATCCTGGACACGATCAGTGAGACGATTGCCGAGCGCGTGCGCATCCAGGGCGAGATTCGGGTCATGACAGCGCAGCAGGTGTACTCCGGCTACCTGGTGACCTTCCTGCCCTTCGGGCTTTCGCTGATCCTATTCATGATCAACCGACCCTACATGATCCTTCTCTTCCAGGATGCGTGCGGCCTGGCGTTCGTTGGCCTCGCCCTGCTGATGATCGTCGTCGCCTACGTTGTCATACGCAGGATCGTGCGCATTGCGGTGTAAGGTGCTGTCATGACTCCGATCAGCGTGCTGTTAGCCATTACCGTCGCCGCCAGTTTCATGCTGGTGGCCTATGGCCTGGCGCACGCGCGCTCGGCCGTCGACGTCAGGGAGCGCCTCACTCACTACGCGGTCCGTGGAGGCACGCTCACTGAGCTGGAGCTAGAGCAGACATTCTGGGCGCGCGCTGTCAAGCCGGGCATCGCGCGGGTGGCGCGCAGGCTGGCAGCTATGGCCCCGCAGGCGACTCTGGCGCGCACGCGCCGGCAGTTGGAGCTGGCGGGCAACCCCGCCGGCCTGAAGGCGCTGGACTTCATCGGCATCAGGATCCTCTTCGCCTTCCTCGTCGGCGGCTTCATCTTCGTCGTGATGGCCGGTTTTGGCGGGTCGCTAGCTCAGGCTTTCGTTTTTGGGCTCTTGCTGGCCTCTTTGGGCTATCTGTTGCCGGTCATGTGGTTGGGCAGCCGCGTCAAAGGGCGTAGGCTAGAGATCATGCGGGCAATGCCGGACGTGCTCGACCTGCTTACAATCAGCGTCGAGGCCGGCCTTGGCTTCGACGCGGCGCTGGCCAAGATTGTTGAGAAATGGGACAATGCGCTCACCCGTGAGTTCTCCCGCGTCCTGGCCGAGATCAGGGTAGGCAAGTTGCGCCGGGAGGCGCTACGCGACATGGCCGACAGGGTGGAGGTTCCTGAGCTGAAGAGCTTCGTGGCCGCCATCGTGCAGGCCGACCAGCTTGGCGCCAGCATCGGCCGCATCCTGCACGTGCAGGCGGCCCAGATGCGGCAGCGCCGCCGTCAGAAGGCGGAGGAGCTGGCCCGGCAGGCGGCCATCAAGATCATCTTCCCGCTGATTTTCCTCATCTTGCCGGCGCTCTTCGTCGTCATCCTTGGCCCGGCCGTGATCAGCATCAAGAACTCGAGCGTCCTGACGATGCTCTAGGGTGATGGTGTGCCCTTGGCCGCATCTCTGCGCGCCCTGCTGGGCCATGCCCTGGACCTCATCTACCCTCCCCGCTGCCTGGGCTGCGGCGCCTTCGGCCGCTGGCTCTGCCCGTCTTGCCTGGCCGGAGCTGAACGACTAGAGCAGCCGCTTTGGGTCGCGACCGGGCAGTCGGCCGAGGGCACCGTGTTACCCGTATGGTCCTATGGACGCCACGAGGGCGTGCTGCGCGAGTCCGTTCACCGGCTCAAGTATCAGGACGCGATGGCCCTGGCCGAGCCCATTGCGGCTCTAATGGCCGCTGCCGGTCGGAGCGTCTCGGCGCGGGCCGACGCGTTGGTCGCGGTGCCGCTACATCGTCGCCGCGAGCGCGAGCGCGGCTACAACCAGTCGCGGCTCTTGGCGCGGCACTTGGGGGCGCTGATCGGGCTGCCGCTGGTTGAGGGGCAACTGCTGCGGTTGAGGGACACGCCATCTCAGGTACACATGTCGTCCGAGGAACGATTGGCGAACGTTAGCGGCGCCTTCGAGGCGAGCGTGGAGCTGAGGGACAGGCGCGTGGTGCTGGTGGATGACGTTTGCACGTCTGGGGCGACGCTGCTGGCCTGCGCCGAGGCAGTGGCCTCGGTCGGCGGGAAGGCCGTCGCCGCCCTAACCTTTACCAGGGCCCTGCCGGGCGCGGCGCCCTAGCCGCTCCCGCGGCGGCCATAGATCGTATAGGTGTAGACGAAGGCGTTCGGCTTGCGTTGCCAGGAGGGCGGGACGCGGCGCGAGAAGTCGAACACCAGCTCGGTCACTTCGGCCGGCTCCCGGTCTTCTTCAGGCAGCTCTTCCGGCGCATCCCCAAGCACCACCACGCTGTAAGCCTGGAGGCCTCGCGGGCCCTGGCGCAGCTCGAACTCCACTTCCCGCCCTTTGGCAAGGGCAAGGTCGTTGTTGCCGAGGATGACGGCACTCTCGTGGACGAAGACCTCGCTACCGTCTTGGCAACTGATGAAGCCATATCCTTTGCCACGGTTGAACCACTTGACGACGCCGCGCTGCACCTCGGCGGGAGCGGCGGAGGGCTCAGGCGGTGGTGCATCGCGGCCGGGGCTGCGGTACCGGGGACGGCGCTGCCGGTTGCGTCTGGCTTCAGCGTCCACTAGCGCCCGCGGCTTCCGTGTTGCGATAGCGGTAGACGATGCGGCCGCGGGCCAGGTCGTAGGGCGTGAGCGCGACGCGCACGCGATCGCCTAGCAGCACGCGTATGTAGTACTTGCGCATCTTACCGCTCAGATAAGCGAGCACCTGGTGGCCCGTCTCGAGCCGAACCTTGAATGTCGTGTCAGGGAGCGTCTCGACGACGGTTCCTTCAACCTCGATGGTTTCGTCCTGCTTCGCCATAGTCCTCCTTAGTGGAACCTCCTGATGGCTCTAGCGGGTCACGGGCGCGGCCCAGAGCGAGAGCCCTTGCGTCAGCATAGATGACAACTGGTCGAAGGCTACATTGGGCCGAGAGCCGCGCACGGCGGCCATCTCGGTAGCCACGAAGTTGCGCGCCTGCTCGAGTAGCCGGGCGTCCGTACTGGTCAACTGTCCGCCCTTGCTTCGGTAGGTAAGGTCGCGGCAGACCTCGGCGATGAGCCTCGTGTCCCCGGAGCGCAGCTTCTCCGTGAGCTCTTTCTGGCGAGCCTTGAACTCGCTCGGCAGGTGGTTTGGTTGCTCACTCAGCACGGTCAGCGCTCGATCGACCATCGCCGCGTCCGCTGCCCTCAGCCCCAGGGCATCGGCATTGGCCACGGGCACCATCACTGTTAGCCGGTTCGCGAACAACTCGACTACATAGTAGTCACTCGAGCCGTCCGGACCCGCGGAACTGAGGATCTCTTTCACTACGCCGGCACCGTGGCTCGGGTGCACTACCATCTCGCCCTGCCGGAACATGCTATCCTCCTGACCTCGGATAGCCGCGGCACCACCAGCGCAAGCGCCACGGCCCCAGTGCAGGCAACGGCTCGGGAACGCCTAGCATTCCTTTCCACGTATTGCTCCGGCCTGAAGGCTAGCGATGGAGCAGCATTGTCGCCGCAGGTGGTAGAGCAGGCAGGGACGGCCCCACCTGAGCGGAAGGTCCACCCCGAGCAATAGGAGCGCGCGCTCCCAGCCCTCGATCGGCCGGCGCAGCGCACATCCAACTTGGTATTATACCAGTGGCGCACGGGCTTCGACAAAGCTGGGCTCCCCTGACTCGGTTCCGTTTCGTGTTGGTGCGTTATGTAGAGGGGTTTGACAGGATTGGGTCGCTGGGACAGGCTGAAGGTTGAGAGACCGGATCAGGAGTCCCGAGCGACCCATGAACATTAT
>Ga0315274_10015090_pt1 | contig 10950 bp, 7 predicted proteins | sample YL17G02_20_MG_FD_203700 | JGI IMG/M metagenome (GOLD analysis project Ga0315274, IMG submission 203700) | Sediment microbial communities from Yellowstone Lake, YNP, Wyoming, USA - YL17G02_20 | ecosystem: Environmental > Aquatic > Freshwater > Lake > Sediment | place: USA: Wyoming | collected...
CTGTCTGGCAACCGGAAGCAATGCCCTTGGCAAGTTCTAGCGCCTTGCGCGATTCATCGGAACCATCCACCGGTACCAATATTTTCTTGAACATAATCCCTCCTTAGGTTCACAGTATTCTTTTTCATTATAATTATGGCATGGAAACATGGGATGCGAAGAAAGCGCTGCAAGATTTGCCATTGGCAGAAGAACCCGATGATCTGTTACGCAACTTCTCCTTCCTATTGCCAAAAACTGGTTTGGGACTGGATCTAGGCTCGGGTGATGGAAGGAATTCCATCTTCTTGGCGCAGATGGGTTTGCAGATGAAAGCTGTAGATAGCTCCCGCCTGGCTCTTAGCTGCTTAAAAGAGAAAGCCCGGGGCCAGCATTTGAATATCTTAACCTTCCGGCAAGACATGACGGAGTTTCACCTGGAACCACATCAATACGATGTCATTCTTTGTCTTTGGTCATTGATGTACCTCCAACCGAAACAGATTCTGATGCTAGCCCAGCGGATGATGGCCGGCTTGCAGCCGGGTGGTCTGCTGTTCTGTTCTGTTTTCACCGATCAGGATCCCAACTTCAGCGCTGCCCAACAGTGGTTGGTTCAAGTTGGCGAACGCCTGTATCAGAAGAAAGGCTGGGGTACCTTTTATTTTTTTGCACCTTGTGAGCTGGAAGGTCTATTTCGGGATTTACGGCTTTTGTATTACGCAGAAGGGCACTCCAGTGATTTCCTGCGCGGCTCCGTACCTCATCGTCACGATTGGGCGCAGCTCGCCGCTGGGCTGCCGCCGGAAGGGATCTGAGGGGGCACAACCTCGTTTTCCCACCAATGCTTTGCGCTCTTGGAAGCGAACCAATCCCCCACAATGAATCGTCGGCATTGCTCGCCTGAATACAAAACTTGTGTTTTGGCTAACCACCCACCAGCCAGAATCGGCGGTGTTGTGGAGGCATTTCCATGGATCCGGACCAGATCCTTTTCTTTTGCGCACGTGAGAACATACACATCCCCGGCTATCAAGACGACAAATAAGGCGTCCAATGTCAAAAAAGGATCTGGGGATGGTGCCGGGGACCGGAATCGAACCGGTACTCCCTTGCGGGAAGCGGATTTTAAGTCCGCTGCGTCTGCCTGTTCCGCCACCCCGGCGTTGTAATGGATTCTATCATGAGTTCCTCCCCTATGCCTGTAGGACCTGTTACTGGTGAGTATAAAAATGGAGGCGACACCCGGATTCGAACCGGGGGTGAGGGTTTTGCAGACCCCTGCCTTGCCACTTGGCTATGTCGCCCCTGGAGCGGGAAACGGGACTCGAACCCGCGACCCTCAGCTTGGGAAGCTGATGCTCTACCAACTGAGCTATTCCCGCAGTCTACAGTCTATTCAGTTTTTAAGAGAAACTCTGTTGCGCGTCCCTCATCATTGGGAAGGTGCTCTACCCACTGAGCTATTCCCGCAACTATTTAATTCTTGAAGGAATCTAGGGCTCTCTCGCTTGAGAGAGGATAACCACGAATCCCACTTGTATCCCTATTCTATGAATCCGCCTTACGATGGTCAACGGTTGAAGATCAATTGTTGGGGCATTGCTTCCCAGTCATCTGGTCAATGTCGATGCGTACGATCGATACTGTACCTGCTTCTTGATCGGTAAACTCGATTGACGGAGCGCCGTAGTGTCGAGAAATCAAGTTGAGAACGTTCTTCTTTTCCTCCATATCCTTTATCAGATGAGATGTGCCAAATCCGATCACGCTGGCATAGTGCATTTCCCATTCGCAGGGAGTTCCTTTGGCAACGATTTTTGTCTCCAGCTCCGCTTCAAAACAGACTCTGGGATTCTGCTGCAAGTAGTCCATCTTCATTCCGACGATCGCGGAATGGAAATACAAATGGCCCAGTTGGTATGCGAAGCAGACTGGCACAAGGTAAGGCTGGTCAGCAAGCGAAAGCGCAATTCGGAGGATTTGCGCTTTTTGCAGAATCTCTTCAATCGCTTTTGGATCTGTGATTTCCCGGTCCTTGCGGCGCATGCTCCGCAAATCTTTCCGCATCCTACAAATTGCGTCAAGCAGGTTCCATTTGCTACTCGTTGTTACAGTAGAAGTAGCACTGGTGATAGAGAACCTGTCGATCTTAGCTATATTTCAGGAACATGGATGGGGAAAAGAAAATGGTGCCGAGGGGCGGAATCGAACCGTCGACACGAGGATTTTCAGTCCACTGCTCTACCAACTGAGCTACCTCGGCACCTGGCGGGGTCGACGGGAATCGAACCCGCGATCTCCAGCGTGACAGGCTGGCATGTTAGACCGCTACACCACGACCCCGCGGGTACATCGTATCTTAGCGAAAGGGTTGGGCCTTGTAAAGGCAGACAACGAGCGTTATCTTCAATCCGGACGATCGTACTGCGATGAGGAAAAGCGTAGTTCTCCCCCCACGATCGTCAACCATGGGCGGATGGTTTTTAATGCCTCGGTCGTGATGGAGAAGGGATGTTCCCGCACAACTGTGAAGTCCGCCCATTGTCCTGGAATGATCCGCCCTTTCTGCTCCCCTGTTGCACGCGCGGCCATCTGCGTGAACAGCTCCAAGGCTTGCTTTGGCCCAATCCGTTCTTTGATGACCCATGGGGGATAAGGCTGGCCCTGCAAGTTGGTTGAGGAAACCGCACAGTACATGCCCCAAAATGGATTTAGTACTCCGGTGGACTCAACCGGGGAATCGGAAGAGCCAGCAACCATAACCCCTGCTTCAATCATGGATTTTAGCGGATAGGCGCGCTCTAAACGATCAGCGCCCAGGCGATGCTCGACCCAATCGAATTCATTGCTGATGAAAACAGGTTGAATCACCGCAATCAGGTTCGCTTCTTTCAAGCGGATAATCGCGCTGGGGGATATCACCTGCAAATGCTCGATTCGGTTGTGAAGGGCATTTTTTGGATCTCGAGACAGCACATCAATCGCGAGATCCACAGCCCGGTCGCCTATGGCATGGATTGATGCTTGCAGACCCAGAGCGTTGGCTTGCTTTACGCCCTCTGCCAGCTCCACCGGGTCAATCGTCAGAATCCCGGTGTTGCCCTTGTCATCGTTGTAATCTTGAAACAGAGCTGCTGTACGCGCACCCAAACTGCCATCTGCAAAGAACTTGACGCCACGAACGATCGCTAGTTTTCCTTTTTGGCATTCTTGCTGTATTCGATCCGGGTCCTTCAAGCAGACTTGCTGAAGGTACAAATTCACCCGCAATTTCAGCAAGCCCTCCGCTTCAAAACTGCGATATACTTCCAGGTCTTCCCATGATGTATTCAGGTCGCTGACGCTGGTAAGCCCGACCGACAAGGATAATTCCTGGGCCTCGATGAAGTGCTCTCGGAACATCCTTTTGCTGAACACCTTCCAAAGGGGTGTAAGGAAATCCAGTGCTTTCTCCTTCAAGATGCCATTCAATTCGCCCTCAGTTGTTCGACCCAATTCCCCGCCAGGTGGAGATTGGGTATTCCGGTCGAGATGAAGAAACTGAAGCGCGGCTGAATTCAATATGGCCAAGTGCTTGCAAGAACGCTCCACCAAGATTGGTTGGTTTGCCGAGATCCGATCCAGATCGAATCGGTCAGGCATGCGCGGATCTTCCCGAAATTTCTCTTGATCAAATCCATAGCCGTAGAGGATCTCTTTGCGGTTCGATGCAGCAAACTTCTCAGCAATGGCGGCCAGAGAATGGCATTGACCCAGATCGGTAGATCCTAAGGAAATGGCCAAGGAGGAAAAATGCAAATGGGGGTCGATCAGCCCTGGAAGAACGATCGCTTCACCAACATCGATCGCACCAGTTATCTGTCGGCTTTTTCCTTGCTGCGGAAGGACTGCTTCGATCAGACCGTTGGAAATGTGGATCGTGTAGAGACCATCGCGGCTTACCAGAATACAATTGGTTAGTGCAGAGATCATTGCACTACTATGGGCATACTTTTCCTTCTGAGCAAATGCCTACCGGAATTTGATGTCTTATGCCGGACCCGGAACAAGTCGCCTTGACAAACTGATTTTGGGCCATAGAATACCGATGGAAGCGAGGACACTGGCACGATCCAGTTGTCTTTTTTTCAAAAACATTCTTAAAGGAGTTCGAATGGCAGATAAATCCTTTAACGCCTTTAAAATGGCTCAGCAGCAGTTTGATGGTGTTGCCGATAAACTGGACCTCGATCAGGCAACTCGTGATCTCCTCCGCAATCCTCTTCGCGAGTACCACTTCCTGATCCCAATACGGATGGATGATGGTAGCGTGAAGGTCTTCCAGGGTTATCGTGTGCAGCACAACGATGCTCGCGGTCCCGCTAAGGGAGGTATTCGTTTCCACCCGCAGGAAACCATTGACACGGTCCGTGCTCTCGCCACCTGGATGACATGGAAAACCTCTGTTGTGGATATCCCTCTCGGCGGTGGCAAGGGTGGTGTGATCTGTGATCCGCACAACCTTTCGATGCGCGAGCAAGAAGGGATCTGTCGGGGTTGGGTACGCCAGATCGCCTACAATGTGGGGCCCTTCCAGGATGTACCTGCGCCGGATGTCATGACATCTGGTCAGCACATGATCTGGATGATGGATGAGTATGAAAAGATCCATAATGGAAAATATCCAGGATTCATTACCGGGAAACCCCTGGGCGTTGGTGGTTCTCTTGGACGCACCGAAGCTACCGGGTACGGGTGCGTATATGTCATGCGGGAAGCTCTGCATGAGATGGGGATCGACATCAAGAAAACCAGAGCTGCCTTCCAGGGTTTCGGCAATGTATCCCAATACGCGTTAGAGCTCTATACCAAGCTGGGCGGAACGCCAATCTGCGTCTCTTGTTGGGACCAGCAGGATCAAAAATCCTACACCTTCCGCAAATTGAGCGGCATCAATCTCCAGGAGTTGCTGAAAATCACCGATCGTTTCGGCGGCATCGATCGGAAGCAAGCCAAGGAGCTCGGCTACGAGGTTATGGAGGGGGAAGCTTGGATCGAGCAAGATGCAGAAATACTGTTTCCAGCGGCCTTGGAGAACCAAGTGACGTCCGAAACCGCTCCACGCATGCACAAGAACGTCCGGCTGATCGTGGAAGGTGCCAATGGTCCAACCACACCGGAAGCAGACGAGATGATCAAACAACGCGGCATTTTCGTGATCCCCGATTTCCTGGCGAATGCCGGCGGTGTCACCTGCAGCTACTTCGAACAGGTCCAATGCAACCAGAATTATTTCTGGACCAAGGATGAAGTCCTGGCTAAGCTCGACACCAAGATGACCGATGCCTATCTCAAGGTTTCCGCGTTGGCGCGAGACCGAAAGGTCTACATGCGGGATGCAGCGTACATGATCGCCATCCAACGGGTAGCGGAAGCCTGCAAGCTTCGCGGCTGGGTATAAAAGTCAGGTTTAACGCATCTGCAGGGGCGCGGAGCACTCCGCGCCCCTTTCGATTCTCTTGTATGATTGAGACATGCACGTCCGACTAGACCCTTTGGAGCCTTCTCCTTTAGAGTGGTTGATGCCCTACAAGGTACGCCGCGTGCTGTTAGTGGCCAGCCTGTATGATGCTTTCATCCTGGAGGAAGATGGTCGTTTGGCTGACTTGCTGAACGCATCATACAAGCTGCGGGATTTGGGTTATGTACCGAGCCTTTCTCGCGTGGCCGGTGGGCAAGCAGCGCTCGACCGGATCCGACAAGAACCATTCGACCTGGTGGTAGCGATGCAACGGTTGGGAGACATGGATCCCTTCCGTTTCGGTCAGGAAGTAAAATGCATTCAACCAGACCTACCGGTGGTCATTCTGGCTTATCAAACTCCGGAGTTATCGCGCCTATTGGACCATGACGAGAATGCATCGGTAGAGAAAATCTTCCTCTGGCAGGGGGACGGTAAAATCCTGGTCGGTATCCTTAAATACATCGAGGACCGGAAGAACGCACGGCACGATACCCACTTGCTGGGGGTACCAAACCTTCTACTAATCGAAGACTCTCTTCCTTTCTATTCTTCGTATCTGCCGATTTTATACGATGAATTGTGGGATCAAACAGCGCACCTGCTAGCAGAAACCCTCTCCTACAACCAGCGCATGTTGCGTCAGCGCGGGCGACCGCGTGTTCACCTGGCCGGGACATACGAAGAAGCTTGGGCAATCTTCCAGGAGTTCCAGGATTCTTTGTTGGGCATCATTTCCGATGTTCGGTTCCCCCGGGATGGCAAGGAAAATCCCTTGGCGGGCGTGCAGTTTGTACAACAGATTCGGCAGCAATGCCCGTATTTACCTTTGGTCTTGCAGTCATCGGAACCGCAAGCAGAGTTCCAAGCCAGTCAGTTGGGCGTCCCCTTTTTGCGAAAAACTTCACCGACATTATTGGCCGATTTGCGTCAAAACCTGTTAGAACGCTTTGGTTTCGGTGATTTAGTCTTTCATGCCAACAATCAGGAAATCGCCCGCATTCCGAATCTCCAATCTCTTGCCTCTACCATCAGCAGCCTTCCTGTAGAAATCCTGCGGGATAAATTCCACCAGGGGGATCTGCTTCGTTGGCTGTGGGCTCGGACTGAATTGGAACTGGTTCGGTTCCTGCAATCGCTTCCATCAGACATCACGGGGTTAGAACTCCGTCAAGCCATCGGAGGGGCCCTGGATGATCAGACGCAAAGGGAGCAACGAGGGAATGTCCTCCCCTACTCGCGTCGGCTGGCACCTGCTGGGTGGCGTTTCGCCCGCATCGGAGAAGGATCCATGGGTGGAAAAGCGCGTGGATTGGCCTTCATGGATCAGATCCTAGCCATGAACTGGCCATCAGAGCACTTTCCCGGAGTGAAAGTGGATATTCCAAAGACACTCGTTCTAGCAACGGACACCTTTGAGGATTTCGTAAAAAGCAATAGATTGCTTGAACGAACTTTGTCGCAATCTTCCGACATGCAGGTTGCGAGCGCCTTCCTTGGGGCGGAATTGCCGCCAGACTTGGTGGGCGATTTAAGACATTTCATCTGCAATACCGATGGCCCTTTGGCTGTACGTTCCTCCAGCTTACTTGAGGATGCACTCTATCAGCCATTCGCCGGCATTTACATCACCAAAATGATCCCCAACAATCAACCCGACGTGGACAGCCGTTTCCTCACGTTGGCCAACGCCATCAAGTTGGTCTATGCCTCCACCTACTATCAACAAGCCAAGGCTTACATCGAATCCACCGGGCACAGGCCGGAGGAAGAGCGAATGGCGGTGATCATCCAGGAATTGGTGGGTAATCTGCACGGTTGGCGTTTCTATCCGGATTTTTCCGGTGTTGCCCGTTCTTACAACTACTATCCGGTGGAGCATGCAAAACCGGAAGATGGGGTGGTGAATGTCGCTCTTGGCTTGGGTAAAACTGTCGTTGACGGCGGGATCACCTTACGCTTTACACCCGCCTATCCGGGTGTGCTTCCCCAATTCAACACGCCAAAAGAGATGCTGCGGAACTCACAGCGCCAATTCTATGCTGTAGACCTGCGTCCTTCTTACTCCACCGCCTATGCCGAAGAGGACCAGTTTCTCTGTCGTTTGGGTTTGGACGCATCCGAGGAAGATGGTACTCTCACCTGGCTGGGTTCCACTTTTTCGGCTGAAAACGACAGGATTTGGGATGGAATCCAATCGCCTGGACCGCGCGTGGTCAGTTTTGCGCATATCCTAAAGAGTGAAATGTTTCCTCTTTCCGCTATCCTGGCCGAATTATTGCCCCTCGCGCAAGAAGCGATGGCCTGTCCGGTGGAGATGGAATTTGCTGTCACGTTAAGTTGGCCGCAACCCTTGCCCGCTCGGTTCGGTTTCCTGCAGGTACGACCGCTGGTAGTGGATGACGAATTGGTGCGGGTGAATCTAGCTAAAGTTCCAGACCATTCGCTATTCTGTCGCAGCGATCGGATCTTGGGTAACGGCATCCTGCGCGAATTACGGCATATTCTTTTCGTGCACCCAGACCGGTTTCAGCCTGCACAGAGCGAACGGATTGCCTTAGAAATCGGAAATTTCAATGCCCGTCTTAAGAAAATGGACCACCCCTACATTCTGATCGGACCCGGTCGATGGGGATCCTCAGATCCTTGGTTGGGTATCCCAGTGAAGTGGGACCAGATCAGTTGGGCTAAGGTGATGGTGGAAGTCAGCCTGCCGAATATGAACGTGGATCCTTCCCAAGGATCCCATTTCTTTCAAAACATGACATCATTGCGGATTGGTTACTTCACGGTCCCCCTGGCATCGGAGCATGGATTTCTCGACTGGAATTGGCTGCAACGTCAACCAGTGCTCGAAGAAGGGGAGTATGTGTGCATGGTTGAGCTGCCAGCGGAAGCGGAGGTGTGGATGGACGGCCGTCGGGGAAATGGAAGGATCCTGAAGCCGCAAGGAGCGTGACTATGAGCGAACCGAAACCCGAATGGAAAGTGATTGTCGATCTGTTACGCGATACCAATCCAGACCTGCTGGACCGGATCGCTCGCAAAATGATGAATTACCTTTTTAAGCGCAATATCGCTTCTGTGCAAGACCTGATGAAACGACTGGACTCCTACTCCCAAGAACGCGATCAGGACCGTTCGACGGGAGAAAACGAGCCAATCCACCGAATGGATCCGGGCGTGCTTTACCGTTTCATTGATGAAGTATTCATGATCGCAGCCGAGAATCTAGACAGCGAGATTATCACGACCATGGTTGGCATCTGGCTGAAGAACGAGCAAGCCCGATTCCTGACGATGTCCACCGAGAAACGCGACGTATCCTTGGCGGAAATCTCAAATGCCATCCGCCGGTTCGCCCAAATGCCCGATGCGCAAAAGAACCTTGCCCCAGAGGAGGCAATCGGAGCCAAAGTAGCCCTGATTCGTCGCTTTTTTAACGACGATCTGAACTACATCAATATCACCAAAAAATACACATCGGTGATAGATTTTGCCGAAGTGCTGACTCATACCATCGGCCCCGGTTCCGGAAATGGAAAGCTTGGCGGAAAGGCGGCCGGCCTCTTCCGGGCGTCAAAGATCCTGCAGGCAGCGAAGAAAGACACGATTTCGCTGCGTAACCTTGCCGTGCCAAACACATGGTACCTGACGTCTGATTGCATCACGGATTTCCTCCACTTCAACGCGTTGGAGGAATTGCCGATCATCAAGTACCGCGATCCGGCGGAAATTCGCCAAGAATACCCTTACCTGGAACAGATCTTCAAGAATTCTCGGCTGTCCGCCGGTATCGTCGCCGGGTTGAACCTAGCCCTAGACGATCTTGGCGATCGTCCATTGATCGTTCGTTCTTCCAGCTTATTGGAAGATACCATGGGAGCTGCCTTTGCCGGAAAGTATAAAAGCCTGTTTTTAGCCAACCAGGGACCCAAAAAGGAACGGTTGGAAGCATTGATCGATGCCATCCTGGAAGTATATGCCAGTGTGTTCTCCCCGGACCCGATTGAATACCGCCGGGAGCGTGGTTTGCTGGATTTTAATGAGGAGATGGCCCTATTGATCCAGGAAGCTGTGGGACGAAGGGTGGGCAAGTACTTTTTCCCAGCCTATGCCGGTGTTGCTTTCAGTTATAACGAATTTCGCTGGTCCCCTCGGATCCGCAAGACGGATGGGATCGTGCGCATGGTAACCGGTTTGGGTACGCGTGCGGTGGACCGCGTAGGCGATGATTATCCGGTATTGGTCAGCCCAGGCCAGCCAGGTTTGCGGGTGAATATTGGGCCGGAGGAAACCTTATGGTACTCGCAAAAGAACATGGACGTGATCAACCTGGAAACGCGTCGCCTGGAAACGGTACCTGTGGCCAGAATGATCCAAATGGTGGGAGCAGAATTTCCGGCACTCTCCCAGGTTGTCTCTATCTACAACGATGGACAGCTTTTCCAACCATTCGGTACATTCGTCAACCTGGCGGAAGGACAGCCGGTGGTCACCTTTGAGCGTTTGCTTTCCGGCGGCCCCTTTATCCCGATGGTCCGCGACATGCTGCAGATTTTGCACGATACAATGGGGTTCCCGGTGGACATTGAGTTCGCTTGCGACGGTGATATTCACAAGTTGTATCTGCTTCAGTGTCGTCCCCAGAGTCATACCGGGGGTGTTCTGAGTGTTTCCATTCCGGATAACATTCCACCACAGGACATCCTGTTCACGGCCCAGCGCTATGTGACTACCGCGCAAGTCTTAAATATTGAGTATTTGGTCTATGTCGATCCGGAGGGGTACGATCAGCTGTCCACATTAGAGGCACTGGTGCAAGTCGGACGGGTGATCAGTGAGCTCAACAACCGACTGCCCCGTCAGAAGTTCATTCTAATGGGTCCCGGCCGTTGGGGTAGCCGCGATATCAAGTTAGGGGTTCGGGTTGGTTACAGCGACATCAACAATACAGCCATGCTGGTGGAAATTGCCCAACGCAAGAAGGACTACGTTCCAGAGCTTTCCTTTGGTACACACTTTTTCCAGGACTTGGTGGAAGCTCGGATCTGCTATCTGCCGCTCTACCCGGATGAACCTGATACACAGTTCAATTTGGCATTCTTCTCCCATTCTCCCAATATCCTGCGTAAGCTGATCCCAGCAGCAAAAGGCTTGGAACAAGTGGTTCGAGTGATCCAGGTGCCAAAATCATCGGAAGGAGCCACCGTTTCTATCCTGATGGACGGGGAAACCGAGCGGGCCATGGCGTTCCTCACACACGCTTGAGATCCATTTTTCGATCTAGCGAAAGAGCCCGGTGTCTGCCGGGCTCTTTCGCTTGTCTCTTGCGGAGATATGAATCTAAACCAACCCTTGATCCAACATCGCACTGGCGACCTTCAAGAAGCCGCCAATGTTAGCGCCGATCATATAGTTGCCGGAAGCGCCGAACATCTCGGCAGTTTCTTTGCAGGTTTTGTGGA
>Ga0315274_10015091_pt1 | contig 10950 bp, 5 predicted proteins | sample YL17G02_20_MG_FD_203700 | JGI IMG/M metagenome (GOLD analysis project Ga0315274, IMG submission 203700) | Sediment microbial communities from Yellowstone Lake, YNP, Wyoming, USA - YL17G02_20 | ecosystem: Environmental > Aquatic > Freshwater > Lake > Sediment | place: USA: Wyoming | collected...
CGATGGCGGGCGAATTCGAGGAAGAACTGCGGAACTCGACGGTCCTCATCGCCGACGACAACCAGCAGAACGTGGAACTCCTGCAGGCGTACCTGGAGGAACTGGGGTGCCGGGTGGTGTCGGCGGCCGACGGCCAGGAGACGCTGAAGCAGGTGGCTGCGGAGAAGCCGGACCTAATACTTCTGGATATCATGATGCCGAAGATGAGCGGGTTCGAGATTTGCCGAAAACTCAAGAAGGACCCGGCGACCGCGGGAATCCCGATCTGCATGGTGACGGCCCTGACGGAGGTGGGCGACATCGAGCGGGCGGTGGAGGCGGGGACGGACGATTTTCTCTCCAAACCGATCAACCGCTGGGAACTGGTGACGCGCGTGCGGAGCCTGCTGAAGGTCCGCCACCTGCAAAACGAACTGGAGCGTACGCTGGCGTACCTGGAAGAAGTGGATTCGAGCCGGGGCGAAGGCGACGCCTAAAGTCGCTTCCCGCGGGGGTCCATGAGGCTGTTTACTTCTCTTGATCCGAGCGACATGGGACACGCCAAACACCCTCCCCGTGCCGATGAGGTCCGATCGTTTGTCCGTGACCGCGTCGGCGACCTGCGACAATACCTTTCGGATTTGATCCGTGCGCGGACCGAGAACCCGCCGGGCGACGAGCACCTTGCGGCGAAGATTCTCACGCAATTCTGCGAGGCCGAAGGCATCCACTACGAAACTTTCGAGAAGGCGCCGGGGCGGATGAACGTCGTCGCGCGCGTGGGGCGGGGCCGGCCGCGCATCGCCGTGCCGCTGCACTTCGACGTCGTCCCTGCGGGCGACGGGTGGGAGACGGACCCGTTCGAGCCGGTCGTCCGCGGCGACCGGATCGTCGGGCGCGGGGCGAAGGACAACAAAGGGCCCCTGGCGGCGATGATGCTGGCAGCGAAATATCTAAAGACGCATGAGGCGGAACTGGCGGGAACCCTGCTCCTCGTGGGTGCGGCCGACGAGGAGGCGGGCAGCGCCCTGGGGATGCGGTACCTTCTGGAGGATTGCTCTTTCGAGGCGGAGGCGGCTATCGTCCCGGACGCGGGGCACGAGATGCGCCGGGTCCTGGTGGGCGAGAAGGGGGTGCTCTTTTTCAAGGTGGTGGCGGAGGGCCGGCAGGCGCACGGCTCGTCGCCCCAGCGCGGGGCGAGCGCGCTTTGGCCGGTGGTGGATTTTCTGAACCGCATCCGGGAGTGGCGTCCTCCGGCGGCGAAGTCGGACCTCTTCACGCCGCCGACGCTCAACGTCGGGGCGATCCACGCGGGAACTGTGCCGAACATGGTGCCGGGGCGGTGCGAGGCGCTCGTGGACATCCGGTATCTGCCGGGGACGGACGTGGAAAATATATTGGCGCATTTGCGCGGCATTATGGCGGAGGCGGCGGGGAAGTCGGCGGGCCCTGTAGTGAGAGATTCTCTCTACTACAGGGCGGGCGTGCGGATGAGGCTGGAAGTGATTTCGGACCAGCCGCCGAGCCAGGTGGCGACCGACCATCCCCTGGTGAAGGTGATTCAGCGGCGGACGGAAGAGGTGACGGGCCTCAGGCCGGAGGTGTTCGGCCAGTCGGGGGCGTCGGTGGCGAAGTTCCTGGTCCTGCGCGGGATCCCGGCCGTCGGATTCTCGTGTGGGCCGGAAGGCGTCGAGCACATGGCGAACGAATGGACGAGTCTCGATGAACTGGGCCGGTTTGCCGAGGTCATGACGCTCGTCGTGTGGGACCTGATGAGCGAAGGGGAGTGAGCGAATGAGAAGCGCGGCAGCGTGGTTCGGCGTGGCGGCGTTCGTGCTCTCGGCGCTGGCCGGGGGCGGATGCCGCCTCACGGGCGAGGAGCGGCCGGAGGCGGCAGTCGCGCCGGCCGCGCCGGTCGAATCGGTGCGCCCCGCACGCGAGCGGATCGAGCGGTTGCCGAACGGACTGGAGGTGATCGTGCGCGAGCGGCACCTCGGGGGCGTGGCGGCGTTTCGGATTTACGTCGGCGCGGGGAGCCTGAACGAAGGCGAATACGCCGGCAGCGGGATCTCGCACCTCCTGGAGCACGTCGTCTCGGGCGGGTCGACCGAGAAACGGACGGAGGCGGCGACGCGCGAGGCCCTCGAGACAATCGGCGCCCAGACCAACGCCCACACGAGCAAGCAATTCGTGTGCTACCACGGCCAGGCGGAGGCGGGGCGGATCAGCGAACTCATCGACATCATTTCAGATTACGTCGTGAACGGCCGGGTGGACGCCAACGAGTTCGCCCGCGAGTTCGAGGTCGTCCAGCGGGAACTGGAGCGCGCGGAAGCGGACCCGGACCAGGTCCTGTGGCGGCTGGCGGACGAGAACTTCTTCCTGAACCATCCGGCGCGGCACCCGGTGCTGGGGCATCTGGACGCGCTCCGGCGTCTGACGCGGGAGGACCTGGCGGCGTTCTACCAGCGGGCGGTGCGGCCGGACAACGCCGTGGCCGTCGCGGTCGGCGACTTCGACGCGGACACGGTCCTGGAGAAAATCCGGTCGGCGATGGGAGGGTGGGAACGGCGGTCGGCGGCGCCGGTCGTCCTCGGGCCGCGAGAGCCTCAGGTCGCGCCGCGCCGGGCCGAGCAGGAAATGGACGTCGCGAGCGTGCGGGCGATTCTGGAGTTTCCGACGGTTCAACTGACTCATCCAGATTTGTATCCGCTGGACATCCTGGCGTTCGTGCTCGGGGAGGGCCGGGCGTCGCGGCTGGTGGGGGACCTGCGGGAGCGGCGCGGCCTGGTGCAGGAGATTACGTGTTTCAGTGACACGCCCGCGGGGTACGACGGCGGGCGGCTGAGCGTCCTCTTTCAGGCGGAGCCGGAAAGGGCCGAGGCGGCGCGGGCGGCGGCGCTCGAGCATCTGGCGCGGATCGCGCGCGAGGGGATCACGGCCGAGGAACTCGCCCGCGCGAAGCGCCAGAAGACGAGCGAGTACGTCTTCTCGCTCCAGGCCTGCGAGGACATCGCGAGCGACCTCGGGACGAACGCCCTCCTGGTGGGCGACCCGCACTTCTCGGATCGCTACGTGCGGAACATCCAGGGCGTGACGCTCGAGGATGTGAAGCGCGTGGCCGCCAAGTACCTGAGGCCGGAGGTCCTGTGCGAAACGGTCGTGCGGCCGAAGGAGAAGACGCCCGCCGAGGGCGAGAAGCCGCCCGCGCCGGCCGTCGCGTCGGAGCGGCCGGAAATCATCTCGCGCGTGCTGGCGAACGGGGTGCGGCTGCTATTGTGCCCGATCCCGGACTATCCGACGGTGAGCATTCAGATGGGCCTGCGCGGCGGCCTTTCGATTGAGTCGGCGAAAACGGCGGGCATCTCGCACTTCATGAGTCGGATGCTCCTCAAGGGAACGTCGAGGCACACGGCCTCCGAGATCGCTTCCGCGACCGACGCGATGGGGGCGGAATTGAACGCCTCGTCGGGGCGCAACACGATTTACCTTTCGGCGCGGTGCCTGTCGGAGGATTTCGAGAAGACGTTCGACCTGGCGTCGGCGAGCATGCTGGAGCCGACCTTTCCGCCCGAGGAGGTCGAACTTATGCGGGGGCAACTGCTGGCGGAACTCGCGCAGATGGAGGACACGCCGCACGGCGAGGCGGCCCTCTTTTTCCAGCGGTGCTTCTTCACGGATTCGCCGTACCGGTTCCCCGTGCAAGGGTCGGCGGAAGTGGTGGCGGCCCTCGGGCGCGAGGACCTCGCCGGCTGGCATAAACGCCTCGTGGTGGGAAACAACCTCGTGGTGGCCGTCTTCGGCGGGATGGACCTCGTGAAGGCGGCCAATTACGTCGCGCGGCGAGTGGAAAGTTTGCCGGCGAACCCGAACCTTAAGTTTCCGGCGGATGTCCTGCCGCGCAAGACCGCCGGGCGGGAGGTGTACATCAAGCCCTCCGAGAAAGGCGCCGCGATCGTCTATGTCGCCTATCCCGGAACGGACATTTACAACGTGCGGGACCGGTTCCCGATGGACGTGCTCGACACCGTCGTCTCGGGCTACCAGATGCCGAGCGGTTGGCTGCACGAGGAGTTGCGCGGCAAAGGCCTGGTGTACGAGGTGCACGCGTACGCGATGACGGGCCTTCTGCCGGGGTGCTTTGCGGCCTACGCGGTGTGCCAGCCGGAGAAGGCGGTCGAGGTCGCCCGGACGATCGAGTCGGCGATGAAGCGGGCGGCGTCGCACCGCTTCGAGGAGAAGGAACTGGCGCCCGCCCGCGCGACGATCGTCACGACCAAGGAACTCGGCCGCGAAACGGTGGACGGCTGGGCGTTCGAGGCGGCCGTGGACGAGGCGCTGGGACTCGGCGCGGAATTTGCGCGCGAGGAAATCGAGCGCATCCGGGCCGTGACGCCCGAGGAGGTCCAGCGCGTGGCGCGCGAATATCTTAAAGAGCCGGTCATCGTCATTGTGACGAGCGACCCGAAGTCGGCCGAAACCGTCCGCAAGTAATCTCGCGCGGTCTGATTATACAACGCCATCTCACCGCAGAGGCGCGGAGAGCGCAGAGATAGGCCGTCAGGAGTTCAAAAGGAAAAATTGTAGCGCGGGGCCTTGGCCCCGCGCAGCAAGGCGCGGGGGATAATCCTTGCCCGCTGATGCCTTCGGCGCGCCCGCCCCGCCTGCCCCGCCTGCCCCGTTGGGGTTGGGGTTGGGGTTGGGGACGTTCCACTTCACGGCGCACCTGGACCACTAAACTCATACATGGGTGTCCCCGGAAATCCCCTCCAGCCCTGAACCACACCTGCCGGCCTAAGGCGTAGATGATATCTCCTCGCCCGTCAACATCTTCAAGGCGGCGATGATATTAGCATCATTCCTAACCTGTTTAGCCTCTTTCAGAGCCTCAATGGCATGCCGGATATCCTCCTCGCAATCTTGAGCCTTCAGGAGGCTTGTGTAAGTATGCCCCCAAATGAAAAAGTCGCCGCGCTCAGCCGCACCAAGCACAGATAGAAATCTCTCTATAGCGTACGCACTGATTTCCGGATCTCGTATTTTCGTCAAGGCTCTGAGAGTCTCGGCTTCAACTCCGCTGTGCCAGTATTCTCGCCGGCGAGGGTTTTTCCGCATTTCCTCCGCCAAGTCAATGAGCGGCCTTGAAGTTCGTCGATCCCCGATCTCGCCAAGAACGTAAGCGCAGTAGAATCGAATCTGTAGATCGTCATCACGGAGGCGTTTCAGCACGTGGGATATATTCTCGCGACCTGCCATAATCAAGGGCGTTAGATGCGGATCACCTGGCGAGATAAAAGGCGCTCGGGCCGTACCCTGCGCACCCTCCGCAACAAGGGCGTCTAGTTCCCGGTCTATGGGGTTAGAGGAAGGCTTCCGAGCACAGCCAGAAGGCATTGCCGTTGCCAACAGAAGCAAGCAGACAAGGCCTGCGTGCGCACTAAAGACCTTATAAGAAAGACGGCCAATACTTTTTGAGGTCCTCGGTAGACACCTAACTCGAAAAGTGCTGCTTGCAGTATGCTTCACCATGGCCTCGGTTCCTCCACAGTTCTGGGGACACCGGAAATCCCCGAGGGGCTTCATCGACCTTCCCCGGTCTTCCTCTCGTGTAGGATGTCCGCGGCGCCATTCTGCTGAAGGGCATCGAGAAGGGCTTCAATCTCCGCATCACGAGTTTCGGGTTTATCTAATGGGAATATCTCCAGTCGCTTCCCAGTGAGGTTGGCCAGGACAAGTGCCCAGAAATCCCTTGCGCGCAACGTACCATGGGTGCGATACCGCGGTTGTATGGCGCCTGGGTCCCCGTTGAGGTACTGCGTGATGAGCCGGATGCAATACTCCTTCGGCACCCCCCTCTTAATCTTGACCGGTGAAGCGAAAGTGCACGGTGTCGTCAAAGTGCTGAAAATCACACCGGTTTCCGCGATCATTTCGTCAAGGTGCTCCGGCGCTGTGGGAGGAGAGCGTTCACAACCCGCCTGGGGCATGAGTGCCGAGCCCAACAGCATTGCGCAGATTAGCATGAACAGTCGCGTACCACATCCCTCCTCTGGGATTAAGGACTTAGGGCATCCCGCCGAAAGGCGTTCTTGGTGGAGCCTTAACCACGGGAATTCCGGGGATACAATTTCAGTGGGGGGCTTTTCGGTTTCGGGCCGGGTTTCTCCTTGCGGAGGCGACGGCTGAGGGGTGTCGTCGGGCGAAGGAAAAGAAAAGGTTGCGAGATTCGTCAGGCGGTTCATGCCGGCCCCCGCTCCGGACTGAGGATGCCGATAGTATAGCCCGGAGGGAACGGCGAAAAAACAATAATCAATGTCCAAGGGTGTGGCAAGATTTTCCGGCAGCCCCGGAGGGGGCGTATTGTTCTCTAGCCACGGGTGCAAACCCGTGGGAACCAGGAACCAAGCACCACGCCTTTCCTTTTGTTGCTGTTTCCAAGCCCCGTAGGGGCGCTTGAAAAGGTTCAATCGCCCCTACGGGGCTCCAACGGAGAAAGGGAAGAATGTTTTTTGTCTGTTTCCTTTCCACGGGCTTGCGCCCGTGGTTAGAGAACAGTCGTGCCTCCGGCACTCCCTTCTTCAGCGTTTCGGTGGTTGACAGGCGCCGGGAGGCGGCGTAAGGTGATGTCCGGCCCGCCTGGATAGCGGGCTTGTGCTTCCGGCCTTCGCCCGCCGCGGCGGGCACTCATTGTGAAGCATCGGCGTTTGAACGAGGAGCAAGGGATGACAGGCCGTTTTCGTCCGCTTCGTGTTGAGATGATTATCTGTTTTGTGATGTGCCTCCTGGTGCCGGTGGTGCATGGAGAGCCGGCTCGCGCCCAAACTCAGCCGGCCCTTATTCCGAAACCGGTTCGGGTAAGCATCGGGTCGGGTCAGTTCACGATTACTCCCGCGACCAAGGTTCTCTATGGCAAGGGTGACGATCGCCTGGCCGAGGCCGCGGAATACCTGGCCGGGCGTCTTTCGCTGGCGTTTGATAAGGAGGTGACCGCCCGGCCGATCCCGGCGCGCCGGGAGACGGAGCCGCCGGCCGGGGCCATCCTGCTGACGACGGTGCCGGCCGATGCGGAATTGGGCGACGAAGGCTATTCGCTTACGGTCACGGAAAGAGGCGTGGTCATCCTTGCCCCGAAGGCGGCGGGCGCGTTCTACGGCGGGATCACGCTCCTTCAACTTGCGCCTGCCGAGGCCTTCCGGGCGCCGGCGATGGTTGAAGGAAAACCGGGAGGAAAGCCGACCCTCGAAGCGCCGCGGCCCTGCGACGAGCCGAACCTTTCGACCGCCGGGCCGGTGGCCTCGCTGGCGGTTCCGTGCGCGAAAATCCTGGACAAGCCGAGGTTTCCATGGCGGGGACTGCTGATCGACCCGGCCCGGCATTTCTGGACGATTGAGGAGGTGAAGCAATATGTCGATTATTTGGCTCTGCACAAACTCAACACGCTGCAGATCCACCTGACCGACCACGAGAATTGGTGTGCCGAGGTCATGAAGTACCCCCGGCTCACGCCCGAGAAGGAGCGGAACGCGGCCAACCCGGAAAATGTCGCCGGGCAGACCTATCACAAGTTGGCGCGGCATTACTACACGCAGGAAGAACTCAGGTCGCTGGTCGCCTTCGCGAGGAAGCGTTTTGTGAATATCGTTCCCGAGTTTGAAATGCCGGGCCATTGCGGGGCGTTGATGCGTGCTTATCCGGAATGCGGCTGCACGGTCGACTCCCAGCCGATGCCGGGGGGCGAAGTCTGTCCCGGCAAGGAAAAGACGTACCAGGTGCTTCAGGAAATACTGGACGAGATGCTGGAGGTCTTTCCAGGTCAATATATCCATATCGGCGCTGATGAATGCAGCAAGAGGTATTGGGGCCAATGCGCCGATTGCCGCAGGAGGATGCAGACCGAGGGCCTCCAGGACGTGACGGAACTGCACGGCTATTTTGTCCGGCGGATGGCGGACTATCTCCGGAACAAGGGCCGCACCCTCGTCGGGTGGGATGAGATCCTCGAAAGCGGGGCCAAGTCAGGAGCCGTCGGGATGTACTGGCGGTCCGGTCCGGCCGACAAGTTGGTCGAGATGGCTTCGAAGCACGGGCAGCGCCTGGTGATGACTCCGACGGCCCATTGCTATTTTGACTTTGTTCAGTCGCCCGAGAAGGAGTCCGAGCCTCAGGGATTTGGGGGATCCGTCATCACGCTGAAAAAGGCTTACGAGTTGGAGCCGGTTCCCGATTCTATCCAACGGGCCGATCCCAAACTGGTCCTGGGCGTCCAGGCGAATCTCTGGGGCGAGCGGATGAAGACGTTCCCCCACCTCCTGTACATGACGTATCCCCGGGCGTGCGCGTTGAGCGAGGTGGCGTGGTCGCCGGCTGAGGGGCGGAATTACGCAGAGTTCTACAAGCGTTTGCAGGTCCACCTCAAGCGCCTCGACGCGGCTGGGATCAACTACCGCGAGCCGACAGCCATCGACCGGCCGGAGTAACGTGCCCACCGGCCGGCGCGGCCGGGGCCGATCGTATCGGCGTTTCGGTTGACAGGCGCCGGGAGGCGGCGTAAGGTGGTGTCCGGACCGGGTCGCGCCGAACCCCAGACCTGCCCGCCTCGGGCGGGTTTTCACCCGTTTTCGGGACGCGACCCACCTTGGTAGAGGAGGACGGATGAACATCTCCCGATTCGTGTTGGCTGTCGTTCTTGCGGCGCCGGTCATCGGGCGTGGCTCCCCTGCAGGAGGCGCCGGCGCCCCGGCCGCCCAGGCCCCTGCCGAGGACCTGACCCTCTGGTACGAGAAGCCCGCGGCGCAGTGGGTCGAGGCGCTTCCGATCGGCAACGGGCGGATCGGCGCGATGGTTTTCGGCGGCGTGGAACGCGAACGCCTGCAACTGAACGAGGACACGCTCTGGGACGGCTACAAGCGGGACCCGAACAACCCGGCGTCGCTCGTGGCCCTGCCGGAGGTTCGGCGGCTCCTGTTCGAAGGCAAGAACCAGGAGGCGACCGGCCTCGCCGGCCGCACGATGATGGGCACCCCGTCGGGCGTCAAGTCCTACCAGTCCCTGGGGGACCTGGGGCTGGAGACGCCGGGTCCGGCGGCGGTCGAGGACTACCGGCGGGACCTGGACCTGGCGACCGGCATCGCGACCGTCCGGTACCGCTCGGGCGGGGCGACGTTCACGCGCGAGGTCTTCGCCTCGGCGCCCGACAACGTGATCGTCATGCGCCTGTCGGCCGATAAGCCTGCCCGCGTGACGACGTCGCTCCGCATGACCCGTCCGAAGGACGCGCAGTGCCTGAGCGACCCTGCCGACCCGCGCCGCCTCATCCTCCGCGGCCGGATCGACTGCAAGGACGATAAGACCCGCGAGCCTCGCGGGATGCGGTTCGAGGGGCAGGTGCTGGTCGTCCCGACGGGCGGCAAGGTCGCCAGCCGCGACGGCCTGCTGACGATCGAGGGCGCCGACTCGGCCGTCCTCTTGATCGCCATGGCCACCGACTTCCGCGGGGGGGACCCCGAACAACTCTGCCGGCGGCAGTTGGCGTCGGCGTCGAGGAAACCGTACGCGGCGCTTCGCCAGGCGCACGTGGCGGACCACCAGCGGCTTTTCCGGCGGGTGGACCTGGTCCTGGCCCAGCCGCCATCCGCCGAGAACGTCGGCGGGATGCCGACCGACAAGCGGCTCGAGCGCGTCAGGAAGGGCGCGGCGGACCCGGGCCTGGAGGCGATGTACTTCCAGTTCGGCCGGTACCTGCTGATGGGGTGCTCGCGACCCGGCGGGCAACCCTCCAACCTTCAGGGCCTCTGGTCCGAGCACATGAACGCCCCCTGGAACGCGGATTACCACACAAATATCAATTTGCAGATGAATTACTGGCCGGCCGAAGTCTGCAACCTCGCGGAGTGCCACATGCCGCTGTTCGACCTGATGGATTCTCTGGTCGGGCCGGGCGGCCGCACGGCCCAGGCGCAGTACGGGGCCCGCGGATGGGTGGTCCATCATCTGACGGACATTTTCGGCTTCACGCCGCCCGCCGACGGCGTCTGGGGCATCTGGCCGATGGGCGCCGCGTGGCTGGCCCAGCACCCGTACGAGCACTACCTTTTCAGCGGGGACAAGGAGTTCCTGGCCAAGCGGGGTTACCCGCTGATGAAAGGCGCCGCCAGGTTCATCCTGGATTTTCTGGTCGAGGCGCCGGCCGGGACGCCGGTGGCGGGGCGGCTGGTGCCCTGTCCGTCGCACTCGCCGGAGAACAGTTTCCGCAAGGCCGACGGCACCGTCTCGCAGTTCACCTACGCAGCCACGATGGACCTGGAGATCTGCCACGACGTCCTGCGCAACTGCGTCGAGGCGTCGAAGGTGCTGGGCGCGGACGCGGAATTCCGCGCCGAGTGCGAGCGGGCGCTGGAGCGCCTCGCGCCCCTCCAGATTTCCAAGAAGACCGGCCGGCTCCAGGAGTGGGTGGAGGACTACGAGGAGTCCGAGCCGCAGCACCGGCACACGTCGCACCTTTTCGGCCTGCATCCCGGCCGCCAGATCACCATGACGGGCACGCCGGAACTGGCCGAGGCGGCCCGCAAGTCGCTCCTCGCCCGAGGCGACGGCGGCACGGGCTGGTCCATGGCCTGGAAGGTCAACTTCTGGGCGCGCCTGCGGGACGGCGACCACGCTTACAAGATGCTCGCCAACCTCCTGCGGCGCTGCACGCTGCCGAACCTGTTCGACACGCACCCGCCGTTTCAGATCGACGGGAACTTCGGCGGGACGGCGGGCATCGCGGAGATGCTCCTCCAGAGCCACGAGAAGGACAAGGCCACGGGCGCCACCATCATCCATCTGCTGCCTGCCCTGCCCGAGGCGTGGCCCGCCGGCAGCGTGAAGGGCCTGCGGGCGCGCGGCGGATTCGAGGTGGACATCGCGTGGAAGGACGGGAAGGTCATCACCTACCACATCCGGTCGAAGGAAGCACGCAAGGTGACCGTG
>Ga0315274_10015092_pt1 | contig 10949 bp, 13 predicted proteins | sample YL17G02_20_MG_FD_203700 | JGI IMG/M metagenome (GOLD analysis project Ga0315274, IMG submission 203700) | Sediment microbial communities from Yellowstone Lake, YNP, Wyoming, USA - YL17G02_20 | ecosystem: Environmental > Aquatic > Freshwater > Lake > Sediment | place: USA: Wyoming | collected...
GCGCCGAGCTGCTGGATGCCCACCACGGGGGTAATCAGCCTTTTCAGTTGGGGCAGCAGCACCGAGGTGAAGCAGGTCTCATCCTCTCCCAGAACGATGGGGATGAAGTTATGAGTGACGAGTGTGATATCCTTAATGCCCTTCCTTTTTACTGCATCGACGAGGTTTTGCGCGCAAGCAGGGATGCCCCACGACTCTATGGCGATGGTTGCGCCATCGGGTATGTCGGCGACCGCTGCATCGAAGCTTTTGAATACCTTGTTCAGCACCTGACCCCTCCTTATCAAAAGGCTAAGCAATCACCTGTGGGCGCATATTGCCATACCTTCAACGTACTTGTCAACCTCACTGCGTTTGACTGCCATAGAGTGGAGGGTATATCATTTCTACAATAAGGAAGAGGAGATGATTAAGCTTATGCAACAGGACGGTTCTAATGAATGAAATGGAAAAGTATTTGCGATGCACGGAAATCGTTGATTGCGATTCGGGCTTAATTAAAAAGAAGGCCAAGGCATTAACCAAAGGATTGAAAACAGACAAAGAGAAGGCCATAGCCCTGTTCTATTTCGTCAGAGATACCATCAAATACAACCCGTATGACTCGGCCGACCGCTACGAATACAGTATCGCCAGCGCCACCCTGAAAAGGGGCTACGGTCTGTGCTTCCAGAAAGCAGCCATCCTCGTCGCCATGTGCCGGTCCCTGGGAATACCCGCCCGCTTCGGATTCGCCGACATCAGGAACCATATCCTGTCGCAGCGGTTCCTGGACATGATGTGCGGCAGCGATATACTGGTCTACCACGGCTTCGCGGAAATCTATATCGATGGCAAATGGGTTATCGCCACGCCGGCCTACGACCTGGGGCTGTGCCAGGACAACGGCTTCATCCCAACAGAGTTCGACGGCGAGCGCGACGCCAAGCTGCCCAGCCGCAGCAAAGATGGCAGGCCGCATGTGGAGTATCTCAAATATCACGGCAGCTACGATGACCTGCCCTGGCAGGAAATATATAACGCGGGCGCCCAGCATATAGCCAGCCTGGGCGTAGATGTAGACAAATTCATGGCGAAATGGCGCACGGAGCCTAAATGAGAATCCTTTAGAGCCGTATCGTATCTTGTAGGGCGGGTTTGAAACCCGCCCTACAATTGGATAGGCTGTGGAGCCTATCCCACAATTTCCCCATAGATAATCTTGACAAATAGCCTAAATGAGGTATTCTATTACTATAGTATTATAGTATAGAGTACATAATGACGAACGCTGAACTGGCTGTCCTAAGTCTTGTCGCCGAGCAGCCCCGACACGGCTACCAGATTGAGCAGGTGATTGAGGAACGCGGCATGAGGATGTGGACGGAGATCGGTTTCTCCTCCATCTACTTCCTGCTCAAGAAACTGGAGCACGGCGGGCTTATCGAAGGGCGCTCGGAAGAGACCGAGCGACACCCGGCACGCAAGGTATACAGGGCTACACCGGCAGGACAGAAGGCATTTCACGCTGCCATTATCGAGGTGCTCTCGGTGCCGCAACCCAGCCCCCGTCCCCTGATGCTGGGGCTGGCCAACCTCCCCTCCCTCTCCGCCGAGGAGACACTCACCGCACTGAGCCAGTACAGCAGGCATCTAAAAGAGAAGCTGGAAATCCTGAGGACAGCTCTTGATAGCAAGCAGCATGCTCATCCCTATTTCGTAGACGCCATGTTCGAACTGGGCCTGATGGTGATACAGGCAGAACTGGAATGGGTCGAAAATTTCACAAAGCAAATACAGGAGCAATCTCAAACGAAACAGGAGTGAAAGATATGGCAATTATCGAAACTCACCAACTGACCAAGGTCTTCCCCGGCGACATCAGGGCGGTTGACGGCATCGATTTCGAAGTCAACACCGGCGAGATCTTCGCCTTCCTGGGACCGAACGGCGCCGGCAAGACCACCACCATCAAAATGCTGAACACCCTTATTCTGCCCACGTCGGGGAGCGCCATAGTGGCCGGATTGGATGTGGTGAAGAGCGCGACCGAGGTGCGCAAGCGCATCGGCTATGTGGCTCAGGACGTAGGGGTGGACGAGCATGCCACCGGCAAGGAAAACCTGACGCTTTACGGCCACTTCTACAGGCTGGACGGTAAGACCATCAAGGAGAGGGTAAAGGAGATATTCGACCTGGTCGGTTTGACCGGCTCCGAGAACAGGATGGTCTCCACCTACTCCGGCGGCATGCGCAAGCGGCTTGACCTGGCCATGGGGCTCATCCACCAGCCCCAGGTAATCTTCATGGATGAGCCCACCACAGGGCTCGACCCTCAGACCAGGGCCAGCATCTGGGAATATATCCGCGACCTCGTCAAAAGTAAGGGGATGACAATTTTCCTGACCACCCACTACATGGAGGAGGCTGACCGCCTGGCAGACCGCATTGCTATCATAGACCTGGGCAAGATAATCGCCATGGGCACCGCCGATGAGCTCAAGAAGTCTATAGGCGGCGACGTGGTTACGGTCTCGCCCTGCGAGGACAAGGACGAAGCCTGTAAGGAGTTCATCAGGCGCAGCGAGGCTGTGCTCACGGGCAAACCTTTCGTAACCGGCATGAAGCCTACCGACGGCGAGCTGGCGGTTTATGTGAATGACGGCGCATCCGCCATACCCACCATAATGCAGCTCCTCTCGGGCCAGGGCATCGAGGTCAAGACGATAACCATGTCCAGGCCCTCGCTGGACGATGTGTTTCTAAAATACACCGGCAAAACAATACGCGCCCAGGAGGGCACACGCACTACATTTGCTCAGATACGGCGAATGCGCGACAGGAGGCAACAATGAATCTCTTAAGGGATACCTGGTATATAACCCTGCGCGATCTCAGGTCGAGGATTCGCATGCCTGTGTTTATATTCATGACCCTGTTCCAGCCCATACTGTGGCTGGTGCTGTTCACTCAGATATTCAAGTCGCTGGGGGCCATGCCCGGCATAGGGGGAGGCGTCGGCGGCAGCTATCTCGATTTCTTTGCTCCGGGCGTGCTGGTGATGACGGTGCTGTTCGGCTCAGCCTTTTCGGGCTTTGGCATGCTGTGGGACATAGATACCGGCGTATTGTCCAAAATGCTGGCCACGCCTGTGACCCGCATCTCCGTCATAGCGGGCCGTATCATCGCTACTGTGGTGGTGCTGCTAATCCAGGCTTTGATAATCATCATCCTCGCCCTCATTATGGGGGTGCACATAAAAACCGGCGTGCCCGGGGTGCTGTTTACTTTTTTCCTCTTGTCGCTGCTCGGGCTGGGATTTGCTGCCTTCTCCAATGGGCTGGCGCTTCTGCTCAAACGACAGGAGAACGTTATGGCAGTCACCAACCTTCTCACTATGCCGTTGATGTTCCTCTCGTCGCTAATGATGCCACCATTCCTGCTGCCTCACTGGCTCAACACCGTGAGACAAATCAACCCCATAGACTATGCTGTGGTTGGCGCCCGCGATTTGATGCAGCAAGGATACATATGGCATGACCTCTGGCTCTGCCTGGTCGTTCTGGCCGCCGTAGCCGTAGCAGGCGTAACCTTCGGTACGCTGATGTTCCGCGCCAGAGCGGAGTAGGTTAGCCTTCGGGAATCAATTAGATAGGGGCGTCCTTCCAAGGAAGGACGCCCCTTTTCTTATGCCCGCCGACAAAGCATAATAGTGGCATAAGGCAGGACATGTCAGGGAGTTGAAATGAGGTGCAGGACACTTCCTGCCAGGGGGTTGGGGGTGCCCCCAACTTTTCAAGTCCCCCAATCTTGGGGGATTTAGGGGGTTGATATGAGATTGAAGGGCAAGGTCGCCATTATTACCGGAGCAGGCTCGGGGCTGGGCAGAGCTAGCGCCATACTCTTCGCCAGAGAGGGCGCTAAGGTTGTGGTGGCTGCGAACAGGGAGAAGGACGGGGAACAGACCGTAAAGTTGATAAAAGATGGTGGAGGCGATGCCATCCTGGTACGAGTTGATGTGACCAAGGCGACCGATTTGGAAAATGCCGTCAAGGCTGCCGTGGATAAATATGGCAAGCTCGATATTATGCTCAATAACGCAGGCACGCCGGGCCCGGGGAAGCTTATAGCTGATTTGACCGAGGAGGAATGGAATCGAGTCATCTCGGTCAACCTCACCGGCGTCTTTCTGGGCACGAAGTACGCCATCCTTGAGATGCTGAAGGGCGGGGGTGGCGTCATTATCAATACTTCGTCTGTCGCTGCCATTTCGCCGAGACGTTACACAGGGGCATATTCTGCGGCCAAGGCTGCGGTGATACAACTGACCAAGGTAACGGCATTGGAGTACGCCCGAAAGAATATCAGGGCAAACTGCATTCTCCCCGGCCCTATAGACACGCCGTTTTTCACCAAGGTAGCAGACGGTGACCCTGATAAGATAGCTATATTCAAGGAAATGGTACGGAACGAAGTGCCTATGGGACGGTTTGCCCAGCCTGAGGAGATAGCCCGGGTGGCCCTATTCCTGGCCTCGGACGAGGCGTCTTATATCACTGGAGCAGCCTTCGCCGCAGACGGCGGGCAATTGCTGGTGTGATGTTTTAGAACACCTTAGCCTAACCACGAGGATACTTTTTCATTATCTCTCTGGCAAAATTGCGCGCTTTCTTCAGCCTCGTGGCATCGGGCTGGCCTATGGTAGTGGAGCGTTTTTTAGCATCCTCAACCATACTTGGGTCACCGCTATTCAGCATGAAATCCGCTACAACCTGGCTCAACTCCCCTTGACAGTCGAACATACCAACCAGGTTAGCACCAGCGGCTGCCGCCTTACAGTTGCCCAGCCATTCCTTTGATTCCGGTGCGTCCTCCGGTGAAGCATGAGTTATGAAGAGAGCTATGTTCTTCTTTTTTGAGTGCTGTTCCAGGAAGCTCTTCGCATCCCCGGCTGGCCCATATCCCTGAATAGGAAAGCCAATGAAAGCGAGGTCGTAGCCGTCGAGGCTGCTGACCTCCTCCATCGGCTTAATCTCCTTTTTGCCCTTAATCTCCTGAAAAATCGCTTCCGCGACCTTCTTTGTATTGCCCGTCTGGGACATGTAAGTTACGAGGACCTTCATATTTATACCTCCCTTTTATAAATTCAATTTTTTACGCTACTTCGTGCGAGCGCCTCCGCGCGCTGCTTTATGCCGAGCAGCATCTTGCGAATCATCAGGTACTGACCCGGGTACATAACCGGAAGTGAAAGCAGTAACATCGGTGTCATGGCCAGGCGAGACCTAACGCGCAGAACCAGACGCGTCTGTTTATCATCGATTTCGTCGAGCATAAAGCACCAGGTCACCTCGACACCGGGCTCTCTAATAACGATGAGCAGAGACCGATTCGGCTCAATAGCCTTCACCGGCCAACTGGGTGGCTTCCCCATTGGGATAACATCGCCTACCTCGAGGTGTTGAAACTCGGGGATGATCCGATTAGCGCTGGGGCCGTCTAATATGCCAAGAAGCCTGTCGATCCGGTCATGGCTGTACATTCCGCCCCGGCGGTACCCCATCTGAACCAGCCAGGGCCAAATATCGACGGCTTTGGCTCTAATTGAAACAGCGTTGGTCGAAACACTCATGGGTCGCTTTACCTCATCGTCGCCTGGCATGGGGCGTTTGGTCTCTGCCTCCGTGGCTCCCCATCCGATGTTCCGAAGACAGCTAAGCAGCTTCCCCACAATCCCTCCTTAATATCCCCAAGTTCATACTACCCTAGCCGACTCCACGCGCTGCTTTCGGTGGCGTCCCATCTGGTGCGCCTGGGTCGTAAGAAGGGTGTTAGGAAAGCAAGGGCTATAAAGATCGCTCCCTCCTACCCCTTCGCCTATATTTTTGAGCTTCAATTTGCCACCTTTCTTCATTAAAAACCCGTAAAAATATTATAGCATAGAGTCGCTTTTAGAGGCAGAATTATTTCTGTTGTCGTTTATAGACAGAGGTTGTATAGTAAGCCGGGGTCTAAATGATAACCAAGGTCAGCTTTGTGGGCATTTTAGTCAGGGACATCGAGGAGGCAAAGGCCCATTTCATCAAGGTCTTCGGCCTCAAACCATGGGATCCGGGCATTGTGGAGATGCCCGGGGTAAAGGCGGTGATGTTCCCCCTCGAAGGCTGCTCCATCGAGCTGCTGCAACCCACTGTGGGGCCCGATGCGCCCGTGGGCGGCGACCTGGCACGGAGGCTGGAGAAGCACTGCGAGGGCGTGTGCCGACTAGGCCTCTGGGTGGACGACCTTGACCAAGAAATCCAACGGCTCAAAGAAAAGGGCTTTCTTATCGTAGACACAGGGGAATACGGCAAAATAGGCGAGGAGATGGGAGCCAGGATGGCCTTTATCCACCCCAAGGCAACTCACGGGGTGCTCATCGAGCTCGACCAGAGGACATAGTGAGTAGAAGGGCCTGTTTAGCCTTGCCGCTGACTCAGCAACCTGCGCAGATGCTGGAAAAACTCCTCTGAGCCTTTGCCCAGCGACAGTTTCTCCATGGGGCAGATATCATCCCCTGCCTTATTGATGATGTAAGGAACAGTCTGGGAGAAGTGATACTTTATGCCCTGCTCACTAAGAGTCCGAGCGGCGAACTCGCTGCCCAGAGGCGAGTAAATCTCCAGACAAAACGCCTTCTTGAGCAGCAAGGCTGCTGCATTTCCCACTATACGGTCGAAGATGACCACTCCTTGCACCTGAGGGGAAAATTCATCTATATAGTCAAGCAGCGGCCTGAGTTGCTCCTTCTTTGACTTGAAGATGAGCTTGCCTTGGTGATACACCCGAAAGGTGTCGCTGCTGTTAACAAACCGGGCGAACAATCTATCAATAGATACTACAGTGCGGTCCCCCAACCTGCTAACCTCCGCTCGCATGAATCCCTTTTCTCAAATTATATCGCAAACGACAGCCAACAGGAAACATTTTGAGCAGGTTGCCGGAGGATGAATCACTGATACATGGCAAATTGATTCCCCCAACGCAAGCTGATACACTAAACTTAGATATGAGCTACACTTACGCCTCCATAAATCTCGATAGCCTCGACTCGTCATGGAAAGACCTGCGACACCGCCTTAATTGGAGTTCCATTTTTGTGCTGCCGCGCTGGCTCAAAGTATGGTGGCAGGCGTTCGGAGGAGGCTCTCAACCATATCTATTTGAGGTTAGAGAGAATAAAAATATCATCGGCATCGCGCCCCTGCTGGTTAGAAAAAGTAAAGCCTCTTTCATCGGCAGCGCCGATGTCTGCGATTACATGGACTTCACAGTCGCCCCCAGCAAGGAGCTTCCGTTCTTCACCGCCGTCCTGGATAAGTTGAAGAAGGACGGGATAAATGAGCTATGCTTGGATTCTCTGCGGCATGATTCCACCGTGATGACCTGCCTGGTCGGCCTGGCAGAAAGCAAAGGATGCCAGGTTACATGCGCCCAGGAGAATGTTTCGCTGGATCTGGACTTGCCCTCCACCTGGGATGAGTATTTGAAGACGCTTTCCCCGAAGCAGCGGCGCGAGACAGGACGCAGGTTCAGGAGACTAGACGAGGAAGGCGACATAAATTACCGTGTCGCGGAGAATGCAGAGCCTGAGGTTCTGGACATCTTCTTTAAACTGATGCGGGTGAGCCGGAAGGACAAGGCAGCCTTCCTCACCCCAAACATGGAGTCCTTCTTCAGGGCGCTGGCGCAGACTATGGCGGAGGCCAGGATGCTGAGGTTCGGCATCCTGGAAATATCGAAAAAACCTGTTGCCGCAGTGATGTGCTTCGACTACAATGATAAGGTGTACCTTTACAACAGCGGCTATGACCCTGAATACGGCTATATTAGCGTGGGGTTGCTCTCCAAGTTGTTGTCCATCAAGGACAGCATCGCAAGAGGCAAAAAGGTTTACGATTTCCTGAAGGGGCCTGAGGAATATAAATACCGTCTCAGGGGTAGAGAGATACCGATATACAGTTGCAGGATAGTTCTGAGATAGGGAGAAGGTCTCTCTCGCAGAAAGCTATTTGAAATCCCCCTTACCCCCTTTTGTAAAGGGGGGATTTGAAGAGAGGTGCAGGATACCTCCTGCCGGGGGTTTGGGGGTGTCCCCCAACCTTAAATTCCCCCTAGAGTGAGGGACACAGGGGGTTGAAGAAGTTTAATCCGTTCGCCCTGAGCCTGTCGAAGGGCGGTTCAGATCCAAAGATACCGTTCATGGTTCGACAAGCTCACCACGAACGGTAATGAAAAGGGACTCAAAGATGTCAGGTCAATTGAAAATAGCCATGCTCAGCGTCCATAGCTGTCCAGTGGGCAAGCTCGGCAGCAAGGACACCGGCGGCATGAGTGTATATATCAGAGAGCTGGCCCACGAGCTGGGCAAGCGGGGACACACCGTAGATATCTATACCCGCGCCCACGACCCTGCCGAAGCCCAGATTGTGTGGCTGGGCGATAATGCGCGGGTCATCCACCTGCAGGTAGGTGAGGTCGAGCCCATAGACAAGCTGGAGGTCTATTCCCATCTCGAGGACTTTGCCTGCTCGCTGGAGGACTTCAGGGCTAGCAATGGCCTGCGCTACGATTTGATACATAGCCACTACTGGCTATCAGGGTGGGTGGGCAGACGCATACAGCGCTGGTGGGATGTGCCTCAGGTCATCATGTTCCATACCCTGGGCGCCATCAAGAACGCCATCGGCGTGGGAGAGCACGAGCCGACGCTGCGCATCATGGCCGAGAGGGAGCTGGTCAGCGACTGCCAGCGCATCATTGCCGCCACGGAGAAGGGTAAAGAGGAGCTAGTTAGCTATTACGGCGCTTGCCCCGAGAAAATCAGCGCGATACCCTGCGGCGTGAACCTGGAGCTGTTCCGGCATATAGACAAAGAATCTGCGCGGCACAGCCTGGGGTTGAACGGACACAAAATCCTGCTGTTTGTAGGACGCATAGACCCGCTGAAGGGCATAGACAGTCTGTTGACGGCCCTGCCCAGGCTGGACACCAAGCAGAACCTCAAGCTTTTAGTGATAGGGGGCGATGAGGATAGTAAGCCCGAAGTGGAGAGGCTGCAAAGGCTGTCCCGCAGCCTGCATATCCAGGACGCGGTGACCTTCGCCGGCATCGTGGAGCAAAGTGAGCTGCCACTTTACTACAGCGCCGCCGATATATGCGTTATCCCATCTTACTATGAGAGCTTCGGGCTGGTGGCGCTGGAATCGCTGGCCTGCGGGACGCCCATCGTAGCGACGAAGGTAGGATGCATCGAAAGCGTGGTCAACCAAGGGCAGAACGGGTGTATGGTAGTAGACAATGCACCACTACGTCTTGCAGATGGGATAGCTGAGCTTCTAGCTAAACAAGAGGCCAGGATGGAGTCCGCCGACCCGATTCGAGCTTCGGTGAATAGGTTTAGCTGGTCTAACATAGCTGAGGCCATAATCCCGGAATATCGATCGGTACTTGAGGAGTCCATTAATGGTTAAGCCGGCTTACGCCATGGTGGTGACACCCCATCCCGACGACGCGGAGTACGGCATCGCCGGCACAGTGGCGCGCTGGGCCAAAGAGGGCAAGGATGTAGTCTACGTAGTGTGCACCAACGGCGATAAAGGCACCAGCGATATCAACATGAGGCCGGAGGCGCTGGCCAAAATCCGAGAAAAAGAGCAACTGGACGCAGCCAAGGTGCTGGGGGTGAGGGAGGTCATATTCCTGCGCCATCCCGACCAGGGCCTGGAAGACACCTACGAATTCAGGAAACAGCTTGTGCGCCTGATAAGGATGTACCGCCCCGATATTGTGGCAACCACCGACCCTTATCTGCGCTACAAGTGGCATCGCGACCACCGCATCGCAGGGCAGGTCGTGCTAGATGCGGTTTTCCCCTTCGCCAGGGATTTCCTCGCCTATCCCGATTTGTTGCTGGACGGGTTGCAGCCCCACAAGGTCAAAGAGGTACTGCTCTGGAGCATGTTATTATTCTGGGACTCCCAGGAGATAAACTACCGCTCCGACATTACCGATACTATTGACCTCAAGATAGCAGCGCTTCGCTGCCACAAGAGCCAGGTAGCGCAACTGCCATCGCCTGACCTGGAGAACTTTCTGAGGCAGCAGCATGAGGCTATGGCTCAGGGGGAGTGCTTCAAACTAGCGGAGGCTTTCCACCGCGTGGAGTTGTTCGGTTAACCTGGTGCGCCGGGGGGCTAAAAACAGCGGAGGTTGGTTGCATCTTACAACCAACCTCCAGAGGTTTTCCGTTTACGAACAGTGAGAGTTAGAACGACCTGCGTCTGCCTCCACCACCGCCACCACCGAAGCCACCACCTCTGCCTCCACCACCGCCGAAACCGCCCCTGCCACCACCACCCCTGCCGCCCTCAGTCCTGGGGCGTGCCTCGCTGACATCAATGGTTCGGCCATTCAACACTTTGCCCTTGAGCCCGGTGAGCGCAGCCTGTGCCTCAGCCTTCGCTGCCATCTCAACAAACCCGAAACCCCTGGATTGCCCGCTATACTTGTCCTTGATTACGTTGACCGACTCCACCTTGCCGAAAGCCTCGAATTCCTTCCGCAGTTCCTCGTCGGTCACGTCGCGTGACAGGTTGCCCACATAGATATTCATACGGGGCTCCTTTCTCTTAAAATGAGTCTGGGATGAAAGCTCTACTAACAGAGCTGGAAGCAATGGAGGCCAGGGACAGCCCCGGCCTCCATTATCCTGTCTTAGCCGGATTACTGCCGGTTGCTTGACCTTACTTTGTCGTAGCAACGGCTGCAATACACTGGTCTGCCTTCTCGAGGCTCAAAGGGCACCTGGGTCTCAGTACCACACTCAGCACACACCGCAGGATACATCTGGCGGTTAGCTGTTGTTCCGCGACCACCGCCCATGCCACCACTGCGCTGCCCTCTTTTCGCTTCACGGCAGGATGGGCATC
>Ga0315274_10015093_pt1 | contig 10949 bp, 7 predicted proteins | sample YL17G02_20_MG_FD_203700 | JGI IMG/M metagenome (GOLD analysis project Ga0315274, IMG submission 203700) | Sediment microbial communities from Yellowstone Lake, YNP, Wyoming, USA - YL17G02_20 | ecosystem: Environmental > Aquatic > Freshwater > Lake > Sediment | place: USA: Wyoming | collected...
CTCCACTTCGGATCATGGCATTCCGCCCAGGGGTTGTCAAGCCCCACGGGCGCTGCGGCGGTCCGGCGTGAGGCCGGCCGCCGCCCCATTTACCCATACTGACGGTCGCGCGGCAGCCGTATTCAGGGGTCCCTGGCAGATTCCTGCCGGATTGCGGGCTGAGGAGCGATGGGGCGGTTGCCCGACGAACCGCTGCGCGTTGACTGGCCGCTCTTGAGAGGCTATCATCTGAGCGTCGGCCCGTTGCCAGAGGCCCGGCTTCTCCGCAATCCGGTGGAAGGGATGAGATGATGAGATCGCTCCTGGCCTGTGTCGTCGGCGCCTGCCTGTGGCCCCTGTTGGCCCTGGCGGGTGAGCCAGGGTCCGCCAGGAAGCTCAATCCCGAGCTGCTCAAGCTCCCCGCGAACACGTGGGTGCACGTTCGGCCGGCGCGGAACCCCGTAGCCCGCTCCTACTCCGGCATTTGCTACGGCGAGGGACTCATCTATTACTTCGGCGGGGGACACGGCAGCTACCCGTGCAACGACGTCGAGCTCTACGACGCGGCAGCCAACACCTGGACCCAGGCGACCGAGCCGGAGGACTGGCGCCAGGCCGACTCCTGGACCCACCTCACCCCCGAGGAGAGGAAGCACGTCCGCAACATCGGCGGCGGCTCCGGCGTCGCCCTCCTCAGCCCCAAGGGCCGGCCCCTCACCCGCCATACCTATCAGATGCAGTGCTACTTCCCCGAGGAGAAGGCGTTCTTCAGCTTGATGGACCAGCTCTGGGCCTTCGGGCCCGCGAAGCGCGACTGGCGGAAGGTCATGGACAAGGCGCCGCGAGGACGCGACGTCCACACCTGGAACCTCGCCTACGATCCCGACCTCAAGACCCTCGTCTCCATCGTCGTCGGCGGCCCGGACCGCGCCGTCTACATCTTCGACCGCGAGAAGACGACCTGGTCGAAGCGCTGCGACATGCCCGTCACTGCCTGGACCGAGGTCCACTCAGCCTACGATTCCGCCCGCAAGTGGCACGTCGTCCGCGCGGGCCGCAGGTGGTGGACGCTCGACATGGCAAGCGGCACGACCCGCTTCATCGCCGACCTCGGCGAGGCCTGGATGAAGGCCAAGGGCAAGGACAAGCCGCCCCGCACTGAGTCCATCTCCATCGAATACGACCCCGAGAGCGCGAGGACGCTCGGGCTCTTCAAGGGCGACGGCACCGAGCTGTGGGCCTACGACGCCGACAAGGGCGCGTGGTCCGAGGTGAAGATGGCCGGCGAGGCGCCCAAGGGAACCACCAACTGGGACCTCCTGGTCTACGACCCCGACCACAAGTGCTTTCTCTTCCTCAATGTCCTCGGGGTGCAGGATGGCGCCCGGGCCGACGGCCTCTTCGCCTTCCGCTGTCAGCGCGTTGAGGAAAGACGATGAGGATTCTGGAGCCGGCATTGTGCGTGCTCTGCCTGCCGGTTTGGCTGGCAGGGGCCGCTGGCGGTGCTGCCCAGCCAGTGGACCTGAAGGGCCTGCCTGTCAACAAGTGGGCACTCCTCCCCGCCAGGGTCGAGCCCGGCTACATGTGGAGCCAGATGCTCTACGCCCCCACCCGCGGCCAGGTGCTGCATTGGGGACGCGTCGGCACGTCACGGGCCGACCAGCGGAACGACGTGCGGGCCTTCGACGCCGCGGCTGGCGACTGGGTGTCGGATTACCTCTCCGACCCTGGCCCCGAGCTGAACAAGGCCACCGAGAAGGGCATGGGCACCTGGACGACCGGCAGCGGCGTGCTTCTTCCCTCTGGCAAGCCGGCCCCATCGGCGGTCGTCAACGCCTTCGCGTGGGACACCAGACGCAAGCAGGTGGTCGTCACCCTCAAGGGCCTCATGGCCGCCTACGACCCCGACACGAGGAAGTGGACCGACCTGAAGGCCAAGACCATCATTGACGGCAAGGAGTACCCTGGAGGTCCACCGGTCTATGGCGCCGGCGCCTGCTACGACCCGGCGAACGATGAGATTGTGATGTTTCCCCAGTGGGGCGGGTGCAACATGGACCGCGTGGACGTGGACGGCCGCGTCTTCGCCCACTACGGCACGTTCATCTACAGTTTCAAGGACAACACGTGGCGTCGGGCGAGCGAGACGTTCGGCACCGACGAGGTGAAGGCCGCTCGCAAAGGCGTGCTGCGAGTGATGAGCCGCGTCAGCCACGCCAGCGACATCGCCTGGGCGCTCCGCCGCAGGCCCAGCGCGGCAAGTCCAGCGGACGTTGACGACCATCTCTCAGCGGCGAGCGTCTTGATCGGAAAACTGGCGCTCCCTGCTCCGCAAGAGCTGCTGGCCTCGGCCGGCGCTTCCATCCAAGAGGCCGCGGCAAAGGCTAAGGCGGCGAAATGGGAGGAGGTGGTCAAAGGCAGCACCCGAGCGCTCTGGGCACTCGACGAGCTCCTCGACACGCCGCTGCGCGTCGAGCCGCCCGCCCGCGCCGCCACCCCGATGGTCTACGACCCGAAGAGCAAGGCCATCGTGATGTTCGGCGGCCACGATGGCCTCTGCCGCACCGACCTCGCCAGCCTCGGCCGCGACCCGCTGCCCCCCGGCCTCAACGACACCTGGCTCTACGACGTGAAGATGCGGCAATGGCGCGACATCTCGAAGCCCAATCGCCCCCCCGCCACCGCCCGCCACACCAGTCTCGTCTACGACCCCGCCTCCGGCCTCGTCCTCCTCGTCACCCGCAGCGGCGGCTACGAGAAGAACAAGGCCATCACCGTCTGGTCGCTCGACGTCGCCAAGGGCGAGTGGTCGAAGCGCGCCGAAGAGCCGTGGACGGGCAAGACCGGCTACTTCTGGAGCGTCGGCCTCGACGAGAAAGCCGGCCTGCTCGTCATGACCCAGGTGGACGCCTGGACTTACGAGAACAACATCAAGGGCCAGGAGACGTGGGTGCTCAAGCTCGACGTGGCGAAGATGCCCTCCAGCCCAGCGCCCGCCTGGACCCCTCATCCACCAATCCAACCCCACGCTCTTCCCCCCGATGATCCCGCCTGGCTAGCGAGGCTCAAGGAGCTTCCCCCCAACAAGTGGATTCACCCCAAGCCTCCCCGCGACGCCGAGACCCGCGACTGGGGCAATGCCGCCGCCGACCCCGTCCGCGGCCACCTCTACTACTTCGGCGGCGGCCACTCCACCTACCAGGTCAACGACGTGGCGATCTACGCCCCCGGCGCCAACCGCTGGGCACACGCCTCCGGCGACCACAACGATTGGGTGCCGCTCACCCACTGGGACGGCATCGCCATGGGCCTCCGCGGCGGCGAGCACGCCGGCCACCAGCGGAACACCTACATCGCCCTCGACGGCCGCATGTACGTGAGCACGGGGGCCGAGAGCCGCCGCTGGGGCGCCGACGCCGCCAAGGAAGAGCGCCAGCGCTTCTGCTGGTTCTACGACCTCGACCGCGGCGGCATCTGGCGCATGCTCCCCGTCAAGCTCGACAAGGATCCCAAGGCGCCAGGCGTCTACGGCTGCCCACACCTCGCCGCACCCGACGGCCACGTCCTCGGCTTCGGCGGCGCACTGGAGCCTTACGACGGCCGCTTCTTCGCCGGCGAGGTCTACTTCAACTCCCTCGACATCTACACGGGCGAGCTGACCGTGAAGAAGCTCGCGCCGCCGCTGCCCGGCTTCGTCTACGAAGTCCGCCCCTTCTGCTACATGCCCGACAGGAACCAGATCCTCTACTACGAATACGTCGGGAGCAAGGGCAAGACCGAGCGCCAGGCCACATGGCTCTACGACCTCAGGACCGGCGCCTTCACCGACCTCAAGCCGAAGCGCCACCCGCCCGGCGAGCCGAACACCATCGAGTACATTGACGGCCAGGACGCCGCCTTCGCCGTCATCAACCGCACGGAGCAGTGGGTCTACTCGTTCAAGCGCAACACCTGGGCGCCGCTGCCGCTGGACAGCGACGCCAAGCTCGGCTTCGCCGGCCCCTACACCCAGCTCGCCTATTCAGCGAGATACGGCGTCCTGATCAACACCGGCCACGCCAGCGGCGGCGTCGCCGTGATGCGGCCCGACTTCAGCCAACTCAAGTGGGAGTGACTTCTCCCACAGAAAGCACCCTGGCTCGACAAACAGCAGGGGACGAAGAAGTAGGCCCCAAAGCAAGGGAGAAGCGAATGGAGTTCGGAACCCTCGGAGTCAAGGGAATCCACATTCTCCGCGTTGACCCCGGCGAGGATGTGCTCGTATCGGTGAAGACTTTCCTCGCCGAGTCGGGGGTAAGACAGGCGGTGGTGCTGGGCGGCTACGGGACGCTGGCCCGGCATCGCATCCATTGGGTAAGGAACAACAAGATTCCGGCCAGCGACATCATCGGGGAAGGGGAGGGCGGGATCGAGATTCTCTCGATGAACGGGTCGGTTGTGGAGGGCCAGCCGCACATCCACGTGACGCTCTCGACCACGGCGGGGGCCTATGGCGGCCATCTCGAAGAGGGCTGCATCGCCTACGTCCTGTGCGAAGTCTTCTTCGCCGAGGTCGAGGGCCTCGACCTGAGACGCGAGCGGGCCGACGTATCCGTCCCCGGCATGGGCCAGGGCAAGGTCCCGAGGCTCGTCTTCCATGCTACGAACGACGCCACAAGCCGTTGACAGTTCGGCCTTTAGGCGGCCATCGGCTCCCGGCCCCGCACGTAGTCCCGCCTTCAGGCGGTCTTGGGGCGAGCACCTTGTGATCGCCATTTGCCCATTCTCGGCCTTCCGGCTCAGAGTCGTACGGGTTTCTCGATTTCCGGCGCCCTGATTTGGCGATTCTCGCCCTTCCGGCCCAGACTCGTACGGGTTTCTCCGTTTCTCGACTCGAGGATCGGCGATTCTCCGCGTTCCGGCTCAGAGTCATACAGACTCTACAGAGTCGGACACTTTTTCGGGCTGGGCAAGCGACTCGCTACACCAACCATTCCAGAACAACCCTCGTCCCGCTCCGCCAGGGACGCTCCCCACAGGTTGCGGCTCTCTCCGGGGCAAACCACAACCTGCTGAGTCGCCTGACTCGCCGGTTCGTGAGGGAGGTCTCGTGACCCCACGAGGCCCAGCCTCCGCAGGAGGCGGGAGGAGGTAGCCGTCCTGAGCGAAGTCGAGGGAGCGTCAGCCCGCGGGTCGGGGGCCAGAGGAGGGCCCCGGCCCCCGCAGGGGGCGGCAGAAGCCTTGCGCTTCCCTTGACAGAGTCGTTCCTGGTAAGCCCAACACTCCGGGCTGGCTGCAAGCCGATGTCTAGAATATCTTGTTTGGGAGATATGGAATAGTTGACATATTAGACATAACCGGCTATAATGCGGGAAAGTGCAGTCGCACACCAACGTGAATTGGAGCGGGACCGCGCATGCAAGTGGACACCCTTAGGTTGCGTGAACTGCTCGACAGTCACGGACTAACGCAGGCGCAACTGGCCACGACAGCGGGGATTTCCCGGGCGACGATCGCCAGAATCCTCAGCGCACAGGGGCCTCATGTTCATGCAACCACTGAGCGGCGGATCTCGGCTGCCCTGGGTCTCCCCCCAGGGGCTCTGGACACGAACGGAGTCGAGGACTCGTACCTGGACGCCGTCGCCGCCGCGCATGCGGAACTCGATTCCGCAGGACTCGGCATCATCAGCCCCCTGGGGCCACTTCCCATGGATCGGGGCTATGCCCCTTTGAGCCTGCGCGAAAGGCCCGAAGGCCGTAAGTGTCCGGAGGAGACTGGCGACGCGGAGCGCGCAGCGCAGGCCGCGAGAGAACGCCCTCGCTCGTTTCTTCTCTCGACGGCGCTCAGCCGCTGCCGAAGGATGGCTGTCTTGGGTGACCCTGGTTCCGGAAAGACCACACTCCTCCGGCATCTGGCCCGCACCTACAGCCTAAGGCGCCAGGGTGACTTGGGCTATCCCCCCGAGTCCCTCGTGCCTCTCTATGTCCGCGCAGCCGACTGGGCAGAGCAACTGGCGATTGACGAGAGCGCGGGATTGGCTGATGCCGCGACCCTTCATCTCGGCCTTGCTGACCCGGTGGCCACCGCGGCATGGCTGAAGGAAGCGGCAGAGAAGGAGCGAGTCCTGGTACTCGTGGACGGATTGGACGAAGTGGCGGACCCCGCGGGGCAGACACTCCTTCTGGAGAAGATCCGCTCGTTCATGGATGCGCACCCGGACGTTCGCCTCATCACTACGTCGCGGATTGTAGGTTTCGAGCCACCTGTCATTGAGCCGCGAGTGGATGTCCTGGTCGTCGAGCCGCTCCGCGTCGATGCGATGAGGCGCTTCGCAATCGAGTGGTGTGCTTTCCGGCACCACCATGAAGCGCAGCACCGGTGCCCCGCTTGCGAGAAGCGGGTGGAGGAGTTCCGACACGCGATCATCGATCATCCGCGGATTCGCGAACTCGCCGGCAATCCCATGATGCTCACCATCCTGGCGCTCTTGCACGAGGCGGGGGCGGCCCTGCCACAGAGGCGGTGGGACTTGTATGAGCGGATCGCCGAGGCGCTCCTCTTCACGTGGCAGAGCCGGAAGGGTGCTGCCCAGCCTGGCGCGCTGGACCGCGCTCTGACGCTGGAGGACCGGGAACTGCTGTGGGCGCTCGAGTCGCTGGCCGTGGAGATGCAGAAAGGGGATCGGACGCTGGTGGCGCGCTGGTGGCTCTTGGAGCACCTGCGGAGCTTTCTGCAAGGCGAGCTAGGATGGGCGCCCGATGCGGCGCAATCGGAGGTGGAAGCGCTGGTCTGGAGTTTGCAGAAGAGAGCGGGGCTCCTCGTCGAGCGCGGCCCGGAGCGATTTGGGTTCCCCCATCTGGCGTTCCAGGAGTACTTTGCTGCCCGTGCCGTTCTGGCGTCCGAGGATCCCCTCGGCACGCTCCAGCCGTACTTCTACCATCCGCGGTGGAATGAGGTCGTGCGACTGGTAGCCTCACGGCTGGACCGGCGCCGCGCACCCCAGCTCATCCGCATGCTCCTGGATGATCCTGATCCGACTGGGCGCTTCATCCGCCGGGGGCTGCTCCTCGCTCTCGGATGCCTGGCGGATGGGGCAGCCGTCCACGAAGAGAAGCTGCTCTCCCAACTCGTTGATGCGGTAGGCGAGCTGAGCGGCACCAAGTGGGTGGGCATCGCTCTCGACGCGGTCAGAACCCTGAGGGAGATGAGGGACGGGCGTTTCCGGGACTTCGTCGCACAGTGTGCGGGCAGACTGATGGAGAGTCCAACGCCGGGGTTTGAGCCAGTCGATCTTCTCACCGTCACCATGGCAGCTCTGGAGCTCAAACCTGAAGAGCATGTGGAGGACGGAAAGGAGGCCGAGGCAGGGCGAGGAGAACAGGAGGATCCCCACGAGCCGATCATGGAGTTCGTCTTCGAGAAGGGCCGTGAGACGACGTCAACGACAGTGGTGGTGGCCCCCGATGCATCGCTGAGCGACTGGGTTGATGGCGTCCTGAGACAATTGTCAGCAGACCCGTCGCCTGAGGTGCGCCGGAGGTGTGCACAAGAACTCGGTCGCTATGCCCGCCGAGCCAAAGTCCGGGATGGGCTCTCCCATTCCCTTGGAACGGAGCAGAACGGGAACGTGCGGGCGGCCATCGCCGAGGCCCTTGAGCCCGTCGCATCCTCCCCGGAGATCCGAGACAAGCTCGAGCATTGCCTGGTTGCGGACGAGGACCCCCTGGTTCGCGGGGGTTGCGCCATCGCACTCAGGCGCGTGGCGTCCCGGGAACCCGGTGTGCGAGGAAGGCTGTTGACCCTCCTGCGTTCCGGGGAAGCGGCGCCTGCGAGATGCGGCGCTGCGCGCGGGCTTTCGCTTTGCGCGGAGAAATGGCCCGAGGTGCGTGACGCACTTCTCGAAATCGCGCGGTCGCGCGACGGGAGCGATCTAGTGCGAAGGGACTGCCTGTGGGCGTTGGAGAATGTTCTTCCTGCCTTGCCGGATGGGTTGTCGCTGCTGTGTTCGCTCGTGACCGAGGACCCCGATTCCAGGCTGAGCTTGGTTGCGGCTGAACTCCTGGCAAGTTATGCCGCAACCGGCAGAATGGAATGGGGCCTCCTTCCCATCGAGAGGATCGAGCACGTTCTGGTGTCCCAGAAGCAGCCGTGCCCCTGCGCGCTACACGCCCTCCGCGGCTTGGTGGATGCGCGTGAGTTGCGGAGGCTGGGTGCCCCACGCGAGGCTCGCATCGCGCGCACTCTCGCCTCGGTCAGGGACAAGATTCGGAGTGCTTTTGTCTTTGGCTCGTCGGTGCGTGGAGAGCAGCGAGCCGAAAGCGATGTGGATCTGATGGTCATCGGCAACGTATCGCTCAGGGAGCTCACTCCCGGTCTCAAGCAGGCCGAGCAGGAGTTGGGGCGACAGATCAACACGGTCATCTACCTCGAGGATGAGTGGCGCCGGCGGCTCCGCGAAAGGGATTCGTTCGTGAGCCGCGTTCTGGCCGGCAAGAGATCCTTTGTCATAGGAGACGAAGATGAGCTTAGAGCAGTGGGAGCGTAACGCCTGGGTGAAGCGCGTGACTCCGTCGCTCAGGGAGGTCTTCGACCTGATCGAGATTGCGGAGCGCGAGATCGGGGATGGCTCCCTCGCAGGGATCAGCCCGGACGGCCGGTTCGACCGCGCCTATGATGCGATCCGCTGCCTGGCTGATGCCGCGCTTCACGCTAGCGGCTATGAGGTGCGGAAGGGCGAGCGGAAGCACGAGCGGGACATTCAGTCGCTCATGTTCACGGTGCAATGCCCTTCGGGGACCGTGGACTTCTTCGACCAAGCGCGGCGCCGACGCCACCAGTCAATCTACGAACGTTCGGGAGTCGCTCAGCAACGGGACGCGGATGATCTCCTGGCAGAGGCGAAGAGACTCCTTCAGCAGGTCCGCGACTGGCTGGAGCGTGAGCACCCAAATCTGAAGTGATGTAGCATCAAGTGGGGGCCGCTTCACTCGCCGCGCCGCGGAGGGGCGGCGGGTCGCCTTCCGGTGAGGAGACGGGCATGAGGCCGCGATTGAGGCTGTTGAGCGATGAGATGATCGGGCGAATCTTTGAGGAGGCATTCCACCTACTCGAGACGAAGGGGATCAACCTCCATCACGACGGGTTGTTGGGGCGGCTCGGGGACCTCGGCTGCCGCACGGACAGGGCGAAGGAGTGGGTGTGGCTGCCGCGTGACCTGGTCGAGCGATGCATCCGCTCGGCCCCGCGGCAGGTGAAGCTGTGGAATATCGCAGGGACGAAGTGCTGCGACCTCTCGGGCGACAACGTGCACTTCACGCCCGGCTCGACGGCGATCAAGGTGCTCGACTACCCGAGCCAGCGGATGCGGCCGGCCACGGTCGCCGATATGGTGGCCTACGGCAAGCTCGTGGAGCAGCTCGAGCCGCTGGACTACTCCGCGACGGCGATCACGCCGCGCGACGTGCCGAAGGAGATCGGCGACAGCATCCGCCTCTACGCGCTGCTGAAAACCACGTCCAAGGCCATCTGCACGGGGGCATTCTCAATCGCCGGCTTCGACGTGATGACGGAGCTTCAGCTCGCGGTCCGCGGCACCCGCGAGGCGCTGCGGGAGAAACCCTTTGCCTTCTTCTCCGCTTGCCCCACGTCGCCCTTCAAGTGGAGCCGCACGACCGCCGACAACACGATGAAGTGCGCCGAGCTGGGCGTGCCCGTGGAGTTCATCGCCATGCCCCTCGCCGGCCTCGTCGGGCCGATCTCCGTCCTCGGCTGCGTGATTCAGCACACGGTGGAGACCCTGAGCGGCGTCGTGATCTCGCAGGCGACGTCGCCCGGCGCGCCCATCCTGTACGGCGGCTCACCGGGCGTCTTCGACATGCGGAGCATGGCCGCCATCATCTGCGCCGTCGAGGCGCAGATGATGGACTGCGCCTACGTGGAAGTCGGCAAGCACCTGGGCCTGCCCACCCAGGCATACATCGGGATGAGCGACAGCAAGGCCCTCGACGCCCAGGCCGGCTTCGAGAGCGGCACCGGCTACTACCTGGCCGCGCTCGCCGGCATCAACAGCGTGAGCGGCCCGGGCATGCACTACTTCGAGAGCTGCCAGTCGCCCGAGAAAACCGTCTTCGACGCCGAGCTTTGCCGCCTGGCCCGCCGCCTTGCCGCTGGCATCGAGGCCCGCGAGGACTTCCCTTCCGACCCCATCTTCGACGAACTCCTCCGCGAGCAGAACCTGCTCACCGCCGACCACACGCTCAAGTACTTCCGCCTCGAGCACTGCGTCCCCGGCCCCGTCATTGACCGCACGCAACTCTCTTCATCCATTGTGGGCGGCGTGTCCCCACGCCGAGTGTCGCGGGACGCGGAGGTCCCGCCCACAACTCTCTGGGAGCGTGCGCACGCCGAGGTCGAGCGCCACCTGCGCGCCTACCGCCCGCCCGACGTGCTTTCCCGCGAGCAACTCCGCGACATCGAGCGCGTCATGCGCGCCGCCGCCAGCGACTTCAGGATCCGCTTCTAGCCTGCCTTCCCCGCAAGGTTGCCAAGTCCCGAAGGGACAACAGGATTTTGCCGGCGGCGTAAGCCGCCGGATCGCGGGCCATAGAGGGCTCAGCCCCAGAGGGGCGGAAGAACAGAGCATCTCTGCTGCTCCTTCGGGGCTGGCATCTTCTTTGCCCCGATCCGGCGGCTTACGCCGTCGGCAAAACCCTATCGCTCCTTCGGAGCTGGGCCACTAGGTGGGAAATGCGGGTTAACCCTTTACGCTACATAGGCTTACGCCCTCCAGTTCAGACCGGCTGGACGATCTGAGCATTGTTTGGGAACCCGACGGGCCGCTGCCTCGTCTAACACCAAGAGGGTGAGTCCGGGTCTACTAGCATGCCTTTCTCCTGGGGGTGTCCCGCCCCTGAACTGGGAGGAGCCTCAGTTGAGCACCCAGTCGCTTCGGGCCGCGATCCTCAGTCTCCTCGCCGCCGTTGTGCTCG
>Ga0315274_10015094_pt1 | contig 10949 bp, 10 predicted proteins | sample YL17G02_20_MG_FD_203700 | JGI IMG/M metagenome (GOLD analysis project Ga0315274, IMG submission 203700) | Sediment microbial communities from Yellowstone Lake, YNP, Wyoming, USA - YL17G02_20 | ecosystem: Environmental > Aquatic > Freshwater > Lake > Sediment | place: USA: Wyoming | collected...
GACCGCATCGGGGCTAATAACGCCTTGCTCATCTGTTGTGTTATACTGGTGACCACTCTCGTCTTTCTTATCTTTACCCGAGAGCTATGGATGTTTTACCTTTTCGCAATCGTCTTTGGCTTTGCCTATGGCGGGGAAGTGCCACAGATGCCGGTTTTGGTTGGGCAATTCTTCGGAATGCGCGCGGTAGCGGCCATAGTCGGGGTAACCGTTTTCGGCGCCACTATCGGAGGTGCCCTTGGTGCCTGGCTGGGTGGCGAGATCTTTGATGTAACACAAAGTTACCAGCTGGCTTTTATTATCGCCGCGGTGGCCAGTTTTATCGCGGTAGTGTTTACTCTGATACTGAAAAAGGCCAGGGCGGTTATCCAGAATTGAACCGCAATGCCTGTGGTGGCTGTTTTTCTTGTCAATCTGACAGGGAAAGGGTATAATTCTGTTCTGATTGCAAACACCGGAGAATTGGCGGCGACCGGCACTTGATAAAAAGGGTCGCTTTGAAAGGATACGATTATCAAAAGACGCGGCGTTCTGGCCTTCCTGACCGGGCTGTTGCCTCTCTTTGTTCTGGCTCATTTTGGCCACCATCTGATGATGGCCTTGCTTTCACCCCTCCTTCCCTTTATCCGCAGTGATTTTTCCCTCTCGTACACCCAGGTGGGCGGGTTACTCTTTGCTTATAATGTTTCCTATGGTATCAGCCAGCTTCCGGCTGGCTGGCTGGCCGACCGTCTCGGTGCGCGTATCCTGCTCACCGCCGGTGTGGCCGGGGTGGCATTTGCCGGGCTCTTGATTGGCCTTTCTCCGAACTACATCGTCCTGGCGCTTTTCCTGGTTATCCTGGGGTTGATGGGAGGCGGTTATCATCCCGCGGCATCACCGCTGGTTTCCGCTGCCGTCAAGCCGGAGCACCGGGGCAGAGCACTGGGCATCCATCAGATAGGCGGCACGGGAAGCTTTTTCCTGGCCCCGCTTGTGGCCGCGGGCATTGCTGGTGCTCTGGGCTGGCGCGGTGCCTTCCTTTCGATATCAATTCCGGCCATGGCTTTCGGCATAATATTCTACGTGCTCCTGGGGCGGATGGGGTATGCCAACGTGGCCGGTAAGAAGGCGATAGATGTTTCTGCGGCAAGGCCGTCAGAGCCGGGCGACCTGCGCCGCCTGTCAGCTATTATCGCGATAGGCGTCGCCAGCATGGTACTGGTCTATTCTTCTCTCCAGTTCGTCTCGCTCTATGCCGTTGATGTGCTCGGCGCCAGCAAAGAGGCCGGCGCGGCGATGCTGTCCATTGCCTATTTTGGTGGCATCTGGGGTGGGCCGCTGGGGGGCTACCTCTCCGACCGTCTGGGGCGGATACCGGTGATAATCGCCGTCGGCATTGTCGCTGGGCCAGCTATCTACCTCTTGAATCTGGCCTCTCTGGGCGTTAGCCTGTATGCCGTGCTGCTCCTCATGGGTACCGCGATGCATGTTGGCATGCCAGTGGTGGAGTCTTACATCATCGGCCATGTTTCACCGCAGAAACGCTCCACGGTGCTCGGCATCTATTATACGGGCAGCCGCGGCGGACCGGCGATAACGCTCTTAATCGGCTACCTCATCGATACGTACCAGTTTTACGTAACATTGACCGGAGTGGCGGTGACCATGGCTGCCGTGGCGCTTGTCTGTTCGGTATTGCTCTGGGGGAAGCGCGGGTGATTGACTAACCTGGCTCTTTCATCTGGCCCCATCGGGCGACGAATTTCTCTTTGGCCTGCGGATTGACGATGGCTTTTGGCCATTCGCCGCGCATCACCCGGGCCACCTCCTCAACGGGACGGTGCCAGCGTTCCGCCTCAGAGGCCGGAGAAAAGAAGGCGGAGTGGGAAGTGCTGATGAAATTATCCAATTTGAAAAGGGGGTTTTTGGGGTCGGGGGGCTCGGGGTCCATGACATCCAGCGCGGCCATGGCCAGTTTGCCCTCGGTGAGAGCCTGGAAGAGGGCGGCTTCGTCAACGAAGCCACCGCGGGCGGTGTTTATCAGGCAGGCGGTTGGCTTCATTTCGTGAAACGCATCATGGCTGAAGACACGCCTGGTCTCGGTGGTTAACGCCGCATGTATGGAAATAAAGTCGGACTCGTTCAGCAGGCGTTTCCAGTCCACCATTGCCACGCCCATCTGATGGCCAGCCTCCGGAGCGACATACGGGTCATGGGCAATGATGCGCAGCCCGAACCCTCTGGCTTTGGGCACAAGCGCCCGTGCCACCTTGCCAAAGCCGAAAAGGCCAAGCGTCTGGCCTTCCAGTCTGGTCATGGTCGGCCATATATGCTGTTGAATTTCAGCGCCGCTTGCTGAAAGCCCCCACTGGCCTTTCCTGACGGAATTATCAAGCCGGACAACTTTGCGGGTACAGGCCAGAATCAAGGCCATGGCATGGTCGGATACCTCCCCCACGCAGTAGTCGGGCACGTTGGTCACCAGAATGCCGCGCTCCGCTGCGGCCGCGGTATCAATGCTGTCATAACCAATCTGGGTATTGCTGATGAGCCGGCACTGTTCCAGATGCGCAATGATTTTGCGGGGTACGGGGCGAATGCTGCCCACGGTGATGATGGCGTCGGCATCCCTGCCCAGGGCAATGAACTCATCATCGCGGTCGCAGCGCCGGGCAATGAACTCTGCGTCCAGCTCGCGGAACTTCTGCGGGTATTTCTCCGACTCTCCGGCGAGAGCCAGTGGTAAGGCCACTTTAAAGCGTTTACGGCTGCGGTTCAAGATGCCATCTCCTTGCGTTCAGTGCCGTTACTAGCTTTCCTTATCAATGGTCACCTCGGTGCCCGATTTAACCTGTTTGAAGACGGTGGCATCGCCGATGACCTGCCCAAAAACGGTAACCGGGCTCGCCGGGCGGGGCTTGTCGCCTTCGCTCATCGGCGTGGGGCCAAAGAAAAGGCAGAAGCCCTGTCCTGGCGGCCAGTAGCCCAGGTCACCCACTTCCACCAGGTCCTGCCCCTTCTCTTGGGCAACGCTGACCGGAATACTGAAATATATCTCATCTCCCCAGGTATTGGCGCGCCCCTTGAGGGGCAGGGCATTCCAGATTGCCTGGGCGGTCGTGGTATCGTTCAGTTTGGCCAGTGCTGCCACTGACCCGGCTCTGATGCGAATTCGTTTGGCCATAACACAAACCTCCCATGCAGTGATATCAGCGGAAGTGAAAAATCAGTTATCTAGTGTAGCACAACGTGCTGCGGTGTCGCAATTAGCCCGTTACCTGTATTGACAAAGCGGCGCTTCATCAATAGGATTTGAGGTAACAGAAACAAACCGTCGAGTCATAACAGTGAAGGCGTATCTTGTCCTGCTGGTGGGGGTGATATCAGTTTCCTTTGCGGCGATATTTATTCGCCTGGCGGAGGCACCGCCGCTGGTCATCGCTGCCTATCGTTTGACCATAGCCTCGCTCGTCCTCATCCCGCTGGCCTATAAAAAGACGATGCTGAGTTTCAAGCAGCTCTCGGGGCGCGATGGCCTGCTTCTCCTGCTCGGCAGCTTTTCCCTGGCGTTGCATTTCGGGCTCTGGATTACGTCGCTCAGCTATACCTCCATTGCCAGCTCCGTCATTCTGGTGACCTGCCATCCCGCTTTTGTGGCCGTCATCTCCTATTTCCTCTGGCACGAGGTGCTGAACCGGCTGACCATTGGCGGCATGGTGATTGCTTTTGTGGGCATAATACTGATCAACTACGGTGGCTTTTCCTTTGGTTCACAGGCTATTCTGGGGAATGTGCTGGCCCTGCTCGCCAGCTTCGCCATGGGTGGTTATCTCATTATTGGCGGTCAGCTAAGAACCAGGATTGAGATTCTCCCTTACCTGACTATAATTTATGCCGGGGCGGCCGTTATCTTATTGCTGGCGACGGCTGGCTTCGGCTACCAGTTTACGGGTTATCCGGGCATGACCTACCTGATGATGGTGCTGCTGGCAGTCGTCCCGCAGCTTATCGGGCACTCGAGCTTCAACCTGGCGGTGCGGCTGATACCGGTGACCTTCGTCTCGGTGGCTATTCTCGGCGAGCCGGTGGGGGCGACTTTGCTGGGCTACTTCATCCTGGATGAGGTGCCAACGGCCAGTGAGCTCATTGGCGGTATCCTGATTCTGGCCGGAATATTCATTGTTCTCAGACAGACGCCGCGGTATCTGGGAACAAAGTGACGTGAATTTGACAAGGTAATCGTAATCGTCTATGGTGGTTATAAATGGCTTGAGATACTGGAGAGGTTTTTACGCAATTGAACCGCATGCCCGAAAAGCAGACGTCTGAGCCAAATTCAAGAGCCCAGGGTATCCCGCTGAAATCCGGCATCATTTACGGGCCAGTGAGGTCGCGGCGGCTGGGGCGGTCGCTCGGACTTAATATTTCGCCGGCGCGCTATAAACTGTGTTCGTTCAACTGCGTGTACTGCCAGTATGGCTGGACCGATGTCAGCACGCTTGATACCGCACCGTATTTGAAGGATTTTCCGACTGTGGCTGATTTTGCCAGTGCACTGGAGCGCGTCCTTGTGGAACATAATAGCGAGGGAATAGACAATATTACTTTCTCGGGCAATGGCGAGCCAACGCTGCACCCTCAATTCGCCGAGCTGGTAGACATCGCGGGCATGTTGAAGAATAAGTATTGCCCGGCCGCCCGTCTCGGTGTGCTGACCAATTCCTCAACTGCCATAATGGACAAAGTGCGCGCGGCGCTGGAAAGGCTGGACTTCAAGATAATGAAGCTCGATGCCGGAGACTTGGAGACCTTCCAGGAAATCAACCGCCCCTGCCCTCAGGTCGAGTATCAGGAAATATTGAAAAGCCTGAAATCCATGCCCAATGTTACCCTGCAGACGATGTTCGTCGACGGGGCATTTCAGAACATTGACCAGCGAAAAATAGCTTCATGGATTGAGCGCGTTGGTGAAATAAAGCCGATAAAAGCCCAGATTTATTCTCTCCACCGACCGGCGGCAGCGTCATTACTGAAGGAAGTCCCGGCCGAAAAACTGGCGGAAATTGCCGACCGGGCGGAAAGCGCCACCGGGGTCGATGTGGAAGCAATTGTGGCCGCGGCACCTTATCGGCCCCAGTCCAGTGAGCCAGGGCAGAGGTAGTGAATTATGGATAAACAGTTTGCCCGACGTGTGCAGGCAGTTATCGATAACATCCGTCAGGTGGTGGTGGCGAAACCGGAGGTAATCAGGATGAGCCTGCTGGGACTGCTCTGCCAGGGACATATTCTGCTGGATGATTTTCCCGGTGTGGGCAAGACGTTGCTGGCCAAGGCGCTGGCACAGTCGCTCGAGGCCAACTTCAAGCGGATTCAGTTTACGCCGGACCTTCTGCCCACCGATATCACGGGCTCGTCAATCTATAATCCGAAGGACGGCGATTTCAAATTTGTGCCCGGGCCGATTTTTGCCAATATCGTTCTCGCCGATGAAATCAACCGTTCCAGCCCGCGTACTCAGGCGGCGCTGCTGGAGGCGATGGGGGAGGGCAATGTTACCTTCGATGGCGTGGCCTATCCTCTGCCCCGGCCGTTCTTCGTCGTTGCCACCCGTAATCTGGCCGAAACGCACGGTACCTTTCCCCTGCCGCAGAGCCAGATGGACCGTTTCCTGCTCTCTTTCGGCATCGGCTATCCTGGAATTGATGAGGAAGTGGAGATTCTGGAACGTCACGAGCATGGCGAGCTAACGCTGACCCCGGTGCTGACCGCGGCCGATATTGCGGGCATGCAGGCGCAGGTCTATCAGGTTGAAGTGGCCCGCCCGGTGAAGGAATATATTGCCAGCATCGTGGCCGAGACCAGAGCCAGCGATAGCATCGTCATGGGGGTCAGTCCCAGGGGAGCCGTCTTCATGCAGCGCGCGGCGCAGGCCAGAGCAGCAATGGAGGTCAGAAGCTTCGTCACCCCTGACGATGTCAAGGCAGTATCCCACGCCGTGCTCCGCCACCGTATCCAGCCCCGTTCCTCAACCGCCACCTCTCCAGACAAATGCATTGCCGAAATCCTGAATACAGTTCGAGTACCACTGTAAATAACGGGTCTTGAACGTCTATGAACAGGTGGATAGTTGCTACCGTCATTGCTGGCGTAATTGTTTATTTCCTGGCGGTTCAGTCGCAGATTGGCTGGCTTTACCTCTTTGACGCCATCATCTGGAGCCTTCTTATACTATCAATAGTGCTGTCGTGGCACAGTTTGCGGTCTCTGCACGTGGAACGGGAGGTGCGGCTTCCCCGCTTCAACCGGTGGCAGCTGGGCGGGCCTCTGGAGGACGAAATGGTTGAGGTCAGGCTGAGGATAACCAACCGCGGTCGTCTGGCCAGGCATTTCATCAAGCTCATCGAGGACTGTCCTTTCGAGCATCCAGATAAACGCAAGAAGGCTTTTCTCATCGCCAGTATCAAGCCCCGGAAAACAACCAGGTTCACTTATCAGGCTAACTGTTATCGGCGGGGGCATTACCCTGCCGCCAGCGTTATCGTACAGTCAGGGGGTCCCCTGGGGCTGGTGGTGAGGCGGCGAATCCTTCAATTGCCGCTGAACCTGACGGTATACCCTCGCTTTTACCCGATGGCAGGCCTGCCGGCAAGTGAGGTATCATGGGCGGACTGGGGGCAGGCGGTAAAATCAAATGTGGCTGATGAGTTCTATGGTTCGCGGGAATATCGCTATGGCGACCCTCTAAAACATATTCACTGGCGCAATACTGCCCGACGCGGCGATTTCATGCTCAAAGAGTTCGAACAGGCAAAGCAGGGTTCGTTGACCGTGGTTTTTGATAATGGACATAATTACGGAAAGGGCAGGGAGGCCACTCTGGAATACAGCATCAAAATTGCGGCCAGCCTGGCCCAATTATGCGCTGATTCAGGGCGCAGCCTTGATATTTTGGCCGGGGAAAAGCCCCGGCGCGGTGCCGGGTGGCAGGAGGCGATGGAATATCTGGCACGTCTGGAAGCCACCGGAAAGGGCCGTCTCGCCGAAATGGTGGACCTGGCCGAAAAACACCAGCCAGCAGTCGTAATCATATCGGCTGGAGAGACGGAATTAATCCCGGCGTTAACCTGGCTGGCCCGCCGGGTGGCGGGAACAACCGTGGTGCTGCTGGAAGGCTTTGCCACCTATGAAAAAGTCGGGGAATTCCGCAACAGATTGTCGGCCAGCAACCTTGAGGTCATCAATTGTTCGCCGGGTGACCTGGAAGGAGCATTGAAAAAGCTGAACGACTCTCCATTATTCAGGGGGAAATCTATCACGGCGGTGACTTAAGATATGCCAGCGACCAAATATGCAGCGAGTTATCGTCTTTTTGCCTTTCTGGCGGTCAGCAGTACCATTGCGGCGGTGGCCTGGGCAATCAGCGACATCACCGTCCTGATTATTGGGATTTTGGGACTGGCCGCCGGTCATTACTACAGCTGGCGGCGACGTGAAATCTCAATGCGCCGCAGGCAGGTCGTACTGCGCAGCGCCATCCTGCTTTTTTTCATGGTGCTTACCGCCTTTCTTGGTGGGGATATTATCGTAACCGGGCTGAGCGACCGTCTGCTGCTTTCGCGCTACCTGATTTATGGTCTGGTGATAGGCAGTTTCGACCTTATGTGGCGGAGAAATGTGGTCGCTAGTCTGATTCTGGGTGGGCTGCTGCTGGTGCTCATCAGCGAGTTCGCGCTTAGCCTGTGGTTTCTCGCCTTTCTGCTTCCGTTTGCCATCCTGGCGCTGGTCGCGGTGGCGCTCGGCCGAATAGAGGGCGAGGCCAATCAGGTGGTACTGGTCGGTGAATTCAACTGGCTCAGCGCGGGCAAGTTCTGGTTCAGCTTCGCCGCTGGTGTGCTGCTCGTTTCCGCGCTCCTTTTCTTCTTTATGCCCAGGCTGGCCAGCAGCCAGGTTACTCAGGCGAGCTGGCTGCCCAGTCGGCTGGACCTCAGTCTGCGAGGCCTGGTCATGCTCCCTGACAAGCCCAGTGCATCGGTCGCTCCGGGAATTTTCCCTTCGTTTCAAGGGAGGGGAGCTGGTGGTGACCATGCTACTTTAGGGTACATCGGCTCGGCCGCCGATGCGCCGGTAATGCACGTGCGGAGTCAGATATCCAGCTACTGGCGCGGGCTTATTCTGGATGTTTATGATGGCCGTGGCTGGCTGAATACTTCATATCAACTCAAGCTAATCGACCGCGCTCGACGTGAATACATCCTCCCGGATTCTGGAGCGAGTCTGGAAGATCAGAGGGTCTACTGGCAGACATATTATTTGCTCACCGACCAGCCAAATGCGGTTTTCACCGGCTACAGGCCGGGAAGAATTTACCTGCCGGTGGTCGGGCCGGTGCTCCTGGAGAGCGGTTCATTGTACCGAGCCCTTTCCGTGGTGCCGTATCTGAAACCGGATATGCTGCGCTTGGACCATGCGGTTTCAGGAGATAGCTTTAATCTGGTATTGCCGTTCATCAGCGAACGTACCGCCGCCCTCGCCGAGTCAATCGTGCAGGGTGCACCGACTGACTACGATAAGGCGGCGAGGCTGGAGCATTTTCTGATGAATAATTACCCCTATGATTTGAGTGTAGAACTGCTGCCGCCCGACCGCGATGCGGTGGACTACTTCCTCTTTGAGCAGCAGGTTGGCTACTGTGCCCATTTTGCCACCGCCATGGCGGTCATGGCACGGCAGGTTGGCCTGCCGGCACGGGTTGCCGCCGGATATCTGCCCGGCTACATTGATACGCTTACCGGGGCGCACATCGTGCGGGCCGGAGATGCCCATGCCTGGGTGGAAATCCACTTTCAAAAACATGGCTGGGTGGCTTTTGACCCGACGCCGCGCCCGGATGCGAACCTGGGCTTTGCCTCCGGACGCCGTTGGCTGTACTTTGGCTTTGAAGACTATACCGGCGTTTCCCTGGCGAGCATCATGAGCCCGCTGGTCTCCAGAGTCTCAATGGGCCGGTTCTCAATGCCTGCCTGGATATGGGTCATCATACCGGGTGGCATTATTGCGGTCGTTGTTTCCGCTTTAGTGTTCCGCCGGCGCCGCGGAAGAAAACCCGAGCGGGAAGTCTGGGAATACAGCCGGCTCGAGGGAGAGGCGAGGAGGTTGATGCTGCGACTCTACCATAAGATGGTGGCACTGCTGGCAAAGAAGGGCTTACCGCCGCGGCAGCCGCACCAGCCCCCTTATGAATACGCGGCTTTAGTCTGTGCTCAGTTGCCCGATGCCCGTGAGGCGATAGACTGGCTAACAGGTGTTACCAGCCGGGCTGCCTATGCCCCCGCGATTTTTAGCCCCTCGCTCGTTTCCGAAGCGAGGCAAAAGCTCGCCGAACTCAAGCGCTCACTGCGTTCGTATCGCTTGCGGGCAACGGGTGTGTCTTCTTGAGGTCCGAAATGTAAGTTGCTACAATTGGTCAGGACATCAGAGTTAAGTAAAAAGGAGGTCGGAATTATGGTGAAAAAAGCTGCCGAAAAGGCCTATGAACTGGGAAAACATTATGAGAAGACCTACCGCGGCTGCAGCCAGTGTGTTATTGCCGCGCTCCAGGACGTTTTCGACATCAGAAACGATGACATTTTCAAGTCGGCCACGGGGCTTTCCGGCGGCTCGGCGCTGTCCGGTGAGGGCGGCTGCGGCGCTTACGTTGGCGCCCTCCTGGTCTTAGGTCATCTGGTGGGGAGGGAAAGGGACAACTTCGCTGACCCCGAAGGCGTTCGTTTCAAGACCCATGAGCTGTCAAGGAAGTTCCTCCAGAAGTTCATTGACGAGTATGGTTCCATCATCTGCCGCAATATCCAGACCAAGGTGCTGGGCCGGTACTACTACCTGGCTGACCCGCAGGAATTTCAAAAATTCCACGATGCTGGCGCCCATGACATCCACTGCCCGGAAGTGGTGGGCAAGGCGGCACGGTGGATGGCGGAAATCATACAGGACGAAAAACTGGCTTAACCGGTTAAATAGTCGAGCGACATGATTCTTTAGTTTAACGCTGTAACCTGGTCTTTTATCCCGGCAGGTCTTCTCGTTTCCAGGCAGCTTTCAACTGGGCAAAAGTCTTGGTGGCCAGCACATCATCGGCGCGGGCCTGCTCTTTGGCGGTGAAGGCATCAATGTTCTGGCAGATGTCAGCCAGTTTCTCTGCCGGGAATTTGACGGCACCGTTTTCATCCATGTGCACGATCTCACCGGGGGAAACATCCATTCCGGCGACAGAAACTGGAATGTTGATGGCGCTGATAGCCATCTCACCGTGTCCTGGAGTCACGCCGCTGGTGAGAATCTGCATCTTCAGGTGACGTATCTCATCGATGTCTCTCGTCGGGCCATCGGTGACCAACCCCACCACCCCACAGACCATGAGAGCGGCGGTAAACTGGCCCCCGGCCAGCCCCACTTTGGGCAGTATCTCGGGCGGAAAGTCCTGCTTGATGACGAGGATGGCCGGTTTTTTCGCCTTGCTGATGATTTCAAACAGGTCGATAAGGGACCAGCGCTTGTAGTTGGGGTTGGGCAGGGCAAAGGCCACCGTGACGGCATAGCCAATACGCGCCCCCAGTTCGGGGAAGAGGCAGCGGACGGACTCAGTGGTGTACCAGTTCTGACGCCAGGGCTCGTAGAGCCCCAGGCAGAGCGGGTTGCTCGGGTAGGTGGCGACGATATTGGTGATGGACGGGGTATTGAAGCCGCGTAATTTCTCCAGCATTTCCTTTTCTGATAATCCTGGCATATTATCTCCTTTCCGTTTATTGCTGCGATGACTGCTAACTATTCTAGACCAATCGGCGCTCGATTTCCACAGCTATTGGAAATACTGGTCTGTGGAAACGGGTCAACGACGATGTTATTATAAGTAGTAACGCTATTTGGTTTGACAAAAGAGAAAAGAGGTGAGCGTGTGAAATACACATTTCCGT
>Ga0315274_10015096_pt1 | contig 10948 bp, 13 predicted proteins | sample YL17G02_20_MG_FD_203700 | JGI IMG/M metagenome (GOLD analysis project Ga0315274, IMG submission 203700) | Sediment microbial communities from Yellowstone Lake, YNP, Wyoming, USA - YL17G02_20 | ecosystem: Environmental > Aquatic > Freshwater > Lake > Sediment | place: USA: Wyoming | collected...
CGCCGAATCTGAACCTCACCTGTGGTGAGATCTACGAATCGGCTCCTCGCGTGCGAATCCACGCCTTTTCCTCGATCAAAACCGCACATTCACAAGATTTGAAGGAGTGCCGTATGCAATTAGAGGGATGATCCACGCGATCGAGGAACTTCACGCTATCTGCCTCTCGCTCAACTTCGTAGATATACCGTGACGCCTGCATGATTGCCTTTGTGAGTTCCTGAGAGGGCACATAATTTCCATGGTCCAATCTATCCGCCCAGAAGTGCAGGTCACCTCCCGGTCTCTTGATTTCCACAATATCAAGAAACCCATCGTAAGCCTGCATGAGAAAATCACATATGTGCTCGGTATCAACCGCTCGCTCGTCCAGCACACGAACAAACTCAGTGCCCAAGACCCAACTATTTCTGTGGAACCACTGCTGCCATTTGGGTTCGGTCAAGTCCTCTGTCAGCATACGCTGGAATCCTGCGACAGCGCTCATCCGTCGCTTTTGATGGAGGGCGAGAATCAGATGCTCGGGGATGATCTCGTGTCCCGCAACGAAGTCGATGAGCCTTCGCTTCTCGGGGTGACTGAAGAGACGCTTGACCACACTGGCTGTATGGCTGTCGAGCGGTCGGTCAACGGGAATAAAGGCTCTGGTCCCAGCCTTGAAGGGCTCGTAATTCTCACGGATAAAGTCGATCAGGTTACGAAACTCCTCGTCGTCCAGGGTCAACTCACTCTTCGGGATCACCGTCTCCGGGTCTTCACGGAACTGCCACTCAGGTGTCTTCTTGTACCGCCCGATTTTGAGATGGACATCTTCCTTTCCGCTATCGTGCAGGATGCGCCAGAAGAGTGCTCGGGTAATGACTGTCTTCTTGTCACGTAACACCTTTTCAAGGTGATCTATGGGTGGCTTGTTCATGTGTCTTCGCGCCCCTCAAGAAGTATTCGAGATTGTCTCGTCATAGATACCCTCCAATGGGCCTCGCACATCGCCTCGCGTTCCTCGCGGGACGATTGTGGAGCGTCCAACTGGTCATTCATTATGGAGCATTGGCGGTGTAATGTCAAGTGTCTCTGCGTGAGTTGATCGGTTTTGTGTTTGTTGCCTCTGCGTCCGTCGGCGTCCCCCGCCTTCGCGGGGGCAGGCTCTTTGCGGTTGAAAGAAGAGGGTTCTCCGCTGAAAATCTGCATGCATCGGCGAAATCTGCGGCTGCATTGCCTTTGCGTACCTTGGCGTCCTCGGCGGTTGACAAGCAGTAGTGAGTTGTCAGTTGACGGTTGGCGGCTGGAAATCTGCGTCCATCGGCGTTCATCTGCGGTTCCATAACCTCTGTGTCCCTTCGCGGCCTTTGCGGTTGACAAGCAGTAGTCGGTTATCAGTTGCCGGTTGTCGGCTGGAAATCTGCGTCCATCCAAGGCCAAGAAAAGTCCCCGTATTGCAGGATTTCACTTGACGGCAAATCTGAGTGCCTGTATGATGCTTGTGCAACGATGAGACTACGTCACAACTGAATAGAGGATCATGAGAGGACGAGAAATCCGAAATCGCAATCTCGAAATCCGAGACAGATTCGAAATCCGAATGGGAAGAAGTGTCAAGCAAGAGAGGCCAAGCATCGAATCCTCCGACTTCACACTGTACACTCCGCGGAAAACGCCTTCCGGCGTCAGCACGGCCTGTCGTGCGAAACAAAGCCAATTTCCAGGGCCGAGATTGCCACGTCGCTGCGCGACTCGCAATGACAGGAGCAGGCGGAGGGCCCGTTGTGCAAAACAAAGCCAATTGTCAGAACCTGGTGGCCCAAGGCGGTGGACCTGTTGGGCAAAACAAAGCCAATTTGCGGGGAGCAGGCTGGAGGCCGCAGGCAGGAAGGAACTACCGGCACCGTGCAAAACAAAGCCAATTAGTTGGAAGCCGGACGCCTGCTGGGAGCCTGTCCGAGTAGTCGTTGCATGGGCGAGGCGTGCACAGCAGAAACGCGGCCGCAAAATAGGGAAGATAGGCCGTGACCAGGAGGATGAGAGCGACGCGTCTCATTGCTGTGGGAGAAAGGCGTACAGGTCATACAACTCACGCAGGCAAGTGCGGATGTTGCCCTTGTGACGATTGTGAAGGTCATCGAGGAGAGCCGGGGAGATGGCATGGGCCTGCGGGATCAGGTCATCGACAATTTCCCGGAGCAGGGCGGGCGTGGTGGAACACTCTACGAGGGTGGTCAGTAGGCCGGGGCGGTGGGAGGTGATGATCAGGCCGGCGGCACGGGTGATCGTGTGACGGCGGAACAGGAACCAGGAGGATCGACGGATCGCGTCAGCGCCGTCGAGGAGCACTACCTCTTGCGGGACAAGCTCCGAGAGGAACCGGCGGCACTGGGGCTCGGTGAGAGGGGATTCGTCGTTGACGAAGAGAGACTTCGTTCGCAAGCCCTTGCCTTCGAGGGCTTGACGCAGGTCCTCCAGCAGGGTGGTCTTTCCCGAGCCCTCGGGGCCCATGATGGCGGCGCGATAGTTCATCTCCTCAAGGTCAGTCAATAGCTCGTCAAGCGAGGTCCCCGCGAAGCGGTAGCGGATGCGCTCGATGCGGTCGGCGGCGAAGGGGTTGTCACGCGCTCGCATGAGGGACACCCAGAATGCTTTGGAGAGACTGCCTTGGCCGGCTGTCCTGCCCCTGTCCGGGCACGCTCGTCAGCAGGATCTCCCGGCCTGTAGGCGACACGACGATCTCCTGGCGCACCGTTTCATCGCCGGGTGTGCAGGTCAGCTCCAGCGCCCAGATCAATGAGATCAGCTTGCCGGAGAAGCTGTAGGGTCCAGGAGGCAGGGTGAAGCTGAGTTTGTCCAAGCCGAATGACCCGGGGCTGTCGATCCTATGCGTGTGCAGAACGCGGACGTCCCGTGTCCCTTTGCCGCTGGTGTACCACAGGAGTGAGAGCTCCAGAGCCCTGAGATTCGAATCGAGGCTCCATTCGATCCGCCCCTCGACCTGCTCTCCCGGAGCGAACGCGTGCTTGCCATCCTTCAATTCGATGCTGAGTTTACCCATGTTACTCTTGTCTCCCGCAGGCCGCCGGCGTCACCTCGATCTCAAACGACTCCTTCACGTCCGGCCAGCTCTTGATATCGCCTCGCAGACCAATGCTCCAGACGATCTTATTGTTCTCGGCCTTGAACGAATGCATTGTATCCTGCGGCAGGACGAAGCCGACCTGCCCGGAGGCGATCTCCGCAAGGCTGGTGGTCTTGTAGAGCTCCATCTCGTAGAACGTGTTCTCATCCGTGTATGTGCTGGTGCCTCTGCGGTACGTGGCCCGCTCGACGCCGCGGAGTGTCACCGCAAACTCACGAATGCGGCTGGTCTGCCCGGAGAAGCTCCATTGCAGCTCGGCCGCTCCGCCCAGCGGGATTGTCCGCGAGCTCAGATGCAGCGCCGGGCGAGGATTGAACAAGGCCAGGAACTGGTAAATGACGAACCCGATCAGCCCGATGCCTACGGCGATGAACGGCAGCAGGAAGATCAACATGAGCCCGCTGGTATTGGCCAGGAACACGGAAATGATCCCGTTCCAGAATAGGGTGATCACGAGAGCCCCCACGAGCTTGCCTCGTGCCGAGAACTTGGGCTTGAGCACGGCCGGCCCGGTATCGACCGGCCGCAATAGCGATAGAGGATCAGACGCGGGAGCCGATGCACGTGCATTCAATGTCCCCAGAAATGGAGCACCGGTGTTCTTGCTCCGCAGCGTATAGACCATGCCGCCGACTCCAACCAGCAGGAACGGCAGCGGGAACAGGGCCAACAGCAGCTTCGCATGAAACCCCCGCTTGAGGATTGCCTCGGAGGGGTCCTTCGGGTTGACGTAACAGATCGGATTCGAGGCCGTCCGATACTGCTCGACGACGTGGGCCTTGCCCTTATAGCCGCTGGAGGAGCCACCGATGAAGTCGTAGCGGTCGCACTTATATGTCTGACCGTTGAACGTATATTCGTACACGATGTCTACACTGTAGGTTGTCCCGTCGTCGCCGTCATGGCTGCCGATCTCCGCCCGAAGCACCGTGCAGGGCATCGGCTGCCAGCTTTCCGCGTCGATGGTCCTGGTAATCGGCCGGATGCCAAGCGGATAGAACATCGCGCCGCCGACAATGGCGAAAATGGAGAAGAAAGCCGCCATCGCGTACTTGCTCGCGCCTTTTGTGCGTTTGGCGATGGGGGCAATCGGACGTGCCTCCCCAGGGGGCGATCTGCGCCAGAGGAAGTAGATCCCCCCCGCCCCAATAGTGACGAAGATCAATGGAAACAGGGCTGCCAAGCCAATGAGCAGGCTATCCCGGCTCAGGACCGCCTCAGCCGCGTTCCGCGGGTTCACGTAGCAGACCGTGGTCCGGCCGACGGGGTGTCTCTGCACGATCTTGTGGGCGCCGGAGTACGTATCAGAAGCCGAGTAGCCACGTTTATATGCCGAACTGCTGTACCCCTGCCCATCATACTCATACTGATAGCCGACAGCGACCGCATAGGGCGATTGGCCGTCCTCCCGCACCTCGCTGGCAACAATCGTGCAGGGCACCGGCTTCCAGGACCGTTGGCCCATCGCCCGGGCGAATTCATGGAGGATGAAAACCTCAAAGAGCGAGCCCATCGCGAAGAAGAACAGAAAGAACAGCGACAAGCCCAACCTGCCAAGAATCGAAGCGGGTTTGCTCACGTTACCACCGGACCCACGAGTGTCTACTCTCACCATGGCACATTCCTGCAAGACGGAGTATGGCCGCAATTCTACAGCCGCCCTATGGCTATCGGCTACGTGAAAGACCCTCTTTTGAGGTTTTTGCGTATAGCACCTGGGAATGGCAAGAACCCTGTTTTTTCGGAAATGACTTGCCCCGGCCGGAAGATTATGGTTCAATGACCATATTCCCGATAAACGTAGACAACTCGGAATACGGGGCGTGTCCGACACGCTGCCTGTCGATACCGAGAGGAACTCCCTGGATACGATCCGCACAATCAAGCTGCCGACGCGCCGCCCCGCGGAACGGCGGTCCGAGGCGGTCCCCCTCGGCATGGCCGAGGCCGAGGCGTACGCCGCCATTGCGGCTTGTTTCGCCCCTGCCTACGCAGAGGTGTCATTCCCGCGAAGGCGTGAATCGACATTCCAATTCCGAATCTGACACCAGAACATAAGCGCGTAGGGCGGGTTCTTCAACCCACGCGTCAGGTCTCAATCCAAGGCATAGAATAGGTTTGTCCCCATTCATCCTCTCCAACCTTCGGTCTTGTGTTCATCGAGTTGGTGCCTGCTCGCGTGTCTTCGCAAGAAGGCCGATCACGTCCTTCTCCAGATCCAAGGGATCAACGGCCCTGAGGATTCCTTTCCTGTCGACCAAAGCCATCGTAGGATAGCCAGTCACGCGGTATGCCTCGGACGTCCTGTTGTCGTAGTCCACGGCGATCAGATACGGCACGTCATTCTGCGCCAGGAACGACGGGAGGTCCTCCTTTCCAGCTTGCGTATGTATGCCAATGACCACGAGTCCTTGATCCGCGTATTTGGCGGCAAGATCACGGATTCGCGGGATCTGCTGTCTGCAGGGAGAGCACCACACGCCCCAGAAATCGAGCAGGACCACCTTATTGTCGAGATGCAGTCGCCAAAAGACTCCGTTGTACCACCTTTCCACAACCGGGGCGGGAGCCGGTTTGCCAACCAGAGCCTCGCGCGCCAAACGCGCGCTCTGTGCCGCGGCGGCAGACAATTCATCAGCCGATACGTTCTGATCGCGCAGCCCCCGGGCGCCCTGATCCCTGCTTGCGGCGGAACGCTCCGGGTCGGACTTACGCTTCAGTACCAGACGGAGGTCCTTTGCACCGCAGGACGCACCACCGTTCAAGATGGCCGTCGCATAAGGGCTGTCCGCCTTAGGTTCGGCGCTGATCGAATATTCTGTGCTCGACAGATGCTCGGCCACAAACCGCCCCGCTTTGTCTGTAACCACATCTCGCCTGCAGAGCACCGAATTGACGACAACCGGAATCCCCTCTATGGGGGCACCCATCTCGTCGGTGACGCACCCCTCGATCGTGCCGCCCCGGGAAAGCGTGCATGCCACAGGAGTCTCGCGGTCTGCATCGACCTGGACATCCGGCGTCCAGCCCGGAGCATAGCCGGACTTGTTGATTCTTACACCCTCGTAGCGGCCTGGAAGCACTCCCGACACGCGAAACGTGCCCGGAGTGTCTGTCGACTGCGCCGCGAATTCGAATCCTCTTCCGCCCGTGGCCGTTTTGACCCAAAGCTGCACGACGGCGATGTCGACCGGCTTGCCCTCCTCGTCCATAACCTTAACGACCAAGCTCCCGGTTGCGGCAAGACCATCAGACACAAGCCCGATGAGAAGCAGCCCCACGACTACAACAGGTTGATGTCGTCCGCGCATCGCCATTTCCCTCCAGAAGTCTTTCTATCCCTTTTGTCCGTCACGCAAAACACAGTAGGCTGGGAATCCATAATCGTATTGTAGAGTCGAGCCGGGGGAAAGGCAAATGGAACTGTGGCCAGGGATCGGGGATTGGGTTTCAAGCGGCGTCCATTCGTGACAGCTGGTCCCCGACCCCTGATCCCTTCTGGCAGATTGCGCCAGATGGGCAATTGTCGGCTCTCGGTTGCCAGAGCAAGCACCGTCAAACGAGTCTGGCGGTGCCACCCGGCAAGAGTGTTACCCAGTTCTAACCAAGCCGCCCCTTGTCGCTTCTCAGCGTTGGGCGAGATAGGCAGCGACGTGGGGCAGGAGCCGCCGGCCTAATGCGGCGGAGGGGTCCATCCATCCAGCCCAGACGATCTCGCGGCCGGTGATATGCAGGGCAGGCCGCTGGTCCAGCGAGACCTCCCAGATGTCGGTTGTGTCCAAGCGGGACTCGTAGTGCATGGTGCCGTGCCAGGCGTGGTGCAGGATCTGGGCCGGCAGATCGAGGCCGATTTCTTCGCGCAGCTCCCGGCGTGCAGCCTGCTCCGGCGGCTCGCCGCGCCGGACGAACCCGCCCGGCAGCGAGTAGCAATGGCGATAGCTGGTACGGACCAGAAGCACCCTGCCCTCATGCCACAGGGCGACCGCCGTCCCGTGTGTGTGCGGCCGGCGCACAGACCACCAGAGGCGGAGCATCAGGTACGCCCACCGATAGCCCAACCGTATTCCCACATCCAGTGCCGCGTGCATCCCTTGCATCATGTCGTGGTACCCTAAAAGGAAAGCAATCCTCTGTAGACTACGCGGAAGCCACGCTTGACACAAGCCTCCCCCCCGTCTTCACGGCTGACGCGTTTTCGCCTGAATATTCTTCAACTATTTGCTTGACATCGGTTCGTGCACGAACTATATTCGTTTCTGATTCGATTGGATAATAGTCAGGGTGGTTTATGGCTGATGTTCATGGGATTGCGGGGCAGATCGGCAGGATCAGAGAGAAGGCCAATGCCCTGATCGAGAAGGAGTTGAAGGATCGGGGGATCAAAGGGATTGTCCCGGCCCATGGACCCGTGCTGTCCTTTCTCTTGCGACAGAACGAGCCCGTTCCGATCAAGGCCGTAGTCGAGAGCGTGCGAAGGGTCAAATCAACTGTGACCGTGACGATCAGTACCCTCGAAAAACACGGCTATCTTCGCAAGTTCCCCAGCGAAACGGATGCCCGTGTCACTTATGTGGAACTGACCGCCAAGGGGCGTAGGCTCCAGAAGGATTTTGAGGAGATTTCCCGGGCGTTGCTGAGCAAGCTCTATGGCGACATGAGCGAGAAGGATCGCGAGCGATTAGTCAGGCAGTTGGAGAGGATCGAGAGCAACCTGAGCGAGTAGTCTTTTTGTGCCGATAGTTCGTGGGCGAACGATATGTACCTCAGAAAGGAGCAAGACCATGCCAAGCACATCCAGCAGAGAGAACGGCGTAACCGATTTCCTGATCAAGAGCCAAGTCCAATATCTCGCCACGATTGGCCTGGACGACAAACCCAAGGTTCGGCCGTTCCAGTTCATGCTGGAGGAAGGGGGAAGACTCTACTTCTGCACCTCCAACCAGAAGCCCGTATTCAAAGAACTTCAGAAGCATCCGTACGTCGAGTTCTGCGCGTCCGGCGAGAACTTCTCGTGGCTGCGTCTGAACGGCAGAGTCGTATTCTCAAAGGACCTCAGGCTCAAAGCCAGAATCCAGGACGCCAGCCCCATCGTCAAGTCCATCTACAAGACTCCCGATAACCAGACGTTCGAGGTCTTCTACTTGGACGCCGCCGTCGCGACCATCGCCGATTTCAGCGGCAAGCCGCCGCAAACGATCAAACTCTGATCTCAGGAGGCGATTTCAAGAACGGACGGCAAGTCTTCCTGGCGGTTTTGGCGACGGACGCGACTCTGTACGCCATCTTGATAGCCTTCTGTCTAAAGGGATCAGCTATGAAAGCCGTAGTGGACTTTCTCAAGAAAAGCCAAACCCAGTACTTGGCCACGATTGGGACTGACCGAAAACCCAAAGTGCGTCCGTTCCAGTTCAAGCTGGAAGAAGGCGGGAAGCTCTACTTCAGCACTACCAACGACAAGCAAGTGTACAAAGAGATTACGCAGCAGCCCTATGTTGAACTTTGTGCCTGCGGTGAGAACTGGTCCTGGCTCAGATTGAGCGGCAAGGTCGTCTTCTCCCAGGATCGCTCCATCAAAAGCAGGATCATAGAGGAGGCCATTCCTCTCATCAGAGCGGTCTACAAGACGCCAGACAATCCGATATGGGCACTTTTCTATCTCGACGAAGCTACCGCGACGATCTCCGATCTCAGCGGCAAGCCGCCCCAGACGTTCAGACTCTGATTCAAGGAGACAGCCTCGTCCGGTGAGTGAGGACGCTCGCGCTACCTATACCTGCGCGCCAGATAGGCTGGATCAGCCACGCTTGAGCCTCGCATCTTGGCCGGGACTGACGCCGAACAGGCGCTTGTACTCTCGGCTGAATTGCGGAGCACTTTCGTACCCAACGGCAAAGGCCGCGGCGCTGGCCGTGTAACCATCCTGAACCATCAGAAGACGCGCCTTGCCCAGGCGAACGCCCTTGAGGTATTGAAGAGGCGACATGGTAGTTACGGCCTTGAATTTCTGATAGAAGGTGGAAGGGCTCATCTTGGCCCGGCGTGCGAGCGATTCGATATCAATCGGCTTGGCATAGTCTCGATGCAGGTGATCCAGGACCCGGCTGATCTGGGCGAAGTGAGTGTTCCCCGCGGCCAAGGCGCGCAGTACCTCGCCTCGCTCGCCTTGCAGCACGCGGTAGACGATCTCTCGAACGAATTGCGGCCCCAGGACCTTGGAATCGATTGGCGATCTCAGACAGTCGAGAAGACGGACCGCCGCGTCTCTCAGCGGTTGGGTGAGTGGGCTAGCGTAAAGACCACGCGGAACCGACTGTGTGCTTTGGGGTTCGTCCTCCATTTCCAGAAGCAACTCGCCGATCATCGCAGGATCGACGCTGATCGTGAGCGACAGGTAGGGATCCGCTGCACTGGCGCGAGGAATCTCACACTCGGCGGGCATCGGTACAGCCGTGACGAGATAGTTGTCGGCGTCGTAGGTATACACGTCTCCGCCGAAATAGACGCGCTTGGCCCCCCGAGCAACAATAATGATCCAGGGCTCATATACGGCGGCGTGCCTCGGCAGAGGCTGCGAGATGCGATAGAGCTTAACGCCTGACAACGGGGTAAGATTCGGCCCCTCTCGGGTGGCCAGCGCGCCGAGGAGCGGTATGAGTCGATTGTCTGCCGGTGTCTTCATAGCTCCTGATTGTACACCACGACGCAGGCTTAGGCAAGACGACGTAGGATTAGGCAAGACATTCGTAGGTTCAGGCATTGATCCGATGGCAGCCTTGGCCCATACTCCGAGGGAAAGGCAGGCCGATAGACCTGCCGGTGTAACCTCAAAGACGAGAATGCAGAGGAGTCTTATGAGAACGTTGTCGAATCGATCCTGTCGTTGGCTCGCGTTGGCTATCGCCGGCTGCTGCTGTCTGTTCACTATTAGCGTCCGGGCTGCCGACTGGCCACAATATCTTGGACCGGCCAGAAACTCAACGTCACCGGAGAAGGGGCTTCTGCGCTCCTGGCCTGAGAATGGGCCGGAGGTTCTATGGACTGTTGCTGTTGGTATAGGCTATGGTGGCCCTGTCATCAAGGACGGCAAGGTGTACCTGCTCGACAGGGATGACAAGGTGGGTGATAAACTGCGGTGCTTAGACCTCTCCAAGGGCAACGAGCTCTGGAGTTTCGCCTATGATGCTCCCGGACGTGTGATGTTTCCCGGCTCGCGAAGCGTACCGATCGTGGACGGCGGTCATGTCTATTCGTGTGGTCCCTGTGGCGATCTCTATTGCATCGACATAAACACACACAAACCGGTCTGGAATAAGAACGTGTGGACGGATTTCGGCGGTAGACCCGCAAGCGGCTCATCGGGGGGATTTGGATCACGCGGACCCGGTAGTTTTCCGATCTGGGCCATTACGCAGTGTCCTTTGGTTTACGGCGATTTGCTGATTTTGGCTTCGCAGGCGCCGCAGGCCGGTGTGGTGGCTTACGAGAAGCGTACTGGCAGTCTCAAATGGAAAACACCCAATCTTGGCAATGAATCATATGCCAGTCCTTCAGTTGTGAGAATAGACGGAGAAGACCATGTAGTAATGGTTATTTCATCTACTAATCCCTTTGGAAATCGAGGATTGCCTCAAACTCTGGGTAATGTTGTTGGAATAGGACCCCTTACGGGAAAGATTCTCTGGACATATGAGAAGTGGCGATGTCACATTTCGGTGCCGAGCGCCGTGGATGCCGGCGATAACAGAGTGCTGGTTGTAGGCGGATATGAACTCGGCGCCACAATGCTGAAGGTCGAGAAGAAGGCAGACGGCATCTTCGGCACCA
>Ga0315274_10015097_pt1 | contig 10947 bp, 7 predicted proteins | sample YL17G02_20_MG_FD_203700 | JGI IMG/M metagenome (GOLD analysis project Ga0315274, IMG submission 203700) | Sediment microbial communities from Yellowstone Lake, YNP, Wyoming, USA - YL17G02_20 | ecosystem: Environmental > Aquatic > Freshwater > Lake > Sediment | place: USA: Wyoming | collected...
ACCTGAAGAGCTTCTTTATCTTCGCGCTGCTGGAAGAAGCGGTCTTGTCCGCCCGCATAGGAAACAATCGACCATGTTTTGGCTGTTGATGAAAATCCCTGCCGCATAAGTCTGCATTCAGCACAAGCTATCACGGGGACAACAGGCCCCGCGACTACGAGAGAGTACTTATCTGAGCCACAGTAGCAGCAAACACCGGGGTTGTATTGGTCCTGGTTGCTCATAGTTAGGTTTATTGTAAACTGGTTATCCCCCTTTTGATAGCTTTTCGAGCAGACGCCTGTTCTCGTCAGATATAATCAAGGGCATAACGCCACAAAGTCCGATTAAAATGAAAAATAGATTAGTGGGCTGAGTGCCGCTTAGGGAGACCGTAACAATCGCAACTAATATGCCGGCTAAACTTCCAAATACGCACCATACAAGCCATCTGTCTGAGTCTGATAGACATGTCTTCAAAGCTTCTATAAGTCTTTTTATCGCCACACAAATCATAGCAAGAAACGGAACTAATGCTATAAGCCCGAACCGGAAAACAATACACAGGTACTCGTTTACTCCGTCAAAGAAAGGGCGATGGTCAATCTTGGCACCCCACTCAGCGCTGGCCTTTAGAGATTCGTCGGTAGCGAGGCCGTAACCAGTCAGCCAGTGTCCGGACATACCTCCTTCAAACAGTGCAACATCAATTAGTCTGCCGCGATACCACGCCGATGCAAGATTAAACGTAAATCTGGTCGGATAATAATAAAAATGCCGGTTACTGATGACTTCAATGGTTCCGCACATCAGCACAATCGCCACAACAGCGGTCTTCCAATACCTTCTGAATCGGTAGAAGGCAATGAATGCGACAGCCGTAACAGCCGCGAACGCCGGCCCGCCTGACATAGAGGAGAACACACCTACACCCATAAATCCTAATCCTGCCCAGCAGAGTGCCTTATGCCTTTTTACGCTGCGCAGGATTCCCGCGCAAACTGGGCCTAATATCGCAAAGAATAAGCCATACACAATCGGATGGGGGAACGTAACGTTTGCGCGGAAGAAACCATAGCGCCGTTGCATTATTGGAATATATCCTTCCGGGATGATGCTCCAGGGGCGATACATCTTCAAAAACCCTGCCGGATTGTGGCCTGTTATAGATTGGTAAAAGCCAACTATGGCTATGGGAACCGCTAAGATTAATATCCATTTGAGCAGCTTCCGGTATTCCTCTTTGCCTGTTACTGTCAGCCGCACAATAAAGTAAGGCAGAACGCTATCAAAAGCTACACCGAAGCGGTTCTCCAATAAACTCCCTGCGTCTGTGGTTAGCAGCCCGGAAAAAAGTTGGGCTAAAAAATAAGCTATCACAAGGATATCCAAATAGTTGAACTTGAAACCCTTGATTAAATTCCCTCGTAAAAGCAACTTCGCATACATTGCCACCATAACTATCCTGCACGCCATGAAGTCAAGCGTTCCTATTTTGACCGACAGATACTGTGGATAGTATGCCAGCAGTGCTGTGTATATAATCAGCCACCAGGCAGGCGGCAGGCAGAAAACCAGAACACACGCCGCTGCTGCAACTGCTAAGGTTAGCTGTTCCATGTAACAAAAATCTCTTTCATCGGAATCTTCGCGTTAGAAGCTTCGCTATATTTGACAGTAAGCGGTTCAACCTGTGCAAAGGTCCCCAAATGGTTGGGACCTTGCAAAACTCTACTCGCGTAAGCACCTTTGGCTTCCTGCTCAGTCTGAGCCGGGAAGTTTGCTGGCGGATATTTACGTAGTTTTGAAACCGGGTTTCCCACCGTGTAAACTTGTTGACCGGAATCTTTAATGCTTGCAGGATTTCTAACCAGCTCAGTGGTATGTATTCTCGATTCTTACCGTAACCCCTGAGCAGAACCACTGGCTGGTCCTTTGATGCGTGGGTTTTAATATGTGATTGGAGATTGGCCGCAAGCGTAAGGATTCCCCGAAAGGCCAGGTAATCTATGGGCAGTGGATAGTCAAATGTCCACTCGTTATCAATAATGTACCAGTTTTGAGGACCAACCTTTATGTTGTGAGGGACGCAGTCAAAAACCGCGCACGCCAGGCATTTTACCGGCTGCGTGATTTCGCCTGAAGGCAGGTGAAATTCCTGTATGAACCGTTCTGGGATGCATTCTTCTATAGGCAGTGTTTCTAAGAAACGTATATATCCTTCGACTAATGATTTCCCAAAACCGGTGTCTTCTTTTTCGATAGCATCAGCTATTAATTCTTCCAGCGAGGGAAATTCTATGAAGCTGTAACGAAGGCTGGAGCCATCCGGCTGGCCGGTTACTACCTCTGCTTTGCCCTTAAAGAACTTCTCAGCTAATAATTCTCTCTGTGCAATTTCCCCAATAAATTGAACAGACTTATCGTTATCGGGGCTTCTGACCACAGATTTTTTCCCGTCGTCCACGCAGATTCGCACGTTCGTTCTGAATTCAGGTTTCCTCCCTTGATTGGCGGCCCAAAACCGGATACAGCGAAGCTTCTCCGGTGCCTTTGTCTTCCTGGCTACCACCAAAAATGAGTTGGCGAACTCGCCGAATAGACCTGCCTGTGCCAGTGTCATGCCAAACCATCGTTCCGCCAGAGCCGCTTTACCGCCAAAACCGCTTGTCCTCGCCGGATACAGCGTCCATATAGAGTCAGTGCCGCTTGGGGTAACTTCTTCTGACAAAACGATTTTCGGTCTCTTGTAGTCAGGCAAGGGATAATACCATTGCACGCTCACAAATCCTGCTGCCTCCAGCAGCCCCGCCAGCTCCTGTTTACTAAAAGTCCTTATTTTAGAAAAGGGGTAGTTATATATTGACTCGAATATTCGCCCGGTGTGCTCCTCAGGTGCGCCGGCAATGTACTTCAGACCTATTTTATTTTCGATAGCTAAAATTAGTGCACCCTCCGGTTTCAACATCGTATGCACTTTCTTCAGGAACGATTCGAATGGCTTTTCGCCTCCATAAAACCCCGCCGCATATTCCAGCACCCCTATTACGGTAATATAATCGAAGAGCCGCTCCTCTTTGTATTCCTGAAATCCTCCCACAATAACCTCGAGATTGGAATAGCTGCAATGTCTTTGAGCAATGACCCGAGCGCGTTGATAGCTATACTCTAATGCCGTCACTTTTTTTAGCTTGCTGCACAAAAGGCCTGTTAATGCACCGCAGCCGGCCCCAACTTCAAGAACGCTGCCTTCGGCATCGAAGGGGAACCATTTTAATAAATTTTGACGCACCGGAGAAAGATGGTATTCTTGCGCCCAGGATGAGTAATTCCTCCTTTTGCTAATTACAGCATCGTAATTTGGCTCAGACTTGAATCCTTCATAAAGTTCTTTTTCGACAGGTCCGTCACTATAGACCGGCTTGTCCGCTTTACTGGACTTAATCTGTTTGAGTAAAACCTTGCCGACCTGTTCGGTTTTTATAAACTCGTTCGCCAAATCAATACACTCCCAGTAATATTTTCTTCACCCTGTTCTTGATCCGGCGAAGTTTAGCTCGCCAGCCGACATAGTATTCTGCCTCCCATGGATCGTTAAACAAATTGTTTAGGACTACTCGGCGTCTTGCCCATCGTCTTTTCATATCCCATATGTTATTTGTTCGAAGCGAATAAGTGACGTCATGCAAACGGCGAACACTCTCATCATTAGTCAGTAATGTGTGCTTTGACTTTGGGTCATCCATATGTTCTTGCAATATAAGCGGGTAGTACCAACCGTTGATATATCCCCCCAAAGCCATTTTTAGAAAATAATACGTTGTTCCTACGTCACAGCCCTTTTTCCAAGGGCCAAATTCCTCGTATGTCCTGCGCTTCATTATAAACCCTGACCCACAGACCCACGGATGACGAAATATCTGGTGTCCCTCGAAGCTCTGAATTTTTCCTGCTTTTCTTGCCGCCTTCTCGTCGAACTCACCCAAAGGATAATGCCAGCAGGCAACAGCCCCCAACCTTTCAATGTCTTCGTGTGCCTTCGCAAGTGTGCGTGTCCAGCCAGCGGTCACTAGGCAATCATTGTCGAGCTTTCCGACCAGTTCCGCTTTTGTTTTACTCCACACATAGTTCATCGCCCCTGTTTGGCCGAGATTTTCCTTGCTGATGATGACCTCTTTTATTCGTGGGTCTTTTATGCCGTCTTTTAGATAATCGGCTGTTTCGTCCTTCGAGGCATTATCCCAAAGGTAAAGGTCAAAAGCTTCTTCGCTTGCCAGCAGACGTTCTATAGTCTTTTCCGTGTATTCAAGTCTATTGTGGGTAACAACTACTATTGCTATATTCATAAGCCGATAACTTGTACGAAAAAGTTAATCTTCCAATTTATCTTCTATTCTCGACAAGACATCATCAATCGCCTGCTGGCCGCTTTTTTTCATTTCCTCTGCCTTGGGCGGGATTATTTTTCGGAGCTGTGGCAATCGCTCGATAGCGGCGTCGATATCTTTTAGAATCTCTTCGGTTGGCTTGGACAGCGATAGCAGGTTTGAGCTTAAACCGAATTCAGCCAGGAGTTCATCATACTTGTGTGCCCAGCCGCTTTACAAGCCAGGGGCAAAGCAACACGGCAATACAGCGTCTATAAGTTCGCCAACTCCCCCCAAAGTACAGACCATCCAACGCAAATCGTCTGGCAGCAGAATTGTTATTTTCAACACAAGCACACAAAGCCATCTTTGAAACGTAATGTCCCAACTGGTGCCGCAACTCTTTAATAATTCGCTTACTTTTACTCCCTGATTGCAGGTAAGCCGCTGAGCGGGTTATTGCATCTCCGCAACAGGATGCAAATCCCTCACTATACTTCACTGATACCCTTTCCAACCCCGGCTGACGATCAGCCACAGCAAGAGTCTCATTAACATATGCAAATGGAGTTTCAAACGCTAAGCGAAAACACAATCTCACGTCCACATGGCGATTAATCAGCTCATCAAAACAACCTACGTGTATTAAGAGATCTCGTTCGACGACCAAAGTTATCATACATTGGCTCGTTGGTTCAAACAGAAGCAGATCAAAGGGCTCGTCAAAAACTTTTACGCTACCTTTATTGTCTTTATCCTGCAGCTGATTCTCTTCAGAGCTTTGGCCTTCCCCCGTATTCCAAAACACATTCGTATAACAGACCTTCGCACTACTGCTACGCAATATCTCTATTTGCCGCGACAGCTTCTCCGGCAACCAAATATCATCGGAATCAAGAAATGCTACCCATTTCCCCCGTGCCGCCCGGATACCTGTATTTCTTGCAGCAGCATGACCTGAGTTTTCCTGGTATATATATTTAATCCGATCTTTATACGAAGCAAGTACCTCACAAGTATCATCAGTAGAACCATCGTCAACCACTATTATCTCACAGTTCGGATATGTTTGCTGCAATGCGCTATCTATCGCTCTCGTTACGAGTTTAGACCGGTTATACGTAGGAATAATTACAGATACCAGCCCAGGCTCATATACAGTGTTAGTCTTTATATTAGGGGAGGCTTTCGGTGCAAAATCTTTCATTTTAACAAGCCTTTATAAATCTCCATCAGCCGGTCGGTCAGTTACTTTTCCAGAACGAACATTCTATGATTTGGGTTTTCCCAAATCCGATAAGTGGCCTTTATTGAAAAACCGCAACGCTCAATACTGGCGCATATCTTTTTGAGCGGAAAACCTTGTTTACCTATCTCCCAGTAGTGCTCACCATCAAAAGTATGCGATCTCGGCTTCAAGGGCACATCAATAATCCACTTGATTCGTATCTTCGGAATTTTCAACTCGAGCTTCCAAAAGCGGGTTTTATCCGGTAAACTCAAAACGACAAATCGCCTTGTTACCTTACGAATTTCCGATAATGCTTGTGGAAAAGCATCGAAAGGTAAATGTTCGAGTACTTCGCAACATAGCACGGTATCGAAACTTTCTGGTTTTAAATGAATATCAAGTACTGACCCCACAACATCGGGTTGGAGTGTTGCATCGATGTCAAATGTACTAACATTCATGTCAAAACGTCTGAGTAAATCAGCTACAATTCCAGTACCGATCCCAATCTCTAAAACTCGTTTTGGTTCGGTTTTGCATACCTCTTTGATCTGGTAGCCATAAGATGCCATTCTTACCGGCTTACAATAAGTAGGGGAAAAATAGTGCGCTCTCTTAATTTCATTTGACGTAGATCCACTCATTTTGAACTCATTATTTGCTAGTGGGTTTGAAATCTTTCAATAAGCTCATAAATTGAAACAAAGGAGCAAAACTTCGGTTCAGAGCTACTATCGACAAGACATATACGATGATTAAGCAGAGAAATCCAAATGCTAGTCTTATCGGTATATTTTCGATGTAGTTTATAATAACTAAAAGAAGGTAGCATCCTGCTCCGGCAAAAACTGCAGCACACCAATTTCTCCAAACAACTGAAAAAATTGACGTTACTTTGATACCAGCAGAATTGCCCGCATACCACATGCAAGGCACAATAATTGCATAAACACCTATCGTATAAGCAGTAGCAACGCCCATGACTCCATACGGCAAACCCAGCAAAAAGGAGACAACAATTATAATTGATCCAATCAGCCCCCAGCGGAAAAAACGCCTGCTGTGGCCAGAAGAAATATGTAACCAACCTTGTGTGTTATACAACGGCTGAATAACTGCGCTAATCCCTAAAACTGCAAATATCCTGCTTGCATCCAGCCATTGCTCTCCCAGTACCAGTAGGATTATATCCTCAGACATAACAACCATAAATGCGATTAATGGCGCAGTTATGAAAGTTATCAGCGAAATTGTCTTCAGGTAATAATTCTTGTATTTTTGCGGATCATTGTTGAGCCTGCTTAAACTCGGCAACGCCACTGCACTGACAGGTCTGTTGATTTGATGCAGCGGTAACATTAAAAGCCCGTAAGCCTTGCTGTAAAAGCCCAGGGTAACTGAACCAAGGAATTTTCCGATGAGTATGTTGTCTGCGTTTCGGGCGAAGTAGTTAACGATATTGAAGCCGGTTATGTTACCGCCGAAACCGAGCATTTCCCTTATGCCGACTCCCCTTCTCGGCCTCCCCGGCAGCCAGGGAAACGCTATCCATTTACCAACAGCCGCCGCTACAGCCATTACGATATACATTATAACCAGCGACCAGTAGCCCGCCCCTAAAACACCGCCTATAATAGCAGCCCCTACGCCAACTGCCATCGAAACAACCTCCACTATGCCTATAGCGAAAAACCGCATGTGCCGCTGCAGCATTGCCTGGTGCTGAACTGTCAGCCCGCCGAAGATAAAAGCAAGGCCTAATGCCATGGTAACAGGCGTCAAACGCGGGTCATCATAAAACCACGCGACAGCCGGGGCCAAACCGATAACAACAGCGGCAATTAAGATGCCCAGCCCCACATTAATCCAGAAAAGAGTGCTTACCTGGTCATTGTTAATCTCGGCCTTCTGAACTGTTGCAGTAGAAAGCCCTAGGTCGCTGAACATCATCGCAAAATTAGTAATTGCCGTTACCATCGCGATCAGGCCGAAATCAGCCGGGGTTAAAAGCCTCGCCAGCACAACGGTCGAGCCGGTTTGAAGGACAAATTTACAGCCCTGCGAAAAGACCGTTATCGCCCCGCCGCGAACCGAACGACCTTTCAAATCCGCCTTTAGATACGAGGTGTCGAAAAAGTCGTTGTTCTGAAGGATTTCTTGGGGGGAAGATGGCAGCTCATCTGCACCAGGCGGGCTTGGCTGTTGATGGTTTAGATAGCAATCAGTTTTGGGCTGGGTTGACATACTCCGTCCCTGTCAGTTACATCCGAAAATCAATGTAACCCTCTGTTGGACAAGATGTTATATTATTATAAAATCTCGTGTATCTTCAGTTGTTGCCCGACAGCCCATTTTTTACATTGCTGCCGGGGGATATCTGAATAAACTCTGCGGTTTTGACTTTGCCGTCTTTGTCAGGCAGAAAGTCCAGTATCACGTCAGCCATCTCTTTGGCTGCTGTTCTGATTGAGTTCTCCAGCACCGAGCTTACCTGAACCTGAGCTACGTATCGGGCCGGGTCACCGGCGATATTGGGCCTGCGGTCAAGCAGCCCGGAAAAATCCTTTTCGTCGGTAGTGATTTGACCGTTCAAAATATAAAAATTTAAGACGACTATTTGTTCATACATTGGCGCTGGCTTATGGAACCGGTGTAGCAAACATAGTATTTGCCGGCCGGATTGTGAGAAGAATTGTGACCGTTCGGTGCCATCGTGGACCCACCCGCTGCCGGGATAGCATACCCGTGGCTGGTGACCCACTATACTCGCGGGTCGGGACGAGCAGTACACGATATAGACGTCTGCCCAGATATTAGCCGCAGCGTTAACGTATCGCCGGCTTAAAAAGTCATCCGCAAAATGTGTTTGCATATATTCTTTAGTGGTATTGCGAATGAGCAAATCGCTGCCAACCCAGTTGCCGACTTTTGCAGGGAAGGCGCTCAAAGGCACAGGCAGACTGATAGCAGTATCAGCAGACAGTTCTAAGTGAGATGCCATAATGCGGTAGGTTACGCCGGCAGATACCAAAAGCAAAACGGCCAAAATCCAGAGAAACCATCCTGGCAGTCCGCCTCTTGCCTGGGACGTTGAGCGAAGCATCTTAAATGGTTTTGGTAAAAGGTTAAGTTTAATCCGGTGCATCAAAGGGTATAACCCCAAAGTAGTATCCTAAAAATAGAAACGACCTCTTGCCTGCCATAATTACACACTTTCTGGAGGAAAGTTTGGGGCACCATTACATCCAAATACGTTATTTGTTATTATATTTTGTCAGTTGCAAAATTGTCAAGGCCATAGTTTCGGCGAAGGCAAAAATTATTGACCTTGCCCGCAACCTACAATAACGGCCAAAATTCAGGTAAATTTGAAGCCGCCATTTTATATTCAATCTAAAATTTCGTCAAAAAAAAGTGTATTCTTAATGATACTTGGGAGTTATTCTCGATGTTCGGGCATAAAATGTGCAGAAATCTCATTATTTGCGGTATTTTCTCTGATTTAGCTACTATTTATTGTTCTGTCTTATAATAAGGCCGATATTATGCATAAATCCGGCATAAACAGCATAGAAGAAGATGGTGTTTGCCTCTGCTGCAATTTATTCTTACTATTTATAGTGGGAAGTTGCACTACAAAGTATCTTTTGAGGGCCGAATTTTTGTGAGAAATGTAACAAAAATATGTTACTCAGCGTGTAGCCAGGGGCGTATGCCTTCGCGGGCGATTTTTATATTCTTGCTGGCTGGGGGACTATTTTGCCTTGCTGCAAACTGTCCGGTAAAGGCGGCTACTTACTATTGCGACCCGAACGGCAACACGGTAACGGGGGATGGAAGCAGCGGAAATCCCTGGGGAACATTGCAGTCTGTTAATATAGCTGGCAAATTTAATGGTGTGATAATCAAAAGTGGGGATACCGTCAAATTAAGGACCGGATTTCACGGCCGGTTTGTAATAAGTTCTAAAGATAACACAGATTACATCACTATCGAAGCAGATGACGGCGCTGTTGCTGATGTGAATTATGTGCAAATCAAGTATAGTGATTACTGGTGTATAAAGGGTTTGCGGATAAGTCCTGAGTTTGACGGGCCTATTACCGAACCGTTAACCGACTACTTCGTGATGGTTCGTATTGTCAGTGGCAATAATTATATCACAGTCGAGGACTGCAACATTTTCACTGTCGCAGATACTTCCTTGTGGGAACCAAACGACTGGGATGACCTTAGTTGTCAGGGAATAGATGCCGGCAATGGTATAGGCACAGGCGGAATCATTCGTAATAATTTTATACATAATGTGGGTCGTGGGATGTGCACGAATGGTTGTAATGGTGCTCTTATAGAAAACAATACTATTGATGGTTTTTCTGGGGATGGCATTGTTACTAATAATTCTGGTGGAACTATTCAGAGAGTTCAGGACAACCGTATTATAAATGTTTATACTGATAATAATCCGGACACGCATTCAGATGCAATTCACGTAAGCGGGAACAACATAATCGTTCGTCGTAATTATATATGTGCGAGAACAGACCCTAATCGCACGTCAGATGGAGGGTTACAAGGGATTTATCAAAATGGTGCTAATCCACTAACTAACAGCACAATTGAAAACAATGTCGTTATGGCCAAAAATGGGGTATGGGGCATTTCTTTTGGTGCTGATTCAAATAATGTAAAGATTCTTAATAATACAGTTCTAAGACCTTATAATACTGGGGATTGGCCGGATATAAATGCTGGTTCATCTTCTCAACATAACATTATAATCAGGAACAACATTGCTGACGGATTACCAGCCAGTGACCCTTCTAAAAACATAGTTTGCGACCACAATTTTAAGATAGGCAATTATAATCCGCTGGTCGAATTTGTTGATTACGTTCACGGTAATATGCATTTGGCCGCCAAAAGTTCTTTTCTCGATGCAGGCAGTAGTTCAGATGCCCCTGATGAAGACCTTGACCGCAATTCGCGGCCGCAAGGGCAAGGGTATGATGTCGGCGCCTATGAATACACTGTGGCAGATTCTAATAATCATCGTCCAGTACTTCAGGACATTGGCAACAAGTCTGTCAATGAGAATACCCTTTTGACTTTTACAATTAATGCCACCGACCCTGATGGTGATACGGTCACATATTCAGCTTCGGGTTTGCCGACCGGTGCAACCTTTTCCAACCAGACCTTTAGTTGGACGCTAGGATATGACCAGGCCAACACTTATAATGTTACCTTTGTCGCCAGCGATGAGCACGGCGCTCAGAGTTCTCCTCAGACGGTTACGATAACAGTGAACAATGTTAATCGACCGCCTGTGCTTGCAGCAATCGGCAATAAATCGGTCAGCGAGAACAG
>Ga0315274_10015098_pt1 | contig 10947 bp, 9 predicted proteins | sample YL17G02_20_MG_FD_203700 | JGI IMG/M metagenome (GOLD analysis project Ga0315274, IMG submission 203700) | Sediment microbial communities from Yellowstone Lake, YNP, Wyoming, USA - YL17G02_20 | ecosystem: Environmental > Aquatic > Freshwater > Lake > Sediment | place: USA: Wyoming | collected...
TGACTGACATAGTGTGTGGGCTAGTCAACCTGAGAATAACTGGAATCACAGCCCTCTAAAGCAAACAAGCAAAACCAGAAAACCCGCCTAAACTCTGACACACAATAACGACTAAGGTCTTATGTATTTTAAAAGTTAAATCACTGTAATTATTGATATATTTAATTAAATAAAAAATGTCTTATAAAGTTATGTCTTTAAAATTTATTAAAATCTAAAATTTTGCTAAAATAAAATAATATTATTATTTTTTAATATATATTAATTGAATTTAAATTATTTAAAGATTATTTTTTTCCTTTAAATTTATATATATATTATTCAAATATTAAGTGAACCAAAGATATGTCATTCTTTGGTTCAGGTGAAAAAAATGGAAAGAAAAATAGTAGCGGGGTTGTTTGTTCTTATATTAATTTCACTACTTTTCCAAAGTTTGACGAGCGTGGTACTGGTATTCAGCGATGATTCGTCACTTTGGGATAATGAAATCAAAATTGGTGATGAACAACCAAATTCTAGTATGTTCATGACAAATTTAAATAATACTGAGGGATCTAACGACTGGGTTCCAATCGCACAGCTCCTATCGGAAAAAATAATTTCTAATCAAAATTTAAATCCTATTTTTACAGGTATATTTGGGAATTCCTTTAATAATACAATTTTCGTTGTTCTAACAAATACTGACGATGCAATTGTGAAAACAGTTCAGAATATGACGCTTTTACCTACTGGGATTAAATTAAGATTTGTGAAGGGAATCGCTTCAAACATTCAACTGAACGAATGGGAAAAACAACTTGATCTTGTTGAACTTAATAAACAGGGAATACCTATTACATCGATATCGAAGGGAGTTAATGGAGCACTAGTTTTAACTTCAAAGAACATAACAACAGATATAACTAATAAACTCCAAAGCTTCATTAATGGCAAAGTTCCACCTGGTGTAATTCATATAATAAACGATCTAAATAAAAAAAATTGTGCTAGTACATTGAAAAGTGCAAGTGTTGCTACTTCTACACTCACCACAGTTCAAGGTGGTATTCCTATATGTACCTCCTCAGGTTACTCAACCCTTGGATTCGTAGTTAAAAGTGGAAGCCAATTGTATGCCATAGTAGCAGGGCATGCAGCAGCTAATGGAGATACTGTTCGCTATTCAGATGCAGGTGGAACGATTATTGGGACGGCAAATAATATCGGCTATCAATGGTACAGATATAGCGATTCTGCTATTGTTCCATTTTACCTAGATGGAGTAAGTAGGATTTGGCTTCCTAACTTTTGGCCCTCTGTTAATGTTGTCAAAGAACAAGACTACGTTCAACAATATGTTGGCGAATGGGTTATGAAACAAGGAAACACGACAGGGATGACAGGTGGAGTGATTGAAGTAAAATATGATTCGTATTGGGATAATTGGTGGCAATATGGACAAATGTATAATCAGGTAGGCGTGACAAATTATGTCCAAGGTGGAGACAGCGGTGGGCCGGTATTTGCAAGTATTAACGGTCAGATCTATGCCTTAGGTATCGCTATGTCAGGGGGTTTAAATTTTTTAACGATTTACAGTCCAGTCGATGGAGTTGAACATGATTACGGACTGACGTTCAATTATAATATACCGGTGACATATTTCAGTGATAACTTCGAGAATTTCCCAGCATCTCCCTACCCTTATGGATCTTGGACTATCTCAACTGGAGGTGGTGGGACAATTACTAAATCCTCAACCAAATATCACGCAGGATCATATAGTGTAAAAATCCAATCGCCAACAACATCAGCACAAGCATCTGCATATCAGAACTTTAATGTGATCTATGGTGACAACGATTTACATTTTTCAACATATATCTACGTTAACTCTAGTATAAAGAACAGTGATTATAATTTCATATTCCATGCATATTATCCAGATCCACTCATTGAATTATTAGGAACAGGGTACAAGTTCACAGGTTCAACATGTTATCTCATCAATCGTAAAGCGACAGGTTGGGAAAATGTCGGGACAATAGCAAAGAATACATGGGTGAAAATTGAAGCTTACTTCAATTACAAGGCGGGAAAGGTTGCATACTATATTGGCGGGGTCTATAAGGGCCAATTTATACCTTATAGTTGGTCGCTCCGTCCAGGAAAAATCTATATTGGCGATGACTCAACAACTTCTCAATCAATGAAATGCTACTTTGACGACATGGTCATTGATAATGCACCATTCTTAGTAACATCTAGTCCGATTATGAAAGACGATTTCCATTATTGGCCAAATAACCCAACATACGGTCCATGGACACCGTCAACAGGCAATGGAGGAACTATGTCTTTTTCAGACTTTCATGCAGTTAATAGTGTCTACGTTCAATCTATTTCAACATCATCTTTTGCTTATGCTTACCACACTTTCACTCCTTCGCCGGGCACTCTAACTGTTCACTTCAAGGTATCGATCTATATCGAGTCCGCATGTGTTCCTAGTGATTATAATTACGTTTTCCATGTGTATGATGCAGCTGGCACTCATGAACTGCTAGCTGCGGGGTATTATAAGGACACCAATGGATACTGGTATCTTAGGAACTATGATGGGATTACTCATTCTTGGACTAGATGGGGACCTGGTCCTCTCTTAATAGATCAATGGATACAGATTGATGCTTTCTATTATATAGCGGAAGGTCAAGTTGTGTACTACATTAACGGAGGCACTATGGGCATAGCAAGATTGAACGCAGCGGGATCAGGATATATGCCCGGAAAAATCTATTTTGGTGATGATTCCTCAAGTGCCGAAAAAATGGCCTGTTACTTCAATGACTTTTTAATCGACGCTGGTCCACTACCTTAAATTGAAATATTTTTCCCTTTTTTAATATATATACTTTAAAATATCACATCCAAGTGTACGGAACCAATTGTAAAAAATACGCATGCGAGCGTGCCCGTGGGTTTAATAGAATTACTTCAAGCGTGGCGCTGTTAAGCTCAATACCTTAGGAGACCTCTTCTTTATTCAAATACGATTGGAATAAAATTTTAGGCGGATACCCCCCAGTCCACCAATAAAAATCGAAGCTGTTTTTAGGGATTGTTTTTTTTGTTTCTGGGTTTAATGTTTCGCTGTCCTCATGAATCTGAGTTTATGCGCCGGCGTTTTTCTTGGTCTCTGGTCTCGTGCGCGTGGGGGGGGGAGGGGGGTGTAGTCGTCGTCGCCGTATGATCAAGTTTTGGATACGAGAGATTATCGTGGTTTTGAATTTTTTACGTGTGAATGAAACACGTGAACGTAGTCGGGAAACCGACAATGTGGGCCTCCATTAGGGTAGTGTCTGCAATAAAGTACGATTGTTAAAACCTTGGTTGGCAGTAGTTCTTTAAAGACTATTTCGAAGCTTCCGTCTGATCTGTATTCCCATTGGTCATATTTGACGTGGCTCACCATCCATTGGCGGCTCGCAAAATTATGAGCCCGTATCCATTCTTCTCTTTCATCGACGTATACGTAACCGGGATATCCAAATCCTGGGTATTTGGGGGATTGTGAGCCCATTTTGAAAGGTTTATTTTTTCCTGCTTATTACCTTGACTATTTGGAATATTCCATAATTCTTAAATACGCCGTTTTCCCCCATAAGCACGATGGAAATGGAGGCAGTGAGTCATACGAGAAAAGGAACAATTGCTAATGAAGAGATGTTAAATATAATTAAGAATGATCCGGGTCTATCAAAATATGAGATAAGTAAAGAATTAGGTTGGACGATGGGAAAGACTGATGGTGCGATAGGTAGATTATTAGAGTTGGGTAAAATTTTCATCAAAGAAATTGAGCGTGATGGTAGGAGCCTCAAATTGGTTTATCCCGATTATTTAGTACCTTCAGATACTATATCTATACCTGAATCAGAAATAGAAGCCGGGAATCCTGCTTGGTCTGATGATGCTTATTTCTATGCGTTAGATTCTGAAACTATCGGTATTTCCAGCAAGAAATTCGACATATGGAGTGAGATATCTCTTTTCAGAAAGAAACATCAAATAAAACATGAAAACGGCGACATTTTAATCGAGTTGCCACAAGGTTTTAAAAATTTTTACAAATTAAACGAAAAACATTATTCTGTTTCTATAAATGCAAATAATATATTGGTGACAATAACTGGGAAAATAATATCTACTAAATAATGTTAAAACTTCACTTACATACAATTAGATTATAACAATATTCTTTTCAGTATCATAATTCACATTCTATTATCTCGTTCCCGACTAAAACTAACAAATTAAAGGACGACCCTATTTTTTCATGATTGGAACACTCGATTCGCATCCGTGAAGTCGGGGGTTCAAATCCCCCCAGTCCACGAAGCTTTCTGGTAAAATATATAACATTCAGTGGGCAGTAACGCCTGAGGGCGGGAGGGACCCCATGCACATCTACGCCATCGGGCTGCACGTCTCTGAGAAGCAGGGAAGCACCGTCCTGTACTATCGTCAGTATCACCTTGGGTCTTCGAGGCTGGTGACTGACTCCTCGGAGAACAGGGCGTGGACGAGGAACTACGAGCCTTATAGTCCGCTGAGCGGGGGGTCGACGGCTGAGAGGTGGCTCTACGCTGGGAAAAGCCTCGACTCATCGACAGGACTCTACTACTTTGGGGCACGGTACTACGACCCGTCGATTGGCAGGTTCATCGCCGAGGATCCGCTCTCGGGGGCATCTTGGATCCGCAGAGCCTTAACAGGTACGTGTACTGCAGGAACAACCCACACAAGTACACAGACCCAAACGGACACATGATAATACCATTTTTATTACTCATAACAGGAGTCGGAGCTGCACTAGGAGGTTGGGCATATTGGTCAAAACATCCGGGAGATTAGCAAGGAACATACATGGCAGCTGGTTTCTGATACCCGTCTGAACGGCGTGAGGCGTATAATTGTGCAGTGCATGTTCGGTGGGTTCATCCGGTTCCATAAGAGAATGTACTGGTAGGCATGGTGCCCTGTATGTTTTTTGGGCCATGGCAGGGTACCCCCCCTACGTTTTTTCACGGTGCGTTATAACAAGCCAGTTGTTATATGGCGAAAAAAAAAATTCCATCTTTCTCCTCCTCACGGTCTCCATGCAGATGATTCGTGGATTCGGCGGTGCCCGAGGGCTCGTCTAATGGCGTTTTTTTCATCCAGTAGACGATACCCCCTACCTTTTTTCGCACCGCCCTCGTCGGCGGCGTTGACGCATATCCTCATCAGCGGCGTCGCAGGTTTGGGCGATGCCTCTCAGGCTGCCCACGCGGAGTCGTAGAGATCATGGGTTGTGGCTCGAGGGTTAATTTCAAATGAGGAACGCGCTCTTATGATCACCATGCAGAGAGCAGACGCCCTGATGGCGAGAATCCAGAGCATGCCGAACTCCACGTGCATGTTCGTGAGTTTTAACTCGACCGGCGAAGCCCTCGACGTCCTCAAGAAGCTGTCCTTCATAAAAGCCGACTCCAAGGGGTTGATGCTGCCTTCCCACGTCCTGTGCGAGGTCTTCAAAACCACCACCGGCGCATCCGTGATAATCGGCGGCACAGTGTCCGTCGCGGAGTACCAGGAGATGTTCACTGTCTTCAACAGCCACGGGAAGATAAGGTCCATCGCGGTTCCTGACCCGTTCAAGAAGGATGCCCAGGCGAAGCCCGAGAAGAAGCCCGCGTGGAAGTTCTGGTGAAAGGCTCCTTTTTCAGCTGAAACAACCGTGCATGGAATTATATCCACAGAATCGTGAGCCTCTCCTCGTCAACCGCCTCCACGAGTGCTAACTGTCTGCAGAACCCGACGATCCTGACGAGGAAGACTTAATCTTCCGATAAAACTTATTCAAGGGAAACCGTGTAAGATATTAATCGATGGGGATTTTCGCCTTCTTCAAACCGGACATCGGGAAGATGGAGAAAAGGAAGGACGTGAGGGGACTGATCGGCGCCCTCAAAAACGATGACAACGACATCAGGCGGACCGCCGTCATCGCGCTGGGAAACCTGAGGGACGCGGCCGCCGTGGAACCCCTGATCAGGATGCTGCAGGACGGGGACTGGGGCGTCAGGTATAGAGCGGCGATGGCGTTGGGCGAGATAGGCGACGTCAGGGCGGTCGGGCCCCTCGTAAACGCGCTCAGGGACAGTATTATGGGCGTCCGACAGGGGGCGGCTGTGGCCCTCGGGCGGATAGGCGACCCTAGGGGGGTCGAACCCCTAGCTGAAGCCCTCGGGGATGAGTTCCAGGCGGTCCGCAGGCTGGCGGCTGAGGCTCTTCGGAAGATGGGAGATGTCAGGGCGGTGGGGCCCCTCGTCGAGGCTCTGAAGGACGAGGACGCGGATGTCCGCATGCACGCCTTGAAGGCCCTCCGCAGGATCGGGGACCCGAGGGCGGTTGAACCCCTCGCCGGGATGCTGAAGGAGAAGGACAAGGCGATCAAGCTGGAGGCCGTTGTGGCCCTCGGGGAGATGCCGGATGCCAGGGCCGTGAACCCCCTGATTCAGATGCTGAAGGACGAGGAGGTCGAAATCAGGAGGGCGGCGTCGGAGACCCTGAGGAAGATCGGGGGACCCTCAACCAGGTCCCTAGTCAAAGCCCTGAAGGATAAGAACGGTTTCGTTCGAAAGTTCGCGGCGGACCTGCTCGACGGGATGGGGTGGAAGCCCGAGAGAGACGAGGAGAAAGCCCACTACATGATAGGGAGAGGCGAGAGGAGCAGGTTGATCGAGATGGGTGAAGCCGCCATAAAGCCCCTGGTTCACTCGCTAAGTTATATGGAGAGCTTCGATCGAAGGTTCGCGGTCAAGGTTCTCGGAGAACTCCATGACAGGAGAGCCGTCGAGCCCCTCATCAGGGCCCTCGAGGACGAGGACGCACAGGTCCGCGAGGAGGCCGCCTGGGCCCTCAGCAAGATCGTCGACGAGAGGGCCGTCGAACCCTTGATCGAGAGGCTGAACGATATCCAAGCGGTCCGGGTAAACGCTGTAATCGCCCTCAGAGAGATAGGAGACAGGAGGGCTATTGAACCGCTCATTCGCGTGCACGAAGCTGGAGCTGTGGTCGAGATGGGCGACGTGGAAGTCGCTGGAGCCCTCATAGACTGGTTGTTTCAATCTGAACCTGTATTGGAAACCCGAAGAGGCGTCGAAGCGAGGACTGAGCGGATGAAACATATCTTCGGTGACTACACGGAACTCGTCGTGGAGGCATCCGCGGTAAGCGAACCAAAAGACGAAACGTATGAAATAAGTATGGAGGCTGTCAAGAAACTGTGCGAGATCAATACGCCGATTTCAAGCAACATCCTCCATAAAGTATCGGCGAAATCGGATTACCTCGTATTCAAGGGTCACGATGAGATAAACACAGATTACCCCGTATATGACAGGACAAGCTTTGAATCTCAGCGCGAGATGGCGAGGAACGAACTGGGGAAGAGGGGGAATCCACCCTACGACCCCAAAGTCTACCTGGACAGAGATGCGTGGAAGCTCGCGCGCGCTTCCGTAAACCAGTTCACCAAAGAAAATTAAGAAAAATACTTGATTAAGCCATTTCAGGGAGAAATTTACCAGAAGATTATGGGTACCCTGATCTTGACGGCCTCGACCGGGCACTCCTCCTGGCAGATGAAGCACATCTGGCACTCGTCCTCGTAGGCGACGACCGGCTTTCCCTCATCCTCGTCCCACGAGTAGACGTCGAGGGGGCAGACCTCGTAGCAGTGCCTGCAGCCCGTGCACTTCTCCTCGTCGACGTTGACCTTCATGGCTGCACCTCCTTGACGGCGAGGTACTCGTCGCGGGTCGGCACCCTCTGCTCCGCCGTCTGCCTCCTGGACAGCCTCATCTCGCCGCCCTCCTTCCTGATGACCACCCTCTGACGATGCCACGCCGGGTCCTGGTCGGGGTGGTCGATCCTGTGGTGGAAGTGCCTCCCGTATGGGACGGTCTCGGTTCTATAGAGTGCCGCGGCCATGTGCATCTCGGCGACATCCATGATGTTCCTCGCCTCCACCGCCCTCATCAGTTCATGAGGATTCTTGGCGATCAGCTGGGGTAGGACTCTCTCCCTGAGCTCTCTTATAAGCTTAAGGCCATGCTTCAGCATCCCCTCGGACTTGACGACGTTCCCGTACCGTGTCAGGACGGCTCGGACCTTCTCCTCGAGCTCCTGCGGGCTGATGCCGTCCACGCGTTTCACGGGAGCCAGCGCCGTCTCCTCAATGTACTTCAATTGTCCTTTATCGACTGACAGCAACTTGGACTGGGCGGCGTGCTTGGCGGCGGCCTCTCCCGCCCTGCGGGCGAAGACGAAGGCGCCTGAAAGGCTATCCATCCATATCTCGTCGCCAGCGGCATAGAGGCCCTTCATGGATGTGCCACCATTGTACCTGTAGTCTGGGCCACCGAGGAAGCCTATCGGCGTCGGTATCGCCTCAACCAGGGCCTTCCTCGGGTCGAGGCCCCTCTGCCTGTATGACTCGAGGAGGTAGATGTCTGGGTAGTGCTTCTCCAGGCTCGCGTAGGCGTCCCTCTTCTTTATCTGCTCCTCAGAGAGGCCTGTGGCGTCCCAGTAGATGGGCCCGTTCCCCTTGAGGACCTCCAAGTGCATCGACCAGAGGCGGCCCCACCTCTTCGCGTAGGTCTCCTTGAGGAACTCCTCTCCCCTGTAGTTGACGCACCTGCCGCCCCAGTACCTCCCCATGGTGTTACCGATCATGTGGTCGGTCCTCATCAGCTCCATCATGGTCATCTCGACGCCGGCGCGGTAGCACATGCCCCTGCCGTCTCCGCTATTCGTGCCGACATCGCGCATCCAGAACCAGTTCCTCCCCGGGGCGACAATGTATGTTCTGCTAGAGGAGCCCGTGCACATTACGACGGACTTGGTATTGAAGGCGGTGAGTTCGCCGCTCCTGACGTTCATCCCCACGACGCCGACGACATGGTTGCCCTTGGTGAGGAGGTCGACGGCCATCGTCCTCTCTGCAACCTTGATGCCGTGCCTCCTCAGCTCTGCGACGAGGCATTTCTTTATCGTGCCTCCCTTCACCTGTACGCCCGACTCCATCCGCTCGCCTATGAACCTCTCCCAGTAGTTCGCCCACCCGCCGTCCGACGTCTTGTAGATCTCGAGCCCCCATTTCTCAAGGTCCCTGACTATCGCCGGGAACTCCTCCGCTATAATGTACTTATCTAGGGGCCTCTCGATCCCCGACCAGCCGGAGGAGGATGAGAGGTAGCCCTCGACGAACTCCTCTGACGTTGGGCCTCCGGGCATGTTTGTTATTGGGTTCAGCTCGCCCGTGTGGTGACCCATAGCGAGGTTGCCGCAGCTCCTGAGGATGGCCTTCTCGATGATTAGGACCCTGTCCGTGAACTCGCTCGCCCTGATGGCGGTCATGCTACCGGCGGCTCCGGCGCCGACGACCAAGACATCCGTCTCAATGGTCTTCATAAGTATCTGAAATTAATCTTAACCTTAGTTTTATATGAAAATTCAGTGATGGATGTGGTCAGATCGAAGCGCCTTTGATTCTCACTTCGAAAAATCGGGGAAAAGGGGATTTTAAACGCGCTCCAGTTTGAAGATCACGGGGCGGAGGCCGTCTGTGCAGCAGGAGATCATCGAGCCCTTCTTCCTGACCCATGGAAATTCGCCGCCCATAGCAAGGTGAACAACGTCGCGCTGGATGTCCGCCCAGGCCCAGCTGCAGAAGCCCTCCGGAATTGCCATGCCTTTTGAGGTGAACTCTTTCCCCTCCGGCATCGCATTACACGATGGCTGCATATCCTCGACGGCGTATTCTCTGAATATTTCGTTGGTTGGAACCCTCTTGAGAACGGTAATCTTGACGTCTGAAAACTTCAATGTGGATCACATTATGTTTCCGGGCGATGTATATCAAAAATTCTATCGATGAGTGCACTTGGCTCGCGCATCGCACTCGCGTCGGGCGAGTGCTTCGCCTATTGTAGAATTGGAATCGAACAAACAGCCATGATGACGTGAAGGATTAAGAATGAAGACTTAGGAAGAAGTGCTTTTCGTGCTGGATGAGCTTCCACCAGCTAATAATATTAATCCACCTATGAATGACAAAAAGAAACCTATCCCGAGTCCCCAGCTTAATGACGCACCAAGCAAATTAATGCTACCTCCCAATGCATTCCCGCCCTGCGGTAAGGACATCAAGCCCGCAGCGAAGATGATTACTCCTATGATGTTCATTAAGCCACCGACTATCGCCATCCATCCCTTCCCTATTGCTGCGCTAATTATCCCGATGACTCCTGCACCACCAACTAGATAGATGCAGGCCACAAATTGACTCGGGAGTTTTATGTTGATTGAACCATACCCTATGCCGTCCATGAGCTTTGCTAAATCCATTAAGGAGATGTTCAACGAGGCAATCGGCGAGGAAAAAAAATACCAGGGCAAAACCATTGAAATAAATATATTAACGCTGCCAATCGCAGCTATACCTTTGTTCATTTCGCCACTAAACTCTTTTCTTCGTATTCGAGTTAAAAGATTATCTAAACATTAATTGAGATTTAATTAAAAACAGGTAAACAATTCGAACAATCTTGGAGATCTCTAAAACTTATTTAGGGTAATAACTTCTCCACCCTATGGGAAAATCATGAAATTATTTATTCAACTCCGCCGCCGCGTACTGTCTGAAGATCTCATCTGTCTGAAGCTGCTTCAGAACGGTTATCTTCACGTCGCTGATCTGCGCACCGATCACATGGTAATTGCGGGCTGAGGCTTATTTCAATGGTTTTTCAGGAAGCTTTGGTGCCGCTGGTGTGATTTGAACACACAACCCCTCGGTCTTCAGCCGAGCGCTCTCCCAGGCTGAGCTACAGCGGCGCGTGAGATACTGAG
>Ga0315274_10015100_pt1 | contig 10947 bp, 7 predicted proteins | sample YL17G02_20_MG_FD_203700 | JGI IMG/M metagenome (GOLD analysis project Ga0315274, IMG submission 203700) | Sediment microbial communities from Yellowstone Lake, YNP, Wyoming, USA - YL17G02_20 | ecosystem: Environmental > Aquatic > Freshwater > Lake > Sediment | place: USA: Wyoming | collected...
CACAAATTGCTGAACTTCACGATGCTATCGAGAGGGGCACGCCCCTTCACCTGCCTCCTGATTCCGAGACTGCCTATGCCGTATTGTCTCTCTTGGAAGCGGGCTTAGCGCGCATCAAAGAAAAGGACGGCTCGATCACCTCGGCGTCGGTTCTGATGAAGAAGCCGTGGACAGATAGAATAAGCTGGTCGTCCCGTGGAGGCTGGGAGTTTCTGCGTGATGATGGCACAGTGGCATTCAAAATTCAGACATGGTTGTCCGAGTCTAGAAGGACCGAACCAGGCGGAAAGGGGTCACAAACAATGACACAGATCTGGCGGCAGGGTGGTCGTGGTGCGTGCCCCGCAAGCTGCGAGTCGAGTATGCGGGAGCGATCGATCACTTGATGAACCGGGGGGATCGGCGGGAGCCGATCTGCGCACGCTCACGGATGGCAGGGGTCAGGTTACGAACTGGGGCTACGATGCCTACGGCCGGCCCACCAGCAAGACCAACGCGGTCAACACGGACTTTCTGACCTGGGAAAAGGCGAGGGCGCTGCCGGAGCAGCGCCCCAAGCCAATCAGCACATCGAACCGGTTCAGATGAAGTCCATCTCGTAGCTGTACACGCCGCCGCTGAGTTTGCAGCTCGTCTTGGTGTTGCCCTTGTTGAAGACGCTCTGCATCGGCTTGTTGTCCGCCAGCACCTCGGCGGTGAAGCCGCGGATGCCGTTGCGGCGGGCAATCCGCAGCAGGTAGCGGAACAGGAAGGTGCCGATGCCCCGCTTCTGCCACTTGTCCTGGACGGTGAAGGCAATCTCCGCGCGGTTCGTCTTCGGATCGAGCCAGTACCTGCCGACGGCGATGATCTCCTCGCCGAACGCCTCGGGGAGCGTCCCGACGATCGCCACTTCGCTGCGGTGGTCGATGAACACAAAGTCGCGGATTTGCTTCCGGGGGACGCGTTTGACCGCGCTCATGAAGCGGTAATACAGGGTCTGCTTGGAGAGCGAGTAGAGGAGCTGGCGCATCCGCGGTTCGTCCGTGGGGTGGATGGGGCGGAAGGTGATCTGGGTCCCCTCGTTGGTGACGTAGGTGCTGTGCAGTTCCTTGGGGCCGACGACGATCTTGTTCTCTTTCTCGGCCATTTCGGCGGAGAGGAGCTTGGCCTCGATCGCCTCCCGCAGCAGCTTCGCCTGGAATTTCGGGTGGGCGATGCTGATCAATGCCAACGCGCGTTCCTGGATGCTCTTCCCGTGAAGATAGGCCACGCCGTATTCGGTCACCACGTAGTGGACGTCCCCCCGCGTGGTCACGACGCCAGCACCCGGGCTGAGGCGCGCGACGATGCGCGAGATCTTCCCCTCCTTCGCCGTCGAAGGCAGGGCGATGATCGCCTTGCCCCCCGGCGAGCGAGCCGCGCCACGGTTGAAGTCCACCTGCCCGCCGATGCCGGAGAAGAACTTCGAGCCGATGGAATCGGCGCACACCTGGCCCGTCAAATCCACCTCCAGCGCCGTGTTGACCGCGACCATCTTGTTCTGCTGGCTGATGGTGACGATGTCGTTCACGTACTCTGTCGGGTGAAACGCGATGGCGGGGTTGTTGTCGATGAAGTCGTAGAGCTTCTTCGTTCCCAGACAGAAGCTGGCGACCACCTTGCCGCGGTCGAGGGTTTTGCGCTGGCCGTTCACCACGCCCGCCTTGATCAGGTCCACAATATCGTCCGAGATCATCTCGGTGTGGATGCCGATGTCCTTCTTGTCCTTGAGGAAGCTCAACAGCGAGTGGGGAATGCGTCCGATGCCCAGCTCCAGGGTGGCCCCGTCCTCGATCAACGGCGCAATGTACTCGGCGATCTGCTTGGTCGCGTCGGTGATCTCCGCCATCTGGACCTCCAGGAGGGGATCGTTGACCGGTACAAGGACATCAATGTCGTACACGTGAAGGGAGCAATTACCCAACGTGCGGGGCATGTTGGGATTGATCTGGGCGATCACGAGGGAGGCGTTCTCGGCGGCGCTCTTCACAATATCCACGGATACACCCAGGCTGCAGCGTCCGTCGGCATCCGGCGGCGTGACCTGGATGAGCGCGACGTCGATCGGGAGCTGGCCGGAGTTGAACAGGCGCGGGATGTCCGACAGGAAGATGGGGGTGTAATCGCCCAGCCCCTCCTGGATGAGACTGCGGACGTTCTCGGCGATGAAGAAGCTGTTGACGCGGAACGACTGGGTGAGCTTCTCGTGGGCGTAAGGGGCCTTGCCGAAGGTGAGCAGATGGATGATCTCGACGTCCGTGAGGTCGTCGGCACGCTTGGTCAACGCGTCCACCAGCGTGAGGGGTTCGGCGCAACCGGTCCCGATGAACACGCGCTCGCCAGGCTTGATCTTCGCGACCGCCGCTTCCGGCGTCGCAATCATGGGCTGGTACTTCTTCTGCCAGTCGGGGTCGTAGCTGATCTTGGGAGTGCTCATGGTCAGGGCTGGGGCAGGGTCAAGGTCATGCGGGCGTCGGCGGCGTAGGCTTCAGTGCCGACTTCGCCGACAATGAAGGGGTTGATGTCCAATTCAGCGATCTGGGGATAGTCCGTTGCCAACTGGCTGATCCGCTGAAGGGCGCCGGCGATGGCTTCCATGTCGGCCGGCTTCTGGCCGCGCGCGCCCTTGAGCAGTCCGTAGGAGCGCGTCAGCCGCAACATCTGCATGGCCTCGTCCGCCGTGATCGGCGCGAGTCGGAAGGCGACGTCCTTGAGCACCTCCACGAAAATGCCGCCCAGGCCGAACATCAGCATCGGCCCGAACTGCGGATCGCGCGTCAAACCGAGGATGACCTCGCGGCCGCGCCGGCCCATTTTCTCGACATAGACACCGCGGATGTTGGCCCGCGGCATGTGGCGCCGGGCGCGCGCCATGATGAGGTCCCAGGAGTCCCGCACCTGCTCCGCGTTGGCCAGGTTGATCACCACGCCGCCGAGGTCGGACTTGTGAATGATGTCGGGCGACACCACCTTCATCACCACCGGGTAGCCAATGCGGTCCGCCGCCTCCACCGCCTCCTGCATGTCGGTGGCGAGGGCGCTGGGCAAGACCCGGAAACCGTAGGCCTCGAGAATGTCCTTGGCCTCGACCTCGCTGATCTGTTTCTGGCCCATGCGGACATACTTGGAGATGATCCGATCAACGCGCCGGCGATTCGCCGGGAATCGCACCACGACGCGCGTGGGGCGATTCTTCCAGGCGGCATAGTCGAGCATGGAGCGCAGGGCAAGCACCGCGCGCTCGGGTGACGGGTAGTTCGGGATGTCCACCGAGGTCATGTAGTCCTGGGCGGCGAACACTTCGTGCCCCCCCATGAACGAGGCGAGGAGCGGTTTCTTCCTGTTATGATGTTTGTGAATCGCCTCGGCCAGCTTCATGGGCTGGGTCATGTTCTGCGGCGTGGCCAGCACGATGATCGCGTCCGTGTTCGGATCGTCCTGCACGATTCGCAGGGCGTGGACGTAGCGTTCCGGGTCGGCGTCGCCAATGACGTCCACGGGGTTGCCGAGGGCGGCGGTGGGAGGCAGGCCTTGCTTGAGGTTCTCGCGCGCGGCATCCGTGGGAACGACCAGCTCAAGCCCGTTGCTCTCAGCCGCATCGGCGGCCATGATCCCTGGCCCGCCCGCATTGGTGATGATGGTCACGCGACTGCCCTGAGGCAGCGGCTGCATGCCGAGCGCGAGCGCGTAGTCGAACAGCCGCTCGAAATTCTCGGCGCGCATGACGCCGGAGTGCTTGAAGGCCGCCGTGTAGGCGACATCCGCACCGGCGAGGCTGCCGGTGTGCGAGGACGCGGCCTTGGCGCCGGCCTTGGTCGTACCCGCCTTCAGGACGACGATCGGCTTCTTCCCGGCGCACTCCTCGGCCACCTTGAGGAACTTCGAGCCGTCAATGATGTTTTCGAGGTAGCCGACGATGACGGAGGTTTCCTTGTCGTCGGCAAACGCCTGAAGGAAATCGACCTCGTTGAGCTCGGCCTTGTTGCCAAGGCTGACCACCTTGGCGACGCCGATCTTCTTGCTGGCGCACCAATCGAGAATCGCCACGCACAGGGCGCCGGATTGGGAGATGATTGAGATCTTGCCCGGAGGCGGCATGGCCGGAGCGAAGGTGGCGTTGAGGCCGTTCGCCGTATTGAGAACGCCGATGCAGTTCGGCCCCAGCAGCCGCACCTCGCTCTTCCGGCACAGCTCGGCGATCTCTTTCTCCAACGCCAGGCCCTCGGCGCCGACTTCCTTGAAGCCCGCCGTGATGACAATGATCGCCTTGGCGCCCGCGTCGATGCAGTCCTGCACCGCCTCCTTGCAGAGCTTGGTCGGTACGGCGATCAGGCCGAGGTCGATCTTGCCTTTGTAGTCGCTGAGTTCCTTGTAGCACTTGTGGCCGAGGATTTCGGTGGCGTTGAGGCTGACGGGGACGATATGTCCCTTGTAGCCGCCCTTGACGAGGTTGGCCAGCAACTCGTAACCGACCTTCCCCGGTTTGCTGGAGGCGCCGACCACAGCCAGCGCCTTGGGGTAGAGAAGTTCCTTTAACATGATCAGAGTCTTCGCGTTCAGTTGATATCCACGCCGTGTGCCGAGGTCCGTCTGGGCAGCAACCGCAACCGCTCGATCGCCCACCCCCCAAAGCCGGATCAAAGCCAGCCCCGACCCTTCTCAACGCATGCCCACCGATCCAATACCTGGCGCCCGCGGTGGGATTCTCGAACAGACCGGACCGGCTTCCCGCAGTGAAGAGGGGCAATCCCTTTCGGCCCTTTGCCTTTAAGCCTTGGCGGAAACGAGCGCAAGTGAAATGAGGACCTTGGACTTTCTGCTACGGGCGCTGATTCGGTGCATTTGGATCCGGCCGCCCAAGGAACCGCTGGCAACGTTCGCCAGACCTGCTACCCTGCCCCCCGATGATGGACTTACCCGAAACCTTGGGCATCATTGCGGGCAACCGCACGCTTCCGCTCGTGCTGGCCCGGGAGGCGCGCCGGTTGGGGGCCCGGCGGCTGGTGGCCGTCGCCTTCGAAGGCGAGACGGATCCCGCGCTGGTTGGTCTGGTGGACGACATTGTCTGGGTGAAGGTCGGCCAGTTCAACAAGATGATCGCCGCATTCACGGGCCGCGGCGTCCGGCAATGCGTGATGGTGGGGCAGATCGCGCCGAAGAATCTTTTTGAGGTGCGGCCCGACTTGCGCGCGATCGCCCTGCTGCTCAAGCTCAAGGAGAAGAACGCCCACACCATCTTCGGGGCGGTGGCCGAAGAGCTCAGGAAGGAAGGCGTGGAATTGGTCCAGGCAACGCCTTGGCTCCAGACGCTCATGCCCGGCGCCGGCTTCCATCTCGGACCGAAGTTGTCGAGCGAACAGCAGGAGGACGTCGCGTTCGGTTATCGGATGGCAAAGGAGATTGCGCGGCTGGAGATCGGCCAGCTCGTGTTGGTGAAGAGCGGCGTCGTGCTGGCGGTGGAAGGCTTCGAGGGGACCGACGCCTGCCTGGCACGCGGGGGCGAATTGGCCGGCTCCGACGGCGGCGCCGTGGCCGTCAAAGTGGCCAAGATCCGCCACGACATGCGCTGGGACATTCCGTGCATCGGCGCGAAGACGCTCGCGGCCTGCGCCGCCCATCGGATTGCCGTGCTGGCGGTGGAGGCGGGAAAAACCTTGCTGCTGGAAGAAGAATCGGTAAAAGAGTCCGTCAAACAGAACCGGATCGCCCTTCTGACCGTTGGCTGATGACCGGCGGGGGATGCGCACCGGACATTTCCATCATGTTCAACGCTTACGAGCTGTTTGGCTTCATGCCCGCCCCGCTGGCGACCGAGATCATCGAGCAGACCTTCGCCACCAACAAGGAACTCTACCGCGCCACGCTGGCGGCCGTGGCCGGAGCGCGCAAGCTGCGCCCGGTCTTCTACGAGCGCAAGCCGCGCACCGAACGGCACCAGGACATGATTGACATGCTCTGCCGCCCGCGCATGGACGCCGCCGCCAGCGCGCTGATCCGTGGGTGGCTAATGAAGAACGAGACGGCCATGCTCAAGGACTTCCTCGACACACTCGGCATCACCCACAAGGACGGGGCGGCCGAGGACCTCCCGGCAACGGTGGAACACGCCAAGCTGAAGGGGGCGGTGGACCTGCTGCTGGGCAAGCACCCGCGCGAGAAGGTGGTGGTCTATCTGCATGCCTTCGACGCGATGAACGAGGTGCCCTGGCCCAACCTGAAAGACCTGCTCGAGAAGGACGAGCGGCTGCAGTTGGTGGCCTGACCAGCCGTCAGCCCCTTCGCCCGCCTTCTTCGCGCTTGGCAGCCCGTTCAGAACTATCGGCCAGGGTAGGAGTCGAGGGGACGAGACTCTAATTCTCGGTCGTTCTCGCCCCGGAGATAGAGCCTCGTCACCTCGACTCCTACATCCTTAACGGGCGGTTAGGGCGCGTCGCCGATCCGTTGGATCAGGAACTTGGCGCGCTCATCCTCCGGGTTGAGTGTGAGCGCCTGGCGCAGCAATCCGAGCGGTTCCTCGCGTTCCCCTCGCCGGTTCAACAGGTCCGCGAGCGTGATGTAGGCGTCCCGGTAACCGGGATCCAGACGCAGCGTTTCGCGGAAGCTGGCGATAGCCTCTTCGTCCCGTCCCAAGTGCGCGCCGGCATAGCCGAGATTGAAATGCAGCTCGGCCCAGGTCGGCTTGAGGCGGATCGCCTGCTGCAGGATCTCGACGGCTTCGGCGTAGCGCGCTTGCGCCAGGAGGGCCACCGCCAGTTGGGCGTGACCCTTGGGCGAGGCCGGTGACCCGCGCAAGTGCTCGCGCAGGCTGCGCTCCGCTTCGGCGCCCCGCCCCTCACGATTCAACACCCAACCGCTCAAGTAATACGCCTCGGCATCGGTGGGGTAATCCCTCGCGAGGGCGGTCAGCGCCTTGAGGGCGTCCGACATTCGCCCGAGATCGATCAGGGCCTGTGCTTGCTCCAACCGCGCAGTCTTGCCGACGCGGAATTGCAGGGCTTCGCTCCAGTAGGGATCAGGCCAGGGACGCTCGGGAGGTAGGGCGGTCACCCTGCGGGCGGCCGCTTCCGCGCCCGCTGCGTCACCTTGACGCCGGCGCACTTGGGCGAGCAGGGCGTGCGCACTCCGCGCGGTGTGGGGATCATCCGCGCAGCGGGTGATCAACTCGGCGCTCTCGGTCGGCCGGTTTTGGGCCGCGCGGACTCGCGCCATCCCAAGCAGGGCCAAGGGATGTGAAGGTTGATGCTTCACCAGGATTTGGAAGTGTCCCTCGGCTTCGCGGAGTCGGCCGCTCTCGAACAGGAGTTGCGCCAGTTGCAACCGCGGAGCGTCCGGTTGGTCGCGACCCAACCGGCTTGCTGTCTCGAAGCGAGCGACGGCTGCCTCCGCGTGGTCTTCCCGCAACATCAGACCGTGCAGGTAAGGCCACTGGGCATCGCGCGGAGAGAAACGTTCCGCCTGCCGGAAGGCGAAGTCCGCTTCCGGGCGGAATTGAGCGTGCATCAGTGCGGTGGCCAGTCGTCCCCACGCGGCGCCGGAGCGCGGGGTCGCCCGCACTTCCCTTGTGCTGTTCGCGATCAGGTGAGCGATGGCTGGGTCGAGCTCGGTCGTGGTCACGGCCGGGGGTTCAGGCGCACGTCGCGCCCGCGCGATGAGAACTCCCGTGGCCAGTACCCCCAGCGCCAACAGGACGACCACGGCCCGCTGCCACGGTCGAGGGACCTTGACGGAGGGTTTCGACTGGCCTGCCAGTTGGCGTTTCCGCGATTGACTGCCCACGAGGCTCCGCTGGGTTCAGAGTTGGCCGACTTGCCCGGCGCGCTTGCGCAGGACGAGGTACCGATCCGCCGGGCCACCGGGGAATCTTTCCTCCACCCCGTCGGGCCAGAGCACCTGGATTGAATCCACGCTCGCGACCGCGCCGAGGCCGAAGTGCACGCGGGGATCGTTGCTCGAGCAATAGCTGTAGCCAGGCTGCACGAGACGGGACCAGCGCCGGCTGCCAGCCTGCACGACCACCTCGCCGCCGTAGGCGTCGCGCTCGCCGAGCGCCGGATCGACCGCCCGGATGCCCAGCCAGTGGCCATGGCTGGCCGCGAGGTTCCGATACACCCGTGCGGGTCCGCCTGTGTTGCTCAGCACCAAGTCAAGCGCGCCGTCGTTGTCCAGGTCGCCACACACCAGGCCGCGGCCGACCAGGGCCTCGCCGCAGAACGCCGTATTGGCGTTCGAAATGTCTCGGAAGCGGCCGTCACCGTCGCCCCGGAGAAGCTGATTGGGCTGGGCGTAGGGCGCCCAGAACGGCGCGACGCCCGCGGCCGGGGGCACGAGGCGCGCGCTGGACCGCCGCTGCACCAGGCCGTTCGCGATCGCGAGGTCGAGCACGCCATCGCAGTCGAAATCCGCGAACACCGGGGCGAACCCCGTGCCGTGCCACGCGAGACCGATCAGGCCGGCGGCGGCGGATTGGTCCTGGAAGAGCCCGACGGGTCCCTGCCTCCAGAAGGTGTGGCTCTCCTCCATCAAGTGCGGCACGAAGAGATCGAACAGGCCGTCCCCGTTGACGTCCCCCCAAGCGGTGCCCATGTTGCTCGCCGTGGCGCCCATCCCGGTATAGGCCAAGCCGCGCTCGACTGCCTGTTCGACAAAGGTGCCATTCTGCTGATTCACCAAGAGGCGGTTCGGCAACCCGTCATCCGTGACGAAAATGTCGGGCCAGTGATCGCCTGTAAAATCGGCACACAAGAGACCCATGGCCTTGCCGGGCCAGCGGGCCAGACCCGAGGCTAGAGTGACGTCCTCGAAGCGGGGCATCGGGGCGGGTGCGCCCACCGGCCCGCTCACGTTGCGAAAGAGCCGCGTGGGGGTCGTGCGAAAGCCGAAGGGCCCGCAGAAATCAAGCTGGCCGCGGGGGTCGGGGCAGCGTTGAGAGGGATCATAGTCCAGGTAGTTGCCGACCACCAGATCGAGCCAACCATCGCGGTCGAAATCCAGGAACGCGGCGGGCACGGCCCAGTTTGAGTTGGTCACGCCCGCGGCGGACGTGACATCCACGAACCGGCCGCTCCCTTGCCGGTTCACAAACAGCCGGAGGCGATCATACTCGGTGATCAACACGTCGGGCCAGCCGTCGTTGTTGACATCGCCCACGGCCAGGCCGTTGCCGAAACCGGTGACGTCCAAGCCCGAGCCGATGCTGACGTCGCGGAAGCGGCCGTCCGGTTCCTGGTGCCAGAGCGAATTCGTCGAACGCGAGGTGGGCGCGACATTGTGGATAAAGTAGAGGTCCAGGCGGCCGTCGTTGTCGTAGTCGAGCACCGCCGCGCCGGAGGCCATCTGCTCCGAGATCAGGTACTGGCCGCTCACGGTGGCGTCGTGGACGAAACGCACGCCCGAGGATTCGGTCCAGTTCTCGAACCAGGCGGAGTCCACAAGGGAGCCGGTCGCAGAGGTTGCAGGCTGACGGTTGCACCCGGCGCTCAACGCCAACAGCAGACCCCACTGAACCGTCAATCGAACCTTGGTGCGCCCCCGGGATTCGGTCGCGCGGCGAGCGGTCGTCGCAGGCGTCATGACGGGACCAGCGTGGCGCGGCCCGACGCGTTGTCAAAACGAATCCACGAAACGTCGGCGGACTGAACCCGTGGGCTGGGCTCGCACCGCCTGACTATGCCCCGAAAGCCTCACGCAGCATCGCGATGCTCTTGGGCACGGCCGTGTCCGGGTCCTCTTTCCCTTCCATCTCCAGCGACACGTAGCCGGAGTAGTTCATCGCCCAGAGGATGCGGGCGATCCGCCGGTAATCGAGATCGAGCGTGTACCATTCGCCGCCGCCATAGTAGGTTTTGGCCTGGACGAAGACGGTTTTGGGCGCGACCAGCTTGAGTTTATCGTACGGGTCCTCGAGGAAGTTGCCGGTGTCCATCAGCACGCCGAGCCACGGGGACGGGAGGGCGTTGACGATGCGGAGCAGGCCCTGCGGGGTGCCCGTGAGCCCCCAATGGTTTTCGAGCGCAAGGAGCACGCCGCACTCGGCGGCCTTCCGCAGGCATTTCTCGATGCAGTCGATGCACCACTTGAACCCGTCGTCCTCGGCGTATCCGGGCAGCACGGGCTCGACGCCGCGCGCCTTCATCAGGTCGTCGAAGTCGGCGATGGTGTTCCAGCGGCCGGAGTTGAGGCGGATGCAGGGAACCCCAAGTTCGTAGGCGATCTCGATGCACTTCTCCGTGTGCTCGATCTGCTTCTGGCGGGTGTCGGCACCCGGGTTGACGAAGTTCTGGTGGATGGAGAGGCAGATGAGATCGATGCCGTTGGTGAAGGCGTGCCGCTTGAGCTTCTGGAGATAGGGCCGTTGGGCGGCGGTGAGCGGTTCCTTCTCCGGGATGTCCATCTGACGATGCAAGATGTCCACACCCTCGACGCCCAACTGCGCTGATTTGTCGATCACGGTTTCAATCGGCACGCGCTCGGTCTTGAAGTGCCAGTAGGAATAGCTCGAGACGCCGAGCTTGATCCGCTGGGTGGGCTGTGGGGGCGCCGCCGGGGCGGCTGCCGCGGCGGGCAGCAGCGCGGGGAGGCAAACCGTGGCGGCGAGGAAATGGCGACGAGGGAGAGAGGTTTTCATGGGCAACGCTGGTCCCTTCTAGCCCCAAACCGCCGGGGACACAACAGTACAGTGGCAGGATCTGCGATTCAGACACTGGGGGAAGGGGCGCGGCGTTTTGTGTGCCTGCTCCCCTTGGCGGGTCGCAGGTCCACGGCGAACCGGTGCTCGGAACCCGAAACTGGCGGGGCGAGGCGGACGGAAGGGCGAGGCCCCCGCTCACTGTGGAGAGAAGCGACGGGGGTGACGATGTCTCCGCGTGACCGGCCGAGACCCCTGGCCGTGGTGGAGCCGGCCGGAGCGCTACGGCGGTCGGAGATTGT
>Ga0315274_10015101_pt1 | contig 10946 bp, 10 predicted proteins | sample YL17G02_20_MG_FD_203700 | JGI IMG/M metagenome (GOLD analysis project Ga0315274, IMG submission 203700) | Sediment microbial communities from Yellowstone Lake, YNP, Wyoming, USA - YL17G02_20 | ecosystem: Environmental > Aquatic > Freshwater > Lake > Sediment | place: USA: Wyoming | collected...
GCTGCGGGGGTGAAGATAGCTTCACGCTCGGGCGGGGCGGTGGACGGTTCCGGTCGCCGCGTCGCCTACGCGATTACCAGGGTCGCAGCGCGCACTGCACGCCGCTGCCGCCCTGTTCGGTGACCACCACAGTGCCGTCGACGGCGATCTCGCAGCGGAACTCGGGGTTCACTCGCAACCCGCCACTGGCGCTGACGAACGACCACTGGTTGGGGTCGTTGAGCGTGGTCTGGAATGTCCAGGGCGCCCCCGGCCCCACCATGGTGCGGGCCATCGGCATGTACTGCGGCTTGTTGGCGGCGCCCTGGTCGGGCGGGTCGGCGGTGACGTAGTAGATGTTGGCCGTCAGATCGCTGGTGGTGGTGACCGTGTAGGTCACCTGGTGCGCTCCGGCCGGGGCTGCCCCGGTCGGCCCGGTGCTGCTGGTCGGCGCGGTGGTGCTCGGCTCGCTGGTTGCCGGCTCGCTGCTGGTCGGCGCGGTGGTGCTCGGCTCGCTGGTTGCCGGCCCGCTGCTGGTCGGCAAGGCACTGGGCGTCGCGGTGCTATTGGGCGCTGCTGTCGGCTCGGTGGTCGTCGGCTCGGCCGGGTCGGCACCTGCCGAAGCAGCGACTGCGACCCCAGCGGCCAGCAGTGCCGCGGCCGCCCCCACTGCTGTCAGACTTCGCATAACGGCAATATCGGTCCGGCCCGCCCCGGTGTTACGTGGCAGATGACGCGGGATCGGGCAGGTCAACCCGCGTCGCGCAGGGCGTCGGAGGCCTGCTGGGACGGTGCCGCCGCCGCGCTCATGCCGCCGAATAGTTCAATCGCGGAGGTGACGACTCCTTCGACGAAGTCCGTGAGATCGGCCAGGCCGGTCGGCCGGTGCAGGCTGCGGGCCAGCACCCCGATCAGGCGGGGATCGGACGACTCGTGCACGACCGCCTCGACCACGCCGCCGGCGTTCCAGCGGGCGGCCAGTTCGGTGAACCGCTCCCGCTTGTCGGCCGGGTAGTAGCGGTCCGGGGCGATGCTGACCGAGACGGCATCCAGTGCGGCCCCGCACAACTCGAGGTGCACGTTGAGGCGGCCCCGGTGGGCGCCGGCCAGGAAATCCACCAGGAAGAAGTACTCGTTGTCATGGTGGCCCCGGAAGTACCGAACGCCCCTGGTGTGCAGGTAATCCTCAATCAGCGGGTTCATGTCCGATCAACGCCTTGGATCGGCCGGCCGGTTCCCCGCCCCGACTAAGAAATCGCTGAGGTTTGGCCGCCCGCAGCAGCGTCTAACGACCCGTTTCAGGCCAGACGCGAAAGGACCTCGGCCACAACGGAATCAACGGGTGTGTCGATCTGCTGGCCGGTGGACAGATCCTTGACGCCGACGGTGCCGGCCTCGATGTCACGGTCGCCGGCGACCAGGGCGATGCGCGCCCCGGAGCGGTCGGCGGCCCGCATCGCGCCCTTGACGCCGCGGTCGCCGTATGCCAGGTCGGCCCGCACTCCGGCGGCCCGCAGCGCCGCGGCCAGCCGAGCCAGTTCGATCTTGGCCTGCTCGCCCATCGGAACCCCGAACACGTCACAGCGGGTGCGCTCGCCCACCGGCCTGCCCTCGGCGCGCAGCGCCAGCATGGTGCGGTCGATCCCGAGTCCGAACCCGATGCCGGAGAGGTCCTGGCCGCCCAATTGCTCCATCAGACCGTCGTAGCGTCCGCCGCCGCCGATGCCGGACTGCGCACCCAGGCCGTCGTGGACGAATTCGAAGGTGGTCTTGGTGTAGTAGTCCAGGCCGCGCACCAGACGCGGGTTGATGACATAGGGCACGCCGAGTGCGTCCAGGTGTGCCAGCACGGTGTCGAAGTGCTGCTTGGCCGCGTCGGAGAGATGGTCGAGCAGCACCGGCGCGGCGCCGGTCAGCTCGCGCACCAGCGGCCGCTTGTCGTCGAGCACCCGGAGCGGGTTCAGCGTCGCCCGCGCCCGGGTGGCCTCGTCGAGATCGAGCCCGAACAGGAAGTCCTGCAACAACTCCCGGTACTGCGCGCGGCAGGTGTCATCGCCCAGCGAGGTGATCTCCAGCCGGAAACCGTCAAGGCCGAGCCCGCGGAAGCCGGCGTCGGCGACGGCGATCACCTCGGCGTCCAGCGCCGGATCGTCGACGCCGATGGCCTCCACTCCGACCTGCTGCAATTGGCGGTAGCGCCCGGCCTGCGGGCGCTCGTAGCGGAAGAACGGCCCGGCGTAGCAGAGCTTGACCGGCAGTGCGCCGCGGTCGAGGCCGTGCTCGATCACCGCCCGCATCACACCGGCGGTGCCCTCCGGCCGCAGGGTCACCGACCGGTCGCCTCGATCGGCGAAGGTGTACATCTCCTTGGAGACCACGTCGGTGGACTCCCCCACCCCGCGGGCGAACAGTGCGGTGTCCTCGAAGATCGGCAACTCGATGTCGCCGTAGCCGGCCAGCCGGGCGGCGGCCAGCAGACCGTCGCGCACCGCGACGAACTCCGCGGACTCCGGCGGCAGGTAGTCCGGTACGCCCTTAGGGGCCTGGAAGTCGCTCACAGCCTGATGCCCTGCAGGAAGGGGTTGCTCCGGCGCTCGGAGCCGATGGTCGAACCCGGGCCGTGGCCCGGCAGCACCAGGGTGTCGTCGTCGAGGACCAGAAGTTTGGTCACGATGGATCCCAGCAGGTCACGGCCGCTGCCGCCGGGCAGGTCAGTGCGACCGACCGACTGCTTGAACAGCGTGTCGCCGGTGAAGACCAGCCGGGTGCTCGTCCCCGAGTCGCTTCGCTCCTGCCCGCCGGTCCCCATCCCCGAGTCGCTTCGCTCCTGCCCGCCGGTCCCAATCCCCGAGTCGCTTCGCTCCTGCCCGCCGGTCCCAATCCCCGAGTCGCTTCGCTCCTGCCCGCCGGTGACCCGGAACGCCACCGAACCGCGGGTGTGCCCCGGGGTGTGGTCGACGGCCACCGCCAACCCGCCCAGGTCCAGGGTGTGGCCGTCGCGATCGAGTTCGACCACCTGCCTGGGCTCGCGGAACAACGCACCGAAGGCCATCTGGGCGATCCGCGGGCCAAAGCCGTTGATCGGATCGCTCAGCATGAATCGATCCTCGGGATGGATGTACACCGGGCAGCCGAACGTGTCCGCCACCTTCTGCGCCGACCAGATGTGGTCGATGTGGCCGTGCGTGAGCAGGACGGCGGACGGGGTGAGCCGATTCTGGTCGAGGATCCGGCGCAGCGGGCCGAACGCGCGCTGACCCGGGTCGACGATGATCGCGTCCGACCCCTGGCGCTGCGCCAGCACGTAGCAGTTGCAGGCCAACATGCCGGCCGGGAACCCGGTGAGAAACACGCTGACCAGTGTCCCATCCGGCGGTTCGGGCGGGTCCCCACCCCCGCTCACATGTTCGGCTGGCACACTCGGTGGGCGATTGACCGAACAGGCAACACCATGCGCGAAGTACGGAGGATCCCAGCGGTGCCCACCAACGCAGAACGACGCGAAGCGGCCCAGCGCAAGCTCGAAGAGCAACTCGAGCAGCGCACCCGGCAGGCCAGGCGCCAGCGCATCCTCACCGTGGCCGGCGCGATGCTGGCCATCGCCGTCGCGGCTGCTGCGATTCTGACGTTCGTCCTGAAGCAGGACCACAAGGACGCCGCCCCCGCCACCTCGGCGTCGGCATCCGAGTCGGCCTCGGCCTCGCCGAAGCCCGAACCCACCGGATTGGTCCGCGGCGGCCCCGGCCAGCTGCCGGCCTTCAAACCACCGGCGGAGCTGGGCTCGAACTGCCAGTACCCGGGCGCGGGGAAGAAGGCCAGGGACGTCACCCCGCCGAACACCGGGAAGGTGCCCACCGACCCGGCCACGGTCAGCGTCAGCATGTCCACCGACCAGGGCAACCTCGGCCTGATCTTGAACAACGCCGAGGCGCCATGCACGGTGAACAGCTTCGCCAGCCTGGCCCAGAAGGGCTATTTCGACGACACCGTCTGCCACCGGCTGACCACTGCTCCCGGCCTCGGCGTGCTGCAGTGCGGTGACCCGACCGCCAGTGGATCCGGCGGGCCGGGCTACCAGTTCGCCAACGAGTACCCGACCAACCAGTACCCCAAGGGCGATCCGGCGCTGGAGAAGCCGGTGCTGTACCCGCGGGGTGCGATCGCCATGGCCAACGCCGGCCCGAACACCAACGGCAGTCAGTTCTTCCTGGTCTACAAGGATTCCAAGCTGCCGCCGAACTACACCGTGTTCGGCACCATCGACTCCACCGGGCTGGCGACGCTGGACAAGATCGCCGAGGCGGGTGTCGCCGGCGGCGGCCAGGACGGCAAACCGGCCACCGAGGTGAAGGTCAAGTCCGTCCTGCTCGACTAAGGACCCAGTCAGGAAACCCCGCCATGACCGCCCCGCCGCCCTACGAGCCGACGCCCCCCGAATACGGGGCACCCCCGACGACGGACGCGCCCTACCCGTACCCGCCCTATCCGCCGTATCCCTACCCGCCGTACGGCTATGCGCCGACGCCGCAAACCAACGCTCTGGCGATCGCATCGCTGGTGTGCGCTTTCCTCTTCGCGCCGCTGGCCATCCTGTTCGGGCACCTCTCGCTGGCACAGATCAGGCGCTCGGGTGAGGAGGGCCGCGGACTGGCCGTCGCCGGCCTGGCGATCGGCTACCTCGTGACGGTGAGCACCATCCTGTTCCTGGTGGCAGGCCTGGTGGTGTTCTCCTGGGCGGCCCGGATCGCACGGGAGTCGACGGATCCGGGCGGGGCGGGCCTGCCGCGGCATCGGGTCGTCCCGTCCACCGCCGAACCAACCCTGCCGGCGTTCAGCCCGCCGGCCGGACCAGGGCTGGCCTGCACCTACCCGGCCACCCCCACCGCAGCCGCCAAACCGGTCGAACCTCCACGCAGCGGCAAGATTTCCACCGCTCCCGCCGTGGTCGATGCCGACATGACCACCAACGCCGGCACGATCGGCCTCCGGCTCGATAACGCCAAGGCCCCCTGCACGGTCAACAGTTTCGTCAGCCTCGCCCGGCAGGGGTATTTCGACAACACCCCGTGCCATCGGCTGACCACCGGTGCGTCGCGGGGGATGCTGCAGTGCGGTGACCCGACGGGCAGCGGCGCCGGGGGGCCGGGCTACCGGTTCGACAACGAATACCCGACCAACCAGTTCCGGCGACTCGACCCGGCACTGCAGCAGCCGCTGACCTATCCGCGGGGCACCCTCGCCATGGCCAACGCCGGGCCGGACAGCAACGGCAGCCAGTTCTTCCTCGTCTACCGAGACTCGCAGCTGCCCCCGACCTACACGGCGTTCGGCCGGATCGACGATGCCGGACTCGCGACCGTCGACAAGCTGGTATCCGCCGGGGTCGGCGGCGGCGGCGACGACGGGGAGCCGGCCACCCCGATCGTCATCAAATCGGTCGTAGTGAAATAAGCTGCCGCTCAGGCGATCCCGGCTGCCGACTCGGCGGGAATGCCGGGATGCAACACCGCGGCCGGGCGGCTGGCGTGCGCCAGCGCTTTCGCACCGGAGCCAAGCTGCTGTGGCAGGCTCCGGCTGCGCCCTTGGGCGTCGGCGGTGCATCGATGGACGGGTTCCGGTCGAAGAAGCCGGACGGCTTGAGCCAGAACGACACCGTGTCGACCGACATGATCGGCCACTCCTCCATCCGGGTGATGTGGTTGATGCCGAACACATACCACAGCACCACATCGGTATTCTCAAGCGGCGCATCGTCTTTGACCCACTCGCTCATCCCGGTGCACACCTCGGACTGGGTCGGGTACTTCCCGGCCGGCCAGCGCTCGTCTGGACTGTTCGCGGTCACCCACAGGGTGTGCCCGATCACCGGCGCCCGAAGATATTGCGGTGTCGAGGGATCCATCATGACCGGGAAGCTGGCCGTCGGCACCAACTTGTAGGACACCGGGGTGCCGTGCCGATTGGTCTTGTTGGGGTTGACCACCTTCCACGACCGCTGCGTGGACCACTCGAAGTCACGGGCGGCTTCGGCTTCGGATCGGATCGGCGTCGAGCGGGTCACCAGCGCCAGCCCGTACGGGTTGTCCGGCGAGACCGGCGGGGCCACCGAGTCGACCTCCATCACCGTGTTCTGGTCACCGTCGACGTCGAGGTCGAGGCGGGCGACCAGGAAGTGCTGGTGGAACGGGGCGTAGGTGTTCTTGTCGACTACGGTGCCGTACGGCGGCGCCTCCTGGCCCTCGAGGAACGGAGTGGTGACCATGATGCCGGTCGCCCGGATCTCGCATTCGATGTTGCCGTCCTGATAGAAGCGCCAGTAGACGAGATACTCGTAATTCGCCACGGTGGCGTGACAGGAGATCACCATCCGCCGCTGGCGGCGCACCTCGGCCCCGGTCTTGTGGTCGACGTGCTTCCACAGCACGGCGTTGTCCTCTTCGTGCAGACAGATCGCGTTCTTGACGGTGTAGGGCTCGCCCTTGGTGTCGGGCAGCACGGCGTCGACGTAGACGATCTCGCCCAGGCAGTCGCAGCCCAGTTCCAGCGAGGTGGTCATGAAACCCAGTCCCCACTCCCCGATGTCGTAGGCCGTTCGCCGATAGTGGTCGAAACTCGGGTCGCGGTAGGGCACTACCATCTCGGCCAGTGACATGCGGTAGGCGACCTCGCGGCGGGTCCCGCGATCGTCGAAGCTCACCTGGTGGAGCACGGGCCCTTCGCGATAGTTGAAGCCCAGCCGGATGCTCCAGTTCTGCCACCTCAACTCGGTGCCGTCGAGCGTGAGGGAGAGCCCTCCGGCTGGGTGATGTGCAGCGGCTTGAGATCACCGCGCGACGGGACGCCCCGGACCGAGGGCACGTACTCGCAGTCCACCTCGGGATGGCCGTGGATGGTTCTGCTCGATGTCGAGCAGTTCGAGTGTGTTCATGTCGACCAGCAACTTCATGCCGGACACGGGGTGACCGTAGGGGTTGCCGTCGGGTGTTTCGCGTGCCCACAGGTCGCACCAGCCCAGGCGCCGGTGCTTGTGCTGCTCGGGCATCAGGGCCTTGCCGTAGGTCCACACGTCGATCAGGATCAGGCTCATGTCGGCGAACCCGCGCTCGGCCAGGGCGGCGATGACCTCCGGGTGGTTGCGCATCGCCTGGTCGACTTCGTGGAACTCATCGACGGTGAAGTTGGGCATCACCCCGGGGATGTGTTCGACGGAGACCACCGAGTTCCCGGTGAGGTCCACGGTGGCTTCGTAGGTCTCGTTCTCGGCGCGGTCGAGCAGCACCGCGAACGAGGTTCTGGGAACCGGCTGCCCCGGCCGCCACGCCTTCACCTCTGCCTTCGGCGGCTCCCGCAACTCGATCGAGGTGAACCGGAAGCCGTCCGTCACGTGTCCCTCGCGGCGAAGGATGGCGGCGGTCTGCCTGAACTCGTCGGCGGTCAGTGGGTCAAGGGGATGCTGCGCCATCGATACCTCCTGCTCGAAGAGCCCCAGTCAACCGTTTCCCGGTCAACCTTGTCTCCGTCATGACACAATTCGCCGCGAGGCAGATGTGAGCGAACGACAGAGCTTGATATTCAGAGTCTTCGGATCCCGCGGGTTGAAGGGGATCTCGGAGATCCGGACGTTCTTCCGGACCAACGAACAACCGATCTTCTTCATCGGTCCCACGGCGTTCAATCTGCTCGGAATCGACCGCTGGGTAAGGGGTTTCGAGTACATCGTGTACTACGACTCCTGGGACGGCGCCCATCCCCGGGTGTTCACCCCGGCCAGCAAGCCGTACGTGGAGTTCAACAGCAGCGAGGAGATCAACAACTACCTGCTGCGCGACGCCGAGGTGCAGAGTTTCATCGAGTCGCGGTGCGCACCCCACAAAGTCCGCCCGATGGTCGCCATGGTGTTCTTCGACGAGGAGACCGAGCGGATCTGTGCCGAACTCGACTACGACCTGATCCTGCCGCCCGATTCCCTGCGCCGCCACCTGGACTCCAAGATCGTCACGACGAAGCTCGGCGCGGAGGCCGGTGCCCCCTCCGTACCCAATGTTCTGGACCGCGCGGACACCTACGCCGAGCTCACCGCCCTGGCCGCCGAGGCCGGCCTGGGTTCGGATCTGGTCGTGCAGACGCCCTACGGCGACTCCGGCAAGACGACGTTCTTCATCACCAGCCAGGCCGAGTGGGATCGCGACGTCGAGGACATCGTCGGCCAGGACCTGAAAATCATGAAGCGGATCAACAACCACGCCGTCGCGGTCGAAGCCGTCAACACCCGGCACGGCACTGTCGTCGGCCCCTTCATGACCGACCTGACCGGATACCCGGAACTGACCCCCTACCGCGGCGGCTGGTGCGGCAACGACCTTTTCCCCGAAGCGCTGTCGGAGGAACACCGCAGCACCGCCATCCGGCACGTGCAGCGACTCGGCGACCGGCTGCGCAAGGAGGGCTACAAGGGCTTCTTCGAGGTCGACGTCCTGGTCGATCTCGACAGCGACGACGTTTACCTCGGTGAGCTGAACCCGCGGATCTCCGGCGCCTCGTCGATCACCAACGTCACCGCCGGGGCGTACTCGGACATCCCGCTGTTCCTGTTCCACCTGCTGGAGTTCATGGACGTCGACTACACCGTCGACGTCGACGAGATCAACGAACGCTGGCGGGAGCTCGCGGCGGTCGATGTCTGGGCCCAGCTCATCATGAAAGAGCCCACCGACGCGGTGGAGCGCATACTCGCCGCGCCCCGCACCGGCCGTTACCGGCTGGCCGAGGACGGCACGCTGGCCTTTGTCGGCGTGACCAACGACTGGCACGACGTCACCCACGAGGACGAGTGCTTCTATATGCGCGTCTATGGCCCCGGCGACTACCGCTTCAAAGGTGCAGACCTCGGGATTCTGGTGACCAAGGGCCGCATGCAGACCAGCGACGGGCTGACCACCAGGTGTCGCAACTACATCGACGGGATCCGCGCGTTCTATCAGAGCGAGCCGCTGGCGGAACCGCCGACGATGATCCCCATCGGCTACGTCAAGTAGTCGGCCGGCTCAGCCGCGGCCGCGTTCGCGGCCCTCGACCACACCGATCGGTCCACTCAGGTTGGCCCGGTGGCGGGCCGGGTTCAGACCGGCGGCGTGCTGGCCTGCGGCCACGAAGGCCCGCACGGTGTCGAGCAGGTAGGCGGGGTTCTGGGCGGCCGGCCAGGTGGACAGCTTCACCGACACCGTGCGCGTCGCCCGATCGACCAGAACCATCTGGCCGTGGATGCCGAGGCAAAGCTGAAGGTCGCCCAACACTCCCGGCATGAACCAGAACTGATTGCGGTACCACCCGCCGGTGAGGAACGGCTCGGAATCCGAGGACACGAACGCCGACCTGATATCGGGGTCGATGGTGCGCGCCTGGGTCAGCCACTGCTTGGGGACGACGGATGTACCACCGACGAGCCCGTCGTCGAGCACCATCTGGCCGAAGCGAGCCAGATCGCGTGCCCGCGCTGACATGCCGCCGTCGTGGATCGCTGAACCTACTGTGTCACAGGTGATTTCGGCGTCGAACTCAGCACCGAGCGGCCGCCAGATCAGCTGCGAGATCAAGTCGGCCATCCGCAGACCGGCGACTCGTTCGCACACCCAGCCCAACATGTCGGTGTCCGCCGAGCGGTAAACGAACGGCCCGCCGTGCTCCGACGACTTCGCCAGGGTGCCCAGGTAGGCGTACATCCCGCGCGCCTCGTCGCCGTTAGCCCAGGGCCGCCACCCCATGTAGCGCTCCATCACCCGAACCTCGGCGTCCGGATTGGTGTACTCCTCGCTGAACTTCACCCCGCTGCGCATGTCGAGCAGGTTGCGCACGGTGGCGCCGTCATAGCCCGAGCCGGCCACCTCCGGCACGTAGGTGGTGACCGGTTCGTCGGGGTCCAGTCGGCCGTCGGCGGCCAGGACGCCGGCGACACAGCCGACGACGGACTTGGTCACCGACATCAACAGGTGCGGGGTGTCCGAGGCCATCGGGCCGAAGTAGTCCTCCAGCACGATGCGGCCGTCATGCACGATCACCACCGCATCGGTCAAGGTGTCGGCGAGCACCTCGGCCAGCGTCGAGGTGGCGCCCCCCAACCGGTGGAGGCTGACCGCCTCGGGAACCAGCAGGTGTTGATGGTAGTCCAGCCGGCGCACCGGACCCCACCCGCGGGAGATGCGGTGGGTGGGGATGACCTCGCGCAGGTGCTGGAAAGCCCAGCTGTTGAACGGAGGGTCCTGCCAGTTCGCCAGTGTCACCTGCGACGGCTCAGCCGGGGGGAAACCGGACATCAGTGGCGCTTCCACCATGCCGATGACCCTACAGGGGCGCTCAGGCGGCGGACGTCACCCGGTAGACGTCGTAGACGCCCTCGACGTTGCGCACCGTGTTGAGCACGTGCCCAAGGTGCTTGGGGTCGCCCATCTCGAAGGTGAAGCGGCTGATGGCCACCCGATCGTCGGAGGTCGTCACCGAGGCCGAGAGGATGTTCACCCGCTCGTCGGCGAGCACCCGCGTGACGTCGGAGAGCAGGCGGTGGCGGTCGAGCGCCTCGACCTGGATGGCCACCAGGAAAACCGACGTCGGAGAGGGCGCCCACAGCACCTCGATGATGCGTTCGGACTGGTGACGCAGATCGGTGGCGTTGGTGCAGTCCGTGCGGTGCACGCTCACCCCACCGCCGCGGGTGACGAATCCCATGATGTTGTCGCCGGGAACCGGGGTGCAGCACTTGGCCAGCTTGGTCAGCGTGCCCGGCGCGCCGGGCACCGCGACGCCGGTGTCATCGGTGCTGCGCTGCCGCACCAGCATGGTCGCCGGCGTCGAGCGCTCCGCAAGTTCGTCCTCGGCGCCGTCGGCACCGCCGAGTTGGGCCAGCAGCCGTTGCACGACGTGGCGCGGAGAGACGTGACCCTCGCCGACCGCGGTGTAGAGGGCCGACACGTCGG
>Ga0315274_10015102_pt1 | contig 10946 bp, 9 predicted proteins | sample YL17G02_20_MG_FD_203700 | JGI IMG/M metagenome (GOLD analysis project Ga0315274, IMG submission 203700) | Sediment microbial communities from Yellowstone Lake, YNP, Wyoming, USA - YL17G02_20 | ecosystem: Environmental > Aquatic > Freshwater > Lake > Sediment | place: USA: Wyoming | collected...
TCGTGGGTGAGGGAGGAGCCCCATGTTCCCGTCGATTCGGACGGATGAGGCCGCGGGAATCAGGGAGATCGGCTCTGACTCATCGGCGCTTGACTCATGCTCACGGTGGGGAATATTCTTATTCCGTGGCAGGAACGGGAAATTCGGAGTCCCAGGGATACGTTCCACCTCCAAGTAACCCTTCTCGCCGAAACGAAAAACGTGGTATCCTGCTGATATGAAGGAACAATATTTTAAAAACGGCCAAAAAGCCACTTCGCAAAAAGGCGATGTGCTGACCTACTTCTACAAGTCGGGCCCCATTAAGGCCAAGGGCAAGTTCATCGACGACGTCATGCAGGGGAGATGGATCTTCAACCGCGAGGACGGCAGCCTTTGGCAGATCGGCCATTTCAAGGACAACCTGAAACACGGCGAGTGGATCCGCTACGATAAGACCGGGAAGGTCGAATACCGGGAGCGGTTCGTCCAAGGCAAGATCGTCAAGAAGTGAGCTTCTCCCAATGGACAGGTCCCTCGGGGCGGATACATCGTCGATGAGAATTCGATCTTCGTCCCGGTGTGGGGGTCGAAGGGAGTCCTCAATTCAAGCCGGACGCGGATTGATTTTCAGGGGGGTTCGCTGAACGGGATCTCCATGGTTCTCCAGCGCCTTGGAATGAATCGGCCGCCCGATCCGTCTGCAGAGGGGCCGGTTTGGGAGGCCGAGAACCTTAATCCTGTTTACAGTGAAGGGTGCTCGGGGCTTGTCCGGCAAACGGCAGGCTTTGGAAACGGCTGGAGCCGGGATGCGCAGCTTTTTTGTGTAGGACCTCGAGGGGGGACCGTTACACTGCCGTTTCGCCTGGATAAAACGTCGGCAGGTGAATTAAGCATCTCCATGACTGTGGCCCCGGATTTTGCGATTGCGGCATTCCTGTTAGACAAAAAACCAATTGGCGATCCTTTGGATACATACGCGCCGGAAGTCGCATCATCCGGAAAGATATCCTTGGGAAACGTTACCCTGGCTCAGGGGGTCCACAAGCTCACGGTGAAGGTGGTCGGCTGGAATCCGAAAATGGAAGGGGATAAAGAATTCGGACGTTTAGGCATAGATTACATTTCGTTCAAATTTTAGGTTCATATGATGTTCTGAATCCGCGTCCTGAAAACTATTCATCCGCCCGCCGGACGTCTTTCTCGGAGACGATATTTCGAGGAGAGCTCGCGGATCTTGACGGAGGCCGCTCGACGGACCCTTGACGTCGATTCTCAGCCTGAAATATCCTTTGATCATAAGAGGATGAAAAGAAGGACGGTTGTCGCCGCGGCCTGGGGAGGAGGCTATGCCCTCCTCGGATTGTTCCTGTTTTTCGGTCCGGATTGGGGCGGGCGGAGCGCTCCCGCGCCTGTCCCGGGACCCCCACCCGAGCCTGCGGCCCCCCCGCCGGGCGCAAACGTCGCCACCCAGCCAAGCAGATCTTTCGCCGCCGTCGACCAAATTCTCGAAAAAGCGGATCGGAAAGTTATATCCACTGATCGAATAACGGCGATTTCTTATCTTCCGGCGATCGACCCTTTGGGAGGGGAGGCGTCCGAAGAACTTGACGACCGGCGACACGGAGATCTATGATCGCCGGCGAAGAGAAAGGCCGATTCGGCCCATTCATGCTGGAGGTGAAGCGATGACCACACCCGGACTTCTCAGAAGGGCGATTTTTATCTGCCTCGGATTGGCCGCGGCCGCCGCCTCGATCGAGGCCCAGAGGACGGGCTATTCGAGCGCCGAGTTCATCCGGCGCCGGGCCGCGCTCATGGAAGGGTTCCAGGACGGCCTGATTCTGTTCTTCGGAGACACGACGGGAAGGCGGGCCGGTTCCAATCCGGGCGCCCATGTCCGCCAGGACAACGATTTCTATTATTTCAGCGGGGTCGAAGACCTGAACGCCGTCCTGGTGATGACCCCGAAAACCAAGCAGGCGACCCTGTTCCTGCCGAAGCTCAACGCCGGCCAGATCGCCTCGGACGGACCCAACCTTCTTGAAGATCCGAAGGCCGCAGAAAAAGCCGGTTTCACCGGAGTCTTCGTCTTGTCCTCCTTGGACGAATTTCTCACCCGCAACGCTCCCCGGCAGGGATTCGTCTTCCGGATGCAGCTGGCCCCCCGCGAAGCCTATCTCTCCTTCGCCCGCCGCAGCGCCCTCCACTACAACGACCAGCTTCCTTTGGATCTTCATCGCGTTCAGAAGCTCAAGGAACGATTCCCCGGATTTGTCTTTGAGGACATGACCCCTCAGATCGATGCCCTGCGGGTCATCAAGTCGGCCGAGGAAATCGAAGTCCTGAGGCGCAATGGCCGGATTTCGGCCGAAGCGGTCCGGCAGGCGATGCTGGAGACGCGTCCCGGAGTCTTCGAATACGAAATCGAGGGCGCGGCGATGGGGGCCATCATCAAGGGAGGCGCGCGTCAGGCGGCCTTCCCTCCGATCGTCGCCTCCGGGCGGAATTCCTGCACCCTCCACTACAGCCGGAATGACCGCCGGGTCGAGGCCGGCGACGTCGTCCTCATGGATTTCGGGGGCGAACTGGATTACTTGGCGGTCGATATCACCCGGACATGGCCCGCCGCCGGGACGTTCACTGCCGAGCAGAAGGAGGTCTATCGGACCGTCCTGGAAGTCCAGAAAGCCTGCCTCGAAGCGTACCGCCCGGGAGCGACGGCCGAGGACGTCGCCCGCCATGTCGAGGCGGCGGCAAAGGCGAAGGGTTTGGATCCCCGCGGCCTCAGAGGCGGGTTCGGACATTACGTCGGCATGTCGGTCCATGATGTCGGACCGCGGATCGAGCGCTTGAAAGAGGGGATGGTCTTCGCCATCGAGCCCGCCCTGTATTTTCCGGAACGGAACTTCGGCGTCCGGATCGAGGATACGGTTCTCATCACCGCGACCGGCTGCGAAGTTCTCACCCGGGATGTTCCCAAAGAAATCGATGAAATCGAGCGTCTTTTCTCGAAGGCCCGTTAGGATCCTGGCTTTCGGGAGAAAGATCCGTTAGAATTTTTATGTCCTATTCTTCGTTGTCGTCATGCCCGGCGATTTCAAGCTTCTGAGCGGGCGGCGGGCTGGATTCCGCCATGTGGGGGGGGTTAGCCCCTCGGTTGGCGCAGGAAACCGGCGCAACCGTCATCGCCTACGACCGTGCCGGGTTCGGGAAAAGCGACCTTCCGGAGACGAAACTTGAGCGAGAGGTCTTTCTAAAAATACCGACAAATTCCTCCCGCCGACGGAAAGGAATCTTAATTTATCTCTTTTTTTTCACCGCGGCGATGCTGCGGATTGTCATTGGCCGGACTACTCGGCTCCCAGCGACTTCAAATAGGCATAGCTCTGTAGAACCGCGGCGTCGCCCGCAACCTCCAGGGTGCTGAAGCCGTCAAAGCCGGCCTTCACCAGAGCCTCATACACGCCCTTGACGTCCACGATGCCGGTGCCGAGGGGGATGCCCGACATGCCCGCGCCGAACTGTTTGCCGCGGTTGGCTTCCATTTCGGCCGGCCAGTCTTTCCAGTGGACGTGCTCGATCTTGTCGGCCAGCCGCTTGACCATCGCGACCGGGTCCGTGCCGCCGAGCCACGAGTTGCCCGAGTCGAAGTTGACGCCCAGCGACGGCGAGTCGCAGAGTTCCAGAATCTTCTCCATGTGGTCGATGGAGTCGGTATACTTCCCGTGCGGCTCGAGCAGAATCTTGACGCCGTGATCCTCGGCGATGCGCAGCGGTTCGAAGAGACGCTCGCGGATCAGGAACAACGCTTCTTTGTCCGTGAGGTTGTGCCCGAACTCGGTCTTGGGATCACCTTCCGACGTCACGACATGCGCGACGCCGATCGCGGCCGCCCCGCGGACCGCCTTGATGATTTGCATCGTGCCGAAGTGCCATGGCGCGGTGGGATCGAGCAGGTTCGCGTGGGCGCAGTACGTGGTGATGGTCAAGCCGTGCTTCTCGAACAGGCGTTTGATGTCGAAGGGGTTCGCATCGAGGCTTGCGACCGCCGCGAAGCCGTACTCGACGCCCATGCTGCCGCCGTCGGAGCTGTCCGTGACGTCGGCATATTTGAACCCCCAATTCTTGATTCGTTCCAACTGGTGGTCCAGCGTGGAAAACGGATCGATCAGGGCGAAACAACCGACTTTAATGGCCATTGTGTACTCCTTTATTCCTAGGTCGAGTCATCAAGCTCAATTCCTTTTGGAGAATTTTCTCTCTGATACTCGGGACATCTCATGGCCCGTGTTCCCTTTTAGGATTCGGGGGGAAAAGATATCACCTCCAGGGGGGGAAATCAACCCATTCGCCTCCCCGGGCTGAAGCCCGGGGCCGGGCTTCCCAGTCCCGGTCCTGCCGGCTTTGCCGGCACTGCCAAGGGCGGTGGCAAGGCCGGGGTATGCTCAGGGTTAATACTGAGCGGCGCTTTTACCCCGATTTGAAAATCGGGGTTTGGCGCCGTCGAACGTATCAATCAGCACGGAACGAATCACGATGCTCAAATTGATGATCAGGACAACGAGAAGCGCCATCAAGCCGCCGACGGTGAGTCGGATCATGGCAGCCGCGCGATCCGCCTTGCGGACCCGGCCCCGGTGGGCGTCAGCATTCGGTCACCAGGAAATGAAGGTCTGGATGACGGCTTCAATCCCAGGCGCGAGGGCTCAGCGACCGGCCCTTTTGCGGAGGGCGGGGAGCCGGCTGATGGCTCGGACGCCGGCCAGGGTCAGAGGGAAGCGCAGGAGGAGGGCGATGGCCTTGTTCTTCCAGCCGGGGACGCAAATGGTGCCGTGGCCGAGCCGGCGGAGCGAGGTCCGAATGACCTTTTCGGCCGTCATCCACAAAGCCCGGGGCACGACCGACTTGTCCATGCCGATCGTCTTGTGGAATTCGGTATGCGTCATCCCCGGGCACAAGGCCTGGACGACGATCCCCTTGCCCTCGAGTTCCGCCCGGAGATTCTCCGAGAACATCACCAGGAAGGCTTTCGTGCCGCTGTACATGGGACCGGAGAACGGGGAGAAAGCGGCCAGCGAGGCGACGTTGATGACGCCGCCGCGGCCGCGGGCGATCATTCCGGGAAGGGCGGCCCGGCAGAGCTGGACGGTCGCGGCGATATGGACCTGGACCATGCCTAGGTGGTCACGGCTGTCCTTTTCGGCGAATGAGCCCGGCCCGCCGCCGAATCCGGCTTTGTTGACGAGAAGGTCGAGAGTCTCTGCGCCCGAGATCCGGCTCGTAACCCGTTCGATTCCCTCGGGCGTATTCAGGTCGGCGGACAGAGTTTCCACCGTAACGCCGTACTTGCCGACAAGCCCAGCGGCCAGGGAGGTCAGCCGATCGACCCGGCGGGCGACGAGGAGGAGGTTCGTTCCCGCGGCGGCGAGCTGGCGGGCGTATTCCGCCCCCAAGCCGGCCGAGGCGCCGGTAATCAAAGCGGTCCGGAAAAGGGTTTTGGAAATGGGCTTACTCTCCCCCAGTGTACCCGAAGCCCTTTTGCATTTCAATTTCCCGCGCTGCCTGGACATCCCGCACCGCCAGATCGTCTTCACGATTCCCAAGAGGCTGCGTGTCTTCTTCAAGTTCAATGGCAAGCTTCTCGGGGATCTTTGTCGCTGCCCGGTCCGGTCGCTTGTTCGTTATTTTCAAGTCGCGGCCGGAACGCCAATAGAAAAAGGCGCGGATTCAGGATCGCGATGTCGATCGCGCCGGGGACGTCGCCCCGGATCTCCATAGCAAATTTCGCCTTCTCCAGAAGCATCTGCGGTTCGGACGTCTGTTGGACGGCGAGGCCGACCATGGCCGGGGCGGAAAGAGCGAGGACTGCGGCCGTTGTCTTGATTCTCATCGTCAACCCTCCTCCGGAATCTTGTTCATCCGCTTCCGTTATCGCTTTTTTCGCCCCGGAAGTTGTCACCAGAAGGGAAAACACTGTCAACGATTGTCACTCCTCGCCTTCCCGCGCCCCCCGGCGAAGGCTCCTCTCAAACGACGAACAGGGGAGCCTTTCTACCGCCCCCCGGCGCTCGACGGTCCGGCGGTGCGCCGGATGGTCACCGGCCCGAACAGGCCGGCCGGGATCAGGTCCCGCACCTTGAGGATCATGTTGGTGCGTGCATACGGTTTTTGCCCCGGATCCCGGAGGTCCCCCATAAGGCGGTTGTGCCAGAGGTTGGTGATCTTGACCTCGAGGACGTTCCGGCCCGGTCTCAACAAGCCGGAAACATCCGCCTGAAAGGGCTCCTTCCAAAGTATGCCTAGGCGCTGGCCGTTGAGAGTCGCGTCCGCGACTTCCCGAAGAGCTCCGAGGTCGATGAGCCAGCCTCGCCCCTCCCGGAACAGCGGCTCGCCGAACTCGAATTCCGCCGCATAGCTCGCCGTTCCGGAAAAATGCCTGACGCCCGGATCTTCCGACTCGGTCCAGCTGATCAGGCCGTTCCAGAGGACGGATCCCGGCGCGCCCCATCCCGGCGGGAAACGGAGCGTCCAAGGGCCGGCGATGGTGACGGTCGGACGATCCTCAGCCTTCAAGAGCTCCGGAGAAAGATAGTCCGCCGGCGTCGGCTTCTCGCGAAAGACGACGAAAACGGAGCCATAAGCCGGGAGATCCAACGTCAGCCGGCAACCGCCCTCGACCCGGGCGAACGTACGGCAGGGCACGATCCGACCCGTGTCGGGATACCAGAACTCGGGCGTCCTGTCCGCCCCCACCCGGAAGACCGCGTCGAAGGCTTCCGCGGCCTTGGCGCTGTTGGAGACGAAGTAGAGGTCGTCGCGGCCGGCGGAACGATGGATGAAATCGATATGCTGATCGGCGTTGGGGATGTTGAGCGCCCGGAAATCGGGCCCAAGTCCTCGATCGCGCAGGATATCGTCGAGAGGCACCCCCCAGAAGATCCGGCCCTTGCCATAAGCCCGCTCCTTGACCGCGGCCCCGTCGCAGGGGCCCCAGATCCCGTCGGCCAAGGCCTTCACCTCGTCGTCGCACGCGGGGAAGCCGGCCAAACCGGGGGCCCGGACGGGTTTCCGGCCGACGACCGTCGCCCCGGACTCGACCAGCTCTCCGAGCTTCCTCAGGACCGCGAGAGGCATGTCGTCGCGGTCCGGGAGGACGAGCAGGGCGTAGCTCAGCCCGTCGGGAAGGACGATCCTCCCGCCCGAGACCCTCGTCCGATCGAGGATCACTTCGGAGTTGACGTAGTCGTAATCGTATCCCCGGTCCAGAGAGGAGACCTGGATCGGCCTGGGCTGGCCGCAGTGAAGGCAGTTCTTGTCGGGGTAAATGGGCTCGATGTCGGGATCGATCCGCCGCGCGGGCACGAGGTTCGGCGCCTGATCCCCGTAATAGAAGGCGACGTCGGCCGCGAAAAGGCCCCGCTGGAGAAGATAATCGCAGCGGGCCATGTACTCGATCAGCGGCCCGGCCTGGTCCCACCAAGTCGTGTTGACATTGAAGTGCTCGCCGGCGTGATAGACGTACCCGGGCCGGCCGGCGGCCGGCGGATTGTGGGTGAAGGTATGGAAGGTGGGATGGTTCAGCCCGGCGCACAAAGCGATGTCGAACCGCCGCTTGTATTCCGCGGGCCCCTCCTGCCAGTTCCGCCAGCCGGTCAGGGTCTCGGCATCGACGATGCGCCGGCCGTAGATGTGCGCCGCGCTGGCCGCTTCCTTGACCACCCAAAAGCGCTGGTGGTTCCAGAACTCCCCCATCGGGATATCGGCCGAGCCCAGCGCTTTCAGGGCGTCCACGCGGGCCGAACCGCCGTGTCCCCCCTCGGCCAGGAGGCGCACGCCGTATTTGTGCAGCAGGTCCCTGACCGCACGGAAATGGTTCTCGATGATCAGGTCGCTGACCGTTTTCCGGTAATCATAAAGGAAGCGCCCGGCGATCCCGGGGTCCAGGGCCGCGGGATCGAACAGGGCGGGGAGATAAGGGACTGGGTCGTAGCCGTGCCGCATCCGGAAGGCCTCGACGAAATCGTCCGTCCAATCTACCGCCTCGCGGACCTCGTAGCTGTCGAGCATGAAGGTTTTCAGCGCGTCGAGGCTTTTCCGCCCGCTCAGGATCCGGTCGAGGATGTAGGTCATGTCGACCGTAGCGGCTTCGCGGCTCAGGTGGTCGATGATCAGGCCGTTGGAATTCGGGCTGGGGCATTCGAGGGTCTGCCCCGTGCGGCTGGCGACGAAGCGCATGATCCGCGATTCCCCGGCCGGGGCGTCCCAGTCCACGCGGCCCTTGCCGTCCATATGCCGCGAAATATCGATCGCCGTGCCGGCCGTCGGGACGGCCAGCACGGCGACGTCCCTCCAATGCGCGGTCACGCCCTCGGGGAGCGGGACCGTCGTTCGGACGCGACCGGGGCCTTGGACCGGCAACTGGCTGTAGAGAAGCTGCTGACTGGCGTTCTCCGGCTTGATCCACGCCCCGCCCGCGTTCCAGCTGCTCGAGGCGAACAAGCCGAGCTCCAGGCCGAGGCGGCCGGCCTGGTCGATGGCGTGGGAAATACTGGCCACGGACTCCGGACCGAGGAAAGCGGGCCCGGCCGGGATGATCTTCCCCGGATCGCTCAGGCTGCCCACGTCCCAGATGATGGCCCCGCCCAGCCCCTTGGCCTTCAACTCCTCCAGCTCCCGGGTGAGCTGATCACGGTCGACGAAGCCGTTGAGCCACGCCCAGAGGACGCTCGGCCGGGCCGAGAGGGGGGGATTAAAAAAGCCTTTCTCGGAGAGCGCTGCCCCGGCCGGATCCGGCCGGGATCCGTTCGAGGCCCCCGGCCCGCAGGCCCCAAAGATCAAGAAGACCGTCGCGAGAAGCGCGAAGCCCATTCTTCGAAATATGTTCATGTTCCCGTCCTTCAGACCCAGGGCATGGGTCTTCAATCCCGTCGATCACTTACCATCGGGCCTATCCGGCGTTGCGGGCTCGGGATCCATCTCAACGAGCCTGCGCGTCTCAGGGTAGCTGAATTCCCCCTCCCGGCATTGCACTTGCCCCCCAGCCCACTGTGGAACAGTACCCCCGGCCGGGCGGCGATGTCAATAGAAGCGAAAACCGTGGCCGCCGCCGTTTGGGCCAAGATCCGTTTTACTTCAACCCCGCCAGCCGCGTCCGGGCATCTTCGACTTCGGGCCGGCCGGGATCGGCGTCCTTCCAGAGGTCGAGGAATTTACGGAAGTGGGCCGCGGCTTCGGCCGCCTTTCCCTGCCGCTCGCTGATTTTGCCGAGCCAATAGTGGCTTCGGACATAGATGTCCCCGTAGTCCAGCCTTCCAGCGCCCCTTGAAACGATCCTCGCATATCCGCTTCGGGCGCCCTCGAAGTTGCCTGTGGCGGCGTCCTGGAGCGTGACGGTGATCGTCTTCGAGGTGAACGCTTTCTTTTTCGGGATCAACCGGGCCGTCATCGGCATCCCGTCACGGATCCGTCCCAGCTCCGCGGACAGTTCCCCCGCGCTCTGGTATCTCGCCCCTTTGTCTTTGGCCAGGCATTTCAGGATCACGGCGTTGAGAGCGTCGGGGACCTGGTCGTTCAGCTCCTTCGGCGGCCGGGCGATCCCGAAGTCCATGATCCGGGCGTTGCCGTCCTCGTCGATCATGATGTTCTGGGGCTTGAGGTCCCGGTGGACGATGCCCAGCTTGTGGGCTTCTTCCAGCCCCTCGCTGACCTGTTTCGCTATCCCGACCGCCTGGCCTGGGCTCAGCCGTCCGACCTTCCGGACGAGCTGCTTGAGATCCTCGCCGTGGACGTACTCCATCGTGATGTAGCGGCTGCCCTCGTCTTCCCAGAGGTCGAACATCTGGGAGATGTTCTTATGGCGGATCGTGCGGGCGAGCCGCAGCTCGTTGGAGAACCGCTCGATTGTCGTTTTGTCGAGGCCGGCTTCGGGCCGGATGAGCTTCAGGGCGATCTTTTCTCCGATTTTGGTGTCGTGGACTTTGTAAACCCGGCCCATCCCGCCGCGGCCGAGCTCTTCGATGACCTGATAACGGCTGGCGAAGGTCATCCCCGTCGCGAGCTCATGGATAGGTGTCTTCATCGTTTCAGTTAGGAAATTGCTTTTCTGCTCCGCCGGGTTACGGAGCCGGACTCGTCTTGAAATTCCATCTTACCGCCGCGAACAAACATAAATCCACGTTCAGGGGATGTCAAGGACTGTTAGAAGATGGGGCGGTCCCAGCCTCCGACTTAAGCGACCCGACCGTCGAAGAGTCGGATCGTACGCTCGGAGTGGGCGGCGATCCGGTCGTCGTGGGTGGGAGTCGAGGTTGCCAGTGTCGAAGGCGGTGATAAAGCCCCAAAATGTCCCCTTCGGAAAGATGAACAGCGTCTCCAGGATGTACTGCTGGACGATCACTCTCCGCCGGGCGCCGATGGCCAGCAGGATCAAGGTGGTGGAGACCGTCAAAGACGCCGTCGCGGCAGCCAAAGAGCTTTCGTTCACTCTTTATGAAATATCGCGAAGCCGCCGATGGGGGCGCGATTGGGAGCGACCGGTTGTCGTCAATATCCGGAAAAATTGTTATAATGAAAACAAGGAGACTGGAATGCGTGAACAAAATTCAATCTCGAAAATAACCTTGGATCCATATATCTGCGGAGGAAAACCTTGCATTCGGGATACGCGCATCGAAATCGCCGTTATCCTGGACGGCTTGGCCGAGGGGCTTTCCGAATCCGATCTGATCGATCATTATCCTCAGCTCAGCAAAGACGATATCCATGCCGCCTTGGCCTATGCCGCCGAACTGGCCCATGAAAGCGTCTGGAAGCCTGCCGTCTCCGCATGAAACTCAAGCTGGATGAAAATCTTTCTCGTCGGCTCAAGTCCTCCCTCGTCCAGGATGGATTCGATGTGGCGACCGCCGCCGACGAGAATCTTCTTTCTAAGCCGGATTCAGCCGTGGCCGCCGTCTCTTTCGGAG
>Ga0315274_10015103_pt1 | contig 10945 bp, 8 predicted proteins | sample YL17G02_20_MG_FD_203700 | JGI IMG/M metagenome (GOLD analysis project Ga0315274, IMG submission 203700) | Sediment microbial communities from Yellowstone Lake, YNP, Wyoming, USA - YL17G02_20 | ecosystem: Environmental > Aquatic > Freshwater > Lake > Sediment | place: USA: Wyoming | collected...
AGTCGCAGGTGGCGGCTGCCCGCGCCGAACGCGACCGGCTGGCGTTGTGGTCGCGGATCCTGCCGATCAGCCTCGCCGCCGCCGGTCTGGTCGCACTGGTCGGCGGTGCACTGCTCGGCGCGTTCAGTGGGCGCGTCGAGTCGGCGCTGCCCGATCAGAGCGAGGGCGACATCGACATCGGGCTGTTCGGCAGGGACGAGACGGGCCCCATGCCCGCCGCGCAGGCGCCCACCGAGAAAATCCCCACCCGCCGACCGGAGCCCCCGCCCTTGCAGCGGTGACGCCGGTGACCCCCGCCGGCGGCCGGGCTGCCGGATTGGCGGTGCCCGGTTACGCAATCGCCTTGGCGCTGACCGTGGCCGGGCCGCTGTTGGCGCCCGGTTATCTGCTCGTGCGTGACGCGGTGTCGACACCACGGTCCCACCTGTCCGACGCCGCACTCGGCATCGGACAGACCGCGCCGCGCGCGGTCCCGCAGGATTTCGCCGTCGCCGCGCTCTCGGCTGTCCTCGACGGCGGCGTGGTGGTCAAGGTGCTGCTGCTGGCCGGCCTCGTTCTGGCCGGCTGGGGTGCGGGCCGGCTGTCGGCCCAACTGGTGCCGGATGCGGGCATACCGGGGCAACTCGTCGCGGTGACGGTGGCGGTGTGGAATCCCTTCGTTGCCGAGCGGTTGCTGGCGGGCCACTGGAGCCTGCTCCTGGCATACGGCTGCCTGCCCTGGGTGGCCGCCGCGGTGGTCGGGTGCAGGACTGCGGGCGGCGGCGCCGGCCGTTGGGCGGGGGTGGTGTTCTGGATCGCGCTGGCGGGGCTCACCCCGACCGGTGCCATGCTGGCGGCCATTGTCGCGCTGACCTGTGTCGCGGTGTCCGGGGAAGGTGTACCGCGCATCCGTTGTGCCGCCGGTGTTCTGGCCACCGCCGTGCTGGCGTCCGCGCCGTGGCTGACCGCGTCGCTGCTGGGCGGCGCCCTGAGCGCCCCGCAGGGCGACGGCCTGGCGCCGTTCGCGGCACGGGCCGAACCGTTCCTGGGCACACTGGGCAGCCTGGCCGCACTCGGGGGTATCTGGAATTCGGAGGCTGTACCGGCCTCTCGCACAACGGGATTCGCAGTGCTGGGTTCGCTTGTGCTGCTGGCGGTGGTGGCCTGCGGGGTCCCGGCACTGCTGCGCCGCCGGGCCGGGGAACCGCTGCTGGTGCTGGCCGCGGTCAGTGTGCTGTTGCCCGCCGTGATGGCCACCGGGCCGGGCCTGGCGGCGCTACGCGCGGGCGTCGACGCGGTGCCCGGCCTGGCGGTGCTGCGCGACGGGCAGAAATGGGTGGCATTGGCGATGCCCGGCTACACGCTCGCCGGGGCGGGTGCGGTACTGGTCCTGCGGCGCTGGATACACCCGGCGGTGGCGGCCCTGTTGTGCTGCGCCGCACTGCTGGCGGTGCTGCCGGACCTGGCCTGGGGGGTGGGTGGACAACTGCGCCCGGTGCACTATCCCCGGGGCTGGGCGCAGACCGCCCAAAGGATCAACGCCGACCCGCAGACGGTTGCGGTGCTGCCGGCCGAGAGCATGCGCCGGTTCGAATGGTCGGGCCCGGCGCCGGTACTCGATCCGCTGCCCCGGTGGCTCCGCGCCGACGTGCTGAGCCCTGGGGATCTGCTGGTCGGCGACCGCACTGTTGCGGGTGAGGGCGACCGGGCCCGCGAGGTGCAGCGATTGCTGGAGTCCGGGCCGGAGCCGGCAGCGCTGGCGCGGGCCGGGGTGGGCTGGGTGGTCGTCGAGCGCGGGACGCCCGGCACGATGGGGGCTTCCGGCCGGACGCTTCAGCAGTTGTCACCGGTCTACTCCGACGACGACATGACGTTGTACCGGATCGGCGATGTGAGTCCCCAAGCGCCGCAGGCGAAACGGATCGCCGTGATCACCGCTCATCTCGTCTGGGCCGCGATGCTGATGGCGGGTGCGGCCATGCTGGCCGTGGCCAGGGTACGGCGAACCGGTCGGTCCTGACGGTCACGGCTGAATCACTCCGCTGACCCGGCCGCCGGCATGAACGGAGTCCAGCACGGTTCGCATCGCCGCCGCACTCTGCGGCCAGGAGAACTCCCGACTGCGGGCGGCCGCCTTGGCGCCCAGTTCCTCGCGCAGCACCCGGTCGCACAACATCTGCTCCAGGCGGTCGACCAGTTCGTCGGAGTTGTCGACGAGCATCCCGGTGACCCCGTCGACGACCGAGTCGGTGAGACCACCGGACGACCGGTAGCCGATGGTGGGCACCCCGTGCTGGGCGGCCTCGACGACGGCCAGCCCCCAGCCTTCCTTCCGGGACGGCAGCACATGGACCCAGTTACGTTGCACCACAGCGTGTTTGGTGGCTTCATCGACATGGCCGTAGAAGGTGACCGCGTCGGCAATGCCCAGGCGCTGCGCGTGCGCCACCAGGCGCTCGTGCCACCACCCGCCGCCGACGATGTCGAGGTGCAGGTCGGGCATCCGGGTACGCAGCACCGCGACGGCATCGAGGGCGTCTTCGATCTGCTTGTGCGGGACCAGCCGGGACAGCACCACCGCCCGCGGAGTCGGCGAACGCTCTCCGGTGAGAGTTTCCGACGGGGCCTGGTCCAGACCGTTGCGGACGACGGCCACCCGGCGGGTGTCGACGCCGAGATCGGCCAGATCGCGCACCGACGGCAACGACACCGTGACGTACTGGTTGCGCCGGTGCAGCCGGGGAGACAGCCGCGACTCGACGAACCAGCCCATCCGGCCCAGGGTGCGCCCGGCGACCGGCCACTGGTCGCGGTGGCAGTGGTGGACCAGCAGGATCACCCGTCGGCCGAAGGCCAGCCGGGCCAGGAACGGCAGACCGTTCTGACTGTCGATCACCACGTCCGGCCGGGCATGCCGAAGCGGGCCCAGACCCAGCCTGGCCGCAACCATGGCCAGACCGGCACGGATGTAGACGGTGTAGTGCCCCCCGCCGCGACTGATCCGCACCCCGTCGACCACATCCCGTCGGGGGGCGCCCTCATAGCCGGCGGTGCGCAGAGTGACGTCGATTCCGTCGTCGACCAGCAGGGCGCCGATGCGCTGAAGGTACGTCTCACTCCCGCCGCCCTGGGGGTGGCCGGTGTCCCGCCAGCACAGCAGCAGCACGGATCGGACTGAGTCGGACATCGCCCATCAGCGTAGCCGTCGCGGCCGGCCCGGACCGAGGAGCCGTTAGGGTGAAGCCGATGGCCGTCACCGACCTGTTCGCCCGGCGCGCGACGCTGGCCCGGTCGAGACGACTGCTCGGTGAGTTCCGTTACGAGCAAAGCGATCCGGCCCGGTTTTACGGCGCACTGGCCGACGACACCGCCGGCATGGTCACCGACCTGTGGCGCGCACGTCACCCCGACGATCCCTACCACAGCTGCCCTGACCACGGCGGCGGCACGGTCCTCGACATCGGCGGCGGCCCCGGCTATTTCGCGACCGCCTTCACCGATGCCGGTTGGCATTACCTCGGCGTCGAACCGGACCCGCGGGAGATGCACGCCGCCGGGCGCCCCGGCCGCGGCGGTCCCGGGACATTCGTGCGGGCTTCCGGACTGGCCCTGCCGTTCGCCGACGACAGCGTCGATGTCTGCCTGTCTTCCAACGTCGCCGAGCACGTGTCGCAGCCCTGGCGCCTCGGCGCGGAGATGCTGCGGGTCACCCGTCCGGGCGGGCTGGCGATCCTGTCCTACACGGTGTGGCTGGGCCCGTTCGGCGGCCACGAGACCGGCCTGTGGCACTACCTGGGCGGCGCCCGCGCGGCAGCCCGCTACACCCGTCGGCACGGTCATCCGCCCAAGAATTACTACGGATCGTCGTTGTTCGACGTCTCGGCCGCCGACGGGCTGCGCTGGGCGGCCGCAACCGGCGCACTGGTCGCGGCTTTTCCCCGCTACCACCCGCGATGGGCCTGGTGGTTGACGTCGGTCCCCGGTGTGCGCGAGTTCCTGGTCAGCAACCTGGTGCTGATCCTGCAACCCCGAGACTGACACAGGTTCTAGTCGACGTCCCCGCGGTTCGGTACTGTGACGTCCATGACACAGACGGCCTACAGGACCGAATACGACAAGCTCTTCATCGGCGGCAAGTGGGTCGAGCCGTCGTCATCGGAGATCATCGAGGTGCACTCGCCGGCCACCGGGCAGTACGTCGGCCGGGTGCCCATGGCCGCGGCGGCTGATGTCGACGCCGCGTGCGCGGCGGCGCGCACGGCCTTCGACGAAGGCCCCTGGCCGCGGATGACCCCACAGGAGCGCCAGGGCGTGATCGCCAACGCCGTCAAGTTGATCGAGGACCGCGCGGATCTGTTCAAGTTCCTGCTCAAGGCCGAGACCGGCCAGCCCACGATGATCGTGGACATGATGCAGTACGGCGCCGCGCTCTCCGGACTGCAGTACTACGCGGCCGCCGCGGACAAGTTCACCTGGAGCGACATTCGCGACGGCATCTACGGGCAGACCCTGGTGCTGCGCGAGCCGATCGGCGTGGTCGGAGCGGTCGCGGCCTGGAACGTCCCGATGTTCCTTGCCTGCAACAAGCTCGGGCCCGCCCTGCTGGCCGGCTGCACGGTAGTGCTCAAGCCGGCGGCCGAGACGCCCCTGAGCGTCAATGCGTTGGCTGAGGTATTCGCCGAGGCCGGACTGCCCGAGGGTGTGCTGTCGGTGGTGCCCGGTGGTCCGGAGACCGGGCGCGCGCTGACCGACAACCCGAATGTGGACAAGTACACCTTCACCGGAAGTTCGTCGGTCGGCAAGGAGGTCGGCAAGCGGGCCGCCGAGAAGCTCAAGCCGTGCACGCTGGAACTCGGCGGAAAATCAGCGGCCATCATCCTCGAGGACGCCGACCTGGATGCCTCGCTGCCGATGCTGCTGTTCTCCGGTCTGATGAACAGCGGGCAGGCCTGCGTGGCGCAGACCCGCATCCTGGCGCCGCGATCACGCTACGAGGAGATCGTGGAGAAGATCGGGGCCGCCGTCGGCGCCATGCCGGTAGGGCTGCCCGACGATCCCGGCGCGTTCATCGGCCCGTTGATCAGCGAGCGCCAGCGTGAACGCGTCGAGGGCTACATCGCCAAGGGCAAGGAGGAGGGGGCCCGCCTGGTGACCGGCGGCGGCCGGCCGGAGGGTCTGGACAGCGGATACTTCGTGCAGCCCACCGTCTTCGCCGACGTCGACAACGACATGACGATCGCCCGGGAGGAGATCTTCGGTCCGGTGCTGTCGATCATCGGCTACGAGGATGAGCAGGACGCGATCCGCATCGCCAACGACTCGGACTACGGCCTCGCCGGCAGCGTGTGGACGACCGACACGGACAAGGCGATCGAGATCGCGTCGAAGATCCGTACCGGTACCTATGCGGTGAACATGTACGCGTTCGACCCGGGAGCACCGTTCGGCGGCTACAAGAACTCCGGGATCGGCCGGGAGAACGGTCCGGAGGGCATCGAGGAGTACGTCGAACTCAAGAGCGTGCTGCTGCCGTTCGGATACACGCCGAAGATGTAGCGCTAGAAGATCACCCGGACGATCATCTCCGCCACGGCCGCCGGCTTGTCCGCGCCGTCGATCTCGATGGTGTGCTTGACGGTCAGGTCGACGGCGTCGCCCTTGGCGGTGGCGTCGGCGAGTTCGGAGCGCACCCGGATGCGGCTGTCGACCGGCACGGCGTTGAGGAAGCGCACCTTGTTCAGGCCGTAGTTGATGGCCAGCTTGGCGTTCTCCACCCGGAAGTTGTCCTTGCTCAGTGCGGGGACGAGCGACAGAGTGAGGAAGCCGTGCGCGATCGGAGTCTTGTAGGGGCTCTGCGTCGTGGCGCGTTCGACGTCGACGTGAATCCACTGATGGTCGCCGGTGACGTCGGCGAAATCGTTGATGCGCTGCTGATCGATGATGAGCCAGTCGCTGAAGCCGAGCTCCCGGCCGACCAGCGCCTGCGCATCGTCGATGGACGTGATGACCTTCATGTTTGCTCCTTTCCCGTTGTCATCGACCGGTAACGCTGTCGAATTTGCCGCCTTGAACGTTCACACAGGGCAACTCATACGGGGTGAGCCTAGCCACGCAGCCCGGCCGGATTCGACGGAATCACCCACGATTCCCCCTCCGGGGAGTGACACTGGCACCAGGGGCTGATGCAAAGGTTCGGTGGTCGCTGGAAACACACATGCGCGGGTGCCATTGGGAAACATAACGAGCTTCGCCCGATGAGCGTGTCAACCGTCTTGACCCTCAGCCATCTAGCCGACCGCGTTCAGCAAGGAAGAGCACGGGCACGGTTCTGAGGAGGAAAATGGCCATCGAAATTCCCCGCGCACTGATTGAGTACATCCTGCTGGGTAGCGGCGACAGCCGGCGCCAGTTGCAGGACTCGCCCATTCTTGGCGATGTCTGGGTCAGATATGCCGAGCAGCCGGCGGCGCCGGCTGATCTTCTGATCACGTCACACAAGGACACCACCTCAAACGAACTCGCCGCCGCAATCTACAAGGGAATCGATCAGCGTCCGGCGGGGGCGGACGGCGACGCGGACATCGCACCGTTGCAGAGCTTCGTCGCAGCCCGGCTCTACTTCAACGAATTGCTGAGAATCCTCGTGCCGATGACCGCGTGGTGGCACGAACCCAGGACGCAGGCCGAGCTCGAGCAATACCGGACGCCCGACACCGACTCGGATTCGGACGTACCCAAGAAGCTCGATCAGACCGTCGACGACGTCGCCAGCCTGCTCGAGCGGTGGTCGACCACCGCCGACACCACGCTCACCGCAAACCGACGATCCGCATCCGAGCGATTCGTCGCCCTGTGCGCACTCGCCTTCCTGGCGCAGGACAACATCCCTCCGGAGATAGCCCAGACCCAACCCGACGGCACCACCCCGACCATGTCGGCGGTCGAGGTGAAGAAGGCGACCGAGGACGCGGTCGAGAAGATGAGGAAGAGCACCCGCTCAGATATCTCAAGGGCGGTGTTCGGCGCGCTGCTGACAATGAATCTGCAACCCAGATCGGAACCGATGGTCTTTCAGATCTCGCTGAACCGGCGCGCCACACCGGCTATCGAGAAGTCCGTGCCCACGGTCAAGGCGGACGCGGCGCGTCGGCTCTTCGGGGTGGATTGCCGCGATATCAACTGGGCGGTAATCGATTCCGGAGTCGACTCGGCGCATCTCGCGTTCAACCCGAAACAGATCAAGGGGACCTACGACTTCACCAACTATCGCCGCATCGTCAGCCTCGGAAACGAGAAGCCGGCGGTGCGCAAGCTGAATCTGGAGCACATCCGAGCGGCCCGGGCCAACAAAATGCCCGACGACGCCGCAGAGAAGCTCGGCGAGATCGCAAGCGATGGCGTCAAGGGCCGTCCGGTCAGGTGGGACCTGGTCAAGGAGTTCGTCGAACTCAGAGAACCCCCGACACCGGACAGCGAACACGGCACACATGTCGCCGGCATAATCGGGGCCGCCAAGAGCGACGACGAAGAATCCGCTGACGGGATGTGTCCCGGCATAGGCCTTTACGACTTTCGGATACTGAGCTCCGACATCTCGAACACCGAATTCGCGGTGATCGCGGCCCTGCAATTCATTCGGTACACCAACGAGCAGGCCGGCTTCCTCCTTGTCAACGGCGTCAACATGAGCCTGTCGATCCCGCATGACGTCCGGAACTACGCGTGTGGCGGGACTCCCGTCTGCGCCGAGAGTGTACGACTCATCGACAGCGGGGTCGTCGTTGTCGCGGCGGCCGGGAACCTCGGTTACCAGCACACCCTGGTGGGCGGCCAACCCTTCGACAACTACACCGCGTTCAGCATCACCGATCCCGGCAACGCGGATCGTGTCATCACCGTTGGTTCCACGCACCGGTATTCGCCGTTCACATACGGCGTCAGCTACTTTTCCAGCCGGGGGCCGACCGGGGACGGTCGACTCAAGCCAGACCTGGTCGCGCCGGGCGAGCGCATTCACGCGCCACTGCCCAACTCCCGTTGGGGTTGTCTGGACGGAACGAGCATGGCCGCGCCACATGTCAGCGGCGCCGCCGCGATGCTGATGGCCCGCTACCCGGAGCTCATCGGACGGCCGGACAAGATCAAGCGGATCCTCTGTGAGACCGCCAGCGATCTCGGCCGGGAACGCAACTTCCAGGGCCACGGCATGCTCGACGTCCTCCGTGCGCTGCAGAGTCAATGAGGTGAAATACCATGACCGACAACATCTTTAGCCTCGAAGTGCTGCGGGCGCGCCAGGGCGACTGCCTGATGCTGCATTACGGGACCGACGACGAACCAGCGCTGGCCCTCATCGATGGCGGGCCCAGCGGCGTGTACAAGTCGTTCCTGCGACCCCGGCTCGTGGCACTGCGCACCGAGCGGGGGCTGGCCGACACCGACGCGTTGCCCATCGACCTGTGCATGCTCAGCCACATCGACGACGATCACGTCGTCGGCCTACTGGGGCTGACCAAGGAGCTCGTCGAGGCCGACGACAACAACAAGCCGAAAATTGTTCAAATACTGGACCTTTGGCACAACGCCTTCGACGACATCGTCGACAATGACGCCGAGGAGTTGGCCAGCGCCGTGCAAGCGCGGTTCGGGCCCGCATCGCTGTCCGGCGATATCCCGCTGGACGCCGGAGCCAATGTTGATTCGGTCATGGTGCTCGCCAGCATTCCCAAGGGCCGGCGACTCCGCGACGACGCCGTCAAACTGGGGATAGAGCGGAATTTGGACGTCGGCGGCCAATTGGTTGTCGCCCGTTCGGCAAACCAACCCCTCGACATGGGCAAGGGGCTGACGATCACTGTTGCGGGCCCGATGTTAGCCGAGGTGCAAGACCTCCAGAAGGACCACGCCAAGTGGGTGGCAACACACCCAGAGGAAATACGGAAGTCGGCCGAGGCGCTGGCCGAATACCGTGACGAATCGGTGCCCAACCTGTCGAGCATCGTGGTGCTCGCCGCAACCAATGGCCCCGACCCGAAGAGGATTCTCTTCACCGGGGACGCCCGGGGCGACAAGGTTCTGGAAGGCCTGGAGTTGGTGGGCCTGTTGGACCAGGGTGGTTCGATGCACGTCGATGTGCTGAAGGGTCCACACCACGGCAGCGCGAACAACCTCGAGCAGGATTTCTTCGAACGCATCCTTGCCGACCACTACGTGTTCTCCGGCGATGGCCAATTCGGGAATCCGGAGCGCGACACCCTCGAGATGCTCGCCGCCGCCAGGGGCGACGACGATTACGTGATTCACCTCACCTATCCCGTCGGCGAGATCGACGTCGAGCGCAAGAAGGATTGGGAGAAGCACCGGGCCGACGAGCAACGGCGGAATGCCAACAAACCGGCAGTTGAGGTCCGCGCCGAATGGTCGGACACCGATAACAGCCTGGCGGCGTTTCTGGCCGGCAACCCTGCGGTCAGCGACAAGGTCGTCGTGGTCGAGGAGGGCGTTCCGCACACCATCGATCTCCTGGGGAAGCGATGACCAGAAATCTCCTCGTCTGCCTCGACGGCACCAGTAACGAACCCGAGCATGGGGTTACGAATGTGGCCCGCATCTATGACATCGCCCAGAAGAGCGACGGACAACTCGTCTACTACGACCCCGGCGTAGGCACCATGGGCGCACGCGGCGCGGTCACCCAGTTAGGCCAGGCTCTGACCCGTGGCGCCGGCCTGGTCGCCGGCTTCGGCATCAAGGACAACATCGAAGAGGCCTACACCTGGCTCTCCCGGCAGTACCAACCCGGTGACCAGATCTACGTATTCGGATTTTCCCGCGGTGCGTATACGGCGCGCGCCCTGACGGGGATGCTCCGCACGATCGGCCTATTGCGGCCCGGCACCGAGAATCTCGTACCCTACGCCGTGAAGCTTTACGCGCAAAGCGGCAGGTCGCCGGCTAAGCCGGGCGTCGAGATGGATGCCAAAACCAAAGCAGCCGAAGAGAAGTTCTGGGCCGTACGTCGCGATTTCAGAAAGCAATTCGGCCAGCCCGACTTCCCCGATCCGTTCGACACGAACCGTCACCAGGTGCGCTTCCTGGGGGTGTGGGACACGGTGAAGTCAGTCGGATGGCTCAACCTGAAGGCCCGCATCGAGATGGCGCACTGGCCGTTCACCCGTAAGATCACCAACGTCGAGAAGGCGAGGCACGCCCTGGCGATCGACGAGCGACGCCGTCCTTTCGCAGAGTATCGATTCGACGAGACGGCTGTCGCCAAAGCCGATGGCCGCTACAAGGAAATGTGGTTCGCGGGCGTCCACAGCGACGTCGGCGGCCAGTTCCCCGACGACCACAAACTGTCGGACATCGCGCTGTCGTGGATGGTCGAGGAGGCAGGCGACGCCGGCTTTGTCGTCAACGAAGACCGCTATGAGGACCTGCTCGGCGTCCCCTATGGCAAAGAATTGCCGGCTGATCGGCTCATGGGACGCATCCATACCAACGGCAAGGTGTGGTGGCTAGCCGGGGGATGGCGAAAGCGCCCAGTGCTGCCTGACGACGCACTACACCCCAGCGTGCAACACCGCATCGCGCAGACTGCCAATGATGGCAAGCCGTACCGCCCGGACCTCAACGGGTCGCAGCGCAGCCCTGGCTAGAGGGCTGGATCCGCCGGAGCCGGAATTTTGAGTCACGTGTCTCTTCGGAGTGTCAGGTTGATGCGTTCATGCCGCGAGGTGTGCTCCGGCGGTGAGGTTGTCGATCGCGGTGCGGTAGCGGAGGCAGCGGATCTGAGGCGTCCCCTGGTGAGTGTGCTACCGGTACTGCGGAGACATTCCGCCAGCCGAATTGTAGGCCGCCCACTACCGTGAAACCCAGCCCTACCATGCTTCCATCGATCGATGAAGCCAGAGGGCGTCGTCGCATTCTCAAACGGCGACGAAAGGAGACTCCCCATCGTCGACGA
>Ga0315274_10015105_pt1 | contig 10945 bp, 9 predicted proteins | sample YL17G02_20_MG_FD_203700 | JGI IMG/M metagenome (GOLD analysis project Ga0315274, IMG submission 203700) | Sediment microbial communities from Yellowstone Lake, YNP, Wyoming, USA - YL17G02_20 | ecosystem: Environmental > Aquatic > Freshwater > Lake > Sediment | place: USA: Wyoming | collected...
CTAACCAAAGAAACAGCTATCCAGGAACTTAAACGGGGAAGCGGCACGCAGTTTGAACCTAAAATCGTAGAGGTATTTTTAGAAATATTAGAAACTGAAAATTAAAGAAGATGTGTTTCTACTTATTCCATTTATTCCAAGGAATTGACCGGTAATCTTGAATGTCTAAAAACTATACCTTTGACTCCTTTTGTTTCCAAGTAGAGTACTGCCTCTTTAAACTCCTTTTCATAAAGGTCCATATTTATACTCACTTCTTTTTGAAACAAAGGAATACCAATCAGGTTTGCTTGTAAATTAATCAATTCTTTCCGAATGCCATGAAAACAACATCTTTGATATTCTTTCGAAATTAAATTTAAAAGAAATCCTATTGGGTGGCCTTTACCCATTGCTTTATAACAAGCCAAACAGCTATCTTTACCTCCACTCCATGAGACAATCACTTCTTTCATATTTTGCGGGTTATTGAACTTGACCAAGACAATCCCCTCTTCTATTTTTTTTAAAATTATTAATTTAAATAGCACACATCTTATTTTTTTCTATAATTTAATTTTTCATTTTAGGAAGCCTTCCCTTAGGACGTCTATCTATAATAATACCTAAAGCCTCAACTATCTGGTCAAAAAACTCCTCAGATTCTATAGGTTTTCCTCTAAAAGTTACTGAGTTGTTGACTTGGCACACCTTCCTTTTTTATCTAATTTAGAAGTAAAATATTGATTATCTAAGAAAATGGGATGTGCCCCCATTTATTCTATTCTTTGTAATAAGTAATTATATTGTGTTTATTATTTTTTTTATCTGATACTCTGTTGTGTTAAAAATCATTGCGATTTTAAAATAAGTAACTCCTTTTTTTCTAAGTTTTTCTATTATCTTTTTTCTAGCATCAAAAATATATATTTTATCTTTATATTCTTGCATATCATCTTTTCCTTCTATGATGTTCGATGTAATATATTGGTCCCTATTCTGCCAATAAAATAGTGAATGGGTAATTGCATTTACTCGACCATTAGATTCAAAGCCTAATAAGCCTCCACAAAACCAAAGCAAAACATAAAGAAGGTTTTTAGTAGAAATATCTTTTCCTTTTGTTGCTTCAAAAAAATTTTCTGCACCCATTAATAATTTTCTTTTAAGCCTCATAGTAGAATCTATTGCATCCACTCGCTTAAGTATTACCTTCGCTACATTATTTAAACGTTCATTACGTGCCTTTTCATTAGTCTCTACGCCTGCACACTGATATGCACTTTTTCCAAGAAACAAACCCATTACATGCTCAAAATAAAGACTTACCTTCATATTATTACTCCTTTTTTCTTTAATATTTTTATGCAATAGTAATATTTATAACAAATATTGAAGTCTAATTCTAAAGTTTCATATGTAGTTAAGTATTTAATAACAAATAATATATTTAATAATTCATTTTTAAGTAACGGGTTACTTTAAATTTTCTCATATATGGTTTTGACCTGACTTCATTCATTAAATCCCAATAACAGTTTTTTGCAAGATCGTTTTTTATTTCTTTTGGATACGTATAATGATATTTTTTAGGATGTTTAATGCCTTCATAAACAATCGATTGACAAAATTCTGGGAATAGATATTCATAGATACCCCATCTAATATTATTAAGAAATTCTGCTATGGTGCTACTATGATAATTGAATATATCAAACTGATATTTTTCGTAGAAATCATCGAGAATTAATAAAGAATCTTCAAAACTAATATTTATTGCATTTCTCTTTAATATATTTATTAATTCTTTTGCAACTCTTGACAACCTTGTAAAGTTATGCTTTGAAATATTTCCACATATTTTTATAAATTCAATTCTTTTGATTGATAAACTCGTTTCGGTATCAATAGATGGTAACCATGTTTTGACCTGAACTTCTTGTTCAAGCCAAATAATAAATTCTTCAGTAGATATTTTTAGATTTTTTATTGAATTGTTTTTATTGAAATTTGGGAATTGGCAAATATTCTTGATAGCCTCTAAATATGATTGTTTCTCACCGAGTACTTTTTCATCAAAGTAAGAAAGAAAATCTAAAAGAATAATATTAAAATATTTTTGATGAGTCATAGTTCGAAAGCCAATTGAGGAATGAGGATCATCGCCTAATAAATTAAAAACTTCAAAGTTGACCATAGAATCAATTAATTCTGTAACAGCCTTTAGAATTATCACTTCTTTTTCAATCGGGGTAAATTTCATTTTTTTACACCTGATAACTAAATTTCTATGGTTTAGCTTCCCACTTTACGAGGTCTTCCTTTAGGACGACTATCTATAATAATACCTAATGCCTCAACTATTCGGTTAAAAAACGCCTTGGACCCCATAGGTTTTCCGCTAAAAGGTACCGAATTATTAACCTGTACACCATCCTTATTTATAAAGGGAAAATATTAATTGTCTAAGAAAATGGGATGTGTCTATTTATTCCAATGATATAAAAAAAGTTTATTAGGATCTTTCTCTTCTAGTAAATTGTCTTATTAAATATTCTTTTTTAATTTCTTGTTTCTCTGCCTTTCCAATTTATTATCATTTTTTTCGAGCCATTTTTCCAATTGTTCAAAACGTTTCTTCCAATCATTATATTCTTCTTCGAAAGTTTTTAGGCATTTCTCAATCATTGATTCATATTGATTTCCATATTTTTCTCCACAGTATATTCCAAACTCGGTCTCGTATTCTTGCTGATTAGGCTTAGTATATCCATAACATACTCCACGATAATTTGGATGAACTATTTCGCTAAGATCGTCATATGCTTTTTTTATTCCTGGATATTTATTTTCACTATCTTCCATCAATTTCATAATATTTACGGGATCAGGCAATTCATCTATATTTTTTGCTCCCCATAACAATCTTGTAGTAACGTTATCAAAATCTTCGAAACTCATTTTTCCTTCGATAACCGATTGCATTTTGTTATTCATATATATTAATAAACAGACTGTTTCTAAGGCAGCTCTGGTTAATATTAGTGAACCGGTTATCATACCATTTTTTTCATTATTGTATGCTTGAGTTAAAATATCGACAAATCGCCAAGATATGGCTTCCCTTAGCACGATAAGTCCATATGTCAATTTCCATTTGTGGGCAATTTTCGAACGTGAGTATAATGACGGTAAGTCAATTTTTGTTACTAATGATTTCTTATAAGTTTCTAATATTTTTTTAATATTAATCTTTGGCATTTTAAAATAAACCCAAATAAAAAAACAATACACATTTTGGCATATGCTGTAGAGTTAATTTAGATATTCCTTTCTATTAATTTACCCGATATTGGATCAACTTTTTGTTGTTGCTTTGTCACTTCATATGAAGCATTAAATCCATTATAAATAATCCTTATAATTTGATTTATAAGTCGATCATTCTCATCGCCAAATTCTTTACCTAATAGATTCCACCTTGCATATTCAACTAATGCCTTCCCCCATTCAGCTCCTTTTGATACCGAGCGAAAAATGGATGATTGATTATGTAGGATTTTAAAAAATTCTTTTGCAGATTTAGCTTTTTTTGTCTCTTTTTTAAGTTTCTCGAGTAAAGAACCTTTCAATCCTTTTTTCACTGCTAATTGAAAGGCAACTTCTGTTAATTCATCTATTTTAAAATTTTGAAATTCAAAGTCGGGTTTAGAAACAAAAAACATACCACAAATTTCATCTAATTCTGTGGCTTTCTGTACTGCCCGATAATTTTCAGAAACATCACCATCTAGTAAAATAAGACTAAATATTTTAGATTTTATGTCATTTCTTAAGCTTTCTCTAAAAGAAACACCTTTCCCTTGTTTTTCTTTAAACTGGCCACGAAGATTTATTATTAAAACTGAACTATTTGTGGAAAACTCTGAGTTTAGTGCTTCAACTTCAGTAGCACCTTCAACGTAAATATTAATTCTAATTCCATAATCTAATCCAAATCTTCTTAGAAATTGATTCGCAACGACCCTATTTCCATCTAGCACTCTAGTGCTACCTTGAAGTAATAGTTTTGCATCGCGAAATACTTCTCCAAATCCACACTCATCCTCTTCTGGGTACTCTTTTTGAAAAGCAAGTTCCAGGTTACGTCTTAAACATTCCGCCATTGTAAGGAAAAGAATTACCGAAGAAATATGTCCCTTTAACTTTTCTCTTTCATCCGATTTCATCAGTCGGATAATTAAATGAAGATATTTGTTCGAATCAATAATTTCAGCATCTGTACATATTTCATCACGATAATATTCGATATGCACTTCGCCTATCGTTTGAAATAATTTTACTACCTTCTCCCGAATTATTTTTAATCTATCGAGAATAGATTTATAATTGTCTGAAATATCACAAGTCACTTTGTTAAAAATAATACGATGAACGGATGGTTCTGATATAACCGCAATAGATGTTATATAATTCCAATACTTTAATAATAAAGATGTGTCTTTTTTGGACAACCAGTAATTATAGCTTTCGACATGCAAAGATATCAATCGGTCAAAGCCTTTAGCATTCAACAATGTTTGTTCTGATGAAAAATTTAATTTCAATTTATTATATATGTGATAAAGAACGTAACAACGAAATGGATGGAATAGAGGTGTAATGCCAGGATGAATATCTTCTAAATTTGATATGGCATTAGAATAGTCAGTTGCCTTTACAGGTAATTCTCTTTCATCGGCATATAGAAACATATCGCTTTTTTTCCCACTAAAAAAAAGTCCATTAGTATCAATTTTTTTATTCGAATACACTATATCCGCATTTAAGAACCCTAATTGCCAAAGATTTATTATAAATTTTTGTGAAAAATCAGAGCTTTTGTTGTCTTTTGATAGCTGAGATAATTTTTGTGAATCTATTAATTTCAATTGCCTACAGTTATTTTTCTCAATAAAAATATTAAGTTTATTAATTTCATGAATTAATTCTTTATCTATGTAATGGGCTTCTCTTTTCATTTTTTTGTCAATACTCCATATTATAAATTAATTTCTTCTAATTATTTTTCCGCGAATAAGCATATAATTTTCAAAGTTTTAAAAATATATTCTTGCTTCTAGAGAGATATGAATATTATCAAAAGACTATGCGCTAACATGTTGGAATGATAAATGGTATTTTAGAATTTTCATTAGGAAAAAACTTAATTTTATATTTCTTGCTGTTTGTAGGATTAATATCGATAAACAGGATGCCTCCAACATTCTCATAATAACTATTTGTAAAAACACCTTTTTCATTATTATAAACAGACTGATCCTCAAATAAAGCAATTTCTATTTGTATATCAGTCGGAAAATCAAGAATGTTTACCCATAAATCATCTTGTATTATCACTAAATTCTTGCAATTGCTTAGAAACTTTGGATAAGCTTTCTTAATAGCATATCGAATATTCCTCCAATGAGCAAATGAACGCCATTCAAGATGTTTATACTTTGACTGTTTTTTTCTGCCTCCTAATAATTCTTTTTTTGAAAGCTCTCCTTCCCAGCCAGGGCTTTTCACTTCACAAAATATTTCATTTGCTTTTTTTTCAATAACAAAATCAACATTTTTATTATTTTTAGTTGGTACTTCCCAACCAATTACTACAAAATTAAGTTCATTCTCTAAAAGATAAGCAGAAGAAATTTCAGCAAGTGCTTCATCTCTTTTACTATTATTCATCTTTGTTAATCGAGGGATAAATCTTTTTAGTTCTCCTTTATTTTCAATAAAAACTAGCCATTTATCTATTTCTTTCTTCCAATTATCATTTGTTATATTGCTATTACCTAATATTTTATCAAATAACATAAAATCTACCCTCATATTATAGTTTCTAATACATACAAATCTAGTTATTTCTTTTCCAATCTTTAAAAAATCTAATTAATATAGACTGGTCAAAATAATATTATGACACAGAGAACCCTTATTATTTTGTTTCATAATATTCTACTCCATAGACAGTAATTGCCATATTTCCACCCATAGTAGCCCACTTTACTAAACCTTTCTCGTCTAAATAGTCAGCATTAAAATCGATACTTTTTCTTTCTACTCCTTCTAATTTGCTTATTTTATACACATTAAATACTCCAGCTTTAATACTACCAGCCTCTTTTGCACTATTGTAAGCAACTTCTAAGATAGCATCCCTTATTTCCTTATCAGTCATTTTGTTCTCCTTTCTATTAATATTATTATAATAATGATATTTCTTAAGTGGACTTTCTAATATTTGACGTATTGCATTTTTTAAAATAAGATAAAAGTGTAATAATAATACACTAAAGGACCTTCCTTTTTGTTCTAAGCCCCTTACAAAAAATTAGAAAAAGTTACCGAATTATTGAGCTGATACAATCGTCCCCGTGACAATTCCGTGATAATTATTCTAAATATTCATATTATCAAAATTAATCATTTTACCATTTTTTAAATTTTTCTCACAAAATTCTTCTAGTTCCGGATTATAAATCCATGGAAAAGAAGCATAAAATGCAACATCTATTATATTTTTAGTACATCTATCCCAACCAAGGCCTATACATTCCCTAAATTTTGCTCGGTATTTCTTCAATAATGAAAAATATTCAACCTCTTCCAATAATTTTTTAAAATTACTATTTGCATTCATTGAAATAAAAATAATCTCTAAATTCATATCTTTAAATGATATAGAAAAACTTCCTACTTTATTATCTCCTTTATACAATTCTTTACAATACTTAATAGATTTTAATAGGTTTTCTTGGTCAATAAATCCTAAATCTAAAAGTCTTAATATGCAATGAGTTCTATAAGGAGTATCTAATTTATCAATCGCAAAAATAAGATCTTTAAAACCATCTGGAATTTTAATTGTCGGTTTACTAGATTTTTTCTTTAATTGATATTTCTTCATCATAAAATCATCAACTAATTTAGAAAAACCCCCAAGAGTAATAAAATGAGGTATATTTTGATTAACGCTTTTAAATTCTTCCCTATCAAAATTTAATTTTTGATCAAGATAATAGCCAAGAAGATCTATTTCATCTGCTTCTAAATGAAAATTAGTTTTTTCAATATTTAACCTTTTTATAAGATAGTGAATGAAATAAAAAGGTTGTTTTAGTAATTCTGCAATAATCTCTAAATCAAACAAACAGACTGCCCATGGATACTCATTTGAAGAAAAAAGCTTCAAGGTTGGATTTATGTTTGCAATTCTTGTTGTAATATTTGCATATTGTCCTAATGTAACACTTATTAAGAAAACATTATTATTGTCTACTTGCTGCATGTCAATTTTTGTTTTTTTATTCTTCAATACAATTTCGGGATAATCGGATTCTTTTAAATAATTTTTTGCCTTTAGTGCCTGGTCAAAATTTTCTTTTACGCTTTGTTTTAAATCTTTCTTTAACTCATCAAGATTACTACCAATTCTAGCCTCATAGGTTAGCTTTTTTGATTTACATTGAATTATCAATATATTTCTATCATGCAAAATTAAAACATCACTAAACTCCTTCCCGTTAGGATATTCAGGATTTAGATATATCTCATTTTTTGGAAACACCTTCCTTAAAACCTGATAAGTTTTTTCTTCAAGCCACTTACCTCGAATTTCATTATATTTTTTTACATATTCCTCATCTAACAATATATCAAAATGAAAGCTGTAGAATAACACTGTTGGAAATATTGAAAATAACGGGAGAAAATATTTTTCTTTAAATTTTATAATAGGCCTTTCATATAATGTATTATAATCCCAAGGAGCATTAAATGGATCTAAATAAGTCAACTTAAAATTGGGATTTCTATAACCAAAAGATTGGCTTAACCTCGACAGTATTTTTTTGCACACTTCAATAGAAATAGATGAAAAATCAGATAATTCTTCTACTGTAAATGTTAATATCCTAGTAAATTTTGCGTATGAAGAGGAAATATATGCATTTTTTTCTTTATCTTTTGTTTCTGCATCCAAAAATACCTTATTAGAAATTTGTTTTTTGCCACAATCTTTTGCCTCTTTAATTGAAATATTTTGATATTCATAATACCTTTTTTCATATAGTTTGAAAATTGCATTATAAATAATGACCGCTTCTTTAATTGTAAAACCTAATTTTTGCTTAAACCATAAATCATGTCTTGAATAAAAATCCTCTGCGAATTTTATTAATTGATGAGGAAATGCGTCTCCTCTTATCCAGAATGAAGAATTCTTAACATGTCTCAAAATTAATTCTTCTTCAGAATTAAAATTACTGTCTACTTTTTTTTCACTTACAAAAAGGTTATAAGAATTAATTGCATTAAAATAATTATCTAAAATTTTACCCACCTTATTTACTTTATCTATTAATTCACGATTAATTAATTCCTCTTTATTTTCATCATAGGGATGGGTTACAAGAAATCCTGATAAAAATTCAAGTTTCCTTTCTGAATATATTTTTTCTACTCCGGAAGTACCCCCAGTAGATAATGCTAATAGTGATAACAGAAAAATAGGATTAATATCTTTAGTTGCTTTTTCTAATGCTGTAAAATTTTCAATTATTTCTTTTTTACTCTTTTCTGATTTTTCTTTTAACTCCTTATCTAGATTAAAAGTTTGATTTTTCATCTTTTCTCCTTCTAAAGTATTAGAAGTTTTATTTCTTATAAATACAATTTATCGTCGTTTTTTTATTTATCTCGTCCTAATTGTTATCAATATACCTTTTGTATCTTTTTATACCTTTATGAGTAGATCTTTATTTTGACATATTATATTCCTTAAAATATAATAAAAGCGCAATAAAGGACTGTCTTTTGTTATATTCTAATCATTTGATAAGACATTGGGAATCTGGACTTATCAGACCCTTACGAAAAATTAGAAAAAGTTATCGAATTATTGAGCTGGTACAACGGTTCCCTATATCATATTAAAAGGTGCCAATCACACTTTTTTTCTTATATCCTTTTCCATTCACTTTCTCTTCCAATAACATCAAGGAATTTAGATCTCTTCTTATTTGTTAATTCTTGGCCATATGATATTCCCCGTGGTCTTTTATAGGAATGAAATAGGTATAGTTTCTCTTTTGCACGAGTCATAGAAACATAAAATAAACGAGATTCTTCAACAAGATCCCCTCTAGGATTTGGTACTATATCATCTTCTAAACCAACTATAATCACAATATCTGCCTCAAGACCTTTGGCTTTTTTCATAGTATTCAATTGCACCCAGCCTAAACCTGTGTTACTTTGAGGATTAAGTAATTCCGTTATCTTGGTTATATCTTCCATTAATTTCGATGGATTAACCCAAATATCAGATACAACTGCCAATTGTTTAATAAACTCACCGCACTTTTCTTTTTTAAAATTAATAAATAAATCACTCAACTTCAAAAGCCCATCCCGAATTTTCATAAGAGTTTTATTAGGGTCTTTTAGATTTTTAATGACCGAAAATAGATCGTTTTCCTTATCAACTTGTTCCCATAATTTAGCAATTTCGGTTTCTTCTTCGATTCGTTTCTTAATAGTTTCGGGATTACATTTTTTGTCCTTTCTTGCTCCTGGGACTTTGGCTATGCCATTATTTATAAGTTCTTCAACAACTAATCGTGTTTTAAAACTATCAGAAGGAATACCCGCCCAATCGACAAACAGCTTTGCAATTTCTACTCTTTCAGGCAAAAAGTTTATTGGACAGCTATATACTATACCTCGTTTGGATAACTCTTGAGTAATTAAGGGAAAAAATTCTTTCTTGGGTACGAGTATTAAAATACTCTTTTTCTTTTGGATGAATTGCCGAGCAATTACAGCAACCATTATTGCTTCAGCTTTATCACTAGGTAATTGCCATATTTGAGATTCTTCACCACTTGGCACTGTATATTTTAATTCTTGTTCCCCAGTCCAATCGGTGTAGTATTTTTTTAAAACTTTAATGGCATCTTGCATTATTTTATCATGGCACCTTCTACTATATGGTAATGGTGGAATTTCTGAACCGGGAAAATCTTCTCCAAAACGCAAGATAAATTTAGGATTGCCGCCACGGAATCCATAGATACTTTGGGCATCATCCCCAACTACGAAAAGCTCATTTCTAGACTCTCTGCTAAGCAACTCTATTAGCTTAAATTGTGCTGTGTTAATATCCTGATATTCATCAACTAACAAATGTTTTGCCCGCAATTGATATTTTTTAAGAATAGTAGGGTTTTTCTCTAGTATACGACAAGCAAAAAGGATTTGATCATCAAAGTCCACATAGTTACATTTCGACATTATTTCCCAATACTGCTCACATATTTGGCATTTTTTTTCTTCGGGATTTTTTTTGCAATCACCATATTGCTTGCATTTAAGAGCTTCTTTACTGTCGTCTTCAGTATAATCGAGCATTAAAGATGCATCACGATACATCAATTGTTTTACATCTTCATTCTCTTGAACCTTAAGCTCGGTTTTGAGCAAGTTAACGTCGCGGGGTTTTTCGCATATTATTTCTAAGCCTAAAGAATGCATCGTAGAAATATGGGGTAGTTCCTTAAAAGGAATATTAAAATCTCCCGGTTTAGTAAGTTCATTAATCATATGTTGATTTGCATCTTTTCCAAACGTAAGTACAGTTATAATACCTTTGTCTGTACCTTTGTCCAAAAGACGCTTGATCCTATCGGTCAAGAGATGGGTTTTGCCAGCACCAGGTCCTGCTAGAACAAGAGTAGATGATGCAAAATTAGTAACAATTTCCTCATAATTATTCAACCCCATATAACTTATTTCCTTTTCTATTTACTTTTTACTGATAAAATTCTCTACAATTTTTATTTCATCATCGGTCAAGCCATATAATTTATAAACCATCTGGTCAATTTGTTTTTCGTATTCTTTGACTTTATTTTTTTTC
>Ga0315274_10015106_pt1 | contig 10943 bp, 7 predicted proteins | sample YL17G02_20_MG_FD_203700 | JGI IMG/M metagenome (GOLD analysis project Ga0315274, IMG submission 203700) | Sediment microbial communities from Yellowstone Lake, YNP, Wyoming, USA - YL17G02_20 | ecosystem: Environmental > Aquatic > Freshwater > Lake > Sediment | place: USA: Wyoming | collected...
GATCCAGAGCCAGGAGCGCGCCGATCGCGGCCACCGCAATGGCGGCCGCGACGCCCCACGCCAGGCGTTCGCGGATCCTGCTGCGCGCCGCGACGCGCCCCCCCTCTCCAGCAGCAGCGGCCTCCCCGCTCGTCCCGCTCAGCGTCTCCAGGTCGAACGCCAGGTCGCGGGCGGACTGGAAACGCTCCTCGGGACTCTTCTCCAGACACCGCTCGACCACCGCCCGCAACGAGGACGGGACCTCCCGACCCGGCACCACGATCGGCGCCGGCTCCTCGTTCAGGATCGCCGCCGCGATATCCGCCCCCGTATCCTTCAAGAACGGAGCCTTCCCCGACAGCATCTCGTACAGCACGCACCCGAGCGCGAAGATGTCCGACCGGTGGTCCGCAGGCAACCCCCGCAGCTGCTCCGGCGAGATGTACCCGGCCGTCCCGACCACCGCCCCCGCCTCGGTGGTCGGCCCCGAGGTGGTGGTCTTGGCGTACGGGTCAACCTTCACTTCGGGATGGATGAGCTTGGCGACCCCGAAGTCCAGGATCTTGACGTGGCCGTCTTTCGTGACGAAGACGTTGGCGGGCTTGAGATCCCTGTGGATGATCCCCTTCTCGTGGGCCGCAGCGAGGCCGTGCGCTATCTGGACCGCGATCTCGACGGCCTTGCGGATGGGGAGGCCGCCCGAGCGCAATCGCTCGCGCAGCGTCTCACCTTCAAGGAGCTCGGTGACGATGTAGGGCGCACCCTCGTGCGTCCCGACGTCGAACACGGTCAAGATGTTGGGGTGGTTGAGCTGGCCTGCCGCCCGGGCCTCCTGCTCGAAGCGGCGAAGGCGGTCGGAATCCGCGGCAAACTCCGCCGGCAGCACCTTGATCGCGACGTCCCGCCCGATTCGCTCGTCCCGCGCCCGGTACACCTCACCCATCCCCCCAGCACCGAGGGTTGAGAGGACTTCAAATGGACCAAGGTGCGTGCCTGGCTTCAGCACAGGATCCCTCGCTTCCCTCGGGATTTCGCCTGCAGGCTCCCGCTGCGCTCACGCCCGCAAAACGGCTCAACCTCGCCCATCCCTCCCGCGCCCAGCAGGGCGACGATCTCGTACGGGCCGAGGTGCTCACCGGGCTTCACGCTCATCCCTTCGGCTTGAGCAGCTCTTGGAACGGCGGATAGCCCCAAAGCGGCTCGAGGTCCATGTCGCGGTGGAGGCTCACGTCGTACGAATTGCCTTGGGCAAACGACTCGCGAAGGAGGTCCACCGCCTGCTGCTTCTCACCGAGGAGCGACGCGATGCAAGCTCTCCAGTAGGTGTGCCAGCCGTACAGGAACGGTTCGTCGATGCCGGCCAACTCGTCTGCGATCCGGAGCGCCTGTACTCGGTCGCCGCGCCGGGCGGCAAGCGTGCCGAGCGCCCCGAGGTAGGCGATTGCCCGCGAGACGCGCAAGCCCTCAGGCACGTCCTCGCGCTCGGGCTGGGCCTGGGGTGGTTTCTTGGAGCTGCCAGCCACGGGTTGGTCCGCGGCCAGCCCCTCGTAGATCGTTCGGGCCTCGTCCCACCTCTCGGCGGTGTAGAGCGCAAACGCCAGATCGGAGCGGTACGTCTCCTTCGCCTTCTCGCCGGCCGGCCGGCTCTCCAGCCACGACACCTCGCGGGCTGCCATCTGGAGCGCGGCTGCCTTGTGCCCGTGCGCGCGCAGCTCAGTGGCCGCCTGCCCCATCAGGTCCCCGGGCGCCGCGGCTCGTGACTGCACGGCCAGGCTGTCGTCGATCACGCGGGAGAGCTCTTCGAGGCGTCCGAGCGCCGCCAGGGCGCGCACCTTGCCGCCGCGGACCGACAGCACGTCGGGGAAGGTCCGTATCGCCTGGTCCGCTACCTCCAGCTCGCGCTCGTAGTCCGAGAGCATGTGGTACGCCTGGGTGAGGACGTCGAACCACCACCACCTCACGCCCGCGCGCGCGTCGAAGTTCCCCTCGGGAACGAACCTCGAGTAGGTGTCCACGGCCAGTTGCGGCCGGTTCAGGTTTCGGGCGTGGTACCCGACAAGGTAGCCGACGAGGGGCCATCTCGGCGCCAGCTTCTCAGCCTCCTGGATGGCTGCCAGCGCCTGCGCTTCGTTGCCCGCAAGCGCGGCGCGATGGCGGTCCAGCATGTGACGCTCGAACGGCGTCAGTTGCTCGCGATTTTCGTTCACCCGCCGGATGACGGTGTCCGCCCTCGCGTAGTCGCCCTGGTTACCATAGGCCGCCGCAACCCAGAGCCGGGGCACAACGAAATTCGGGTCGATCTCGGTCGCCTTTTCGAAGTGGCGGACCGACTGCGTGTAGTCCTCGCCGAAAAGCTCGAGTCCGGCCACGTACTCGCGGTACGCCTCGAAGAGCGGCGGTCTGCGGATTTCGATCGACAGCGCCGATCCGAAGTGGGCCGCGACCGCACCCATGACCCTCTGCCGCAACGCCTCGAGGGCCTGCATCGGTGACTCGCGCGCGCCGGATACCGGCTCAACCGCATAGATCAGCCTGCCGTCGGCGGCGTTCGTCACCCTTGCCTGGAGCTGCAGTTGCTGCCCGAGCGCGTAGTACGAGCCCGAGACCACGATCGCGGCGCCGGTCTCGTCTGCCAGCGCCCGCACGGGATCGGCTCGCCACCTGGAACCCGCTTCTCGCGAGGCCGCCTGCTCGGCCTGCATGGCCGCGCTTGTCGGCACTACCTCGACCGAGCCGACCTGGGACAATCCCTGGGTGATCCAGTCGGAGGCCATGCGGCCGAGCGGGTCGAGCGACTTGTCGCCGGTCTGGTTCTCGAACACGGCGACCACAACGCGCCTGGGATCGAGGGGGACGGCGGGCTTTCGGGTCATGGCTCGCAGGGTCAGGAAGACACCGATGGCGATGAGAACGACGGCAGCGCCGCCGGCAGCCAGCCACGCGACGCGGCGGCGTTGGAGCGCCGGCATTCCCGGTCTCGCCCGCGCTCCGCCGGTGTCCGCCAGAATCGCCCGCAGCTCGAACCCCAGGTCGTGTGCCGAATGGAACCTCTCATCCGGGCTCTTCTCCAGACAGTGGGCGATCGCCCGCGAGAGCGGGGCCGGGACCGCCTTCTCCAGGCTCGACGGATCCGGAGGCTCCTCGCTGAGGATCGCGGACATCGTGTCGGCGGCGGTGGCTCCGGCGAATGCCCGCCGTCCCGTGACCATCTCGTAGAGCACGCAGCCCAGGGAGAAGATGTCCGAGCGGTGGTCCACGGGCAACCCTCGCACCTGCTCGGGGGACATGTACCCCGCCGTGCCCATCACAATCCCGGGGTCGGTGCCGCCGACCACGGTGGGTGCGACCGGCTCTTCGGGCCTCTCGCGTCTCGGAGTGAGCTTGGCGACCCCGAAGTCGAGGATCTTGACGTGGCCATCCTTGGTGACGAAGACGTTGGCCGGCTTGAGGTCGCGGTGGATGATCCCCTTCTCGTGCGCTGCTGCCAGGCCATGGGCGATCTGGACCGCGATCTCCACGGCCTTGCGGACGCCCAGACCGCCCGAGCGCAACCGCTCCCGCAGCGTGTCCCCTTCAAGGAGCTCGGTGACGATGTAGGGAGCACCCTCGTGCGTGCCGGTGTCGTGGACGGTCAGGATGTTGGGGTGGTTGAGCTGACCGGCGGCGCGGGCCTCTTGCTCGAAACGCCACAGCCGGTCGGGGTCCGCCGCGTACTCGCTCGGCAGCACCTTGATCGCCACGTCCCGGCCGAGGCGCGTGTCTTTGGCTCGATAGACTTCACCCATCCCCCCAGCACCGAGGGTTGAGAGGACTTCAAATGGACCAAGGTGCGTGCCTGGCTTCAGCACAGGATCCCTCGCTTCCCTCGGGATTTCGCCTGCAGGCTCCCGCTGCGCTCACGCCCGCAAAACGGCTCAACCTCGCCCATCCCGCCCGCACCGAGCAGGGCCACGATCTCGTAGGGACCGAGGTGCTCACCGGGTTTCATGCTCATCCCTTCGGTTTGAGCAGCTCCTGGAACGGCGGGTAGTCCCACAGCGGCTCCAGGTCCATGTCGCGGTGAATGCTGATGGGAAAACCGTAGCCCTGGGAGAACGCCTCGCGCAGCAGTGCGACGGCTCGTTCCTTCTCGCCCAGCTGCGCCGCGATGCGCGCGCGCCAGTAGGTGTGGTTGCCGTGGAGGTACGGCCGGTTCACCGCGGCCAGCTCCGCCTCGATCCGACGGGCCTCGGCGGGACGCCGCAGCCGTACCGCCAGCGTGGCGAGAGTGCCGAGGTCGTCAACGTCTCCGGGTCGCTCCTTCGCCAGCTCCGCAGCGATGTCCTGAGCTTGGGACCAGCGCTCGGCCCAATAGAGAGCGTTGAAAAGTGCTTCCCTGGCTGACACCGTCCTCGTCTCCGCCGGCGGCAGACCTCTCCGCCACTCCACGGCGTGGTTGGCCATTCGAAGCGACGCCTCGCGGTGGCCGTGCGCGCGCAGTTCCATGGCGGCCGTGATCATCACGCTGCCTGGCGTTCCGGCACTCGGCCGCCGCGGCACGGATTGGCAGTCCTCGACCACCTTCTCGATCTCGTCGAGGCGACCCAGCGCCGCAAGCGCAGCCACCTCGTGCGAGTAGAAATCGAGCACATCGGGGAAACGCTGGAGCCCCTCCTGTGCGACGCGGAGCTGGCCCTTGTAGTCCCCGTTCATGTGATACGCACGTGCAAGCGCAGTCGTCGGCCAGTAACCGAGGAAGTCGCCGGGCGCCGCCCAGTCGGACGGGATGCTGGACAGAGTCCGGACCGCGTCGGCAGGCCTGTTCACGTGCATCTCCGCGACGCCTGTGTTCCAGCGAAACCCGGGCGCGCCTCCGCTGAGGGTGTCCACCTCACGCGCGGCGGCAAGTTCATCGAGCGGATGCCCGTCGAAACCGGCGCGGCAGTACCGGACAAGGGCCCGCTCGCACTCCGTCATCCGGCGCACGGCCCCCTCGAGTTCGCCGAGCAGCCGGGCGGCCTCCTCGTTCCGACCCTGGCTCTCGCACGCCCAGAACTGCATCATCTTTGCCCAGTCGAACTCCGGGTCGAGCGTGAGAGCCCTCACGAAGTGTGCTGTCGTGGCCTCCCAGTCCCTCCCAAACGCCGCAATACCCAGGCGATACTCGGCTAACGCGTCGAACCTCGGGGGTCGAATGGCCCCCAGAGTTACTCTCGGCATCTCCACGAGGCTCCACGCCGCCGCGCCGGCCATTCGCTGCCGCAGAGGCTCGAGCGCCGCGAGGGGATCGGCCCGCGACACCCGCCCCGGCGCCGCCGCGTACACGAGCTTTCCCTGTCGGGGTTCGACCAGGCGCGCCTGGACCTCGAGTTGATCGCCGCGCAGGTAGTACGCTCCCGCCACAACCAGCGCGGAGCCGGTGATCTCGGCGAGCCGACGCACCGGGTCGGCGCCCGGTTCGCCAGCCCGTGCCGTCCCTCCCTTGGCGTGCTGTCCCGAGGCGAGCGGGTCGGTCGTGACCTTCAGCTCGCCCGTCTGCAAGAGGTCGTTCGTCAGCGCGTCCGCGATCTGCAGGCCCAGGCTATCGAGGGAAGCATCACCGATTCGGTTCTCGAATACCGCCACCACCACGCGCTTGGGGTCGAAGGTCGCCACGGGAGCCGACCGTTTCCACGGGCTCCAGAGGAGCAGACCGACCGCCACTGCAGTGGCCGCTGCGACACCGCCGGCGGCCAGCCACAGCACGTGCGTGCGACCCCTGACCCTGACCCCTCCCTGTCTCGCTTCCGCTCCGCCCGTGTCCGCAAGGATCGCACGCAACTCGAACGCCAGGTCCCGGGCCGACTGGAACCTCTCCTCCGGCTGTTTTTCGAGGCAGTGAGCGATTACCCGCGAGAGGGGCAGCGGAACGGCCTGGTGGATGCCCGACGGGTCGGGCGGCTCCTCGGTGAGGATGGCGGCCATGGTGTCGGCAGCGGTGGCGCCGGCGAACGCCCGGCGTCCCGTGACCATCTCGTAGAGCACGCACCCGAACGAGAAGATGTCCGAGCGGTGATCCACTGTCAGCCCGCGCACCTGCTCGGGGGACATGTACCCGGCTGTTCCCATCACGATCCCGGGGTCGGTACCCTCCAGCACCGTTGGCGCAACCGATCGCTCTGCCTCCTCGCGCTTCGGGACGAGCTTTGCGACCCCGAAGTCCAGGATCTTCGCCAGACCGTCCCTGGTGATGAAGAGGTTCTCCGGCTTGAGGTCGCGATGGACGATCCCTTTCTCGTGCGCCGCGGCGAGACCCGAGGCGACCTGGATCGCCACCCCGAGGACCTTGCGCGGTGGAAGCGCTCCACCCTCCAGGCGCTTGCGCAGCGACTCACCCTCGAGCAGCTCGGTGACTAGGTACGGAGCGCCTTCGTGCGTCCCCACGTCGAAGACAGTCAGGATGTTGGGATGGTTGAGAGCGGACGCGGCTCGCGCCTCCTGCTCGAACCGGCGCAGCCGGTCGGGATCGGAAGCGAACTCGGCCGGCAATACCTTGATTGCGACGTCACGGCCCAGACGGGTGTCACGGGCGCGGTAGACCTCGCCCATCCCCCCCACCCCAATCGGGGCAACGACCTCGAAGTGGCCGATTCGAGAGCCAGGATTCAGCACGAGATCCCTCGCTTCGCTCGGGATTTCGCCTGCGGGCTCCCGCTCCGCTCACGCCCGCAAAACGGCTCAACCTCACCCATGCCCCCTGCGCCGATCAGGCCGAGAACCTCGAAGTGGGCGATCCGGCTACCCAGTTGCATTGTCCTGTTCCCTCTTGGACCGGATTGTAGCCCTTTCCCGGTGCAGCGGATATCGCAGGCCGGGACGTTCAAACGGCGACAACCCGAAGCCGGTCAAGGAGATCTGCCGATGGTAAGCAGCCCGCCCCGACGGACCAGTTTCGCGCCACAGCGGTATCATCGCGCCGAGCCGGGGGCGCGTCTGCTCCCCCAAAGGAGGGTCCGGAGGTGCGAGCCACCGGTCAAAGGATGATGCTGCCGATTCTTCCGCTCTGCGTGTTCTCGCTGGCCGTCGCGGTGTGTGCGCAGGAAAGCCCGACCCGCAGCGACGACGCGGCGCTCGCGCCCGAGACCATCATGCTCAAGATGGCGAGGGTGTACCGCAACTGTCGGAGCTACCGGGACAGCGGCGAGGTCAGGACGACCCTGCTCACCGATGGCGGCCGCGCCGGGAGCGACCGGCCCTTCAGCACCGCGTTCGTGCGGCCGGACCGTTTCCGCTTTCAGTTCACGGACCCGGGGCTGGGCGAGCGCTCGTCCGCGTACATCGTGTGGACGGATGGCGGCGAGGTGCGGTCTTGGTGGGACGCCAAGCCGGGGATCCGCAATGCCGGAACGCTGCAGGAGGGGCTCGGGGTCGCCGCGGGGATCTCGGGCGGGTCCTCGAACCGCGTCCCCGCCCTGCTCCTGCCCGGATCCGTCGGCGAAGGCCCGCCGGTCATCGCCGCCGAGCGCATCCAGGACGGCTCGGACCGCGGCGTGCCCTGCTTCCGCATCAAGGGGAAGGGCCAGAGGACACCCTACACGCTGAAGATGGGGGCACAGACGCTCACGGTACAGGACGAGAGCATCACGCTGTGGATCGATCGCGCCACGCTGCTGCTGCGCAAGGTCGAGGACCGGAAGACCTTCGACACCTACACTTCGGAGAGCGTCACGACGTACACCCCCGAGATCGACGTGGAGATCCCGCCCGAGCAGCTGGCCTTCAACGCGCCGCAAGTGCCGTAACCGCCGCGCGCCGAGAACCGCGAACTGAGGAAGCCGCCCAACGAACGTCGCTCGGGCAGGGGCACGGCGGAATGCGTGTAGCCGCGCCGCCGAGAGTGGGCCAGATGCAAGGCGGACGAGGCGGACGCAGCGGAGTGTAGCCGGAGGCTACATGAGGACAGGCGAGCCGGGATTCACTCCCGGAGAGCGGGGGGCTCGGGGGGTCTAGAGCGTTCGGATGGGTGAGTGGAGTGGACGCGGGACCCCCCGCCAGGAAGATCCGCCGAAGTCCAACGCAGCAGATGGTCCGCTATCGGCGGCGCCCCAAAGGGCTACATGTACAACCCGCCGGAGACGTTGATGACCTCTCCGCTCACGTACGACCCGGCCGGGCCGGCGAGGAACAGCACCACGTTCGCGATGTCCTCTGGGGTGCCGAGCCGCGGGATAGCGAGGTTGGCCATCAGCGCCTTGCGTTGATCCTCGGTGAGCTTGTCGGTCATCGGGGTCTGGATGTAACCGGGAGCAATGGCGTTGACCGTGATGTTGCGACTGCCGAGCTCCCTCGCGAGCGACTTGGTGAGGCCAATGAGGCCGGCCTTGGAAGCCGCGTAGTTCGCCTGGCCCGCGTTGCCCATCAGGCCGATCACCGAAGAGATGCTGATGATCCGCCCCTCCTTCTGTTTCACCATGACCCTCACCGCCGGCTGGGTGACGTTGTACGCGCCATCGAGGTTGACCGAGAGCACCTTGCGCCAGGACTCCGGCTTCATGCGCATGAACAGGCCGTCGTCGGTGATCCCAGCGTTGTTGAGCAGGATGTGCAGGCCGCCCAGCTCCGCGACGACCTCCTCGACGACCCTCTGGCACCACTCGGGGTCGGTGACGTTGAGAGGCTTGTTGATCGCCTTGCCGCCGGAGGCGTTGATGTCGTCCACGACCACCTGGGTCGGGTCGGTCGGCAGCGAGGTGCACACGACGGTGGCGCCCTCGCGGGCGAGCGCCCGCGCGCACGCGGCGCCGATCCCGGTCGCCGCCCCTGTCACCAGAGCCACCTTGCCGCTGAGAACCCCTGCCATGTCTACCTCCGTCGCTGCCTGGAGCTTACAGCCGACAGCATACAGCTCACAGCCACCAGCCGAAACCTCTCGTTGGATTCCTGACCTTTCGGCCGCACCAGTGGACGGTGCAGTCGTCTGCTGTCAGCTGTCAGCTTCTTGCAAGGTACGCTTCAACCTGCTCTGCAGTCCCCACCTGGGCCGTCGAGGCACCCCGGGCGATCCGGCGGATGAGGCCCGAGAGCACGCTGCCCGGCCCGACCTCGACGAAGGTGTCGAAACCGTCCACGGCCATGCGCTCCACGAGCTCCACCCAGCGCACCGGGGCGTTCACCTGGCGCACCAGGCCGTCGCGCACGGCGTCCCCTTCCCGCGCGGGGGCGGCATCCACGTTGTTGTAGAGCGGGACCGAGAGCGACTTGAAGTTCAGCGCCTTCAGAACCGGCTCGAGCCGCTCACGGGCCGGCACCATCAGGGGGGAGTGGAAGGGCGCCGACACCGGCAGCGGAACCACCCGCTTGGCACCCTGCGCCGTCAGCAGCGCCCCCGCCCTCGCGACCGCGCCGGCGTGCCCCGCGATCACGGTCTGCTCGGGGGCGTTGAAGTTGGCGGGCACCACGACCTCGCCGACGATGCTCGACTCGCGGCAGGCCACTTCGACGGCGCCCCGGTCGGGACCCAGCACTGCGGACATCGCGCCCACGCCCACCCGGACGGCTTCCTGCATGAGCTGACCCCTGCGACGCACGGTGCGCACCAGGTCCTCGACCCCGAGGCCCCCCGCTGCGCCGACCGCGCTGTACTCGCCCAGCGAGTGCCCGGCCACCCCGTCGAACGCCGCGCCACGGGCCGCCAGCACCGCGTACGCCGCGAGGGAGACCGTGAGGATCGCGGGCTGGGTGTTGGCGGTGAGCTTCAGCTGCTCCTCGGGCCCCTCGAAGCAGAGGCGAGAGAGCGGCTCTCCGAGCGCCGCGTCGGCGCGCTCGAACACTTCGCGGGCCTCGGGGTAGCGCTCCGCGAGGTCCTTGCCCATCCCCGCGAACTGGCTCCCCTGTCCCGGGAAGACGAAAGCGATCCTGCCCATCTACACCCTCCCCACCGATGCAGGAACAAGGCGCGCCCGCGCTCGCGAGTTCAGCGAACCACGAGCGTCACCAGCGCAGAAGCGTGGCGGCCCAGGTCAGCCCGCCCCCGAACGCACCCATCAGTACGAGGTGGCCGCGCTTGAGCACGCCACGGTCGATCGCCTCCTGCATCGCGAGCGGTATGGAGGCCGACGAGGTGTTGCCGACCCGCTCCAGGTTCATGTACACCTTCTCCGGCGCAATGCCGAGCCGCTCCCCGACGGCGCTGATGATGCGCAGGTTGGCCTGGTGCGGGACGAAGAGGTCCACCTGCTCGACGCCCACACCGGCGGCGGTGAGGACCTCCTGGCAGACGTCGGCGATCGCCCGCACCGCAACTTTGAACGTCTCGTTCCCACGCATCTTGATGAACGGCAGGCGGGCGTCGATGTGCTCCTTGACGTTGGGCGGGTACTTGCTGCCCCCGCCCGGCATCTGGATGAAGTCCGCGTACGTCCCGTCGGTGTGCAGCGCGCTGCGAAGGATTCCCTCCCCGGCGGGCGCGGGCTTGAGCACCGCGGCACCCGCGCCATCCCCGAACAGGATGCAGGTGGCGCGGTCGGTGTAGTCCGTGTACCGCGAAAGTGTCTCGGCGCCGATCACCATTGCTGTCTTGACCTCTCCCGTGACCATGAACTGGCGAGCCACGTGCAAACCGTACAGGAACCCCGAGCAGGCGGCGGCGATGTCGAAGCAGGTGGCGTTCTTCACCCCCAGCGCCGGTTGAATGATCGCCGCCGTGGACGGGATCGGCTGCTCCACGGTGGCGGTCGCCACGATCAGCAGCTCGATCTCCTCCGGGGAGACGCCCGCGTCGGCCATGGCCCGCCGCCCGGCCTCGATCGCCAGGGTGGCTACGCTCTCCTCCGGCCCGACCACGTGCCGCTCGCGGATACCCGTGCGCGACATGATCCACTCGTCCGACGTGTCCACCATGCGCTCGAAGTCCTTGTTGGTCAAAACCTTCTCGGGAAGGAATGTCCCCAGACCCGCGATGCGCGCGGTGAGCGCGTGTTGGTCGTGCACGTTACACCTCCTCCGAA
>Ga0315274_10015110_pt1 | contig 10943 bp, 9 predicted proteins | sample YL17G02_20_MG_FD_203700 | JGI IMG/M metagenome (GOLD analysis project Ga0315274, IMG submission 203700) | Sediment microbial communities from Yellowstone Lake, YNP, Wyoming, USA - YL17G02_20 | ecosystem: Environmental > Aquatic > Freshwater > Lake > Sediment | place: USA: Wyoming | collected...
TGCCCAGCACTGGCTTCTCGACCACCTTCTCGACCACCTTGGTCTCCACCTTGGTGATCACTTGAGGAGTCGGTGTCGGTGACGGAGCGCAGGAGGCAACCAGCACACTCAAGACCAGGACCGCGACCACAACTCTAAGAAGCTTCCCGTACATTGGTATCCCTCCTCCTAATTGTTTGGGTTGACTGTGGACACGTTCCGAACGGCGCTGTAGTGCACCTGAGTCTCTACGACTCGACCACCTCCTCTCCTCGGCAGTCGCTCTTCGGTAGGTCGGCGGCGGGGAGCGAGCGACCAGACAAGACATCCAAGTCACGCCTTTGTGCGGGTACGATCATCGAGACCGAGACTACGGCGTAGCCGCTGCACAGGGCCCCCACTATGTTATCGCTGCAAACTCTTTCAGGTACTTCTCGACCACTTTGCGAAGCTTGGGATCCAGCGGCTGGTATGGCGATCTGGGCCGGCCCGCCTTCTGCCCACCAATCTCTGCGGTGGCCTTGAGGAAGGCGACCTCGTTTTCACTGGTGATGTAGCTGCACAACTGCGTGAACCGGCGGTACAGAGGGATGGCCCTGTCCAGATCCCTGTCCACGCAAGCGTTATAGAACGCGAGCACCGCTTTGGGGACCGCAATGCCGAACAACGAGACAATCCCCTTGCCTCCCAGCAGCACATCGCTGAACAACCAGCCCTCACCACCCGAGAAGACGTTGATCCTGTCCGATATCCTGGTGAGCACGTTGGTGCGATGCCAAACGTCGCCGTTCGACTCCTTGACTGCCTTGATGTGTTCAAGCCCGAGCAGTTCGTCCCAGAACTTCGGAGTCATGTTGAAGCCTCGGGGCAACGGCGGGTAATTGTAGCACATGATCTGGATGTCATCGATAGCGGAGTTGATGGCTGTGTAGTACTCTAGCACGTCATCTTGCGTTGGGTTGATGACATAGGGCGCGGCGATCATCACGCCATCGGCGCCAGCCTTCTCAGCATACTTGGTCCTGCGGATGCACTCCCTCAGATTCTGGAAGGTGGTGCCAATCACCACGGCCAGCCTTCCGGCCGCAGCCTGAACCGCAACATCGACCACCTGGTTGAACTCCTGCTCACTCGGCGCATAAAACTCACCCATACATCCGAAGGCAATCAGCCCGTGTACGCCGGATTTGGCCAAAAAGTCAACGTTGTGCGCAAGGCCATCCAGGTCAGGTTCCTGATTGGCCTTGATCGCAAAGGGCACCAGAGGGAACACGCCCTTCAGTTGCTTCCTGCCGGCTGTCTTCACTATAGAAGCTCCTCTCCACGTAGTTGTATTGTACCACGATCTAGACGCAGTATGCTAGACCGCAGCAGGCGCCCCGGGTGGCCCAACCTAGAACTCGGTGCCCCACTTGCTCCTCGGACCCAGGTAGAAGCCACGCGGATAGGGATCCCTCGGATCCAGCACGAACTGCTGGATGCCGGTGATGTAGGCGCTGCCGCGAATGCTCGGGATGATCGCGGGGAACTTGCCCGCCGTGGTCTCCTCGACCGCCTTGCCAGTGAACATGCTACCGATAATGCTCTCGCTGACGAACTCCTGGTTGAGCTTCAGCTCGCCCTTCGCGAAGCGCATAGCGACCTCAGCAGACGTGCCGGTGCCGCACGGAGAGCGATCGATACCCTCAGCGCTGAAGAATACTGCGTTCCTCATGTTGGCCTTGGGGTTCAGGGGGGGCGCCACAAACCGCACGTGAGTGCAGCGGTTGATGGCAGGATTGAGAGGATGAACCACCTCCACCTGGTCAAAGATCGCTTCCCTGATCTTGCTGCCCGTATCAATGATTTCTCTCATGCGCGCTGGCACAAGTTCGAGACCCACACTTTCCGCAGGCACGATGGCATAGAAGTTGCCGCCCCAGGAGATGTCCAGTCGAAGCTTGCCAATGGTCGGCACGTCGACGACCAGATCCCGCTTGTACAGAAACGAAGGTATGTTGCGGAACGTGACATCCTGGACCATCCCGTCCTGTACGCGCACCTCGGCAGTCACAAGGCCCGCCGGAGTATCGAGCACTATCTTGGTTGCAGGTTCCTTGGCCTGCACCATGCCCGTCTCCACCAGGACGGTGCTGGTAGCTATGGTCATGTGGCCGCACATGGGCAGGAAGCCGCTGACCTCGATGAACAGCACGCCAATGTCCGCTTCCGGTGAAGCCGGGGCAGTGATGATGCTTCCGGACTGGACAGCGTTGCCACGGGGTTCGAACATGAGCATGGTGCGCAGTTCGTCCAGGTTCTTCTGCGCCCACTGCCACTTTTCGACCATAGTCTTCCCGGGGATTACAGGAACACCGCCGGTGACTACTCTTGCGTACATCCCCTCCGTGTGCGCATCCACTGCCGTCACTAGTCTCTTGAATCTCATGGTCGCAGGTCCTTTCCTAGTAGTCATTGGTATGTCACGCCCGGCTGGCTCCGCCGCGTCGCACTACGCAGCCAATAGATCACTTAGCTCAGTGCGTGCCGGCAGTCAATCGGTTCGCGTCAAGCATGGGTCGGCACATCATCCCGGTCTGGCATCCGTCGCATCTCTGCCCGCAGAGCATCCGGCAAGTGCAGGATTGCTGGCAATGTACCGAAACACCCCCTCCACCTGTGCATCATTTGTGCCCTGTGACAACTGCCTCGACACGATTATACCTCAGTATCGGGCTTGTGAGTCAGCCCCCTGACCGATCGGCTGTTCGCGACGCTCCTTCCTTACACGCAAGCGGGCGATGCTCAGAGAGAAGACGCCCAAGTCCGAGCGTCGCTGCACTCCAAGCCGGAGTCTTCACGCAAGCCTGTCGCTCAGCACGCTGTTGCTCCTCTGACCTGCGCAGGGCACAGAGCCCGGAACTCACAGACCGGCCATCGCGCTGGACAACTACAGCCGACCCTCCCCTGGGTCGGAATGGACCCCCACTGGCGTGACTCGCAGCTAGATCACAGCGCGCTCGCCCTGCCCTGTCCCGTCCTTGAACCTGTCCAACGCGAAGGCACTCAGATCAATGTCCGGCTTGCGACCGACAAGCACATCGGCCATCAGGCGTCCGATCGCCGGGGACTGCATAAAGCCATGGCCGCTGAACCCGGCGACGCAGTGCAACCCTTCCACTCCGCTCAGGTGCAGCCCAATGACCGGATTGTCGTCCGGCGTGATCTCGTACAGACCTGCCCATGCATCCTTGTACCCCGCGCGTTCCAGCACTGGCACGCGCATCATCGCGTGTTCCATCATCTTGTTCAGGAAAGCCCGGCTGACGGTTTGATCGAAGCCAGGGGGCTCATCGTGGTCGCTCATTCCGACCAGAAGACCGGGCCCTTCGCGGTGGAAGTACCAGCTCACCGCAAAGTCGATGGTCAGTGGGAACCTGTCTGGCAGCTCGTCAAAGGGAGCAGTCACGAGGATTTGCCGCCGGTACGGCTTGATCGGAATCTCCACTCCAGCCATCTCTCCAATCAGACCGCCCCAGGCCCCGGCCGCGTTGACGACGTTGTGCGTCGCGATTTCGCCCTGCTTCGTCAGCACGCCCTCGACCCTGCCGTGTTCCACGTGAATCCCTGTGACCTCCACCCCCTCGGATATCCTCACCCCCAAGCGACGCGCCTGCTTGGCGAAGCCCATCGCCACGCTGTAGGGGTCTGCCCATCCGTCCATCGGGCAGAATGTGCCGCCCAGCACATCATCCAGGTACAGGTAGGGAGCTGCCATCTTCAGATCATCCTGGGAGAGCAATTCCACCGGAGCGCCCAGGCTCTTCTGCAGCGCCACGTTGGCATGAAAGTCCTCCCAGTCCTTGGACGTAGTGGCGAGCAGCATATAGCCATATTGGTGCAGGCCTATGTCGGTCTCCATCTCATCGGCAAAGTTCACCAGGTCGCGTATGCTCTCCATGGCGATGCGGATATTCGTCTCGGTGCTGAACTGTACCCGGAAACCGCCGGCGCCCTTGCCGGTGGAACCGGAGGCGACGGTGTTCTTCTCGAGGACCACGATGTCCGTGTGTCCCAGCTTGGCCAGATGGTAGGCCGTGCTGACCCCCATGGCCCCCGCGCCAATGATGACAATCTCTGATCGATTCATCATGTTCGTCCCCCCAAAGCAGTTGCGGACGCGCTCGTGCTCGGTTTTCCTTAGCCCTCAGTCGCGAGAGTTGCGTAATCTAGCGCGTCTACGGGGCAGGCGGGTACGCACGCGGGCTCCCCGCCACATTCGTCGCATTTGACGGGCGGCTCATCCTCGCGCGGCCAATGGATTGCCCCGTACGGGCAGGCGGGCACGCATTCTCCGCAGAGAACACACTCGTCGACGTTGATCCGCACGATGCGGCTCTGTGAGTTTCTCGCGATGGCTCCGCTGGGGCAGGCCTCCACGCACCACGCCTCCGCGCATTGTGTGCAAACCACGGGCGTACACTTGCCCTCTGGCTCGAACCGCACCTGAATCCGGGCAAGCTTCGGGTTGAATTCGGCCAGCTTCTCCACTGAACAGGTCAGCTCGCACAGGCGACAACCATCGCACTTTTCGACGTCAACGCTCACCATCTTCGTCATAGCATTCTCCTCATTGTTGCACGCCCTTCCGGAAGGGACGGAACCCAAGCGCCACATCCTCTAAGCCCATCTCCTTGAGCTTGGCCTCGGTCGGTATTCCGTCCTCGTCCCAACCGCTTAGCGCGTAGAACTCGTCCAGCATCCGCCTATAGTCCTCGCGCTTGACGACAGCCCCCTTGGCCGGACCATTCGGCACTGGATCTTCGAAGTCCCTGGGTGGCACGTGGTCATTCGTGCGCGTATAGCCTTCCTTGGTGTTGAAGATGCGCGTCATGCAAAACACCCTTTCGGCCACCTTCAGGATGTCATCACCGGTCCACTTGCTGCCCGTGGCAGCAGTGATCAGGTCTCCGTAGTCATCGAAACTGAGGTGATACGACACAAAGCGACACATGCCCATGATATCCGGAGAGGATCGCTCGCACTGGTTGCGTTTGACCTTGGCGGCCTTCCCTTCGGGCGATCGTGGGTCATCAAGGAAGAACTTGAAGCTCCAGGTGCGGTTGTGGTCGGCGCCTCGGTCATTGATGGAGTATGCCAGCGTCTGCCCGATGGCGGCCCGCGTTTCGTACGCGGACTGCTCGAGTCCCTTGCTGTGCATGGCGAATTTGTCAGAACCCTTGCCAAGCCGCCTAGCGGCCTCGCGCACCCCCTCGGCCAGCGTACCACCAAGGCCCTCGCGATAGGCGATCATGTGGATAAGCTTGTAGAAGGCCTCCTCATTGCCGAAGCGCAGCGCGATGCCGTTTGTCTCTTTGTCACCGATGATGCCGCGCTCATAGCACTCGGTGGCAAACGCCATGATGTTGCCGGCCGAGATGGTGTCGATCCCCAGGTCATCACACAGGTAGTTTGCCTTCACCACCGCCTCGAGACGGCTGATGCCACAATTGGAGCCCAGCATGGCAATGGTCTCGTACTCCGGGCCATCAATGCACACGCCTTCCGCGGCCGTCCATTTGGCGCATCCCAGACTGCAGCCGAAACAGGCCCCGTGCCTGACGAATATCGTGCGCTCCAGCGTCTGTCCACTGAGTCTCTCTGCCTCCTCGAAGTAGCCTGTCTGGTAGTTCCTGGTCGGCAGACACCCTACCATGTTGTGCGAGATGAAGCTCGCTGCCGTTCCGTACTTGTGCATGTCCATCGCAGCCGCGCTGCTCAGAACCTTCTGATGCACCTGCATCACCCTCGTCTGGAAGGCCTTGGCATCGGCCAGGCGAATTCCCTGGTCTCCGCGCACCACAATGGCCTTGAGGTTCTTCGAGCCCATTACCGCACCCATGCCGCATCTGCCGGCTTGCCTACCGGACGCATGGGTGATGCAGGCGATCTTCACCAGTTTCTCGCCAGCCGGGCCGATGCACAAGACCTGAACCTCCTTGTTGAACGCACTCTTGAGCCTCTGTTCCGTCTCCATGCAGCCCTTGCCCCAGAGGTCCGCAGCATCGCGGAATTCCACGCGTTCGTTGTCAATCCACAGATACGTGGGCTTCTCGCACCTGCCCCTCAGCACGATCACATCATACCCGGCGTACTTGATCTCGGGTCCGATGTGCCCGCCGATGGCGCTATCTCCGTAGCCTCCGGTGAGGGGGGACTTGCTGATCACCTCCAACTTGGAGCCTGGCGCGCTGGTGCCCGTGAGGGGGCCAGTCGCCAGGATGAAGAGGTTGCCCGGGGAAAGCGGATCAGTTCGCGGCGCCAGGTTGTCGTGCAGAATCTTGGCTCCGAACCCTCGCCCCCCCAGGAAGCGAGTCGGCAGGTCTGGATCCAGGTCGTGCACACTGGCGCGCTGTGACGCGAGATCAATGTCAAGGATCTTTCCCATGTACCCAAGGACAGCTTTGTTCATGTGCTTGAGCTCCCTCGCGTATTCCTTCCTCCGGCTGTCGACTACCCTCATGCCCCTTCGCGTAGAGCTGCTATGAGCCCGGCGTGCGCCTCGTCGCTCATGATGAAAAAGTTCTCTCGTGTCGGGAATGCACCCGACTCGACCTCGGTCTTGTACTGCGTGAGTGCCTTCTCCATCTCGACGGCAAGGTTCGCATAGCGCTTGGCGAACTTGGGCGTGAACCGCTCGAACAGGCCGACCACGTCATACAGGTTCAGTGACTGGCCATCGCACCATGGTCCTGCTCCCACGCCCATGGTGGGGATCGAGAGCTGCTCGGTGATCAGTTTGGCCAGACGGTCTGGAACCGCCTCCAGTGTGATAAGAAAGCATCCGGCTGCCTCCAGCGCCTTGGCATCCTCGACTAACTTGCGAGCTGCTTGCACGTCCTTGCCCCGTACCTTGAATCCGCTGACTTTGACGGCTGATTGCGGAGTCAGGCCAATGTGCCCAGACACTGGGATGCCAGCCCTCACGACAGCCTCGACAACGGGAACGACCTCTTGCCCCCCTTCGATCTTCACGCCGTCCATCCCTGCTTCTTTCAAGAAGCGACCGGCATTGCGGACCGCCTCTTCCACACTGGCCTGGTAGGACATGAAGGGCATATCCCCGAGAAGGAAGCAGGCCTTGGTGCCGCGGCTCACGGCCTTGGCATGATGCAACATCTCTTCCATGGTGACCGGAAGCGTGTTCTCATAGCCGAGAACTACCATGCCCAGGGAGTCGCCGACCAGGATCATGTCGAAGCCGACGCGATCTGCCAGCAGAGCCGTCGGGTAGTCATAGGCCGTGACCCGGGTGAGCTTTTCCCCACGCTCCTTCTTGGCCCGCAGGTCGGCAACGGTCACTTTGCTTCGTGCCATACTCTCCCTCTACCTCCTCCACCCAAAGCTACTGCTATCGCCCTGGCGCACTCACCTGACGCTGCCGATGACGCATGAACGATCAAGTTCCTTTATGAGGCAGGGAACTACCTGGTGGTAGTCACCTACCGTACCTACATCGCAAGCTTCGAATATGGGAGCTTTCGGGTCGCTGTTGATGGCTGCGATGACCTTGGCATCTCGACATCCTACCATGTGGTGCATCACGCCCTAGACACCAATCGCGATGTAGAGCTTCGGGCGTCCAGCCCGGTTTGGCAACCAGCACTGTAGGTGGTGGCCTTGCTACAGCCACCGAAGCCTCCGCGCTCAGATCTTGACTGACTCCTTGAACTCACCGAAGACTTCTTTCAGCGTTGCGGTGATCTCACCCAGAGTGGCGTACTGCTTAACCGCTGCGAGCACGTATGGGACCAAGTTGTCGCTGCCCTGCGCCGCGTGCTTCAGTTCGCGGAGCGCCGCTCGCACGCCCTGCTGGTCGCGGTCAGCCCTGACATGGCGCAGCCTGTCCAGTTGCCTCTGGCAGCCCTCAGAATTGGGCTGGTACAAACTGAGTACTCGTTTTCGCTCCTCGCTGCGGAACCGGTTTACACCCACTACGGCCTTTTCGCCGGATTGGACCAAACGCTCCTGTTCGTACGCCTGTTGGAGGACAAGCCCCTGAGGCAGGCCCGCCTCGATGGCCGCGACCATGCCACCCTGCCCCTCGATGCGTTCCATCAAGGCGACGGTATCTTGCTCTATGCGGTCCGTGAGGGCCTCCACGTAGTAAGATCCTCCCAGGGGGTCCACGACACCGGCAATGCCCGTCTCGAAGGCCAGGATCTGCTGTGTTCTCAGTGCCAGTTGAGCTGACTCATCGGTGGGAATGGAGAACGGCTCATCCCAGGCACAGGTGAACAGGGATTGCGTTCCACCCAGCACTGCAGACATGGCTTCGTAGGCGACCCGGATGATATTGTTGTATGGCTGTTCGGCGCGCAGGGTGCTGCCCGCGCAGGCAGCACCGATACGAAACATCCAAGATTCTGGATTCCGCGCTCCGAGTCTGTCGCGCGCGATCCGGGTCCACAGACGCCTGCCCGCCCGGAACTTGGCGATGTCCTCGAAGAAGTCACTGGAGGCACTGAAGAAGAAGGTGAGGCGGGGAGCGAAATCGTCCACCTGCAAGCCGCGCTCGACGCTGCTCTGCACGTATGCGAGTGCATCGGCGAGAGTGAAAGCCAATTCCTGCACCGCCGTGGATCCTGCTTCGCGGATATGGTAGCCGCAGACGCTCACAGGGTAGAACCTGGGGACATGGCGTGTGCAATACTCGATAGCATCCACCACCAGCCGCATGGAGGGTCCAGGCGGAAAGATCCATGTGCCTCGAGCGATATACTCTTTGAGGATGTCGTTCTGGATCGTGCCTCGTATCTCACCACTGGAAATGCCTTGCTTCTCGGCAGCCGCAATGTACATGACCAGAAGGATAACGGCAGTAGAGTTGATGGTGAAAGACGTGCTCACCTTGTCAATGGGCAAGCTTTGAAAAAGGACCTCCATGTCCCGCAGAGTGTTGATCGCCACTCCTACCTTGCCTACTTCTCCATCCGCCAGTGGGTCATCTGAGTCCAGACCGAGTTGAGTGGGCAAATCCAAGGCCACGCTCAGGCCGGTCTGTCCTTGCTCTAGCAAGTGCCTGTAGCGAGCATTGGACTCCTCCGCAGTGCCGAACCCAGAATACTGGCGCATAGTCCAGACCCGGCCGCGGTACATGGTCTCATGGATGCCTCGCGTGAACGGAGGGTGCCCGGGGTCGCCGAGGTCTCGCTCATAGTCGAACCCCTGAAGGTCGTCTGGCCCGTAGTGAGCTTTCGCGCCACCTAGCGGCGGGTTAGAGCGTTCACTCTTCGCACACATCGCTCGCTTCACCTGTCCAAAGAGCTCTATGGTTGCCTCGCGCAAACCCATATGCATGACCACTCTTCAACGGATGCCGAGTGGCTGCCCCGTACGGCGCCCCCTCACGCAAAGCTGCCATGTTGAGTTTGTACAGTTCAGCGCGTGAAGCAGGGAACGCCTTCTTCAGCGCTGCACGAATGGACCGTTTTGACAGCAGGTGGACCGAGCCGAGATAGGCGCCAAGCGCGACCATGTTGGCCACGCGGACACTGCCTAAGCGCAGCGCGATCTCGCTAGCCGGAACCTCAACGGTGCTCGACTCGGAGGACACGGGTGCGTCATCAACCAGTGAGGAATTGACTACCACTATCCCATCGCGTCGCACGAGAGGCCCAAACTCATTCAGGGATGGTCGATTAAGAGCGATGAGGCCGCGCGGATGCCTCACCAGGGGCGAATAGATCGTTTGGTCCGAGATGATCACCGAGCAGTTGGCCGTTCCACCGCGCATTTGCGGTCCATAGGAAGGCAGCCAGGTGACCTCGAACCCGTCCAGCATGGCAGCCTGCGCCAGGATCCTGCCGGCGAAAAGCAGACCCTGTCCTCCAAACCCGGCGATGATTGTATCCCAGATCATGGCGCTCCCTGAGGTACCTTGAACTCGCCCAACGGATAGTAGGCCATGGCCTTTTCCTTCAGCCAGGCGGTGGCCTGTTGGGGAGTCAAATGCAAGTTCGTGGGGCAAATCCCCAGCGCCTCTACTAGCGAGAAGCCCGCCCCCGCCATCTGAACCTCGAAAGCTCTGCGCACGGCGCGCTGTGCGTGCCGGATGTGCGCCGCGTCCAGGAGCGCGACGCGCGTGATGTAGGCTGGGGCATCGAGGCTGGACAATAGCTCGCACACGCGGATGGGATATCCGAACCAGTTCGGGTCACGCCCACGCGAGCAAGTGGTGGTGGGCTGGCCGATCAGGGTGGTAGGCGCCATCTGCCCACCCGTGGCACCAAAGCAGCCGTTGTTGAGAAAGAACACGCTGATGTGCTCACCACGTGCCGCAGCATGCACGATCTCTGCCATGCCGATGGCTGCAAGATCGCCGTCACCCTGGTATACCCAGATGGCCCGATCCGGCAGCGAGCGCTTGAGTCCCGTGCCCACTGCCGGTCCGCGGCCATGCAGAGCTTGGGTCATGTCACAGGCAAAGTACTGCCACATGCGCACCGCGCAGCCCGCCGGTGTGATTCCTATGGCACGGTCTTGCAGACGCAATTCGTCAATCGCCTGGGCGATAATCCGATGCAAAATGCCATGGCCGCAGCCGGGGCAGTAAGCAAGAGGCAACCCGATGAGGGAGGCCGGCCTGGCAGAGAGCGTCCGAGCTCGTATCACTGTCATACACCCAATCCCGCCCGAAGCTCGTCAATGGCTTGTCTCACAGACTCTTCGTCAGGCACCCACCCTCCGCCAAGGCCGTAGAATTGCACCGGAATGCGGCCGTTCACGGCCAGACGGACGTCCTCGACCATCTGTCCGCTATTCATCTCGACGGTCAGAATCCCCTTGGCCTGAGCGAGGTTGCACAGAGCCTTCTCCGGGAACGGCCAGATCGTGATGGGACGGATCAAGCCCACCTTCAGGCCGTCGGCGCGCGCCTGGCCAACTGCTTGCAGGGCCACCCGCGCGGCCGTGCCAAACGCTAC
>Ga0315274_10015111_pt1 | contig 10942 bp, 9 predicted proteins | sample YL17G02_20_MG_FD_203700 | JGI IMG/M metagenome (GOLD analysis project Ga0315274, IMG submission 203700) | Sediment microbial communities from Yellowstone Lake, YNP, Wyoming, USA - YL17G02_20 | ecosystem: Environmental > Aquatic > Freshwater > Lake > Sediment | place: USA: Wyoming | collected...
TCCGGCGACCGTTTGTCCGCCCAGTCCACGATCAGATCACCCTCCAGAATCGCGCGCTCCGAGCATGCGGGATTGGTCAGGTGGGCCGAAAAGTAGAAATGACCCTGGTTCGGTTGACCGGCAGCGTCGGTATCGAAACGGTTGTGGCGAAACTCCGTCTGCGCCAATTGCCAGCCGGCACCCTCGAACGCCTCAACCAAACGGCGCCACTCGTCAGCCGAGAGCACACGTCCGGCGCCAGCCGCCTTTTGCAGCTTGATTCCGTGCGGCAAGGTTTGCGGCAGGTCCCATTTGCCCAGCACGATTTCACCGATGGGAAATGAAGCGGCCAACCCAAGTTTATTCGTGGCCGCGTTGAGCGCATCCCAGAGCGATTCGATAGTCCGACCACATGCCTGGGCGAGCATCTCCTTGGCCCAGATGGTCTCGGCCACGTCCCCTTCATTGGCTTCCAGGCGCGCCAATTGCGCAGCAAGCTCCTGACTGATCCGGCTGCCGGAGTTGGTGGAATCGGCCGAGGCAGATGAGTCGCGTTTGGTGCGGACCAGAACCAGCGCCACGCCGATGGACACAAGGGCGAGCAGGATGGCGGGCAGGATTCTGGTCGATAAAGTGCTCACATGTGACCGGGCAGTCGGTTCCACAGGTCATCGCCCCGCGATAACCAGCCTGGTGTCCACGTAGGATCCAGCTCACCGCCGAAAGGCCTGCGGAACCGCTCCGCCCATCTTGGCCATCATCTTCTGGAACTTGCCCATCTTCTTCATCACCTGTTGCATCTGGCCGAAACGGTTGAGCATACTGTTCAACTCGGCCACGTTCACGCCGCTGCCTTTGGCGATCCGCAGTCGGCGTTTGGCATTCAGGATCTGCGGATTGCGGCGCTCCTGGGGTGTCATGGCGCAGATCATGCCCTCCATGTGCGCGAACTCCTTCTCGCTCTTGCTCAGGTCGGCGTTCTTAATGGCCTCCTGGCCCCCAGGCAGCAAGCCGATGATGCTTTCAAGCGAGCCCAGCTTCTTCATCTGGCGGAGTTGCTCCAGAAAATCCTCCAGCGTGAACTGGCCCTTGCGCATCTTCTCTTCCAGACGCTGCGCTTCGTCGATATCGACCGCCTCCGCCGCCCGTTCCACCAGACTCACGACATCGCCCATGCCCAAAATGCGCGATGCCATCCGCTCGGGGTGAAACGGCTCGAAGTCCTCCAGTCTCTCGCCCACGCCGACGAATTTGATCGGCTTGCCAGTCACCGACTTCAAGCTCAAGGCGGCCCCGCCGCGGGCGTCACCGTCCAGCTTGGTCAGGATGGCGCCGGTGATGTTCAAGGCCCGGTCAAAGTGCGTGGCGACGTTAACGGCTTCCTGGCCCGTGGCGGCGTCCAGGACCAAAAGGGTTTCCTGCGGCTTGACCAGGTCGCGCAGCCGCACCAACTCCTGCACCAACGGCTCGTCAATCTGCAGCCGCCCGGCGGTGTCGAAGATCAGCGTGTTCCGGTTGTTGGCGCGGGCAAATTCCAGGGCCGCCCCTGCGATCTTCAACACATCGCTGGCGCCCCGCTGGACAAAGACGGGCAGTTCGAGTTGCTGTCCCAGAGTCTCGAGCTGGTCCATCGCCGCCGGTCGATACACGTCGGCCGCCACCAACAGCGGCTGCCGGCCCTGTTTGAGCAAAAGCCGCCCGAGCTTGCCGCTGGAGGTAGTTTTGCCCGAGCCATGCAGGCCCACCATCAGCACGCAACTCGGGTTGCCACTCAGTTGGAGTCCCGCGTTGGCCGAGCCCAGCAAGTCCACCATCTCGTCATGGATGATCTTGATGATCTGCTGGCCGGGTTGAATGCTCTGCACGACCTCCAGGCCGATGGCCTTTTCCTTGACGCGTTCGATGAAATCGCGCGCGACTTTGAAATTGACGTCCGCATCCAATAGCGCCAACCGGACCTCGCGAAGCGAATCGCTGACGTTGGATTCGGAGATGCGCCCCAGCCCGCGCAGGTCGCGGAAGACCTTTTGGAGTTTGCTGCTCAAAGCGTCAAACATGACGTCACGTTAGGGCAAGGCGCGCGCATTGACAAGGCCGACGCCGTCGTTCCAGATCCTCCACCCGCATTACACGCCCGGCAGAATACCCGTAAAGTTCCGGGGACCGCCGCAAATCCATGAGCGCGACACGACGGCAGTTTCTTGTGGGATATTGGGGGACGCTCGGGTAGCCTCTTTGCCCGGTGGCCATACATTGGAACCATGAACCGGGCCCGTTTTTGGCTCTTGGTAGGGCGAGACTCCGTCGAGCCCTGGAATCACGTGCCGCCAGGAAAGTCAGGGCTCGACGGAGTCTCGCCCTACCCGTGGAGGCAGGTTTATGGAGAGCCTTCACATCCAACGTTTTGATACGCCTTGGGGCCATGAACCCAATGTCGCAATCTTTTGTCCCATATGGGACAAAAGGTTGTACGCCCAGCGGCCGAGGTTCATGGGAAGCCGCCTTGGTCCTTCCACCATGCATTGGGACCATGAACCTGCTGCCGCAACCTTTTGTTGCACCTGCAACAAAAGGTTGCATACCCAATCACCAACGGTTTATGGAAAGTCCTGACGCCAGAAGTGGCACCCATTGGGACCATGAACCGGGCTCGTTAGTGGGGCAGGCTTCCAGCCTGCCGTCGGGGCTTCCAGCCCCCATACACCTTTGCCGGCAAGATGCTCGGAGGGCAGGCTGGAAGTCCGCTTTAAGCCAACTTGGCATATCTTTGCACAGCGTGGCATGGCCTAGCATATCCTCCTGATTTTATTGGCAGTTTCCACCTTGACGCCTTGCACAGCTTGGCATAGCTTGGCACCCTACGGAAGCACATAATGGCATAGACTATGGCAATCGTTCGCGGCCTCGAAGAAGGTTCGACCTCTTCCGGCCTGTTTCCGTCCGGCCCGACGGCCGTCGCATCCAAAGCCCCAATTGGTGCGTCCGCTTCCAGCACAAAGGCAAGCGAACCTGCCGGAGCCTCGGCACGGCTGATTACCGTCTGGCCAGGCAACGCGCCAGACAGTTGGTGGCCTCGATCCGCCAACACGGCTGGTCGGGGGCCGTGCTGCTGCCAACCAGCCACGGCACCGTCACCATCCAGGAGTTCCTGGAGCGCTATCAACACAGCGCAGTCTCCCGCGGTCTGCGCCCACGGTCAATCGCGGACATCAGCAAGTGCCTGCGGCGGGTCGCTCGCGAGATCGAGGCGCGGCGCCTAGCGGATCTGACCCCGGCGGCTTTGCAGGGATGGATTGGCGAGTGCGGGTTGAAACCCGTCAGGCTTCAGTCGGTGGTCAAGAACGCCGCGTGTGCGTTCTCCAAGCCGAGCCTGCAGGCCTTGGGCATGGGCGAGGTCCAGAATCCTTTCCTTCATCTGGTGCGACCAAAAGTTGACCGGGAGCCGTTCAGGGCACCGCCCCGCGCCTGGATCACTGGACTGATGCGGCAAGGGATTAAAGAGCTCCAGGGGGAAGTCCGGCTGGCGTTTGTCTTGGGGCTGGGGGCTGGGTTGCGCTGGGGCGAGATCAGTTCGTTGACCTGGGAGGAGGTCCAAGGCGGGTGCATTGGGGTCGCGGCTGCCAAAGCCAAAGGACGACGGGCGCGGTCGGTGCCGATCGGGCCGAAGATCCGAGCCGTTGTGGAGTCAGGGCGAGGCCGAGGGCCCGTGATCGCTGGCGACGCCGAGGAAGTACATGCCACGCTTTGCGCCTGGTTGCGGGGCTGTGGCGTGCAGGACGCCAAGCCGGTGCATTACCTGCGGAAGTGTTTCGGTTCGCTGGCTGTGGCCGACCATGGGATCTTCATCGCCTCGAAGCTGCTGGGCCACGCGAGCATCGGGATCACGGCCAGCACCTACGCGGGCCAGGTGGACCGATTGCCGGCACTGAGGTTTTAGCCGGGAAAGCGATGGCTGCTCTACTTTGTGCGGGAGTGAGTTTCGCAGGCTTGAGCGGACCTGCAGAACAATGATCCGATTATGCAAGGCCTCCCCGGAACCGGCGCACCGGGCAATGGCGATCCGCTGCCGGCGGGTCAGATGATAGCGGTCTCCAACCAATTCCGTCGCCGAGGCAATGCCGTAGCCATGGTCCAGAAGCCAGCACAAATCGCTGGTTGCCTGGCGCAAACTGGGCAGGCGGCCGGCGCCGAACGAACGCTCATCTTCAGGATCGGCACCCCTCTGTCGGGAGGTCCTTGGCACGGCTTTGAGCTCGTTTGAGAAATTGCGCCGCCTTTTTGCGGGTTGTAGGTGGCAAAAACTCCATCGGACAGCGAATGGGAGGGGAGAGGCGAGTGTCTTGAGCGGGAGTCGGTAACCACTGGGGGCTTTCAGGCACCGGAGTTGACGAGAGAGTCGTCAGGGGTGTGGGTCGACAAAACCACGTCCGCTCTTCTTTGCGGCACGTCGACGCAGCGATCGGATTTTAGCTTCTTCGTCACGATGTTCGCTGGGCAGGGTTGGGCGCTGGCAGATGGCCGTCGCGCTCCATGGGCCAGCCCTGAGGACGTCAAAGTCGTCGATCATTCACCGTTGTCCCTGCGGGGAACTCGATGGAAACCCCAGTTTCTGGTCGGCAGATCGGATGTCCGCTCACGCGGCTTGGCGCCACTCGTAGCGATGCTGCAAGCCTCCGAGGCGCGCAAGCGCAATCACGCGAGCATCCGCCGAGAGCTTTGCGGTCACGACCCGACCGTTGGGGGTGTCCTTCCCGAGGGTTAAGTGGCAGCGGTCTTCGTGGTAGTACACGACGAAGTCGGCTAAGAGCCTGTGCAGTTGCACTCGATTGAACACCACGACGTGATCCAGCAACTCGCGCCGGACCGAACCCACCCAGCGTTCGGCCACACCATTTTGCCAAGGCGCCCGCGGCGCGGTCTGCACGGGCTCGACCCCCATGCCTGAGAGGACCTCAGGCACCTCTGAACCATACTTTCCATCCCGGTCGAAGATGAGGTAGCGCGGCGCCGTGTCGAAGGGGAAGGCCTCCCGCAGTTGCTGAACGATCCACTGGGCCCCCGGATGGTCAGTGACCGCGAAATGGAGCACTTGCCGCCGGCAATGGTGGACACAAAAAACACCCACAAGAGCTGGAAGGTGGCGGTCGGTACCGTGAAGAAGTCCATCCCCGCCAGACAGTCCCGGTGGTTGCGCAGAAAGGCCATCCAACGTCTGAGGACGTCCGGTGCTGGGGGCCGATTCTGGAGATAACGAGACACGGTGCGTTCATCGACCAGAATGCCAAGCTTGAGTAGTTCCCCATGGATCCGTGGAGCTCCCCAACCATTGTCTCGAGCCATCCTGCCGATGAGCTCTCGGACCTCCCGTGGGATCCGGGGACGGCCGACCCGTTTGCCTCTCGATCTCAGCCGCCAGAACCAGCGAAAGCCCTGACGCTGCCAGCCGACCACCGTGTCGGGCTTCACGACGATGAGCGCGTTGGCCCAGTTGCGCCAAGCGCGGCGGAGGAACACCCAGAATATCCGATCGGCGGGTCGCAGTCTGGGGCGGCAGTGCTGCTGCTTGAACACGGCCAGTTGCTGGCGCAGGGCGAGGTTCTCGACCATTAATTCCAGCCGGGAGCGGAACAATACCCTGGCAAAAGCAACCGTCAGTGTCAGAGCGAGGTAAATCACGCCGCGAGGATTGCCGCTGGGCCGCCAATGGACAAGTCAAACGCCACCGCTAACGTCTCCGAAGGCCCACGGAATCAGCCACCACGGCATAATGTCGAGGGACAGGGGTACCAATTCGAACTACGGCAAGACAACGGCGGCAACGAATTTGGGCAGCGGCAGCAGCGCCGTATCCATCAGCCAAGCGCTGTCCAGCCTGTTGCCGGAAAGGACCTACCATTACCGCGCCGCGGCGTCCAACACTCTTGGCCTTAGTCTCGGCGCCGACAAAACCTTCACAACTCCTCTGCCTCATCCTGTCCTGAAATGCTCCGTTCCGAATCTGTCGAAGAAGGGTGATCCTCCGAGTTGAGATTGCGTGCGCGCCGATCTCGCGTTTCCGCTGGTCCAAACCAACTATAGAATCCCACGCGGGACGCTGGCTGAAACGAACGAGTCAGCGTCTCGTGGCGACTGTGCCGGCACTTCTACCACGACGGCCGCTAAAGAGGCAAGGCAGAACCGCGGGGACTGGACGTGTCCGCTGTGCTGCCTCGCCGATTCCAAAACCGCGTCCACAGTCAAACCCTTGACCAAAGAACGGCCGTCAAGTGACTTTTGGCTTGGAATCCTCGGCCCGCGGATTAGAGTCCGGCCATGCGAGAGCCTCGGCTACAGCGCAGGTCGAGCTTGCCAGCGGTTACAGGGCTTGCCTGCTTTGCCAAGCTCGCATACAAAGGAACGAGAAACGTGACACCTCGCTCTTCCCAGTTCACACTCAGTCCCAGCGTGTTTACGCCAAGCCCTTTGGCAACCACGCGAGCGAGCCAGATCACACGGACAGCCCGGATTTCGCCTTTGCCCGTTTGTGGCCGACTGTGCCTCGTCGCGATGCTGGCCGTCGTTTTCATCCTGAGTGTTCCGGCCACGAGCCAAGCGGACGACCACGGGACGAACTTCAACACGGCACCAACGGTCAGCATCGGCAGCGTGACGCCCGGCATGATTGAGGACGTGTTTGACGAGGACTACTTCAGCTTTACAGTGCTCAGTGAGGGTGTCTACGTGATCTATTCGCGCGGTGGGCTTTTGCTGAACGGGTTTCTCTACAACTCAGTTTATCTGGAGATACAGTCTGACTACGACAACAGTGGCGAAGAGGGGAACTTCTATATACAGAGGTTTCTGTCCGCCGGAGCGTATTTTATCAAAGTGTCGACGGACTGGGACAGTCCCCTGGGCGAGTACGAGATCCGCGTTGAGGGACCGGGGGCAGGCACCACCAGTGATGACCACGGTTTCAGTTGCTGGTCGGCCACGCCCGTATCAGTGGGAAGCGTGAAGTCCGGGGCGATTGACGTTCAGGGAGACCGAGACTTCTTCCGCTTCACAGTTAGGAGCAACGCGACGTACGTGATCTTCACGCGCGGCTGGGCTGGGACAGATTACTGTGACATGGCAATGTGGAATGCAGCGTACGGTACCGTGATACGTCCCACACGTGGCGGAGCGGAGGACTTGAACACCCGGATTGAACAGACACTGTCACCCGGAACCTACTACGTGGAGATATGGTCGGATTTGGGAGAGACCTCGTCGTATGACTTGCACATAGAGGGGCCGGGGGCGCCCACGACTACTGACGACCACGGGTTCAGTAGTTGGTCGGCCACGCCCGTGGCAGTGGGCAGCGTGACACCTGGGGCGATTGATGTGGAAGGAGACCGCGACTTCTTCAAGTTCACAGTTGCCAGCAACGGGACATATGTAATTTATTCGCGGGGAGCTCTATCCCTGGACGGGGCGTTGTATGACAGCACGTATAACCTGGCAACCGCTAGTTTCTCCATGGACGGAGAGGAGGGTAATTTTCGCATCGAGCACTCGTTGGCTCCCGGAACTTACTACCTTGAGGTGAGGGAGGAAGTTGGCTTCATGGACTCGTATGAAGTTCACGTCGAAGGACCAGGGGCAGGGACGCAGAGTGACGATCACGGGTTTAGTTGCTGGTCGGCCACGCCCGTGGCACTGGGCAGCGCGACACCTGGGGCGATTGATGTGGAAGGAGACCGAGACTTCTTCAAGTTCACTGTTGAGCGAAACGGCACCTATGCGTTGTATTCAGAGGGAACACTCTCACTAAGCGGGCGGCTGTATGACGGCGCATATCAGTTGATAACCGGTTCCACGGGCGTCGGCGACGAGAACTTTCGCATCGAGGAGTTCCTGGAGCCTGGAACGTATTATGTTGAGGTGAGCGTACATATGTGGTCTGGCGGTGGGGGGAACTACGACGTACACATAGGCACTGCAGAAGTCGCAACTGGCTCACTCCGCGTCACGCTCAACCCGCCCGAGGCGCTAGCGGAGGGCGCGCAGTGGCGGCGGTTGACGACTCCGGGTTTTGCGTGGCACAATGGCGGTGACACTGAAGCCGACATACCGGTGGGATCATACAGCGTCGAGTTCAAACCGACTGTGGGCTGGAGCGCCCCACCCAACCAGGAGGTTGTTATTACCAACGGCCAAACAACCACCGCAAGCGCCACTTACACGTCTGTCATTGTTCTCAGCACCGCCGTTCTCGATTTCGGTGACACGCAAACCCAACTGCCCTTTGAGGTCTTCAACGACGGCTTGGGAACCCTCGATTACCAGTTTGTTGGATTGCCCGACTGGGTAACGGGCATCAACCCTCCTTTAGGGACTTCGCTCAAGCCGTCGAATCCGCAATCGCACCTGGTTACGATCGACAGGTCCAAATTGGCACTCGGACAAAATGCCGGCCAGATTACGGTTTCAGCACCTCGGTCAGGCAACAGTTTCCGGATTCTGCAACTGCGGGCCATGAAAAGGAAGATCTCCGGCACTATAGTTTTCAAAAACAGGGCCGGCGGGCCGGTCGGGGTGTTGCACCTTCCTAAGCAACCGGTCATGGTGACCCTGTGGAGAAGCGTGGGGCAGGACTATCGCTGGGCTGGCCCCCGAGCCGAGGACACGTTCGTTACGGCCACGTTCATCGACCACGCATGGGTTGATGACTTCCCTTTCGACATGAACATGCCTGGTCTGGTTGACGGAGACTACATCATCGGGTTCTCTGTCCACGGCGCGGACCTGAAGGTGCTTCCGGTCACTGTGCGCAACGGATATGCGACGGACTTGCACGTTGTCCTGACCTATGAGGACGTCGTATCCCTTGCGGTGCAAGAAGTGCTCTGTAGGAAATCAAGTCCCAACGTCAAGTATCGCCTTGGAGCATGGCAGGCTGCAACACCAGAGCAAGGCGCTGCTGAAACCAACGGGCTTCGTAGGGCTCTTGACACATGGGCCCATGCCGGCCCAGTGCGCTTCATAGAAACAACCAACGATGACTGGGACATCCACTTCCAGAAAAGCCGCACCCAAGCAAACATTGGTGGGATTCTCGGGCCGGTGTATGCTAGAGCGTCGCCTGGGGTGTCTCGCTCGTTGACCACTTACTGGGAGGTCGAGTTTGCAGCGGATGTTTCTTGGGATTCTACGAACTGGGTAATGTGGGATGGTTTTAGTACATGGCAGAACGCTAGCTTGGACCTCAAATCGTTTGAGGCGGCGGCCATGCACGAGATAGGTCATGTGCTAGGGCTGCGCTACTCCGAGTTCTTTGGCTGCCTCAACCCGGTCCAGTTTTTCCAATGCGAGGATGCATATCCCGACTGTGCTGGTCAACAATGGTCCATCATGACATATTTCTCATCCTTGTTCGGTGCCGCGTGGCCTGGATGGTCTGACGTCGAAGCATTGAAGAGCATCAACAGGGCAGCGACATTTGCGGCGTCCTGTCCCGTGGATATTATGGTAACTGATCACGCCGGACGGATTACTACAAGAACCAACGCGGAGATTCCTACTTCTCACTATTACGAATCTGACGGAGAGGGAGAGACAAACCACGTTGCTGTTGTTGTAATCGAAGAGCCGATCGGCACAAAGTATCAGGTCACCGTGACTCCGCGTCCAGAGGCACAGACAAACTCCACTTTCTCGCTCTTTGTCCAAAGCGGAAACGGGGACGTGCCCGTCACGCTGAATCTGCCGCTCGGTGACCTCGGAAGCCACGGCTTCAACATTTACGCCGAGCCCGGTTTGGTCCGCTGGGACTCCTGCGCCTTCCAGGCCCCGCTCGATCGGGCGGGCATGCTCCTCCAACAAGGCACCTCTCTCCCCATCCGATTCCATCTGGTCGATGGCCAGGACGAGCCGATTGCCGACCAACGCAGTCTGGTCATGGAGGTTTCAGGTCCCGACGCGGCCGGACAGTCGCTGACCAACGTGTTCTCCACCAACGACGGCAGCTTGGCGTTTTCTGCAAACACCTCGCCTCCCGAATATGTTGCCACTTTTGACACCCGAAGCCGGTCGGTGAAGGCGGGAGGCGAATACCTCGTGGTGGTCAGGCAATACGGCGCGCCGATTGGCACGGCGACCCTCATCGTCAGTGCCAATCAGGATTCGCGGGTGAGGATTCTTGAGTGTAAACTCCTGTCCGACAGCCGGGTTACCCTGCAGTGGGCCTCGTTGACGGAGTCGGTGTGGGTTGAGTCCAGCGGCGACTTGCAGACGTGGGAAACGGTGGCCGGACCGGTATCCGCAAATCCGTGGACCGGCGTGTTGCCGGCGGGCCGTGGCCAGGTCTTCTACCGCATCAGGGCCCTGGTGTCCACGCCATAGAACCCTAGTTGAAATGCCACGGCCGCCTATGGCTGTGCCCCCCAAACGGTACTACTCATAGCGCAGCGCCACCATCGGATCGACCTGCGTGGCCTCTTCGCGCCGGCACGTAGCAGGCCAGCAGGGCGATACCGCCGAGAAGCAGAGCGACACCCGCGAAGGTTGGCGGGTCGATCGGGGCGACGCCGTAAAGCAGGCTGGACAAAAACCGCGTCAAGTCGAATGCCGCCAGGAGGCCGACCACCACCCCGGCCAGGTGACATGGCCTCGCGACTCTTGCCCAACAAACCGGATGCAGCGAACCCCGGGTATGTGGTTTGTCAACGGGAGAGTTTTAGAAATCTGACTTTTTAATGTATTCTTTGGTGCGGCTGGGAGGGTAGGGCTCTGCAGGCACGGCTTCGGCGTATGATTAGCGGATGGGGGCTAGGAAGCTGGGCGACGGCGAACGGGTGAGGGAGACGGTTCCCGGATGGGGTTAACGCGGAACGCGGCCCGATTTGCCGAGGCGAAAAGGTCGGGTTGGGCGTGGGTTGACCGAAGGGCGACCGACCGGGGCTGATCCCCCGACTGACTTGGGGAGGAGGAGGCGGCG
>Ga0315274_10015112_pt1 | contig 10941 bp, 10 predicted proteins | sample YL17G02_20_MG_FD_203700 | JGI IMG/M metagenome (GOLD analysis project Ga0315274, IMG submission 203700) | Sediment microbial communities from Yellowstone Lake, YNP, Wyoming, USA - YL17G02_20 | ecosystem: Environmental > Aquatic > Freshwater > Lake > Sediment | place: USA: Wyoming | collected...
GGGGAAGTCCGGGGACCCGCGTGCCGTGGCCCCCCTGGTGATGCTGCTGGGAGACGGGGACCGGGGCACCCGCGAACAGACCGTCAGGGCCCTGGGGTCCCTGGGGAAGGTGGCGGTGGAACCCCTCCTCCGGGCACTGGGAGACCCCGACTGGCACGTCCGCACCGGTGCCGCGGTCGCCCTCCGCATCATCGGCGATGAACGCGCCATCGAACCGCTGATCCGTGCGCTGGGGGACAAGAACCGCTTTGTCCGGCGCGAGGCGGCCAAGTCCCTAGGAAGGATTGGCGACACGCGGGTGGTGGAACCGCTCATCAGGGTGCTCCAGGACCAGGATACCGGAGTACGGGGGAGGGCGGTGATCGCCCTCGGAAGGCTGGGGGATCTCCGCGCCCGCGGGCCGCTCCAGCAAATGACCAATGACCCGGATCCTGATGTACAACTGGCTGTCATGGATGCGATTTCAAAACTGAAAAATTGACTATCTTTGTATTATTTTGAAGGAACTCTCTGTTTCTTAAACGGAAAGTTTATATATTATCATGCAAATTTATTGATGAGCACATACCGGAGAGATCCGGTATCTGCACAAGGTGTAGTCTATGAAAGCTTTATCTGGAAGTGAAGAGGCATTCACAGGCCTCGAAGCGGCGATCGTCCTGATCGCCTTCGTGGTCGTGGCTGCCGTCTTCAGCTACGTGGTACTCGGCGCCGGGTTCTTCACCACACAGAAGAGCCAGGAGGTCGTGCACGCGGGCGTGACGGCGGCATCCTCGAACATCGTGGTCCTGGGTGATGTCTATGGTTTCAACGGCACCCCCTTTGGTGATGTGGCCATGGGCGGCACCATGACGAGGATCAACTTCACCATTGGACTCTCTGCCGGTGGTACCCCGATTGATTTGCAGCGGACGACCCTCGTCTATTCGAATGCGACGGGTCGCTATGAGATCGGCCAGTTCGCGAGCTGGAACAATGGACTTGGTGGAACACCCCCGAACGGGAACTGGACGGTCGTCAGGATAAGTGGTGGCGACGTCAACAACCTGCTGGAAAAAGGCGAGCAGGCTGATATCGCCGTGAGAATCTTCGGCGCGAGGCCTGTCATTGCGAGGGACTGGTTCACACTTGAGATCCAGCCGATTGAAGGGGCAACGCTCACGATCAGGAAAACAGCTCCGGGAGCCATAGATATAGTCCAGAAACTATTCTAGGTGAGTGAACATGACACGAACCATTAACAGGAATGATGCATTCACCGGCCTGGAGGCCGCGATCGTCCTGATCGCCTTCGTGGTCGTGGCTGCCGTCTTCAGCTACGTGGTGCTGGGAGCAGGCTTCTTCACCACCCAGAAGGCCCAAGAAGTTGTGCACACGGGTGTATCGACTGCATCCTCCAACATCGCCATCCTTGGTGAGGTGTACGGGGATGCGACGGGCACAGGCCAGTCCGGATCGGCCCATATCCACACGGTGATCTTCTCTGTCGGCCTTGCGGCCGGGGGAACCCCGGTGGACATGAACCGGACAAGATTGACCTTCCAGAACTCCACGACGTACGTGGTCTTAGATTACCCGGCAACACTGATGCCGTTACCTGCAGTAGGCTGTGTCGCAGCAGGTGCAGCAGGTTCGCCCGGTGCCAACCAGTGGGCGATCTGTTCTTCATCGAACGCTGACCTTGATACGCTTCTGGAGCCCGGTGAGCGGTTCACGATCTGGGCGCGCCTGACACCGTTAACGTTGGGTGCCCTCCCGGCGCGCGACTCGTTCTCGATCGATATCAAGCCGGATCTCGGCTCATCGCTGAGCGTCTCGAGGACGACACCGGCAGGCATCGATCAGAACAACCTGCTCTACTAACCCCACCCTTTTTTTCTGGCACCCGGATACTTCGACATACCGACGATCCACTGGTTTTTTCAGGCCGTTTTTCCAAATTAAAGGCCAGATTATCGATAGTTTCTATATTTTCTTGTTAATTCTTTAAAATACAATATCAGAAGGTTTATCAGGTATAAGTGATTAATTTTAATTCGTATGGCAGTGAACCAGGCTCAGGGAGACAACAGACTCACCACTGCCCCCGCCATCAAAGAGGACGAGAGGCTGCTCAAGATCCAGGACGACGTGGATCTGCTCAAGGCTTCCATCAAGAAGCTGCTCATCGACATCCGGGAGCGCATGAACGAACTGGAGAATCCCTTTGTCCATGCACCAGCCGGGACCGGGAAGAACGCCAGCGCGGCCCGGAAGGAGACAGCCGGTGGGGAAGTGAGTGAAAAGGAAGAACTCACATCGCCGCCGGAGCCGGACACACCGGAGATGGCGGAGAACGCAGAAGACGAGGCCTCGAGTATGGTTCCCCCCCCCTCCCCCGGGGGTGCCGGGACCCGCGGGCCGGTGGAGAACCAGATCATGCAGATGATGAAGGAGAAGGGGATGGGGCTGCGGGTTTCCAGCGAGAAGCTCCGCCTCCAGAAGGTGCACCGACTCTTCGAATGGACGGCCAAGATCGTGAACCGCTACGGCCACGATCGGCTGGACATGATGCTGCAGGCCTACGGAGGCATCGGCTACATCAGCCGGGAATCGGTCGCCCAGGTCAAGGAGATCGCACGCCTCATGCCGGCCACGCTCGGCGAGATCCATACTATCGGGCCCGATGCGTTCGTCTCGGAGCTCTACGTCCTGAACCGCATCCTGGACCCGAACGACACGTCCCTGGACCGGGACATGATCGAGGTACTGATGGGAAGCAAGCGGGGCGAGGCAGGCAGCGGCCCGGCGAAGGCGCAGAAGGTTGCCCAGGACGTAGACGAGTGGATAAAGACGCTGGACCAGATCTGAAGCGATGTCGAGTGAAACGATCGTCACGGCGATCTTCCTCATCACGGCCATCGTGGCTGCGGGCGTCCTGGCATCCCAGGTGCTGCCCGCCGTCTTCACCATGTCCGGCACCTTCACCTCCTCCAGCCATAACGTGGATACGCGGATCCGGACAGACATCGACATTGTCAATACGTTTGCCAACACCTCCCGCTATGCCCAAGTATGGATCCGGAACATCGGCGACGAACGGATCTCCCGAAATGAGCTGGATGGCTCCGTCATCTTCATCGGCACACCGGGTGACTTTGAGACCGTGCCGAAGAATGACCTCTCCACCGACGGCTGGACCTATGACATCACTGGTAACGGGAATACCTACCTGGACCCCACCGAGATGCTCCATATCACCGCCCGGAGCGACAAGATCCCGGGAACCATCGGTGGCGTGGTCACCTTCCAGATCGTGCTCACGAACGGGGTAAAGCGGTCCGAAGAGTTCACGGTGGGCTGAGGGGCATATGGCAGCCGCAACCCTGGTCGCATCGGCGGTGGGAATCCTGATTCTTGTCATCACCGCCTACGTGGTGATGGGCGGGACCATTGCCCTCGCTGAGACGGTGACGACCTCCCAGAAAGCCCTGGCGGAGCGTGTAGCCAGCCGTATCCACACCGGTGTTGCGATCACCGGTGCCTCGGCTAATGACACCCTCAAGGTAGTGTTCCTGGACGTGGAAAATACCGGGAGCGAAACTGTCAGCGGGCTCGACGAGATGGGCGTCTTTCTCCTGCACAATGGCGAACCGGTCTATTACACCAACACCTCCGGGGCATGGTGGTACCGCATCAGCCCGGATGCCGTCCACCCGAGCCAGCTGGACCCGGACGAAGTGATGAACATCTCGGTCACCTACACGATGGATGAACCCACCTGGGCCAAAGTGGTGACCGGCAACGGAGCCTACGACTCCGCATACCTCTAGGAGAATGTCTATGCCACGGGTTGACAAGGGAGCCGCCGGGATCCCCGCCGAGGGGGAGGCCAAGAACATCCTCTCCACGGGGAACGTGGAGATCGACCGGAAGATAGCCGACGGGATCCCCCTCCAGTCCCTGACCCTGATCGAGGGTGAGAATGATACGGGGAAGAGCGTGCTCACCCAGCAGATCATGTGGGGCGCGATGAAGCAGGGGCTGGGCGTGGATCTCTTCTCCACCGAGATGACCACCCAGTCCTTCCTGAAGCAGATGGAGTCCATGAGCCTGGACATCTCTGACTACTTCGCCTGGGGCTACCTCCGCCTCTTCCCGGTGCACATCGTCGGGTTCGACTGGTCCAAGGAGGAGATGGCCGGGATCCTCCAGCGGGTCATCGAGCACATGAGCACCACGAAGGCCCAGGTGATCATCATCGATTCGCTGACGCTCTTCACCGAGTATACCACGAACGACGTGATCCTCACCTTCTTCACCAACTGCAAGAACCTGGTGGACAAAGGAAAGACCATCCTCATTACGCTCCACACCTATTCCTTCGAGGAGGATACCCTGATCCGCCTCCGCTCCATCTGCGATGCGCACCTGGTCATGAAGAGGTCGCTCATCGGGGAGAAGTACGTGATGATGCTGGAGGTGGTCAAGGTCCGGGGCGCCCATAAGATCACCGGGAACGTCGTCACCTTTGAGGTGCACCCCGGCTTTGGCATGAAGATCATCCCCATCACCATGGCCAGGGTGTAGATCCCGTGTCCACGCTCTCGGTTGACATCAAGCTCCCCTTCACCCCGGCGGTCAGCCACGAGAGCAGCGACTGCTCCACTCACCTCGATGCCTGTCCCCTCTACGGGATGCTCCCGGCCAACGCCAAGGAGTACATGCGGCGGGCTCCCCACCTCCTGGAATACCTCCACATGTTCCCGGTTGACACCTACGGCATTCCCCTCTTCTTCTCGGAACTGAAACGGGACCTGAAAAACCTGCAGGAACCGAACCTCATCTACCCGGTGGATGAGATGGTTTTCATCCACATCTTCGCGGACCCGACCGATACCCGCAACTTCTACATCCCTATCGAGCCGTCCTTCCTGCACCACGTCTCTGAGATCATCCCGGCCATCGAGCTGAAGCTCATTGACCTCATCGACGCCCTGGACCACGATCCGATCACAGACAAGGAGCGGGCCGAGGTCCTGAAGAAGATGATCGCCGAGGTGGTCTCTGTACGGAACCCCGAAGAGGTGAACATGGCAGCGCTCCCCGGACCGAAGGGAAACGCAACGATGAAGAATACGGTTCTCGCGTTTCTCAACAAGGATCTCACCGGGCCGAAAGAGAGCGCGACCCGGAAGAAGGCGATGGGCGGCGTTTCCATGACCCTTGACGGGAAGATCATCGTCACCCCCCAGCAGTATGCGGCCATCGAGTACATGATGATCCGGGACAAGATTGACCTCGGCGTGCTCCGGCCCTTCATCAGTGACCCCTACATCGAGGACATCAGCTGCGGGGGAGTCGGCCCCCTCTTCGTTGAGCACAAGATCTTCAAGGCCCTGAAATCGGTGATAGAGTTCACGCAGACCAAAGAACTGGATGATTTTGTGATCAAACTCGGTGAGCGGGTCAAAAAGCCCATCACCTACCGGAACCCGATCGTGGACGCGGCCCTTCCTGACGGGTCCCGTATCAACATCGTGTACGGCACGGACATCTCCCGGCGGGGCAGCAACTTCACCATCCGGAAGGTGATGGACGACATCATCTCGGTCCTGACCCTCATCGAGTTCAAGACCCTCGATTATACCATGGCAGCCTACTTCTGGCTCTGCATCGAGCACGGGATGTCGATCTTCATGTCCGGGGAGACCGCCAGCGGGAAGACCACCTCGCTGAATGCCATCGCCACTTTCATCCCGCCGGAGTACAAGATCGTCTCCATCGAGGACACCCCCGAGCTGCAGCTCCCGCACAAGAACTGGACGAGGGAGGTCTCGAAGGCCAAGGGGCGGGGCGAGGGGGCGGGATCGGACGTCACCATGTTTGACCTCCTGAAATCGGCGCTGCGGCAGCGCCCCAACGAGATCGTGGTGGGTGAGATCCGGGGAGTCGAGGGGACGGTCGCCTTTGGTGCGATGCAGACCGGCCACCCGGTGATGTCCACCTTCCACGCTGCATCGGTGGAGAAGCTGCTCCAGCGCCTGACGGGCGATCCCATCAACATCCCCAAGACCTTCGTCGACAACCTGAACCTGGTGGTGATCCAGTCCGCGGTGAAGCGCCCCACGGGCGGGACCGTGCGGCGCATGCTCTCCGTGAACGAGCTGGTCGGGTTCAACCCCGAGACGCAGGCCTTCCAGTTCGTAGAGATGTTCAAGTGGAACCCGGTCAACGATACCCACGAGTGGACCGGGAAGGGTGCCAGCTACCTGCTGGAGAGCAAGATCGCCACCATGCTCGGCATCCCCGAGAATAAAAAGGCGGAGATCTACCTGGAGGTGGAGAAGCGGGCGCGCATCCTCGAGCGGCTCCACAAGGCCGGCTACACGGGGTTCCATGAACTCTTCCAGATGATGACCAGGATCCGGAAAGAAGGGCTGACCAAGATCAGTTTCTGAGAGATATGTTCGAATCGGTCCGGGATTCTATCGGGGTGAAGAACCAGGGAAAGCTCCCCTTTGCGGACGCCCGCAGATCCCTGCGGAAGCAGGTTGACCACATCATCGAGGAGAAGCGGATGTCGGCGGACATGCTCTTCATGTCCACCTACATGGCAGCCATCACCACCGCCGGCGTGACGAGACCCGAGATATTCAGTTACACCTCGGAGCGGAGCGAGTATGTCCCGACCAGGTACATCGCGAAGGTGGAGCACTTTGTCAAGCGCTGGAACTACAGCTACGCGGAGGGGCTGAAGATCGTTGCCGAAAAGACGAGAAACGATGCCCTTAAGTCCCTCCTGAACCGCTATGGCAACGCCATCGAGTCGGGAATACCGGACGAGGACTTCCTGGAGCGTGAGCTGGAGACGATGCGCACCATCTACCGCAACAGCCTGGAGCAGGGCCTGGAGATGCTGAAGAAATGGGGGGATGCGTACATTGCCATGCTCTTCTCAGGGGCCCTTGTGGCACTCATTATCATGCTCTCCGTGGCCATCTTCTCTCCCGGGGGCATCGAAGGCATCGAAGGCACCCTCAACTCGTCCTACGCGATCATCCTCATCATCTCCATCTTCGGGCTGGTGATTATGTACCGCGCTGTCCCCGAGGACCCGAAGACCCACGGTCTCGCGGAGCGCTGCTCCTGGGAACAGACCATGATCCGGCGCCTGGAGCGCCCCATCCTCATCGCCACGGTGGGCGCCTCGCTGCTCCTCTTCCTTATCGGCGTCAATGCGGGAGTGATCTTCATCATGATCGGGGTGATGGTGGCTCCCCTGGGGATCATCGGCTTTTTGGATGACGGCCTCATCGTCGGGCGTGACAGGGATTTCCCCACCTTCATCCGCAGCCTGGGGTCGGTGATGGGGGGGAAGGGAGTGCCGGTCACCCAGGCGCTCGCGGATATCGACCGCAAGTCGCTGGACGCCATCTGTCCCCTGATCGATGCCACCTACTCCAAGCTGAACCTGGGGCTGAACGATACCGGGGTATGGGAGCGGTTCATCGGCGAGTCCGGCTCGAACTACATCTATAAGTACATGAACATCTTCCGCGATGCTGTCGCCCTGGGAGGCAGCCCGGACCGGATCGGGCAGATTGTCCATACCTCGATGCTCGAACAGGTGCTGCTCCGCGAGAAACGGCACATGATCGCCATGGGTTTTATCTCACTGCTCGTTCCCATGCATGCGGCAATGGTTGCCATTCTCATGTTCCTCTTCGCCATCATGCTCACCATGTCCAAGGCCATCCAATCAGTAATGGCAACACTCGGGGAGAACCAGGCGGCCCTCTCCGGCGGGAGCACTGTCGGCAGCATGGCATCCGGCATGAACATGTTCGTCAACTTTCCCGAGCCGGAGATGACCGCCTATGTGGTCATCATCATCACGCTGATCACCATCTCCAACATCATGGCCGGAAAGATCGTGTACGGCGGTGACCGGTACATCGTCTACCTGTTCACCGCCATCCTCGCCACGTTGAGCGGTATTATTTATCTCGTTGCCCCCATAGTGGTAGGAATGTTCTTCAACTTCCCCTCGTTCACCGGAGTGTAGCATGAACCCGTGGATTCGCCGCCTGGCCATGATGCTCGGGATCCTTCTCCCCGGCAGTGTGATGATTTTCCTGCAGGTGTCCCCGGTGCTGATCTTTGCTGCGCTCGGCCTGGGTGCCGTCGCGATCCTGTTTGCTGCCGGGTCTATCACCCCCGCCGACCTGAAGGGCCTTCGGAGGAGTGCTCCCGGGCACCCCGCCGCAGAGCCTGCAGGAGTGGCGAAGGCGGGAACGGCGGGACCGGTTCTGCAGCCGGCAGGGATCCTGTCCCAGTTGAGGCAGCTGCCGGGTGCCCTCCGGGACCTGGGGGGGCTCCTCCATGGGCGGAGGCTGGCAGCGAGCGAGGAGGAATCCCGGCTGGATGCCATCGACCGGGTACTGGATCGCACGATCACGCGCCCCCGGGGGACCTCCTCACCTGCGACGGTACGGAGGCCGGTTTCACGGGGGGCGAGAGGCGGGCAGGGGGGATCGGGCGGCGATCCCTTCCAGGGTCTCCTTGAAACAGGCTTCGAGCCCACTCTCCTGGACGAGGAAACCGAGGGGATTGATGGCACCGGGCTCGATCTCGCGCTGGACCGGGGGATCGAGATACCACCGCTCATTCACGTTCCCGGAAGAGGGAAGGAAGAGGCGGTGAAAGGTCCGGGATCTGCGGCAGCAGGGAGAAAGGGGGCAGGGGTACCGGGTTCTGCAGCCGTTTCTCCCGCCGCGGCTACCCGCGCGCCGGAGACACCGCCGGAAGATACCTTTGACATCCAGTTCGAGAGCGGTGAGGGTATCCCCCGACCCCTTCCGTCCCTCAAGAAGACGAGCACCCCTGCCCGCCCAACGGGAGTGGCTCCCGCGTCGCTGGTGGAGGTGCCCGGCACGCCGGAGGCCAGGGCCACCGTCAATGTGCAGGAGGTGAAGCCCCCCGGAAAAGTGGGCGACCAGGAGATGATCTCCTTTGCTGCGGAACCCGGTGGGAGCATGGATGACCTCCTTGCAGCCCTGAAGGCGGATTCGGTCCGGGTCAAGAGGAGTGATGACACAAGCCTCCTGCGGGACATGAAGGGTGTCACGGTCTATGGCAAGGAACTGGTGGACGAGCTCACCACGCTGCTGAAGAAGCTGCGGAAATAGAGGGCCCACGTCGCAGGGGAGTCCTCAGCTCGGGGGGGAATCCATGGGGAGCATCCCGGTCAGGCTCTGGGGAGGTGGGCGCACCGTCGGGCGGAGTGACAGGCGAACAGTGCGGATACCGGTTGCAGCCCTGGTCCTTGCGCTCCTTCTCACCGGGCAGGCAACCGCCGGTGTGACCCTCATCTCCCCGTCATCAGAAACCATCGCCTCCCCCGCGGTGCTGGACATGGCCGAAGGGAGGAATGGGGAGATCTACTTTGCGACGGAGAGCGGACTCTCCATCTTCCTTGACGGCTGGACAACCCTCCGGACCTCGACGGCGATGGCCAACGGGAGCCTTCTCTCCAGCCATGTCCTTGCCGTGGAAACGGATCACCGGGGATTCGTCTGGGTGGGATACCCGAACGGTTTGCAGGTGTTCCGGGGACCGGAGATCGAGACGATCCAGGACCAGCAACTGCTGAAGAACCTGGCTATCAATGTGCTGCTCCGGCGTGGGGACGAGATGTGGGTGGCGGCTGGCTCGGCAGGGGTCCACCGCTGGCGCGGCGGCACCTGGTACTGGATTCAACCCGGGGGGAAGGAGGGGCTGGGGGCCTATGACATCCGGTCCATGGCAGAGGACCGGAGATCCGGGGCCCTGTACCTTGCCTCCCTGGACAACGGTCTCTGGGTGGCCGAGGCAGGTCCCGATCCCCTGAGGTTCGCGCACCTCATGGCCCCCGTGGTGGGGGACGCGGTCTGCATCAGGGTGCGCGCCGATCCGTTGGGCGGCATGTACCTCTTCAACCGGAGCACGGTCCTCCACCACTCCTGGAGCCACGGGTTCCAGCCGGTGCTGAACGCTTCTGACCTGACAGGCGGGGATCTCTCCTTCTTTGACCTGGCAGTTGCCGACAGCGGGGCGGTCTGGCTTGCCACCGATACAGGCATCTACGGGCTTTCCGAGGGCCGGGTGATGGTGCACCTGACCGCGCTGGACGGGATCGGTTCGAACGCAGTGAAGCGGATCTACGCTGACCACCGGGGACGTGTCTGGTTCGCCACGAAGGAAGCGGTGGGTTTCATCACGGGCATGCCGGAGAACGGGATCCCCATTCCGGTACGTATGGTCGAACCCGTCGCGACCGGGACCCCGACCTCGATCCAGACTGCGTCCCTGCCGCCTGCCACGCCCGTCATATCCATTGAAGTGGTCCCGGGCCCCGCCCTGTCCTCCCCGGATCCCATCACCGGCTTCTTCTCGGGTCTGGCACGCTGGCTGGCCGGGCTCTTCGGACAGAAGGGATAAACGCAGACCCACCCTGCCGACTACGGCGGGATAGAAAGGGCCTGCAGGGTAAAACCGTCCACGCAGTCCAGCAGTGCCTTCTTCGCGCGGCGGCTCCGCTGGTCATCATCCCCGAAGATATCGTGTATCAGGTATTCCAGCACCGGGTGGAGGAAGCGGGTGGCCGGTGATGTCTCGCGGAGCTCGAAGAGGCGCATGAGGGCTTCCTGCTGCTGGGAGGAGACCACCGAGAAGCACAGGTCCACGAGGCGGACGATCTCCGGACTCATGCCCTTAGCCATGGCCAGGTTCCGGAAACCATCGTAGGTGGGTCGCCGCGCAGAAAGGAGGGAGAGCTTGAGGCCGTAGTAGAGGGGCTCCAGGGCATTGGGGAACTGCTGCATCATCTGACGCACCACGCCTGCGGCCCCTGTCCCGTCCCGCTGCTCCACGCGGAAATGGTACATCTCCCGCAGGAATGACATGTCGTCAAAGAAGCGT
>Ga0315274_10015117_pt1 | contig 10940 bp, 19 predicted proteins | sample YL17G02_20_MG_FD_203700 | JGI IMG/M metagenome (GOLD analysis project Ga0315274, IMG submission 203700) | Sediment microbial communities from Yellowstone Lake, YNP, Wyoming, USA - YL17G02_20 | ecosystem: Environmental > Aquatic > Freshwater > Lake > Sediment | place: USA: Wyoming | collected...
CCCATACTAAAACACCCCATCCTTGCTCATTTCTCACGCCTACAGAAACGATTTACACATGATTAAAAATGACTCAAAATATGGTTGTAATAGTAATAAAATACATCTCTTGACACCGCCAGTACATCTGTGCTATAATAGTATTGAAGTAAAATGATTCAGTTAGATAACAAAATTCACACAACATTAAAAACTATTATGATAGAAAAACCTTTAATAGGTTATCTATTAATGTGTTATTTTGCCTTGAATTTAATAGATTCAATATCAACAAAAATCATAATTTCAAATGGTGGTTTTGAAATTAACCAGTTGTTTACTTCAACACCATTTTTCATATTTACTGCAATAAAATATATTACAGTTTTAATAATATCAATAACATCAATAAAGTTGTCCAAACATTCACCAAAGATAACATTTTTCTTTTTAATATGTGTTAATTTATTGATGTTCGTTGTTACAATTGGTAACACATTTGAAATTATCCTTAGAGGGGGATTTTAATGAGAACATTAAAAGCTATTATGATAGAAAAACCTTTAATAGGTTATCTGTTAATGTGTTATTTGTCTTTGAATTTAATAGATTCAATATCAACAAAAATCATAATATCTAAGGGTGGTTGTGAAGTTAATCCATTATTTACTTCAATGCCATTTTTCATATTTACTGCTATAAAATATATTTCGGTTTTAATTATATTTTTAACATTAATTAAGCTGTCTAAACAATCACCGAAGACAGCTTTTTTCTTTTTATTAGGTGTTAGTTTATTAATGCTTATTGTTGTAATTGTAAACAATTTTGAAATTATCCTTAGAGGGGGATTTTAATGAAAAACTTAATTAGAATATTAAGTTCTTTTTCGCTATTATTACTAATGATTTTTTCAACATTACTACCAATTCAAGCCAGTTCAATAGATGGAAAAGCTGATTTAGCTGCAAATCATCCATTGTCAGGTGTTAATTACCGTACATCAGCATTATTTTATGAGGGTGGTACAGACGCTATATATTTTAACAGTGTACCTTCTACTGCTACGCCGGTAAGTGTCTATAAATATACTGTGTCTACTAATACATGGTCTGCTTTATCGACACCCCCTTATGATAGTGGTGTTGCTGCTAATCTTCCACGTGTTAGTGCTACAACCACATCTGGTATAGCATGGAATGCAGTTCATACTTCAGCAAATCATGGAGTTGTTTATAGATGGGAATATATTACTGACACATATACATCATGGGGTGATATTGGTGCGCTATCAACATTAAATACTACTGTTTTTGAAGATGAAACAAATGATTTATTACATGTATTGGCTACAATTGGTGGTGTTATTACTGATAAAACACATAGTTCTACAAATCCTGCTGGTGGTTGGACTGATAATGGCGGTTCAGGCACTATTGCGCCAAGTTGTTATTTTCATACAAGAACTTCGACAGGTATTCATTACTGGTTCAAACAGAATGATTCAACTTTAGCGTTAAAGTTTACTGAAGCATCACAAACATATTCAACACCAACAACAACGGTTGTAGGTGGTATTCCACCAGGCGGATTGCATGGAATTTTTAATAATGGAGATTCAATATATGCCTTATTCTTTGCAACATCATCACCAACAGATTATCGAAACACAAATTGGCAACCACAAATATACAAATATACTGATGGTGTTGGATGGAATTTTTACTCAGACCAATGGGATTTTGGTGGTAGTATTAATTTAACTGGCGCTATTTTTAGTAGTACATGGGCGCAAGATATTGGTGTTATAGATAACATTGTTTATATTATGCCGTTCAAATCATCAATTGAGGGTACAGGTGGTAGTATAGTAAAGATGATGCGTGTTTATGGCCTAACATCATCATCAAATATTACACAATTCAGGCCGAATACAGCGTTAGGTACTGCTACAACTGTTGGTTCGGTTACATCAATTTTATGGGAGTCTCCACGAGTATTATTCCAAGATGAGCAAACAGGTTTTGCAATATCTGGTACTGCAAATTTAGTTATAAAGCCTCAGATTGTTGATGAGCTAGGAAATGTAATAGTTGCAACTGTTAACCTTCAAATTGCGACAGCGGGTGTTTGGTACTGGAATAGTATTAATCTACCAACATCTGCAATAGGGCATTTCATAAAATGTGTTGATACTGTTGGTGGTGTATCATCTATATGGGGTTACGTTACATATCCAAAAGTATCTGGCTTTTCTGCAACTAAATCATATTCAAAATATCTTGATAATCAGGAATACACACGTTCTGTTTCTGATTATATTGCGTCTTCAACACAATTATGTATTTTTGCATACAGTACAACATTAACAACCACCGATTTAACTTTATATAAATTAAGGATAATGCAAAATTCATCAACAGCAGACACTACTTATACAATAACATTATCAGACTTAAATAGTTCATATTTTCAGACAAATTATTCCAGCAATAATGGCATGGCAGTAACACGCTACATATTAGCAATTTTCAATATGTCTAGTGGTAGTAATACATATGATGGCTTGGTAACTAATTTTTCAAGAGATTATATTACTACGCCAGCATATGAGGGGTTTTATGAACCGGCAATAGTCGATTCTGCGACTGGTTTGACAAGATTAACAACTACACAAAGTGTCTATTATTATTGTAATTCAACATTTGTTTTTAAGGTAACAATGTCAAAATCATTATTTACACCGTCAGAAAAATTTGATGGTTCTGTTGATGTTTATTCAACTGGATTTTTTACACCATTTGATACTGTTAAATGGCGTATAACAGAATCTAATGGTGTAACAGTTGTTGTTGGGCCATATACAATAACAGATAGGTTATTAAAAACGATAATTTCTAGTTATGTGCCCGCTAATGGCGGTACATTCTATTTTGACACTTACATGTATTATAGTGGTGATGCCGGCATATTTAAGCCACATGCTAGATTCAAATTTGTTGTTGTTGGTTCTGGTAGTGAGGCTGTCACTAACCCGATAAAATCAACTCATGAGTGGCTAGCATCATTCTCCCTTGATAACATGATGGGTACATGGGGATTAACACTATTAGTATCAATAGTTCTGTTTGCATTTTGTGTTATCATAGGAAAAGCGCACACACTATCTTTAATAATTGGTGCTTGTTGTTTCCTTGGAACGTGGGGGTTAGGCATTGTTACAGGTTTTGTTGATATTTGGTTAGTAATTCTCTTGGCAGTTGGTGCAGGAGTAACATTATTTGCTATAATACTGAAAAAGACCACAGGTGGTGGTAATGATGTCTAAATTAAATGTAATAATAGCAATATCAATAGTATATATGCTTGTTTCCCTCACCGCTGGATATTTTATGCAGGCCAACATATGGGCTGATATGAATAAAATAGCAACGTATGTACCAAATACAGATAGTGTTACAGCTATTTCTTTTATAAGTGTAGCTTTATCATCTGTAAAATTCTTTATCGGTATGTTTGCTTTCGCAGTTGAAGGAATACCACAAATATTTAGTGTTATTTGGATACTAATGGCAATAGCCTTACTATGGTGTATCCTCGAAATGATACGAGGAAATTAGTGCATAACTGTAATAATTGCGGTGCGCAACGTAATTAAAACAGTAGTAATGTGCAAATAAGAAAGAAAGGAGTGTAAATGAGAAAGTTTCTTAAAGGTCAATCTGGTTTTTCAATGGGCGGTATTCTCGGCAGCATTCTCGGTGTAGTGTTGCTAGTGCTTGTTCTCGGAAAGGCCATTCCTGCACTTTGGCCGTCTTTTGTCGGTTCTGATACCGACATTCAGGCGCTTACACAAAGCGATGCTGCAACCACAATACTTCAATCCCTTTGGCCCATTATACTGTTAATCGGTGGCATTGGTATGGTAGCGGCAATTATTTTTCTTGTGCTCAAGAAATTCAAAATCGGTTCTGGCGGTCTGTAACCAAAAAATCCGAAATATGAGGGATATGTAGACATAAATCCCTCATATCACTGAGTAAAAATCAGTCTGATGAGGATTAACATGATTAATACATCTGTAATTATGACAGTATCATTTATGTTAGGTTTTTTCCTACTTGCTATATTTTTCAAAAAGGTTATTGTAACAGCATTAGCAATAGCTGTCTGTGGTGGTGTGGCTTTCTATAATCTTGTTACAGTTCATAATGATAATTATATGATACTAATACCATGTCTAGTATTTGGTATCATAGAGATAATTATGTTTGCTAAAGAATGTTCAGATGGTGAAGTATTATAAATGATTATTATTGGAATAATGTCAGCTATTTCAATGATGATTACTGGTTACTCAGTTTCTGTTGTTGGTTCACATAGGCGTTACTTTCATGAAATAGCTACTGGTGGTGGTTTACAAAACATACTATATGAACAATCAACACGAACACCTGTTGGATGGTTTTTAATGTTTTTCGGATTGTTCATGGCAATATGTGGATATTTCTTAGCATTTATTCTGATACAATATTGTATTAAAAATAGGAGTAAATTATGCTTGCGCTTTTTATTGGACTAATACTATTTTTCATTATACTTGGTTTGGCATTTGGTTTTATTGGTGCTAGAAAATGGTTTCCACAAACAGACAATATAAATAATGCTATAGTTCTTGTCAAAAACGGTAAACAATACAAATCATATAAAGGAAAATGTATTGAAACTTTCAACAAGGGTAAGAATTATAGGTATGCAAACGGCAATATTGTTATGGTATCATCCAATCCTGATATAATGCCAGAGGAATACATAAAACACAGACGCATTATTGTTGTTGGCTCTAATGGCAAAATAGTTGGTACTACTCTTGGCTCAATAAGTTCATTAACAGAAAGCGAAAATGAGGAATTGATAAAAGGAATTACTCTCGGCCACCTTGCTTCCGATATGCTAAAAGCTATGCAGGGTAAAGAGGGTTTTTCATGGGTTATTGCGGGTATACTTGGTTTGGTTATTGGTGGTATAATTTGCTACGCTATTATTCAAGCGACTAACCAAACTAGTATATCACCATCATCAATTCCAAGTCAAACATCACCAATATATCCTATTCCACAACCAACAGATTCAATACCACAACCTATGAATTAGGAGTATAATCACATGAAAAAATTAATTAGCTTACTTTTGATATTATTAATACTAATAACATCATGTGGTTACAATGCTGTTAGTGTCGCACCAAGTGGCGCATCATCTAGACTAGTTGTAACTTCTGGCACTCCTTATGTATTAGGTTCGTTAAGTGGTGCGTTTGTTGATAGTCCGCACTTCTTAGAATCTGATTATGTTATTACAACTATTATGGTTCATTATCCATCATCTGGCACGTCCGAATTAGTATTTTATTATAATGAAAATATTGAGTGTTGTCGTGTTGGTTGGGAAACACTAACCTCAGGAAGTATGTTAGTTATACCTGTTGAAAGTTTGGTAATACCAAGAGGCTCAAATGTTAAAGCTAGAGTAATGGTAGGTTCAACATCTAGTTTAACATTTCGTGTTAAAATACTATACAAAAAATTGATTAATTAGGAGTTTGTTATGGTTCAGAATAATTCATTCATAGAACAAGCCGAACAAAGAGAATTCTTAAGAACAAGAGTAAATCAAGTTGACAGAGCTGACCATGTTTTTAAGAATAGTGGTTCTGCTGGTTGGCAAAACAAACGGTTAGCACAATTAACAACCACTTTTGATTATGTAATGAGTATTCTAAAGTGGGATGTGTCAGTTCAAATTATTAATGGTAAACCAATTGTTACCGAGGGGTTTGGTGTAACACTAACAAAGATTGTCAAAACAAATCAAGCAACTATTGACGCTAAGTATCACAATGATTATGTAAAAGTAGCATTATCAGAAGAAAAGACAGAAAAAGCGTCAAGAATTGGGATAGCTGGTAATCAGAGTCGGATATTGTAATATGATTGATACTAATATATCAAATAAAATAAACCGTGCACTTTTAAAAGAATCTGGTGGCGCAAATATACATTTCCGGGGTTATCAAGATATGGGTAAAACAATGTGTATGGTTAGATTTTATCAACACCTAGTTGATGCATGGGGTTATTCACCAAACGAATCTGTCGGAAATTTACATATTGGTAGTGAATTAACAAATACAAATCCTTCATTGCATTGTGGTGGTAAATATGGTACTGGTTATCAGGCGTTAAAGGGTGATGATTTACGCCAATACTTGTGGGATATGACTCATAAACCATACAGACACCGTATTGTTATGATAGACGAAATTGATTCAGAATTTCCCGCACGTATGTTTCAATCTCGTGAACAAACTGAGATAATGTTGCGGCTTTGGCATAATAAGAAATTGCGTAATTTTATCATGTATACATCACACCTTGGTGATGGTACTGATTTAATTTTAAGACTTGCCACCAATTTTGAAATACTACCTCATGGAATTGATTGGATTAATAACTGTATACCAATTACAGTAATTAATGCTCTTGATGGTGATGTTTATGAGGCCGAGGTGTCAGGTGTAAATGAAGCCATTGAAAACTATGACCGATGGGAAATGACTGAGAAAACAGAAGAAGATTCGGAAAAACAGCGCCCGTTGTCTAAAGCCCAAAAAGCATTATTAAAAGAAACAGATAGCGAAGGGAAATTACGTTCTGGTGAAGAAAAATTTAACTCAATCAAGAGAGATTCAGGTCAATCACTTCTGCATTAGCTCTAGAAAAACAAGCAACACTATCACCATTTTTATCACGTATATTAACGTGTGTTGGTGTTTGTGTAACAACTCCATGTATCAATCCGAGGTTGTAAAGATTGTATTTTAGATATACCATAGGTTCTCCATCAAGTTCTGATTTTGCTTCAATAATACGGATTTTCATTTTATTTCTCCTTAATAACCAAAAATGTATCTTTTCTAAATGGTATCATAACATAACCAAGTATCGCTTGTGATTCAATAGCCATCTGAAAACTCTTTTCAGGCCAATCACGGAAGCGTGATGCCGTATCTCGTGACGCACCGAGAGCACGTAGAGCGTTATATCTATCACTTCTTTGTTCTTTTGTTAATGTTTCTTTGTGCAGGCCAAAATCTCTTAGTTCACTAATTGACCATTCACGCCATGATTTTACTCTTTGATAATATCTTTGTTTCATGGTATTATTTTACAGTAATATTAGTTGATTGTATATGGGAATTTAGTACTAACTGACTATTTGCCTTGTGGTACACACAATACCAAAATAATTCACAATTAATACTTTTCGCTTTTGTCCACCTTTCTCTTGCAAAATGTATTAATTCAAAAAGTGAATAATGTCTTAATAAAATTATTTTAGAACTATTGGTTTTATCCATCCTGTTTTATTACCTCCCTTGTCATAATCACGTGATAAATTCTTTATTACTGTTGAAATAATCATTCTATCAACATCACCGTCAAGTAACGCCCCCTTCAATGAACGAAATTGTTGTTGTTGAAAACTATTTTCGCTTAGAACTATTGCGTCTTTTCTGACACCTTTAATACGTTGTTTGTCATCAAAAGTGTAATCCTTTAACGCCCGTATATCAAGGTGTCTGAACTCTTTTTCAAGTTTTAGTTTACCGAGTGAATCGCCTATTTTATCGCTCAAATTTTGAAAACCAATACTATCAACAACCAAACTGTCAGTATCACAATAATAAACATGATGTTCACCAGCTTGAATAATTAGTTTTAAAAGATAACTTCTTGCATAGCTGGTTACGGCGGCGGCGATTGCCGGGATGCTGTTTTGAGATTCACCATCTTGTTTTAGACGTTGCCTTATACCACCGAATGAACGTTCTCTGAATACTTCACCAGTTTCAGCATCAATAACTGTTTCTACAGAAAAATCATCAATATCACATTCACCAATATTTTCGTAATTATAACCACGTTGCCCAAATTTGCCGTAAAGAGAATTTAGCATCAACTTTGACAACAAAAACCATGATTCATTTGTATGACGGTATTTTTCTTTCAGTTCGTAGAAGTATTCACAATAACGCTTGAATATTTTTGATTTTTCATACAATACCACTTTATTTACGCTTATAATATCTTCATATGATAATTCTGGTTGCGTTACTGTTGTCGAAAATTTACCTATTGGAAAGACTAATTTACCATCTTTTCTTAACGGTATTTTTGGGAATTTTGTATTTACAGTAATGTTAGCAATAACAAAATACTTTTTAGATAGTTCAATTAATTCACTAATTGATGTTTTTCCCAAAACACTATAAAGGCTGGTTGGAAAGTCAAATGCAGCCATGACGTATGGGTACATGCTATTAACATCAAGTAAATAAAATTCATCAGTAAGTTTGCCTATGTAAAAACATTCAGTTCTACCACCATAGTATGACTCCCGGCATAATGATAATGCTTGCTCATTATCATCACAGAACAATGGTATATCCATAAAACGATGCCTATATGCAGTCATTGCCTGACTTGGTAGAGTAGTTTTGAAAACACCTAAGTCATTATCATCACAAAAATCAAGCCAGCTGTGTATGGCTTTTTGCATAACTTTAATATCTTGTTTACAATAAGTATTCCACTCATCTTTTGAGGCTGTTTCATCTGGCATATCAAGTTTTTCAAAACCAATAGATTTACCAAGCTCTTTTAATGATGTTCTAAACCAGTTAAGAGTATCACAAAAAACAATTGAACGTTCTATGTATTCTTTTTCATTTTCAATACGTGTTTTTTGATATACTATTATTGTTGGTGGACACTCAATAACAATACTTTCGGCTTTCCAACCAAGTCTTTTTAGTTGTGCAGAAAATTCTAATACCATTAAATCGAACCCGCCAAGATTATGAGCAAAAACATATGTCTTTGTTTTTGTAGCTGTTTTGGAATCAAGCCAATTCCAAAAAGAATCATTAGTTTCAAAGCGCAACCAATCTTCTTTTTTGGTATCTAATCTCTCATATAAAGCATAACCAAAACTCAATTTTGCTTGTTGAATTGTTGGTGTGAGTTGAACTGATTTTGTCTCAGTATCAACAAATACTAGACGTGTAGGCCTTTCGCCTTTGGAATTCTTGTTGATGAAATGTGGTTTACGCATTTATTTCCTACGCAAGCCAGACTGTATCATAAAATCACGTTGTCTGTAGCGTCTAGTCATACGACCATAATTTGTTTTTACATCTGTTGAAGAATTTTTTGCTTTGTTCAATATCTGTTTACGAGATAATTTCTTGTTTGTTCTTACTGTTATGAATGATGTTCTTCTACTACCATCATTATTAATCTCATAATTACCTGCTTCATCATGATACTGTATACCGACTTGGATTGAATATTTTGAAACAATATTTGTCCTTGATTCGTTAAGGTTATCATAATCAATAGTTTTACTACGTTGCAATTTTATATTATTTCTGAACCTTAACTTTGATTCATTCCAAGCATTTCTGGCATCAGTTCTGTTTGTATATAAATCAGTACCACTCAAAGCATCAACAAATTTTTGTTGTGTAAAACCATGTATTGAAACTACCTTTTCTGCTTGTTGCCTTTGATAACGATATTTTTGCGTTTCAACCACTTTAAACCCTCATCAGCATTACTACTAGTAATGTATGTCCAGTTAATTAGCTGGACATTTCGGTTATTCTGGTTTTGGAGCAGGTTTTGGAAGTACAGCAAATTCCCACACTGTCATCTCTAGAGAATTAACTATACTACCATCTTGTTTAGCCCATTCGTTTATCGTGGGAGAATTTCCTTTGACCTCCAGTTTGTCGCCTGTTTTGACTTTTTTGCTTATTAATTCGGCAACTTCTTTCCATGTGACCAGTTTAACCCATTGCGTTAGTTTTTCGCCTTCAGGTGATTTACCAGCATAACAGGCAAGGCTCAAATTGCAAACGGCAGTACCTGACGGAGTGAACCTTAGTTCTGGCTCTGCACCAACATTACCAATCAACTTACAAGCATAAGTAATATTTTGTGTCTGTGGTTTTGCAGAATTTGATTTTACTGTTTGTGATGGTGATTTTGGACTAATAAACATTTCTTTTCCCTCACTAAAAAATTTATTCCACTCTGAATCAGTGATGTGTGTAGTTTTATTTAGTTGTATTGTTTCATTATCACCCCCTAAAACTATTTTAGTATCAACACCTAACGACTGGACTAGTAATCCCCACCGTATTTGACGTGGTGTATAATTTGGTTTACGATAACGAGGCATTATAGTCAACTGACTTTCTGTAAACTACTTTAATGTCATGAATATCACGTTGTATAGTTCTTACTGATACCCCAAACTGTTTTGATAATGTTTTACAATTAAGTTTTACGAATTTCTTACGCCTAGTATTACCATTGGTTAATAAACTTAATAATTCTACTATGCGCCGCACTTTGTCGTTTTCAGGAATGGTTTTCATACCTAAATTTTCTCATATCGGAATACGCTTGTCAATACAACAGGTGTTCGGCTCAAATGTTCTATAGAACAAATGTTCTAGTTATACGGATAATGAAAAACCCCTCATGGGAGGCGCATGAGGGGTTTAATGCTATGGCAAAATATGTTTTACTTTTTGGCCATAACAGGGGTTGTCTGCTTGACTTTCTCTTTGTTCTTTTTCTCACGATACTCTTTCAACGCAGCCAGAGCTTTGGGATTGGCCTGACGCTTTGGTTTATCAAAATTCACGAACCTGTCAGCGGTGACAGTGGGAACCAATCCATTTGCCTGCAATGAGGCGACGACCATCTTGGCAACGCTCTTGCGAAGATTGCGAATGACAAAATTTTGAGGCTTGACTACCTCAACCTGAACATTGTAGCGATTACCCATAATATTTTCTCCCTGCTACACTAAGGTAGTAGCCAACA
>Ga0315274_10015118_pt1 | contig 10940 bp, 3 predicted proteins | sample YL17G02_20_MG_FD_203700 | JGI IMG/M metagenome (GOLD analysis project Ga0315274, IMG submission 203700) | Sediment microbial communities from Yellowstone Lake, YNP, Wyoming, USA - YL17G02_20 | ecosystem: Environmental > Aquatic > Freshwater > Lake > Sediment | place: USA: Wyoming | collected...
CAGCGACTGCGCCGTGATCTGAACCGTGGGCGCAGTGCCCGGGAAGTCGGACAGGGCGCCGGTGCCGGACAGGTTCACCGTGGTCGGGTTGTTGGCGGCGTCGCTGGTGATGGACAGGACTCCCGAGTACGTCACGCGGGAGGTCGAGGTCGGCGGCGTGAAGCGGACGACCATGTTCTTCGGCGCGTCGCCGGGCCTCAAGACGAGCGGATTGACGGACGAGAACGGCACGCTGTCGATCGTGAAAGCGGTGCTGCCCGTAATCGTGGCCGTCGTAACGGTGATGGGGCTGTTGCCGCCTGTCACCGACAGAGACAGCGTGGCCGTCGTGGCTTCGCCCACAAGCACCGACCCAAACGAGACGGGGCTCGGGAACACACTGACGTTTCCGTAGGTGCCGAGTTCGGCGCAACCAGCGGGCGGAGCATTGGGCGGAAGCGGGAATGGACGCCGCTTCCAGTCGTACCTGCTGTCCAGAGGAGCAGCGTAACGGATGGCAGCCACGCCCGCCTTCGGGAGCGTGACAACGCCCTTGCCGATGGCCGGAGCGCTCGCAACGAGGTCCACGTTGCCGCCGACTGCGTCCACGAAGTTGTTGCCGCTGTCATAGAACATACTCACAGCCGTGTAGGGCACCGTCCAGGAGGCGTCGGATCCGCCGACAAACAGGTTGTTGCAGAAGTCGAAGCCGGCCTCCGAGAAACCGCCCGTGACGTTCAGGGAAAGCTTCGGATGGTCCGCGAATATATCGTTGGCCACGTAGCAGTTGCTGGGGGCGCCGCGCCCGGTGATAAAGGCGCCGTCCGTAGTGCCGTTCGTCGTGCGGTTGCCAAGGAGCGTGCAGTTGACGAGGCGCGCATAGTACGGATGCGCCCAATATATAGCGCCGCCTTCCTCGGTTGCCGTGTTCCGGATGAACGCGGTATCGAAGCAGCGCAGGACGTAGCCGTCGGGCCTTTCCGCAAAGCCGCCGCCATACATGGCGGAGTTCCCCTCAAACGTGCAGCGGATCACACCATAGTTGGACCCGCCGCCCAGGCAGCACAGGCCGCCGCCGTACCCATTCGGAGCGCGGTTGTTCTTGAAGAGGACGTCTGTCGGCCAAATGTACCCTTGGGAGAATACAAGGCCGCCACCGTCGCCGTTCGTGGCCTCGTTGCCGATGAACTGGCACTCGGTAACCGCCGTGGCGACCTGGTCCACGAAGTTCCATAGGCCGCCTGCGGTTCTGCCGGCTGTGTTGTTCAGGAACCTGCAGCGGCGATAAGCGCTGCTTGCGGAGCCGCTGTCGTAGATGCCTCCGCCGTCAAGGCTTGCCCGGCAGTCGGTGATGACGCAATCGGTGAGGGTGAGTTGAGACGTGGCCCGGATCGCTCCGCCGTTGCCGCCCGAATTCCCGTTCGCGAAAGTGACACGGTCAAAGGACGAGGGAGCCCCGACGAGAAGGATCTGATGCGTCCCCTTGCCGTCGAGTTTCGCGACGTTCTCCGTGTACGGGTCACCCTGGCTGCGCTGCTCCGGTAGGGTTTCGGTGCCGACAAAGCCTCCGTAGAGGGCTGCGGGAGCCGTGAGGGACAGGGTGGTGGTCACGTCGTACGTTCCCGCCTTCAGGAATATCTGCATGGCGCCGCCGACATTGGCATTCGCGGCCGCTATCGCTTGGGCAAGCGTAAAGGCGTTGTCGAAGCCCGTCCCGGTGCCGCCGCCCTGGGGCGTGACGTACGCCGGAACGATCACCGTCGCCGTGTTATTGGACGCTCTGGCCTTTCCGCTTACCGTTACGACCATGAAGCTGATGGTGTACGATCCTACCCCTGGCGGGGCCCAATCCAACTTGTAGGTGGTCGGGCCGAGGGAGGTGCCTTCGCCAAGGTACTGCATGCCGCTGTAGAAGTACACCTTGCTGAGGGCCTCCGTGAATCCCGCGACGTTGGCCGTCAGGGCCATGGGGGCGGACGAACCGTAGCTCGTGCCTGTTGGGTTCACCAGGACCGCGGTGCCGGCCGCAAGCGTGGGAATGCTCAGGAACTCGAGCTCGATCAATCCCTGAGCAGGATAGCCGTGGTTGGAGGCAATGTAGAACCGGTAGTAGCCATACGGTCCCACTGCCGCCGGCAGGTGGAAACCCCTGTAGGCGGTCGCGCTCGTGCCGGGTATATCGGCAAGGTTGAACGGGAGGTCTCTCTGGGAGAACAGGGTAGTCCAGTTGGACCCGTCATCGGATCCGAGGAGATCGAAGTCTTTCACGCTCTCGGAGCCGGCGGGGGCGCTCCAGCCCGTGTACCAGTCAAAATACCCGACAGCGTTGATGGACTGGGGCGTAAGGAGCTGGAACTGGACCCACTCGGGCCTGTTCATCACGCCGCTGTAGGCGTCCCATCCGTTGCCAAGGTTGTTGTTGAATACCTGTGAGGCAGTCGCGCCGGACGAGACCGAAGCGGTGCCGTTCGCGGGATCGCCTGCACCCGTGACGTCATGGTCTGCAACCGAGCAATCCGTGCCTTCCAAGGGATAAACTTTCCCGTCGGAGGCGTACACCCTCGCCTCAAAATTCAGCGGAGTATCCAGAGGATGCATCACCAGCGGGGACAGGGGGTAGATGGTCGAGTAAACCGACCCGGCAGGCGTGGTGGACGTGCCCACCACAACCCCGTCCAGCAGGAATTCCACCTTGGTCACGGTCACTCCCGATGCGGGGGTCACCGTTGCGGAGAAGTTCACGACCTGGCCCAGGTTGAAGACCGTGCCGGTCGCGGGCGAGGTGAGAACACCCGTAACCCCGATGTCCGTGGTGGGCACAATCTGAATGCCCGACACGGCGGCGCCCTTCTGCGCGCCCCCGATGGTCAGGGCGTCAATCGTCTGCGAGGCGCCCGTCAGCCCCGTGAAGCGGCAGAAGTTCGCCGCGGGAGCCGTGCCGATCGTTCCGGGAGCAGTGGTCTGAGTGGCCTTGACGAAGATCCCGTTCCACCCCACGATCGGGTGGAAGAAGTAGCTCGTGGCGCCGATGCTGACTTGGCCGTCGGTGTCCGTCGCTACGCCATCCCGGTTCGTGTACACGAAGATGTCGTACGTGGGATAGGGGATGCCGGAGATGACGAACTGGGCTCCCTGTGCCAGGTTGCCTTCGATGTAGCCGTAGAACATCTTCGTGTTGCCACTGGTAGGCACGCCGACCTGGGCGCCCTGGCGATAGCCGGTGTTCGGCGCGGTCCAGGTCATGGACGCTCCGGCCACTACGGCGCCGTTGCTGTCCGTGATCGAGGGCATGGATCCTCCCGCCACATTCCCGGGCGCATTGTTCCAGTTGACCTGGGGGATGAAACCGGCCGAATCCGGCGGGTCAAGCGTCCTGCTGGCACTGGTACCGTTGCCGCGGAGGTTAATCCCGATGGTTGCGGCCTGGACTGTGGTGAGTCCGCCCCATGCAACGAGCAGACCCAGGCACAGCATTACAGCTAGGATTTGGATTCTCTTGTTCATAATGTTGCTGCCTTTCTTCAGGATTTGTTTTTCCTTGGTTTTTTGCGAAATCCGCGCCGTTCACAAAACCGCCGTACGGGGTCTGTTCACGGCGCCGGGGGAAGCTCCCCGCTTCTCCCGATTTGCTCCTTCACTACCGTCCCCGCCTGAGTCTGTTTTCATCTGATTCGGCGGAGAGGCCCTTTTCTTTCCTCCTCTCTCCCAGAAGTAGGGATGCTCCCCAGGGAGCATTTGCCCTGTAATGTGCACGGAGGAGGCTTTCGATAGGTCTCCTCCGGGGATGACCGCACAATCCGCGGCTGAAATCCGCAGTGTTTCTTCCTTAACCTGAGCCCTGGAGCAGGAGCGAGTGTTACCGCTTTGATTTCCGGCCCTGACTCACTCGCTCTGGATACCCCAACGCTGGACACCTCGAAGATGCCGAAAACACCATCAGCCCGACGTCTCTATCCCCCAGCCAAAATGAGGGCACTGCTTCTCATCCACCCTCTTATATTGTCCCTGCTTCCAAGCCGGGACGCCGCGCAAAATCGGATGTGCAAATACCTGGGTTTCCTTCGCGTCGTGTGTCTCGTCCCTACTTACACACGCTCTACGCTCTTTCCCCCTTCCTCTCCCTGTGGTCTGGACTGCGGAGACTTGGCGCACTCAAAGCAATGAGCCATCCACCTCTTCCCTATCTTCAGGTGTTTCGCCTTCCTTTGTCAAGACTTTTCTCGTGTTTCGACGGACTTTTTTCCTGCTTTCTCGTCCTCCGCTTCCGCGAGGGGAAGGGGTTGGAGGGCGTCCACCTCGATCTCAAAGAGGAGGTTCCCTCGGCAGACGGTGCTGCGGGAAAACACGGCAGGCAGCGATTCGAGGTTCTGGGCGGCGCAATAGCGTTGGAAGGCCGGCGCGTCGTTGAGATCAGGGAGGTAGACCACAGCCCGGGCCGCGTTCCGCCAAGTCATTCCTCGTGAGGCGAGGATGGCTCCGACCACGCGCATTGTCATATCAATCTGCCCGTCGAGATCGCCGACGTGAACCGTGTCGCCCTCCGCATTGATGCTCGCCGTGCCGGAGATCAGGAGCCGCGTGGAACCGGGAGTGGCGATTTCGACGGCGCGGCTGAAGGAACTGCCGTATTCGAGAGCCGGACACTGCAACGGAGAAGGAACGGCGAAGGCGCGAAGGTGGCCGCGGGTTTTCTCCTGGACGGCGAGCAACCCGGCCACCAGAGCGGCTCCGAGCGGGTTTCGTCCCCCGATCCCGGTGCTGGCGGGGACGAGACGGTTAAAGACCGCTCGCCGGGCGAAGAAGGCGGTGCGGACCTGGTTGAAGTCGGAGTACCAGGAGAGGATGTCTTCGTTGAAGAACCATGTGCGGACAACGTCCGAGAAAGCCATTTCCTGATTCTGAAGGGTCTTCTCCAGGCGGAGGAAGACATCGTGGACCTGGTCTTTCCGGCTCGCGCGCGCGTCTCGAGGATACACGCCGCCCAGGCGGCAATAGCGCGCCGAATCATCCTCAAACACGCTTCCCACCACAGTCCCATCCGCAAAGACGGGGTGGACGGGCACGCCGCTGACGGCCCAGATCTGCGTTCCGGCGAGGCCGGGGGCACCGTCTTCGAGCCAGGTGATGGGCCACTTGACCTGGCCGAATGCTTCCCGGAGGATTTCGAGCCCGGCGCCATTTCCGTCCTCCAGGCCGAACACGTCCTGGGAAATGATGGTGGCGCCTTTCTGCCTGATAGCCGCAGCGACCTCTTCCCATGCGGACGGGAGAGGTTTCCCGGGGTCGAAAACCGCAGTTACATGGATTTCCTCACCGGAGGGTCTGGGAAACGTGATGGTGCGTATGAGCGGGATCTCAGAGGTCTTGGGTGCGCGGTTGCGGGTGCATTCCATGAGTACAAGGGTGTCCTCTCCAAAGGTCTGTTACAAAGTAATCCCCGACGGTCTCGGAGCGCCGTGGGGTTTTGCGGCTGTACGGAGATGGAGTTGGGCGTTCAGTTCCTCCGGGGTCCGTTGGGTCCCGCTGGACTTGCCTGCGGACGCAGCCGCGGCTCCATAAGCATCTTGACGATTCTGATTTGCTCCGGATCGCGGGCCTCCTCCGCGAGCTGAAGGGCCTTGCGGAATTTCCTATCGGCCTCATCCACCCGGTTGGCCTTGCTGAGCGCGACAGCGTATTCGGCAAGCACCTGGGGGTTCTGGGGTTGGAGTTTCTCAGCCTCCTGGAAATGGGCGAGGGATTCGTCCATTCTGTTGAGTTTCGATAGCGCAAGGGCGAGATTCTTCTGACACATCCAGTCAGTCGGCTCCAGCTCGACGGCCTTGGTCAGGGCCTCGACCACGCCGGCATAATTCCCCTGGGTAAACTCCACCTGTCCGAGGTCGTTGTACAGGTCGGCATATTTCTGATTTTGGCTCAGGAGTTCCCTGCACAGGCTTCCGGCCTCCGCGAGCCTCTTGTTCTCGATCAGCCATTTGACCCGGTCGCACCCTTCGTGGAAGGCGATCAGGTCTTTGGGATCAGGTTTGTCCTGGTCGAAAGCGAAATCCTGCTTGACACTTCCTTTTGCGTATCCAAGGGCAGCCAGGGCGGCGGCGGCTTTCGGATCCCATTCGGGGGTTTTGCTTTTGCGCGGGGCGCGGACGTCTTTCTCGATCATGGACTTGAGACTCTGCTGCAATCTGGACGCAATCTCCGGTTTCTGCGTCAGGAGATTGCTCTTTTCCCCCGGGTCCTTTTCCAGGTCGTATAGTTCGGGCCGGGTGGTCTGGATGTATTTCCAGTTCTCCTGAACAAGGCCGAGAAGACTGTTCCCGCCGTACTTCGTGGCCATCAAGCTCTCACAGTAGAAGGAGCGTCCCGCCGGGGCGCCCGTCTTGCCTTTGACGCAGGCAGCGAGGTCCACGCCCTGCATAGGAGAGGGGGGTTTGATGTGAAGAAGACCGCAGATAGTGGGAACAAGGTCAATCAGGCCTACCGGTTCCTCCACAACGCGCCCCTGCTTTTGTCCGGGAAGCCTCACAATCAGGGGAACCTTGAGGGCGCTCTGGTACACAAAAAAGGAGTGTTTCCTTTCGCCGTGTTCTCCGAGCATTTCGCCGTGGTCTCCCGTGATGACGAGGAGGGTGGAATCGTAGAGCCCGAGGTTCTTGAGTTTGGCAATCACCTGTCCGATGCAGGCGTCCACGAAGGCGATCTCACCCGCATAAGGGTCCGCCCGGAACTGGGATGCGAAGGGTTCGGGCGGCTCGTAGGGCGTGTGGGGGTCATAGTAATGCAGAAAGAGGAAGAAGGGCAGGCTGCCGCTGCGCTGGAGGAAATCGAGGGCAAGGCTGGTGGTTTCGCCCCCGTTCCTTTCCGAATACATCGGATCCCGAGGATTGGGCGACATGCCATCCATGTAGAAGCTGAACCCTAGATTGAGGCCATACCGGTTGTTCAAAACGAATGCGCTCACTATGCCGGCGGTGGTCAGGCCTCGGGCCCTTAGCAGTTGCGCAAGGGTCGCCTGGCTGCCATCGGTGAACCCGTATTCGTTGTTGTCGTGGACGCCGTGTCGCGGCGGGTTCATTCCCGTCAGCATGGAGCAGTGCGCGGGAAGGGTCACGGGGATGGGGCTGTACACGTTCCGGAAAAGCGTGCCTTCCGCCGCAACGGCGTCTATGTACGGCGTGGTCTTGGAGGGATAGCCGTAGGAGCTCAGATGGTCGTTGCGGCAAGTGTCAATGCTGATCAGGAGGACGTTCCGGATACTCGGGGGTTTGAAGAACGTGTGCCATACCACAAAGCCTCCGGCCACGGCGAAGACAAGGACAGCGGCCGCGAGAAGGATACCCCAACGGGGTTTCCTCTTGCTTTTTGTCTCGCTTTTCCTGGTTTTCCCAGTTCTCTTGGCTTTCCTGGAAACCACACCGGCTCTCCCTCATCGCCCCCGCGTGCCACGTGTCCGTCCGCATTCCTAGTCCCGGATTCCTTGCGCGCCACGAGACTGTCCTGAGACCAAGATAGGCTAGGCGCTGGGAAACGGCAAGAGGAAAACTGGCCGTTCGCTGCGGAACCGGAGTCCCTTGAGGGGAAGTCGGGAAATGACGGAGCCGAGAAACGGAGCCGAGAAATGTCTTGACTTTGGCTTCCACCGGTTCCATACGGGAACTGGGGCGGGGACGGCAATGGCCGTTCTGAGCAATACCGCAGAGGGGGACGCGCCTGCTAATGAAACGCAGAAAAACCGAACAACATCAGGCAAGGAAGAAGGTGGGCAGAGGTTCCAGGCAAGCCCGTCGGAATTGGTTCCGGCTCTTGGCCGCGGCGGCGATTCTGGTATGTGTGGCTGGGATCGCGGCGCACTACCGCATGTCTATCGCCAGGTTCCTTGGGAAGTATCCCAACGTCGTTCTCATAAGTATTGACACCTGCCGGGCCGATCGTCTGAGTTGCTACGGCTATCCTCGCGAGACAACGCCCCGGCTGGACGAATTGGCGCGCGCGAGCATTGTCTTCTCGGAAGCCGTTACTCCAGCGCCAAACACGCTTCCGGCCCATTGTTCCATGTTGACCGGCATGCTCCCTCCTTCGCACGGCGTTCGCTATAATCTCAAGTACCGTCTGGGCACATCCAGTCTCACACTGGCCGAGATACTGAAGGCAAAGGGATATGAGACCGGAGCGGTTATCGGAGCCTTTGTTCTGGATTCCCGGTTTGGTCTGGACCAGGGTTTCGATACCTACAATGACGAAATGCCGACCGTTGCGGGCAAGAAGTCCGAGGAATCGGAGCGCCGGGGCGAAGAGGTCAGCGGGTTGGCCCTGAAGTGGCTGGACCGGGACCACGATAAGCCTTTCTTCCTCTTCCTCCACTACTATGATCCCCACACGCCCTATGCGCCTCCCGAGCCGTATGCCGCCCAGTTCAGAGAAGACCCCTACGCCGGTGAAATCGCCTACGTGGACCATTGCATTGGAAGCGTTCTGGACAAGCTCAAAGCCCTGAATCTGTACGATCCCAGTCTGATCATAGTGGTCGGGGACCATGGCGAGAGCTTGGGGCAGCACGCCGAGGAGGATCACGGGTTCTTCCTATACCAGAGCACCCTTCACGTGCCCCTGATGGTGAAGCGTCCGGGCCAAGAGCAGGGCCGGTGGATCAAGGAGCAGCGGGTGAGCGTTGTGGATCTCACGCCGACCATCCTGGGGTGCGCGGGAATCAAGGTTCCAGCCGATATGTCGGGCCGGGATCTTACTCCCTGTCTGGAGGGGAAACCCGTCCCCAGCTCCTATGAGAAGAGAGTTCTTTACAGCGAGACGATCGTGCCTACCCAGTACGAGTGCGCCCCGCTTTTCGGTCTGGTGTCGGCAACCCCGTCGCCTGGACGGAACTGGAAGTACATCGAGACACTAAGACCGGAGATCTATGACCTGAGCTCGGACCCGGGGGAGCAGACGAATGCCGCCACGTCCAACCCGGCGCGCTTGGAGAGCCTGCGCAACACTCTTGCGAGCATTCGGAAGGCGATGGCGTCCCCCGCACCTCAGGAAACGGAGTTGAAGCTGGATCCCAAGAGCATCGAGCGCCTGCGGACTTTGGGATACGTGGCCGGCGGGCAGCTCAGGGAGGATTCCAACGTTGAGCATTACCGGTATGACCCGAAGGACTTCGTGACAACGTACTACGACATACGGAAGGTTGTGGACCTGACACGGGAACGGCGGTGCCCCGAGGCCCGGGCAATCGCCGAGAAGGTGCAGGCGAGATGGCCTGACCTCCCGGGAGCATACAGCGCCTTAGGGGTTGTTGAGTGCATGGAAGGCAGGCCGGACGTTGCCGTGGCGCACTTCAACACGTACTTGAGTCTGGTGGCCAAGGCGCGCGCGAGCGGGAAGCTCGCCGGGCCTCCCGCCGTGGAGGAAGCGGGGGTCCTGTCCGACCTGGCTTCCGCCCTGATCATGCTTGGGAAACTGGAGGAAGCCACGGAGCGTTTCCGGCTTGCCTGCGATCTCGCGCCCGACCTTCCGGAGACTCACAGGAAGCTCGGAGTCCTCCTGTGGAAACAGGGGCTGGCGGAAGAGGCCGCCCAACATATCGAGGCGTGTCTGAAGCTCGATCCGGATCAACCCGCGGTCCGGGATTTCCTCGCTACCATTCGGAGCAAGCACGCTTTGCCCCCTCAGACCACGGGAAGCCCCGGTTCCTGACGGCCTCGAAACCGTTGCCTGGATTCGGTGGCCTCCCCCACCCTTATTCCCCGCGTGTCCTTTTCAGCCCGTCGTCAGCCAGTGTCCATGGCCTGCAATACGGAAGCCGCTCCCTGGTTGCCGTCGTGTTTCGCGCGAAGTGCTTGACGGACAGACTGTAAAGATGATACTAGGCGGAAACCGAGGCGGACTGCCGGCAGCGCGGGCACGTTCCTTCGGAGATCCATTCTGGGCAGGAGATCATGGTTTTTCCAGTCCCCCATTCCGAGATGTCTCTTTCTCCCGGTTCGGTCTTCGGCTCCGACCAGGCGAAACGGCGGAGTTTTGCGCCGCACTTTGTCTGGGCCGTGTGGGGTCTGTGCACGATTGGGGTCTATGTATTCCTGGCGCGGTTCGCGGTCAACATTCCGTGGCACGACGACTGGGTACTTCTGCGGGCGTATGACCAGGGAATCAGCATCTGGGCCTGGATGTGGCGTCAGCAGAACGAGCACCGTTTTCCCATCTCGAAAGCCATTCTGCTTCTTGTGTACAAACTTACCCATCATGACTCACGAGTGTGCATGTACTTGAACGTGACGGTCTTTGTTGTCCTCTCGGCAACCCTGATCGCCGTCACGCGCAGGAAGCGGGGGCGCACGGTTTGGGCGGATGCGGTGTTTCCCTTCGTTCTCCTGAGCGGGGCGCAGTACTGGAACTTCCTGATGAGCATTCAGCTCTTCGTCATCAGCGCCGCGGCGCTTCAGTGCCTTGCCATCGTCTTTGTGTATACGGGGGCTTACCGGAGCCGGAGAGGGATCCTGTGTTTCGGCCCGGTGTTTGCGCTGTTGCCTCTTCACGCCGGAAACGGCATGGCCGCCCTTCCGCCGTTGCTTGTGTTTCTTCTTCTCGCCGGCTGGTTTCGCTGGCGGGAGGCCACTCGCCGCGGACGAGTGGATGCTCTTCTGCTTCTCGCCGTTGCCGCGCTTGCCGGCCTCTTGGCGTTGCTCTATATGGTTGGGTATGTGCCGCAGAAGCAGCATCTTCCACCCAACAGCCTTGCGCATTTCCTTGTGACAACGGCCCAGTACCTCTGTGTATCCGTCGGTCTCGCCCTCATCCAGGAAAATCTTTGGTTGTGGGCGCTCATTCCAACAACCCTGATGCTCGTGACAACGGCCACACTGTGCGTGACATCCCTTGCGCGCGATCGCGGCAAGGAGGGCCGTTTGCAGGCCGCGGGATATCTGCTTTGTCTTCTCTTCATTCTGCTTAGCGCAACCCTTGTT
>Ga0315274_10015119_pt1 | contig 10939 bp, 7 predicted proteins | sample YL17G02_20_MG_FD_203700 | JGI IMG/M metagenome (GOLD analysis project Ga0315274, IMG submission 203700) | Sediment microbial communities from Yellowstone Lake, YNP, Wyoming, USA - YL17G02_20 | ecosystem: Environmental > Aquatic > Freshwater > Lake > Sediment | place: USA: Wyoming | collected...
TGTATAGCAATGCCATGCAAGCAGTCAATTCTATCGATATGCCAAAGGCCCCCGCAAGCCAGTGGCTCAAGATGCTCGATCCTTCCATGGGTCGCGGAACGAAAATGAATGAAATGAAATTCACTGGACTTTCAGATTATCTTTCCAACAAAGGCGACGAGACTATATCAAAAGAGGATATTAAAGGATTCTTGAATCAAAACGGGGTTATGTTCGAGCCTGGAAATCCTTACGGAGATATTCTTGATTATGAAGATGATCGTGCCGAAAAGATGGCGTCAGAAGAAGGCATGTTCAGTGAGCTCGACAATGGCTTGATCGACGAAGCGAAGAAGGTTGCAGAACAGTACGGAATACATTTTGACGGCCCGCAGCTCGGAATAGCTGATAGGGTAGCCGCACTATCGTTCTCAGATCCAGTTACGACGGGAACCTTTTATACAAGAGATCCGAAAGATGTCGGGGATCGCCTTAACAAATTGCGCGATAGGCTTCCTGCAAAATACCCTGAAAAGCTTAAAAAATACGCATCGGTTGAAGAGTATCGGTCTGCCGTTCCTTATTTTTATTCCCCACTGCTTCGTGCAGCACAAGATTTAAAACAGGAAAAGGGAACTGGAAGCCAGCTTATTGCCATGATTCTCAAGCAGCCGGGAGTAAAAAAAGCGGAGGTTGATTGGATTGGATTGTCTCAAGAGTTTTCCGATAAAAAGTCTGTTACAAAAGATGAAATAATTAGCTTCATCAATGCTAATATGATTGATTCTAAAATAGCCATCAATGAGTATGATATACAAAAAATAGAATGGAATAATCCTAATGGTGATGGCGATTTTACGTCGAACACTCGCCTTACTATTTTAAATGAGAAGACAGATAAAACAGAAGATTTTTTTGTTATTTATTACAACAAAGAATCGATTGGAACACGGTCTGGTATTGATGCCGCAAAAAAATTTGCACAAGAATGGTATGATAGATATGAGCCAAGAAAAACAAAATACGGACCCAACAAATATGACTATCTCACATTGCCGGGATATCAAAATTACAAAGAAATAACTTTGTCGTTGCCGGAAAACACGTTTGGATTTGCCGAATACGATGAACCACATGGTCTCGGGAAAAACGTTTATTCCCATATTCGCATGGACGATAGAACAGATGAAAATGGATCAAAGGTGTTGTTCATTGAAGAAATTCAATCTAAGTGGTCACAGGAATTGCGCGAAGGAAACGTTGCACAAACCAACAGAGTGCCAACACGCGTTTTGCAGTCTGGAGTTAAATGGATTGCGGGAATTTCAAGTTTCGATTCTGTAACAGGAGATACGCGGGAAGATGCTATTGAAAAATTCAAAAAATCATATAGCCTCGGCGTTCTTCCTATGCCATTCGCGAATAACTGGATGGACGTTATTCTTAAATTTGCATTGCGCTACGCATCTGAAAATGGATACGATAGAGTATCATGGGTAAGTGGCAAGCAAACAGCCGACAGATACTCTCTTGAGAAGAGAGTAGCTCATTTGGATTGGAAAATAAATGAAGACGGAACCTATGATATTCTTGCCCCATTTCCAGATGGAAACGATGGAGTATATAAAACCGGTATAAACAAAACAGAACTGTCTCGCTATATCGGAAAAGAACTTGCAGAAAAAATAGGGAACAAAGAAGGCGTAAGCGTTAAAATAAAAAATAAAAAATGGAATAGGTTTAATGGAAAAGATCTTATTGTCGGTGGAGATTGGGCTTATAATCTTTATGATAAAAAGATTGCCGGATTTTTTGAAAAGTACGGAAAGCCATGGGGATTAATGGTTGAAAACATTAATATCGGCACTGGCGTTTCGCAGCAATCAATTGCTATTAACGATGCGGTTAAAAACGATGTCGTTTATAAAGGACAATCACTTTTTGAGCCAAGAGTGTTTCTAGAGGATTGGGGAGTGCAAATAGAATTGGATTTCGGAACCCCGATGTCGAAAAAAGATACCGAAATAGTATTCGGATCAAAAGAGGATGTTGAAAAAACAAATACCGAAATAGAAAAACAATTTTCCAGAGTACCGGTTTCTCCTATTCTTGGAAAGGCAGGAAGAACAACCGTTCGTGGTGATTGGAAAAAACATAGAAGAATAGACTTTCGCGGAAGGGTGATAACAAATGCCACTGAGCTCGCTAATATGTTCTCCGTGTTCCGACATCCAAGGCTTGAACATTTTCACATTATTTATACCGACGATAATGGAAAAATTCTTGCTCACAATGCAATGTCTTCGGGGTTAACAAATTCATCTTCTATTGGTACAAGGTCGAATTTGTCGGCAAATTTCTATATAATCAAAAATAGAATGGAAAGAATTGGGGCAACAAAATATTTTATTGTTCACAACCATCCGGCTGGTCGCATGGATGCCAGCGATTCTGATAAAATAATAACAAAAAAATTCAAAGAAACTATTCCCGGTTTTGGCGGTCACGTTATACTTGACCATGATAGATTTTTGTTTATAGGCGAAGAAGTCAATTCAAAAGGTATTCCAACAGCCCAAACAATAAGTTTTGATATACCAAAAGAAGATTTTAATGAAGCTACAAGGGCTCGCCCAATAATTCGCGAGGCTTCTGATATTGCGAATTTAACTCGTGATATATTGCAGGGCAATACTCATACCGGTTTGCTTGTTGTTGATAATCAAAATGTGGTTGTTGCATGGTATCCAATACGTGGAATGGAACAATTGAGTCCAAGCATGATATACCAGAGAATCAGAGAGTCTGGCGGAACGTGGGCAGCCATTGCAACAGATGATAGAAAGGTTTTTAGTGTAGGCACAAGATTGATTAGTAATATGAGAACCTCATCAGAAAGAGAATACGATACTGTTATCGATATGGTATTTGTCGATACCGATGGAGATGTTACAAGTATTTATGATACCAGATTAGTATATGGTTTTCCTCGTGGTGCAAGCAGCATAAATAGCGGGATTCTTCCCGGCGCAAATAATAGTCCGCAATTGTGGGAGCCGAAAGCGAAATACAACATCAAAGGCGGTGGGTTTAAGTCTGTTGACGAAAATGTCGATAAAATAATGAGCGAATCCCGTGGCCTTAAGACAAGCATGGCTTCGGTGTATGCAAAAACAATGACATCGATTATTTCAGCAAAAAATGATATGACCAGACACTATCCGCTTCTTGATCCGGTTGTTTTTGCGCGGGAGATAGATATCTTAAGAAAATTCGAATCTGTTCCAGAGTTTTCAAAGGCGAGCGCGTATAATGTCGTCAAAGGAATTATCGCTGGAATGGGGCCTAAAAAGCAGGTTGTTTTCGAGAGAAACATAATACTTCCGGACTTGCTTAAGGACATCGAATCCGGCTTATACACATTTCCTGACGGAACACCAAAGAAACTTCCATTTGGATATCAGAGCGTTGATGATATACGCGCCGATAATAAAGAGGCAATGCGTATAGCTGCGCTTAACAAAGACATATCACACGCTCTTGATCTTAGAAATAGGTTCATGGGAGACCTGCGCGAATCTCTTGTAAGAGAAAAATTCTTACATGAAGATGTTTTGAGGGATGATCGATATTTCCATCACCAAGTGCTTGAGGCTATGGAAACTAAGGAATATTTGACCACGGGAACGACTTCTTCTGATTTTAGAACAAAGCGCAAAGGTTGGCAGAACGGTCGCGTTGGATACGATAAACCGTACAACACGAAATATACCGAGTCGGAATTTGAAGTTATTGCCCAAGGTATCGCTTTGCTTGAGGCTGCGGATTCCCTTAAGAACATGAAGAGGGTGGCAGATATATCCGGTAAGCTAAAGCAAGATGCAAACACAATGAATAACGAGCTTACAAAAAAGCGTTTGGCCAAGGCAATCGGTATCGATGAAAATTCGCCAGACTACGATATGTACGATCCGTTTATTCCGTACCGGCAAAGTATTGCTATTGCCATAAGACAGCTTGAAAAGATGGCTTCTAAGGACGAGATAGATGCTCCCGAATATGGGCATATCATTGAAAAGTTATCTAATGGATTCTTTTCAAAACAGGCAGGAATTGATGTGGACAATGAATTGTCTGCGGGATCTGACGGTGATTGGTGGGAGTTTCTTTCTTCGATCATGGAAAACGGCGTTGATGGCTCGCAATATGCCGGGATGATATTCAAGGCGATAAGCCAGAGGAAAGAACTTATAAAAGCAACCACTGGTGCACAATTCAAGAAATGGACGGATATATTGCCGGATGGGTATGTTGAATGGCAGCCAAAGCGCGGTTTTGGAATGTTCGAAGCAACAACAATTCCTGATAAAATAGCAGAGCAAATAACCAAGGATGGCGGAATGACCGTTGAAGATCAAGACCTAAAAACTATTCTTGCTCTTAAAAAACGGCAGTCGTGGGCTATTCCGAAAGAACTTGCTGAAACACTTGATAAGGTTGTTGATTTTCCAGCAGACACATTTATTCCAAAAATATTGCAGAAAATTCAAAATTCTTGGAAAATTTGGAGACTATTAAATCCGACCAGTGTTATAAAGTACAATATAAATAATATGTCTGGAGATATGGATATTGCCATGGCATACGATCCAAAAATCATGCTTTATGCGAGAAAAGCAGCCATTGATATTTTTGGATACAATATAAAGGGAAAAGCGCCAACCGAAGAGATGCTGAATCTCATAAAGAAAGGTGTTATAAGTTCTGGTCTTACCGTGAGCGAAATAACCGATTTGAATAAGGATATGTTTCTTAAGCTTCTTTCAGGCGAAAAAGTCGGCTTGATAGAAAGATACTGGCAGACAACAAAGAATTTTACTCAATGGAGAGAAAACATTATAAGGCTTGCAGCATACCGGTATTTTCAGGATCAACTTAAAAAATATCCCAAGTCTACATTTGGGGCATCTAATCGACTTGCTGTAGAAAAAATAACAGATTTCGACGATAAGGCGGCAAAGTTAGCGCGTGAATTAATTGGCGACTACGGAAATTTGTCAAAGGGTGGACAGTGGCTTAGAAGATACTTGGTCCCATTTTATTCGTGGATGGAAATAAACGCACCAAGGTATTATCGTCTGCTCCAAAATGCTCCGCACGAAGGTGATCGCTCTGCAAAAATGAGAGCAACCAGGCTAAAAAGACTTGGTATTACCGGATCCGCCATCCTTGGGAAAAACGCCGCATTCTCTTCGGCTATGCTTATGGTTAAAGCCGGAGCTCTGTATGCTGCCGTCATGCTTTGGAATCAGTTGTTCCCTGACGATGAGAAAGAAGAATTAATGGAACGTCGTCGCCAAGCGCATGTTTTGTTGCCAAACATCGAAGAACTGTTGCAAGGGAATCTTACGTCGAGACGTAGCGACGGAACAATCGCCTCCATACGCTTCCAGGGAGCCCTCTCAGATGCACTTTCGTGGATAGGGTTAGAAGACTTGCCCTATGATGTTTCCGACATTGTTAGTGGCAAGAAAAGCATTGGAGACATGGCTAAAGAGGCGGTGTTATCTCCGATACAGAGAATTGGTTCTTCTTTGACACCAATGATTAAGTCTCCGGTAGAGCTTTTGACAAAAAAATCGTTTTACCCGAACATGTTTAAGCCTTCGCCCGTAAGAGATCCTTTGGAAAGCTTTGCTCGGACAATGGCTCTTGAAATTCCATATCGGTATCTTACCGGAAAACCAAGTAAGGGATTTCTAAATAACCTGCCCACGGCTGCTATTTATATTACCGATCCAGGTGAGGCCGCATACCAAGAGACTATATCAAAAGTATATGAGTTTCTCGATAAAAACAAATATGAAACCAACAAAAATGAACCAACAAGTAAGGCAAATGCTTTATATTACTATAAGAAATCCATCGTGTATAAAGATCAGAAATCTGCGATACGATGGCTTAAAGAATATCTTAAAAAAGGGGGTTCGATAGATGGTATAAGCACAAGTATTCAAAATGCAGATCCTTTATCGGCGTTGCCAGATAAATATAAAAATCACTTTATAGCTTCTTTGGCTCCACGCGAATTGAGACAATTAAACCGGGCGAATATATGGTACAATCTAACATACAAGGGGAGGGGTAATTAAAAATGGATCAACTCCTAACAACTGCAATAGGCAGCAATGTGGCGGGAACTGGACTTATGGTAGTTGGTATAGTTTTTGGGGTTAAATTAACCATCGAAACAGTTCAAAAAATATCGACAATCATAACGGCTGGAACAAAGAAAGAAAGTTCTGGTGATTCTTTAAATGCCGAAAAGATGCGTGCTCTTTTAAAAGAATCTCAGGCGTGCAATGTTCCGTGTAGTAGCCACAATGACCTTATGCAGAAGACAACCGAAATGGTTGTGTTGCAGCGGTCAAACATTGCAGTTGTTGCAGACCTTGCCAATCGCACCGATAAATTCTTCGACGACACTTACGACCGCGTACGAAAAGTCGAAGAGAGAGTTGGTTCTGTTGAAGGGGATATAAAAAGTATTAACGCGAGGATTCATTCTTAAATACAAATAATTGGATCAAAAATGCAACACAAATTTTACGATACTCGCAAAATCGCGACTAAAGTTGACGATTATAGGATTTGCTTTTACCAAAAAATAAACGTAATTCCCTTTGTATTGCGCTTAATTGATAGAAATTTGTTTCTTGGCACGAAAATTGCAAATATAAAATTTAACGATTAGGATGATAAAATTATGAAAATCATAGAAGTTGTTGTTATCTCTACCCCAACACTTCCAAAGTTTGGATACGCCGATCATTACGTCATACGCGAAGGTGATGGAACGGTATTGGCCTCGGGACATTGCTCTTCGTGCCCAAACCCATTTAAGCCAAAAACTTTAATTCCTTGGAAACAGGCATACGGTTGGATTGCTCCGGGAACATATCAATGGGAATGTATTTTGCATCCAAAATTCAACAAGTGCATACTAATTAATGGCGGGGGATCTATTTTATCAAGGATACAAAATTCTAACCACAAGAATCAGTTCGTTATAAGCGAAGTTTTTTGGCATATCGGCGGGCTAGGGTCCAAAAATCCTGAATGGAGAGGAAGTGCCGGATGCCTAACTTCTCATAAAGAAGAATTTGACAAGATGATCTCATTCATAGCTACGGGTGAACGCGGAACCCTTACAATCCGCGATTATATACAAGGAGAAAAAATGCCAACCAAGAAAGAAGTTGCTATCGCAAAAGTTGATTCGGTATTAGAAAACATATATCCAGGCATAGAGCTCGGGAAAAATGATAAGACAGAATTAATTACAGCAGCGCAAAACATTCCGCCAGAGTTCGATCCATTAATCAACATGAAGAAAGGAGTCGATGGCGCTACACTTGGAGGAATATCAACAGCAGTTGGATATGCGTCTTACGAATTTCTTATAAAGGCGTTAGTCGAAATGCCAGGCGATAGCGAAAAAGCAGTTGCCTCCATAGTTGGGTGCCTCGTGGCGTCCATGGTTGCAGCGGCCATAAAAATGATTTCTAATAAAATGAAAATTACAAAAGCAAACGAATAATTTAAACGTATTTATTGCTATTGTTTGACGGGGGAAGACCAAAAAAACTTCCCCCTTTTCTTTGTTTTTTACATTAAAGTATTATACCTATTGACAACTATGTTGCATTGTTGTATTTTTAATATCGCAAAAAGGTTTTTTCTTAATAATAAATAACAATTTTAAAAAAGGAGTGTTTTTTTGAGTGAAACCCCAATGTCTTATGGGTGTGATGCCAGCTATCGAAATGGAGACGAGCATTTTTGCACTATGTTTAGTGGTATTACTGATTCTGAGTTCAATTTTCTTGAAAATGAATTAAGTGTATCTTTGAGTGTTCGCATGTTCGATCATGGGGATTTTTCGGCAGCCACAAGGGTTGTCGCAAAAATTCCCTACGATTCGGATTGTTTCAGAAAAATCGTTGAAAAATGCAATAAAGTTTCAAATACTTAAATAAAGGGGGGTATATTGTCTCACGTTGCTCAAATAAGGTGTACGGCGGTCGATAGGGGAACGGTCAACAAAATAGTTGACGAAAGAAATGTTATTGCAAAAAACACTGGATTGCCCCGGCATACCCAGGAGAGCGTAATTCACGAAATGATCGAAGTGTGGGAAAAAAGTCATTGTCCTGAATGTGGATCTATTCTATTATTTCAAAATCATAACCATGATGGGGTGGAATCATGAAAATCACTAATAAAGCCTGCTTGTCGAAGTCAGTAGTTGACGCACTTACTTTCGATGATTACGACCTATCTCTTCCTCCGCCGAATATCTTTTCTTGCACTACCATTATCGATGCCCCAAGGCCATATTTCTTAAGAACGCGCCACGATTCGGAAATAACGATTGACGTTCTTGATAACGTATGGCTTCTCGATGGTAGCGCCGTCCATTACGCCGTAGAAATGAGCAACAAGTCAAAGGGGAGTGACCGGCTAAGCGAGGAGCGCTTCTATATTGAAGCTCCAATTTATCGTGGAGAATGGGCCGTTCATCAGAAAATGCCGGGAACAAAAATTGAGGACCAGCCATGGTATTCAACGGATAAGTATTATTGTTCCGTCAAATTCGACCATTACGATCCAGAAGAAAAGGCGATAGAGGACTACAAAAGAACAAGTCCGTGGGAGTGGGTTCACGGGATTAAGCCTTCGCGCGAACGCCAGTTAAACATCGGCGCATTCGCTCTTTCTCTTGCTGGATTTCCCGTTGAGGTGTGTCGGGTGTGCTTTTTCTTCAAAGACTTTGACAAGCGCAAGGCCGCAGAAGGTGGAGATTACCCAGCAACACCGATTGCCCAAAAAAATCTTTCGGTATGGTCCAACAAAGAACGCGAGGATTACATTCTTGAAAGAATGGAAATATTCATCGAAGCGTCAAAGAAGATTGATTCTAATCTTCCAGTATGCTCAGAAGAAGACCGTTGGTACAGCCCAGGAACTGTCGCATTGATGAAAAATGACAATATAAAAGCCACCAAGGTGTTCGACGAGGGGGACACTGACGGTATGGCAACGTATCTGGAAAAGGCTAAAATGGAATATCCAAAAGCTATCTGGCAATGGGAGAAGCGCCGCGGAATCGACAAACGATGCGAAGAATATTGCCGTGGCCATGAGTTTTGCACATATTTTCAAAACAGTGTTACGTGTGTTGGACAGTCTGGATATTAATCAAATAATCACTTGCGTTTATAATTGCAATTAGTTATATTTAATCAACATTAACAAAGGAGTTTTATGGAAACAATTATTAAAGAGGGTGGCAAGCAAAAGCTGTATAGCGCAATATCCAAAGCGCAAGCTGCTTGTGCGTCTGCCGGAAAGTCTGGTACGAACGATTATGACAAGTACGACTATGCTACGCTTCACGATTATTGTGAGGTTGTTCGTCCGGCGATGGCCCGCAATGGTCTTGCGCTGACAATTAACGTGGCAAACGTCGAACGTCTTCCGGATAGAAAGACTTCCAATAACAAAGACGAGCATGTTGTTATGGTAACGTTGACCGGTCGACTTCTCCATGAAAGTGGAGAGTTCGAGGACTATATCGGATATGGCGAAGGCCAGGATCGTGCAGACAAGGCGATTTATAAAGCCATTACCGGCGGAAAGAAGTACCTGATATCTAATATTTTCAATGTTCCTACAACTGACGATCCTGAGCGTGATGATGCCAAGGGGCGAGATAGCGATAATTCACATCCTCAAAACAACTCACCCGCACCGGCAAACAATTCAGCCAACAATGCTCCTGCTCAAACACCTCCTAAGCAAAAGGCAAAATATCCGAATCCTCCAAAGGACCGGCTTAAAGACAAAAAGATCGACGACGAAAACCAAAAAAAGCTTGGCTGCATTACCGGAGACCAGGCTAAAGGATTGTTTTTAATTCTCGAAACAGCCAAAGTCGATACTCAAAAGTTCCTTTCGTTCGTTAATGCGGAGCTTGGTGTTTCTTGGTGGGATATTAAGGATAAGTTCTATCCAAAAATTTGCATGATTGCAACAAAGCGTGGTAAGGAAATCGAGGCCTATGTTCAATCTTCCGAATCTGGGAAAAGATATGTTGATTTGAAGCTTAATGCTTTCTATCAATATTTCAACAATCTGTTATCCCCGGCCCAAGTCGAAGAGATCGAAGGAATTTTAATTGGTTCCAATGTGGATCCAATCGACTGGCATAATTGGATTATTGAGTTCTCGAAAAGTCTCGATGAATCGAAGGTTGAAAAGTTGATCGATGTTCCGTCTGCTTGGTACGTCGATGTTCTGGCAGCCGCAAAAGATCTTGCTGCGAAGAAAGTGTAATATGAGTAAAATAACTCCAATATTCAAGGTAAAATCGTTGAGCTGTGAAAAAATAACAGTTAGCGAAGATTGCCGTTGGAGTTATTTTAAATGGGTTGAATACATGGACTGCCTTATTAAGTCAGGAAAAAAGGTCGAAGTCATTATCCGGATAGAAAAGAAAAATAGTAGCAGCAGACAGCAGCGGTATTATCGTGGTGTTGTTATTCCAATAATCGCAGAACATACCGGATATTCTATCGACGAGGTTCACGGTGTGCTTCAAAGCGCCGGGCTATGGAATGACTTTCTTCCTGATGGGAAAGAATATATTCGGTCTACCTCTGAGGGAAATTGGACAACTCTTCAGTGGGAAGAGCGCATGGAAAAAATACGTCGATGGGCTATGGAATTGGACAATATTTATATACCCTTACCAAACGAGTGTGCAGAATGAAAACGATATCAATATCAGATAAAACAGCAGATTTTATTGCAAAATTGGCAAAAACAATTGAAACTCAGGACAATAGAAGCACGGCTACGCCAATTTATTTTACCGTTAGAAAATTTGTCGATGTTG
>Ga0315274_10015121_pt1 | contig 10938 bp, 12 predicted proteins | sample YL17G02_20_MG_FD_203700 | JGI IMG/M metagenome (GOLD analysis project Ga0315274, IMG submission 203700) | Sediment microbial communities from Yellowstone Lake, YNP, Wyoming, USA - YL17G02_20 | ecosystem: Environmental > Aquatic > Freshwater > Lake > Sediment | place: USA: Wyoming | collected...
ATGCTCTGGTTGAGAGCGTTCTCAAGCAGCGTGCGCTCAATCTCGTATGCGGTGTGATTGGCCGACCAGCCGGCGTAGGCAATGATCGCAAGCAAGATGAGGCCGAAAAAAGCGATCGCCACCCCTATCGTTCGCGTGAGGCGGCGGAAGTCTCCGCTGAAATGCTTGGTGAGATCGAGTGGAGACACGGATACCCCCGACGCTGAAGGCCACAGGATTTTTAGATGTTACGGCGTAGGTGCCGCGACCCCAAACCCTTGGACTAGAACGACTTAAGTCGGCCTTGAGAGTTCCAGTAAAATTTTATCGGAAACCTTCTTTTGCTGCTTGGCCGCCCACTGGGTGCATCGCAGCAATGCTAATGGGCATTAAGGTTAACGAGCGCAGCCAGTTGCGGCGCTCCCGTTTACCTTCTATTAACGTTAAGCGTCGGGCTGGGCGCTCATTGCGCCTGCCGGACAAATGCGGCCCTTTGTATTCAGCAGCTGTATTCAGCAGCGTTTCGAGCCCCCAATCATGCCGGCAAAGCTGGCCATACGCTCCCGCGCGGACGCGCCACATTTGAAGAAGGCCGCGAGCGCGATCGAGCAGGCTGCATGGAGCAATCTCGGCTATCTCAGCTATACGCGGGCGCACTACGAGTACTACGCTGAACTCCTCGATGCCTATCCCGAGTATCAACTCTGCCTCGTCGACGAGGAAACCGAGTATCCAGTTGCCGTAGCAAGCAGCGTCCCTTTCGCCTGTTCAGGGCCGGATGATTTGCCGCCGGAAGGATGGGACTGGGTGGTCGAGACAGCCGCCCGCACGAAGAATACGCGGGTGAACATGCTCGGCGCTCTCGCCGTTTCGGTCCCCGCCGTCCATCGGTCCAAGGGCTACGCGCGGGTGATGATCCGCTCCCTGATCGAGCTAGCAGAGAGCAAAGGGTTGGACGGTGTCGTGGTGCCGGTTCGCCCAACGGCCAAGGTACGGCATCCTTGGGTGCCGATCGTGGACTACATGGCTTGGACCGACGAAAGCGGGCAGGCCTATGATCCCTGGCTCCGCAGCCATCTATCCGTCGGCGGCAAGTTGATCCGCCCGTGTGAACGCTCGATGGTCGTGCATGAACACATCGCGTTCTGGGAAAACTGGTCGAAGGAGCGATTTGAGAGGTCGGGCGCCTACTCGCTTGAAGGCGCGCTTGCGCCAGTCAGGATCGATCTCGATAGCCAGACCGGCACATACGAGGAGCCGAACGTCTGGGTCTCCTACACGGCTTAAGGGCCGCGACTGCACGCTTGCCGGCGGCAGGCTGGTCGGCACCTTCCCGGTGCCGATCACGGCGGTGCCCGGCCATCTCGCCATCGAGGAAATCCTGGCGCTCGCCTAGCCGCCGTTTAGGGCCGCTTCTTCGCTCTCTCGCCACCGCGTGGGCGCTGCAACGACCTTGGCGAGGGTCGGCGAATTTTCGTGTCGGCAGGAGATTCCGCCTCGTCGGCATCGTGGACGACCAATGCTGCCAGAAGTCGGACCAGGGTGGCGGAGCGAAGTGACGCCGCATTGGTGGCGAGAGCCAACGCGACGTCGCTCGGATTAACGTCGATGCAGATGGTGATGGCTCAACGGGCGTGGCGGAGCAGCGAACTCCATCCCTCCCACGCGGGGAGGGATGGCTCGCGAGGTGGCTCACTCGAGCTGGAGGAAGCGCGATGCTGCCTCCGCCGACTTAATCGATATCGCCTTGAAGCTTCGACAGCGACTTCTCCAGGGCTTCCATTTGTCCACCCACGGTGAAGCTCGCGGGCTTTTGTCTTGGTGGATATTTTTTGAAGGTCTCCAGGAATTGTCCGACATAGGCTTGCGCCGGCACGAGTGCGTAAGCGCGTGAGAGCATCCAATCGTAATAGGTATTGGATGTGATGTCGGCACGTTCATAAGGATCGCGGCGAAGGTTGAAGATCTTGGGCACGCGGAGTGGCGTGAACGGCTCGGCCCAGATGCGCAAGGTGCCGGTCGCGCGTTGCTCCATGAATACGATCTTCCAGGCCTCGTAGCGGAGCGCCATCAGGTCTGCGTCATCCGAGAAGTAGAAGACTTCCTTGCGCGGCCCCTTTTCCTCCTGCCCCGTCAGATAGGGCAGCGAATTATAGCCGTCCAAATGCACCTTGTAGGTGGTGCCATTGACGTTCATGCCGTCGAGAAGCTTCTGCTTCACCTCGGAGTCGCCCGCGGCCGCGAGGAAAGTCGGCAACCAATCCATGTGATGCATGATGTCATTGGAAACCGAGCCGGGCTTGATGTGACCCGGCCAGCGAACCATGGCCGGCACGCGCCAGCCGCCTTCCCAATTGGTGTTCTTCTCGCTGCGGAACGGCGTGGTGCCGGCATCTGGCCAGGTATTCTGGTGCGGACCGTTATCGGTCGAATAGAACACGATGGTGTTGTCGGTGATGCCGAGGTCGTCGAGTTTTTTCAGCAGGACGCCGACCGCCCGGTCATGCAGCACCATAGCGTCGGAATATTCGTCCTGGCCGGAAATGCCTCGGTCTTTGTCGGCGACATGCGTGCGGAAATGCATATGCGTCCCATTCCACCAACAAAAGAACGGCTTGCCGGCCTTCACCTGCCGCTCGATGAAGTCGATGGCGGCGGCCGACGTCTCGTCATCAACGGTCTCCATGCGCTTTTTGGTCAATGGACCGGTATCTTCGATGGTCTGCTTGCCGACCTTGCCGAAGCGCGGATCGACGGTTGGATCGTCGACATCGGTTGCCTTGGTGCGCAGCACCCCGCGCGGGCCGAACTTCTGACGGAAGGCCGGATCCTTCGGATAGTCCTCGTCCTCAGGCTCCTCCTCGGCGTTCAGATGATAGAGATTGCCGAAGAACTCGTCGAAGCCGTGCAGCGTCGGCAGAAACTCATTCTTGTCGCCGAGATGGTTCTTGCCGAATTGCCCAGTGGCGTAACCGAGCGGCTTGAGCAGCGTCGCGATGGTGGGGTCCTCCGCGCGAAGGCCGAGATCGGCGCCGGGAAGCCCGACCTTGGAGAGTCCGGTGCGGAACACGCTTTGGCCGGTGATGAAGGAGGAACGGCCGGCCGTGCAGCTCTGCTCGCCGTAATAGTCGGTGAAGATCATGCCCTCGTTGGCGACACGATCGATGTTGGGCGTGCGATAGCCCATCACGCCCTTGGTGAAGGCGCTGATATTGCCTTGTCCGATATCGTCGCCCCAGATGACGAGAATATTCGGCTGCTTGCCAGTCGCCGGCGCGGGCTTGTCCTCGGCCTCGGCTATCCTCGAGCCTAAAGCCGCCCCCAATGCCGTTGCCGCGACGAGTGCGGTGCTGGTGAGCAGAATATCGCGGCGGCTCGGGCTTTTTTCGCTGGGAACCTCCGCGTGTGAGGTCTGAGATGCTTTCTTCGACCGCTCCGAATCTTCACTCATGGGGCCCCTCCGCTAGGCTGGCATTGCACACTGTAATGGGCAAACCTACCGGTCTTGACCGGTGAAGAACTGCTCAAATGATGGGATTGGGAGGGGCAAACTGATGTAAATCAGAGCCATGACCCCGGGTAGATCCGACTTGGCCTCGGCCATCGATGTCTTGGCGGCACAGGGCTGGTTTTCACAGCGTTCGAAGGCCACGCGGGCGCGCCTGAGCGCGATCGCCAAACTCCGCAATTTCGCCAAGCATGAACTGATCTACCTGGCTGGCGATGCGCCGAACGGCGTGTTCGGTCTTGTCTCCGGATCGCTGAATGTCTCGTTTCCGCGCGGCGACGGAGAAGACTACACGCTGCACCGGGCCGGTTCGGGATTCTGGATCGGCGATCTCGCTCTCTTCTCCAGCGGGGTCCACCTCGTCTCGGTCCGCGCCGCGGAGCCAGCGCAGATGGTGCATCTTCCGGTCCACGAGCTCGCGGGATTGCTCCGTGACGACCCTCGCCTCTATGCCGACTTCTACGCGTTGATCTATGAGAATTTCAAAACCGCCTTTCGCATCATCAGCAACCTTGGCATTGCCTCGACGGAAAAGCGCTTGGCCGACAGGCTGATCATGGAAGCTGAGACTCGTGGAGACGCGGACGGTTGGATTCCATTGTCGCAACCTGAATTGGCAAAGTTGGTGGCCACCTCCGTGCCGACATTGCAGCGGATCATGCGCCGGTTTGTCAGCGAGGGGCTCGTGCGAAACAAATATGCGCGGATCCAAGTGACGGATCGCGAGGCACTCAGGCGGCTGTGTAGGCGTTGAAACTCCTATATGTGCAGCAAGGCGGGTGCAGTCAGCTCGGCATCGTGCTAGGTCAACATTTGGATTCGCAGCCAACTTTCAACATCTGGAGACGCTTCGATGAGCTTCGGTAAAAACACGTACCCCAACCGCATGCGGAAGGCGGGCAAGCGGGTGTTGATTGGTGAGACGCCGGAAGAGGAGGCCGCTCGACTTGCACAAGAGATCGCCGCCCATCCCGTGACACGGTGCGAACCCGGCGAGCGCAACCCCACCTCATCGCGCCCGGGTTGGAGCAACAAGCCATTCATCCCGCTTGCAGAGCGGATCGTCGCCGAGGGGATCGCGAAGAAGATCATGCGGAAGCCTTAAGCGGAATCCTGATTTCCCTTCGCCTAAGGGGCGGTCTCATGAGGCGTAGTGAGGCGGGTCAGCCTTGACTTTGCGGCTCCCGAGGCCAAATATGGTCTAGAACTATTCTAAGCTATGTGCGACTTCCGTCGGGTTCGCACGTTATGGCCTAGGCGATTGAGCCTTGAGAGGCGCGACCATGTTTATCCAGACCGAAGCAACCCCGAACCCAGCCACCCTGAAATTCATTCCAGGGCGCGCCGTGCTCGACCAGGGAACAGTGGAATTCCTCGATCCCAACGAGAGCAAGGCATCGCCGCTCGCGGCGCGGCTGTTCGAGATCGACGGCGTCAAGGGCGTGTTCTTCGGCACCGACTTCATCAGCGTGACCAAGGGCGACGGCGAGTGGCAGCATCTGAAGCCCGCCATCCTCGGCGCCATCATGGAGCATTATCTTTCCGGCGAGGCCGTGACCGAGGGCGAGCAGACGGGTTCGGAAAGCTCGGCCGGAGGCGAGTTCTTTGCGCCCGAGGACGAGGAGACGGTCAAGACCATCAAGGAGCTGCTGGAGACGCGCGTCCGTCCGGCCGTGGCGCAGGACGGCGGCGACATCACCTTCCAGGGCTATCGCGGCGGCATCGTCTATCTGCATATGCGCGGCGCCTGCTCGGGCTGCCCGAGCTCGACGGCGACGCTCCGGCACGGCATCGAGAACCTGCTGCGGCATTTCATTCCCGAGGTGCAAGAGGTGCGGCCGGTTTGAGCGGGCGTCTTCCCGACGCTTGTCTCGACCAGCTGTTCCGCGCGGCGCGCACGCATAACGCCTGGCGCGACGTCGACGTCCCCAACGAGATGCTGCACGCCATCGTCGATCTCGCCAAGCTCGGGCCGACATCGGCCAATTGCAGCCCGGCGCGCTTCGTCTTCGTGAAATCGCGCGAGGCGAAGGAGCGGCTGAAGCCGCATCTGTCCGAAGGCAATCGCGACAAGAGTATGCAGGCGGCGGTCTGCGCCATCATCGGCTACGACCTGGACTTCTACCAGCATCTGCCCAAGCTCTTCCCGCACACCGACGCCAAGAGCTGGTTCGCGGGGAACGAGAAGAAGATCGCCGAGACCGCCTTCCGCAACGGCACGCTGCAAGGCGCCTATCTGATCATGGCGGCGCGGGCGCTGGGCCTCGATTGCGGGCCGATGTCGGGCTTCGACAATGCGGGCGTCGATCGCGAGTTCTTCGCCGGCAGCAACGTCAAATCCAACTTTTTGTGCAGCCTCGCCTATGGCGATTCGAGCGTGCTGTTCCCGCGCTCGCCGCGGTTCAGCTTCCACGAGATGGCGCGTATCGTCTAAGACATCGCGATGAAGATTCTAGCGCTCGACACCAGCATGGGCGCCTGCTCCGCCGCGGTGCTTCAGAAAGACGGCGCGGCGCGCAGGCTTTCCCTGCGCGAGGAGACGATGGCGCGCGGCCATGCCGAGGCGCTCATGCCCATGGTGGAGGAGGTCATGCAAGGAGCGGGGCTCGCCTTCGCTGAGATCGAGGTGATCGCGGCGACGCTCGGGCCGGGCAGCTTCACCGGCGTGCGCATTGCGATCGCCGCCGCGCGCGGCTTGGCGCTGGTGACCGGCGCCAGACTGTTCGGAACCGACAGCCTGACCGTGATGGCGGAGCTTGCGCGCGCGAGCGGCGCCTTGGGGCCAGGGCCTTTCGCCATAGCCGTCGATGCCAGGCGAGGCATGGTCTATTTCGGGCTCTATGACGAGGAGGCCGGCAAGCTTGCGGGCCCGCTTCTGCTCACGCCGGACGAGGCTCTCGGCTTCTTGCCGAGTGGGCTTGGCGGTGCCGCAGGGAGCGGTGCCAGCCTTCTCGCTGAAGCGGCCTCGCTTCAGGGACGCATCCTCGATGCAAGTCTGCCCGAGCTTCAGCCGAGCGCCGGGGCGCTCGCCGAGATCGCGTATCAGAGCGGCGAGACCGTGCCGGCGCTTCGACCGCTTTATCTGCGTCCCCCCGACGCCAAGCCGCAAGGCCAAGCGGTGCTGAGGCGCTGATGCAGGGATCGCTCGACAAACTTTCGATCGCGGTTCGGATGGCGCTTCCTTCCGACGCGGCGATACTCGCTTCCATCCACGCGCGGTCGTTTGTGCGCGCTTGGGACGAGGCCGCCATGGCGCAGTTTCTCGGCGTTCCAGGCGTGCTCGCGCTCGTCGCCTCGACCAAGCGTGAAGGCCCGGCGCAAGGCTTTCTGATCGCCCGCGCCGCTTCTGACGAGGCCGAGATCTTGACGCTTTGCGTTCTGCCGACCCATCGCCGCCAAGGCTTGGCGCGGGCGCTCATCACCGAGGCAGTCGCGGGCTTGCGGCGCGCGGGCGGAAGATGCCTCTTTCTCGAGGTCGAGGCGGGCAACGAGGCTGCCCTTGCTCTTTATCGGTCTCTCGGCGCGGTCGCGGCCGGCCAGAGACCAGGCTACTACGAGCACGGCGCCGATGCCGCGATCTTCAGCCTTGCCCTTTGAAGCAGCCCCGCCGATGATGGCGCGGCCCTAGCGAGAGAGCGGACGGTAGGCATAGCGATCCATGCCCAAGACCTCCACGGCGGATAGCAGGCTAGAGCGTCTTTGCGCCGAAAGGGGCATGCGCATGACGGGCCAGCGGCGGACCATCGCCAAGGTGCTGTCGGAGGCCGAGGATCATCCCGACGTGGAGGAAGTCTACCGGCGGGCCAGCGCGCGCGATCCGCGCATCTCGCTTTCCACCGTCTACCGCACCGTGCGGCTGTTCGAGGGCGCCGGCATCCTGGAGCGTCATGAGTTCGGCGACGGCCGCGCCCGCTACGAGCCGGCCGGGCATGGCCATCACGACCATCTGATCAACGTCAATACCGGCGAGGTGATCGAGTTCTCGAACGAGCAGATCGAGCGGCTGCAAGAGGCCGTGGCGCGCGAACTGGGCTTCCGGCTGATCGGCCACCGGCTCGAGCTGTTCGGCCTGCCGCTCAAGAACGGCAAGTAGCGGAGGCCTGTTTGGGGGCCGAAACCTGCTGAATTTGACTCTTCCCCCCGGCAGAGCCAACGTTAAGGAGTTGTTCACCAAGCCAAAGGGGATGGCTGATGTTGAAGCGCGTTATTTTTGCCGGCTGTATCGCGATGCTCTGTGGCACGGCACAAGCCGAGCCCGAGCACGCAATCGCACCGGAGGGTGCGGTGCTTCCGGTCGTTACCCGCGAAATCTGCACGACGATGCTTTGGGGCTCCGACGAAATCCGGAGCGATTGCCGGACCGAGACGCGCGCCGCGCCAAAGGACAACCCGGCGCTCAAGGGCATCTGCACCATCTATTATGGACGCCGGACCTGCCATTGACGGCGGACCTGCTAGCGGCAATCCGGATTTCCATTTCGTGACGCGGATATGAGACGCTTGCGCGCGTTCCTGGTGCTCTGCGCCTTCTTCGCCTTCACCTTTCCCCTGATGCCGCTCCAGCTCCTGTTCCTGAAGACGGGCTCGCGTTATGCCCGCATTTTTCCTCATTGGTATCATCGGCAAGTGTGCAGGCTCATCGGCATCCGCCTCACGATCGAAGGCGAGGTTGCCGAGGAGCAGGGAGTGCTGCTGATCTCGAACCACGTCTCGTGGCTCGACATCGCCGTGCTCTCGGCCGTGGCGCCGGTGTCGTTCGTGGCCAAGCAGGAGGTCGCGTCATGGCCCTTCGTGAGCTGGCTCGCCAAGCTGCAGCGCTCGGTATTCGTGGACCGCAACCGGCGGAACGAGGTCGGCGACAAGGCCAACGAGATCCTGGAGCGGCTCGCCGGCGGCGACCATATCGTGCTGTTCGCCGAAGGAACCTCGAGCGACGGCAACAGCGTGGTGCCGTTCAAGACCGCCTTGTTCGCCGCGGCGAAACCGGCAGGGAGCGCCCCCATGGGGACCAAGGTCTCGGTCCAGACTCTGGCGCTCACCTACACCAAGATCTACGGGCTTCCGCTTTGCCGCCGGCGGCGCCACGTGATCGCCTGGTATGGCGACATGGACATGGCAAGCCACGCCTGGAGGCTGCTCGGCCTCGGCCCCATCGACGCCAATATCCGCATCGGACCGCCGGTTCCGCTCGATGAGTTCCCCGACCGCAAGGCGCTCGCCCGCTATGCCGAGGACAGGGTCCGCAAGGACGTGGTCGAGCTGCTGCGCGGGCCGCCTGTGGCGTAGAGTGGGCAACGGGGTCACCGTTGCCCACGTAACCAACGCCGCGCGACTACATCGCCCGTCGGAGCCTGATGGTGTCGAGCACGGTGGCGGGCGCGAAATTGCCGTTCGGCAGCTGCCGGATCAGGCCCGCCTTCACCACATTGAGAAGCGTCGTATGCACGCCCCGGTCGGCGCTGTCGGCGTCGACGAAATAGCCTTCCTGCAAGGCCAGACGCCGGAGGTCGTCCCGCGCCATGGCGCCGACCTCGTTCAGCTTGCGAACCAAAAAGTCGGCCAGCGGCTGTTGCGGCTGAGATTGCGGCTGGTGCGCGGCATGCTGCGCCGGCTGATGCGAAGAATGTTGCGCCGGCTGATGGGAGGCATGATGCACGGGCTCGCGGACCTGCATCTTAGGCGCGGCGGGCGCGGTCGCGATCCGGCGGAGCTCGACCTCCAGCAGCCGGTTCACCGCCTCAAACTCGGCCTTAAGGTCCTCGAGCCTGGTGTCATGCTCGCGTTTGAGCTGCTCGATGAGTTTGTCGAATTGAGCTTCGTGGGCATTGATCTGCTCTTCAAGCAAACCGGCCCGGTCTTGCAAATCCCCGCGGATATCACGCATTGCTTGCCCCTCGTTGTGTGGAAGACATCCCAACGACCGAGCTGGCTGACAGGTTCACGCAAGACCAGATGAAGCCGGCCGGCCGCCGCTCGGCAAGTGACGCGAGGGCCCGGCAAATGCCTCGGCCGGGCACCTCGAAACGCAACTTAACCATAAGCGCCAGCCCCTGTCTCGGCTTTGCATTTTGGGCCAGAAACGCGGAGCATATATGGGCCCGGCTACCCGATGTCCGGGGTCTTCGTCTTGGCCCGCGCAGGCATTCCCCCAAGACGAGGCCAAGACCCGTTCTGAACAAAAAAATCGAAATCGGGAGACGGGGACGCCGTCATCTTGGCGAAATGATCGGGCGCCTTAGGCCCCCCTCACCGCTTTCCTCGCCTGGCGGGAATTTTTGGCTTCGCCGTCTCCGGCAGGAACGCCGCGAGCAGCCCGAACGCCGGCAGGAAGGCGCAGATATGGTAGACGAAGTCGATGCTGGTGACATCGGCGAGCCAGCCGAGAAAGGCTGCGCCGATGCCGGCGATGCCGAAGGCAAGCCCGAAAAAGAGGCCTGCCACCATGCCGACCCGGCCCGGGATCAGCCCTTGCGCATAGACCAGGATCGCCGGAAAGGCCGAGGCGAGGATGAGCCCGATGATGACGCTCAGGATCGCGGTCCAGAACAGATCGACATAAGGCAGGAGCAGCGTGAAGGGCAGCACGCCCAGGATCGACCACCAGATCACGCGGCGGGCCCCGATGCGGTCGCCGATCGGGCCGCCGATCACCGTTCCGGCCGCCACCGCGCCAAGGAACAGGAACAGATAAAGCTGCGCGGATTGCACCGACAACCCGAAAGTGTGGATCAGGTAGAAGATGTAGAAGCTGGTGAGGCTGACGAGATAGAAGTGCTTGGAGAAGGTGAGCACCATCAGGATGGCGATCGAGCGCCGCACCTTGGACTTCGACAGATCGGCGATCGCCTCGCGCTCGTGGCCCGACGCCTCGCCATTCAGCTTCAGCGTCTTGCCGTACCAGGCGCCGATGGCGGCAAGCAGGATCATGGCGACGAGCGCCACGACGGAGAACCAGGCGATGGTGTGCTGCCCGTAAGGGAGCACGATGAAGGCCGCCAGCAGCGGCCCGAGCGCGGTGCCGAAATTGCCGCCGACCTGGAACACCGACTGGGCCATGCCGTGCCGCCCGCCCGATGCAAGACGCGCCACGCGCGAGGATTCGGGGTGAAACACCGAAGACCCCATGCCGATCAAGGCGGCCGCCGCGAGCACGGCGGCATAGCTCGAGGCGAACGCGATCAGGACCAGGCCCGCCAGCGAGGAGGCCATGCCGAGCACGAGCGAATAGGGCGTGGGGTAGCGGTCGGTGACATAGCCGACGGCCGGCTGCAACACCGAGGCGGTGAACTGAAAGGTGAAGGTGATGAGCCCGATCTGGCCGAAGTCGAGGCTCAGATTCTGCTTGAGCATGGGATAGATCGCCATGATCAGCGACTGGATCACATCGTTCAGCATGTGACTGACGCTGATGGCGGCGAGCACCGCAACCACGGTCTTTTGCGCCGCCGACG
>Ga0315274_10015122_pt1 | contig 10938 bp, 5 predicted proteins | sample YL17G02_20_MG_FD_203700 | JGI IMG/M metagenome (GOLD analysis project Ga0315274, IMG submission 203700) | Sediment microbial communities from Yellowstone Lake, YNP, Wyoming, USA - YL17G02_20 | ecosystem: Environmental > Aquatic > Freshwater > Lake > Sediment | place: USA: Wyoming | collected...
CCTTCGACATGCGTAACGCCGACGGCGTCGCGTGGTTTGATGACCTCGAACTCTTCGAAGTCCCCGAGCCGCTCACCGAAAGCCTGGCGCTGCAGGACGCCTCCGAAGCGCCGCTTGCTGCCGGGCGACCCCGCTCGCGCATCCTCGTCATTGCCCGAGCGCCCCATGAACGTCTCACCCGGGACGTACTTTCGCCTCTCGTCGGTTCTGGAAACGTAACTCTTTCCGACTCCCTTGACTCGGCGCCGAAAGGGTGCGGCGCGGTTTTCATCCTCGACGAAGCGTCGGCGCCGTTTCGCCGCTTCGACGCGCTCCTCGAATTCGCTGAGGACAGACTCGCCGTCGTGACACCGCGCGCGTTTGCCTCCATCATTGGCGCCCGCGCCGGCGTCCGCGAAGTCTCGCACAGCGTCGTCTCGCCATGCGCGCGTATCGAAACCGCTGGCCCCCTTACGCGCGGCCTGCGCCCCGGTGACGTCGTGGACTGGTCATTTGCCGCCGACGCCTCGGGCCTCCGCCGCCAGGTCCAGGTCCGCTGCGCACGGCCCACCCTCGCGCCCCTCGGCTTCGAGACTCTCGCCACGAGCGTCTGCGCGGATTCCCGTGACTCCGGCCACGCTATCGTCCTCTATCGCCCCTGCGGCCGCCGCGGCGGCATCCTCGTGATGGACCTCTCGCCGCTCGAGCACAGCCCGCTTTTCGGCAACGACGGCAATCTGCTCTGCCTCATCCTCTCAAGCGCCCTCGGCCGCCCGCAGACGTTCTTTGGTTCCTATGTGGCCCCTCGTTTCGACTACGACCACTTCTGCAGCGATCTCTACCTTGTCGCCGGACTCTGCCCGAACCTGGAAATCACGCGCGAGGGTTCTTCCGGCCTCGGCAAGCCCGTCTACAGCGTTTCCCTCGGCCCCGCCGCCGCGCCGACCTTCTACATCGATTGCGCCATTCACCCCGACGAGTGGGCGCCCTCCTACGGAGTTCTCATGTACCTCGCGCGCCTCGCCGGCGAATATGACCGCGGCCTTCCCTGGGCCAGGGCAATGCTCTCCCGGCTCCGGGTCAAATGCATCCCAATCCTTGCGCCGGACGGCTGGGATCGAAACAACCGTTCCCCCCGCGGCGTCAACCTCAACCGCAACTTCCCTCGGTACTGGCGCCGTTGTCCGTATAAGGACAACGGCGCCGCGCCCCTCTCGGAACCCGAGGCCCGCATCGTGGACAGGATATTCCGCCGCGACCGAGTTGCAGTCGCCGTCAATTTCCACGAAACCTCCGCCAATACCAACTGGGTCGGCTTCCCGGGAATGTCGGGGCGCTATTCCAAATACGTCGCCTCCGTCCCGTCCGTTTTCGCCCAGGTAATCGACGGGCGGCACTTCTGGCGCCAGCCGTCCGTCTGGACCCAGCCATACGACGAGCGTAATCACCATTACCATTACACGGATTCGTTCCCGTACCTGCGCGATTACTCCGTCTCGAAGTCCCCCTTCGAAATCCTCCACGCCGACGCGCTTGGCATCGACGGCATTCTCGTCGAGCAGTACGGCAACAGCGATATGAGTTTCACCGCCAGCCCCCAGCGCACGGACATGACGGGGTTCATTGTCGAGACGCTTCTCGGCCTCCAAATCGGCCTCGTCTGCCGCAATCCGCGCTCCCAACCGGTGACGCTCACCATCCCCGTGCAGGCCGGGCGCCGCCCCTCCCACGTCCTCGTCTACTCCTCCGACGGCGCCCTCATCGACAAACGCCCGCTTGTGAGACGCGGCAGCATCACCTTCGCCACCGCCACCCTTCCCCCAGCCGCCGTCCTCGTCGTAGAAGCGTAAGGTGGGCAGGGGTGAGCTCGTAGGGGCGCACGGCGTGCGCCCGTTGTTCCTGAGCCCGCCGCAAGCGGCGAAGTCCGGACCCGTCGGGATTCGCCGCAAATCCCCTTGATTCCCGCGCGGCAAATGCTAATCTGAATGTGCGTCACATAATACCCCTTGTTCGGCAAATCGCGCGCGCCGGAACCGCTGCGCCAAGGGAGTCGCTTCGGAGGATATGCCAGCCTTGACAAGGACCCGTCGATGGCACGAAGCGTCGGGAGATAAGGTGGTGCGTCCTCGAAATTCCCCGGAAATCAACCGGTACATAGGTCGGAGGAATATGCATGCGGCTGCTGTTGCTGGCGTATCTGGTAATTGTCTGTAGCATATCAGGATCATGTCATCCTGCCGGCCTTCCTTCTGGAAGTGACAGGGCGGCGGCCCGGGGAGAGGAGGCGATCTGGCTCTTACCAGAAGAAGGTGAATGTCCTCTTGTTCTGATAGCACGTGTGGAAAAAGAACGCGTGCCGTTGGACAGTGCCGAAGTGGCGGTCTATGTGGAGGTTCGCAATGTTGGTTCGGGACCTGTCGCGGTCTATACGCCCGGCCTCAAGGCACGCCTCGAAGAGTCGTACGACCACAGCGCACAGATGCCTGTGGACGGGTACGGGCCGCCACGGGGTACCGCGACCCTTGGGGAGGCGGCGGAATGGCGCGACAACTTTGTCATACTCAGACCGGGCGATTTATGGGGTCATCGGTTTTCCCTTCCGGGCTTCGACACAGGCAGCGCGAAGTGGCTGTGTTTCTATACAAACGAGTACTCAGCGGTTGACGACACTGTGTCCGCATGGGTTGGAACACTGACGGCCAAGTCGGAGAGCGTTGAGATATACTGTGATGACGAGACGCTCAACCGGATCCTGGATGCGGTGCGCCATGAGAAGGACCCTTACCGGTGTGTAATGGCGATTCGCCTCCTCTATCCGAGGAAGGCGCCGGAGGCGATCCCGGTACTGCTTGAAGCGATGCTTAGTGACAGACAGTGGCGTGTAACGGAGGAACACTGGCGTGTAACGGAGGAAGCAGCCTATGCGCTCAGGCGTATTTCAGGGGAGAAACTGGGCGTGCCCGATAGCAGCACCGAGTTCGACGCCAAGGTACACGTTCCCTTAGTAGCCAAATGGGCACAGTCCTACATCGATAGCCACCCCGATCTGAGAGGTGCAGGGAAGTAACCTGTGAACAAATGTGCACCCGACAGACAGCAGGAGGGGGTAGAGTTGCAGGGACGCACCAAGTTGATTATTGACTCTTGACGGCAGGTCCGGTAAAAGACCGCGTATGGCAAGGATAGCAAGGGTGGCGGTACCGCGGGGGGAGATAAAGTATGTGTCCCGCGAATCAGCCCCGTCGACAAACGCCCCCTCGTGAGATGCCGCGGCGTCACCTTCGCCAACGCGACCCTCCTGCCCAACGCCGTGCTAGTTGTCGAACGGCAGCGTAATGATGATCCACAGATTTCACAGATTGCGCAGATTCAGCCGTAGGGGGCACGCCGTGCGCCCCTGCGAGTGGGCAGGCTGGCGGGAGAGGGGATCGGGCGGGGCAAGCCCCGCCCCTACGAAACCGGGCGGACCCTTCGACAAGCTCAGGGGAACCGCCGTCCGCCCCTACAACAGGAGCCGGCAGCGGCACATAGCGTAGCACGGTGAGAGTCGATTGTGCGATTGCGGTTATGCGCCGTCCGCGGAAAGCCGTTTTGCATCTGCGGCAGTTGCGGATAAAATCGACGTCGTGTCCGGATGCCGTGCAAACGTGTGGACTTCTCTCGGAGGGCCAGCAGTGTCGAAAACCATTGCCTACGCTTCGAAGCGTCTCCCAGTCATCCTCTCCGGCGACGTCGTTGTCTGCGGCGGAGGGCCGGCCGGCGCAGCGGCGGCGATTGCGGCCGCGAGAAGCGGCGCCAAGGTAATTCTCCTGGAGCAACTGGGATGTCTCGGCGGCCTCGGCACCGCCGGTATCGTCCCTTGCTTTTGCCCCTTCTCCGACGGCGAGAAACCCGTCGTTCGCGGCATCGGCGAGGAAGTCCTGATTGAAATGGCACGCCGTATGAAGCGGCCCGTAAATTACGACTGGATGCCCATCCAACCGGAGATACTTAAGGCTGTTTACGATGATATGGTGGAAACGGCCGGGCCGGTTCTTCGCCTCCACACGAAAGTGGTTGATGTCGTCGGGAAGGGGCGCCTGAACGCGGTTGTCATTTCCACAAAGGGTGGCTTGAAGGCCGTCGCTGGGAAAGTCTTCGTCGACGCCACGGGCGACGGCGACGTCTCCACGTGGGCGGGCGCCGACTTCGAGGTTGGAGGGGCGCGCGGCGAGACGATGGGGCCGAGTCTGTGCCCCACCTTCGCAGGCATAGACTGGAACGCGTTCGACGCGAACCGCAGGCCCGGCCCCAGGCCCGACCAGGTCATCTGGATGCGTCATCTCAAGCAGGGCAGGGCGCCCATCGCCGAGTGGCATCTCGCGGCCGGCGTGCTCAAGGTGGGGCGCTCCATCGGCTCGGGCAACATCGGACACGTATACGGCGTTTCGGGCCTCGACGAGGCCGGCCTCACGCGCGGAATGGTCGACGGCAGGCGGATGCTCTGGAAGTTCCTCGACTGGTACCGCAGGAACGTTCCGGGCTTCAGGAATGCCGAGATGGCGGCGACTGCCTCGATTCTCGGAGTGCGTGAAACCAGGAGAATCGTCGGCGACTATGTCCTCAACTTCGACGATTACAGGGCACGCGCAAGTTTCCCCGACGAGATCGGCCGCCTGTCGTACCCCGTGGACATCCACAGTTCGACCACTCGCCCAAAGGAGCAAAGGGCAGTCGAGAAGCGCCTCAGGGCCACCAGCCTCGCCAAAGGCGAAAGTTATGGCATTCCATACAGGGCGCTTGTTGTGAGGGGTCTGGAGAATCTCCTCGTCGCCGGACGCTGCGTATCGACCGACCGGGCCGTCCAGTCATCCCTGCGCGTCATGCCCGGGTGCTTTGTCACCGGCCAGGCCGCAGGCGTCGCAGCGGCCCTCGCCGCCAAACGCCATAAAGGAAACGTCCGCTACGTCGACGTGTCCCAACTCCGCTCGACGCTGCGCTCCCAAAACGCCTACGTTCCATGACATGGGTCCATTGCGGGGGTCCATGACCGCTTTTGCGCCGCATCAGGACGGCAAGCGGCGGACGATGGCGCTCTGGCGTTCGCCCTCACCCTGGCCCTCTCCCGCGGGGAGAGGGGAATTATCACTGGCAGCTTGCCTGCCAGTGTTTCAGGGGCACGGCACGCCACTGGCGGGAACTTTGATCTGCTTTTCTCTCTCCCGCCGCCTCTCGGTGACCTGGGGTTTGCAGGTGTGCCTTTCCCACGGCCTACGGCCTGAAGCCAGGGGCCCATGGCGGCAGTTCTTGCTGCTGAGAAAGAGATGTAGGACGGGGCGTTGCCCCGCCATTAGTATGCATGTTGCTCTGTTGAAAAGTGTGGCACTGCTGGCTCGTCCAGCAGTGTTCATCATGATAAACCTCGCTTGGTCCACGGATTCCTTCGGGTGAAAGCGCCCTCCTGCACATGCATTTTCTTTCTTTTCACCATGGCACATGCATGTCCATTTTTCCTTTGATTCTGTCGGTTCATTCGGGTATAAAGAACCGGGTAGGATGTGGGGGACGCCCGGTCAGCTTGGCGTACAGCGTGTTGGTCACCTATTCGGGCATCTTGCATCCGCACCGCTCTTTGTGCCTGCATCGCTCTTGGCTGACTTGTGGAGGTAGTGTATGAGACACATCTATTCTCTCGGCACCGTGTTTACTGCATTCGGTATTCTTTTCTTGCATTCCGTGGAAACACACGGCGGCGCCTCTCCGCCACACCCTGTCGCCAACTTGGCGCACCAAAAGGTCTTGCAGTCACTCGATCTCTCACCGGCCATCTTCGTCGAGAACAAGGGCCAGTGGGATACCGATGTCCGCTACGGCTTTGATGGCAAGGGGACGAGAGTCTCGTTCACGGATTCCGGCCCTGTGTTTCAGATCCTGAGATCAACAGGGGAAGATGGAGAAGTGTCCCGGAAGGTTTTCTCGGCCAGGTTCGTCGGCGCAGACAAAGTGCCGCCCGTCGGACTCGAACAATCGACGAGCAAGACCAACTACTATATTGGCAAGGACCCCTCAAAGTGGCGCACCGGCGTCTCCTCGTTCAGGAAAATGGCCTATTACGGGCTCTACGACGGCGTTGACCTTTACACGTGGGGGAAACGCTCCGGGCTGAAGTATGAATTTCACGTTGCGCCTGGGAAGTCCTGGGAAGACATAGTCATAAGGTATGACGGCATCGAGGGGCTTTCCGTCGACGGGAAAGGTGCCCTTCACGTGAAGACTGCCCTTGGGGAGATGGTTGACGACGCGCCGGTGGCGTATCAGGAGACCAAGGACGGTCGCAGGGAAATTCCAGTGCGTTTTCGTCTTGTGGCGAAGGATTCCTACGCGTTTGAGATAACCGGACTCGTCGATTCTTCGCTTGAACTTGTCATCGACCCCGACCTTTGCTGGGCAACGTGCCTTGGCGGCACCGATGACGATTTCGCCAGGGCGATTGCCTTGGACGCCTACGGCAACACCTGGGTGACCGGCTACACGCACTCATCTGACTTTCCGACGCTCGGGGGGTTCGACGCGTCACTGGACGGCAATCGTGATGTTTTCGTGGCGAGGTTCACGCCCTCGGGTGACTTGGCCTGGGCCAGTTACCTCGGCGGCAGCGGCGATGACTTGGGCCACCGCATTGCGATAGATGCTCTTGGCAACGTTTGGCTGACAGGGTACTCATCTTCGTCTGACTTTCCGACGCCGGGCGGCTTCGATGCGTTACTCGGCGGCCCGCGCGACGCCTTCGTGGCGAGGATTACGCCTTCGGGTACCTTGGCCTGGGCCAGTTACCTCGGCGGCAGCGGCAGCGACTACGGCTACGGGATCGCCGTGGACAAGACCGGCAACGTGTGGGTGTTCGGCCTCACGTATTCATCCGATTTCCCGACGCCAAAGGGTTTCGGCACTTCCCGGAGCGGCGCGAGTGATGCCTTCGTGGCGAGGATTACGGCTCAAGGTGCCTTGGCCTGGGCCACTTACCTTGGCGGTACCGGTGACGAGTTTGGCCAGGCAATTGCCCTTGACGCCCGCGGGAATGCATGGGTGGTGGGCTCTACGGATTCACCGGACTTCCCGACGCCGGGAGGCTTCGGCACATCCCCGGGCGGGGCAAGTGATGCCTTTGTGGCGAGGATTACGTCTCAAGGCGCCTTGGCCTGGGCCACTTACCTTGCCGGCAGCGACGTCGACTCGGCCCTCGCGATTGCCGTTGATGACCGCGGGAACGCCCTGGTGACGGGTTGGACTACGTCCCTGGACTTTCCCGCGCAGGGAGGTTTCGACACATCCCAGGGCGGCGTATCTGATGCCTTTGTGGCCAAGATTACCGCCTCGGGATCCCTGGCCTGGGCCACTTACCTTGGCGGCGCCGGTGATGACACCGGTTACGGGATCGCCGTCGACGGCAACGGCAATGCATGGGTGACCGGCTATACACAATCATCGGACTTTCCCGTGGTGGGTGTCGCCACGTCCCTGAGCGGCACAACTGACGCCTTCTTGGCCAAGATTACCGCCTCGGGATCCTTGACCTGCGCCACTTATCTTGGCGGCGGCGATGAGGACTACGGCCGCGCAGTTGTCTTGAACGGCGCCGGCGGCCCCTCCATAAGCGGCTATACCCTGTCCTCTGACTTTCCAACGCCGGGTGGCTCCAGCGGGCCTCTGAATGACGCTTATGATGCCTTCGTGGCGGTCTTCTCCGGTGGTTTTACATGCACCGCGCCGCTCGACGCCGTCGTTTTCACACCTTCATATGTGCCGCTCTTTCAATTCATCATCGACCCCGATGTGAAGTCCCCCTTTATCGCTTTCTCAAACAGTCCCGATTTCCCAAAAAAGCCTGTCAGGGACTCTGAAGGGCAACTGGAGAAGACCGTGAGGTTCCCCGTCAGGCCCGGTTCCACTTTGTGGATGCCCGCGCCCGGGCAGTGGAAGGCCGTAAAGCAGTTGGTATTTCCAGGCGCCCCGCTCTACTGGCGGCTGGAGGGGCGGATTGGAGCCCGCACGTCCGTGTACGGTCGTCCCTGGTCCTTCTCCTTCGACTGTGGCCACATCACGAACATCCATGTGAACCCGTCGCACGCGGTTGATTTGGACGAAGCCATTTGGCCTGACACGCCGCCCGCTTTCCTCTGTACGAATGCCACGGTGGGCATGAAGTACTTCTGCGTTGACGTATCCACGAGCGACTCCATCCTCCTTAGCGACAAGAAGGCGACGGTGACCTTTGGAGGAAGGATACAGTCTCAGGCTTCGTACGAGTGTACCGCGGCTGACTGGAAGAAAATGCGAAAGCTTGCGTCGGCGAGTGCCGGGATCCTGTACTGGCGCGTCAGGGCCACGGACCTGGATAAGGTGCTGACCTGCGTCAGTTCACCCAGGAAGCTCATAGTCGATGGTGGTGAGTGGACTGTCTCCGACCTCGACCTGAGCGCAGCGCCTGGAACCGTGAACTGGACGTGCTCGGCTCATGGGCACGGCATCGTCAAATTCTGCCTCCAGTTTTCCACTCGGGGCGACTTCCCTGCCAAAGGCGGGCTTACCATCAAGGCCCCCGCGGCATCTATCGCGGCATTGTCGTACACCCTTTCCGAGAAGGAGGTCGCGGGTTTGCGGAAACTGGCAACCAAGCACGGTGTTTCGTTCCTTTACTACCGCGTCCGGGGCGAGGATGCAGACAAGGCGTTCCTGGCGTACAGCGACGCTAAGACCGTCGATATACCATAGACCCGTGTTGGGGTTCGCGGCAGGAATCTCGGCCGTCGAATCCCCCTTGGCCCCAGAGAGTATCTCCGCGAGGCCGGTTGCTTCGCGATCTCCCTTGGGGGTTCCGCCCCTTTGCGGGAGAGAAGAATCGGCTGCGGGCTGTTGGATGTCGCCGTCGGATTGGTCCTTCGCTGTGCTCTCCGCGTCGCCGTCTGAGATAAGGTTTTCTGTCTTGTCGTCTCGGCGGCCTTCTGCCTGTGGTCTATGGCCTGCGGCCCTCGTGACGCCTAAGGAATCAATTTGTATTGTTCGATGACCCGCGCGGCGTTGTTGTAGAAGACGTCCTCGCTGAAGTGCGCCCAGCCGATCTTCTCCAGCATCTGGTCTTGAATCTTGTACTCGCCGCTTCCGTCCGTGCCGTCCTCCCACGGGGGAAGGATACCGTCCGTTCCAAGAAGCAGCCTCTCCGGCGGCATCCCGCGAACGAATTCCGGAGCGTGCGCAAATACCCAGTGCGACTGCCCCGGCGTCGCATCGAGGTAAACGTTCTTCGTCCGCGTCGTGTACATGATGCCTTCGACGAATCCGTCGATTCCGCCCATGTGCGCCATCACGAAAAGCGTGTCCGGAAAACGCCGGAAGAGTTCCTCAAAGCGCCCCGGCCTGGCGTACTTCGTCGAAGAGACTCCATCGCCTCCCAGCCATCCGCAATGCGACAGAATTCCGAATCCCATTGTCGCGGCCTTTTCGAAAAAGCCGAGGAGCTCGGGGTCGTCCGGGTAGTAGCCGTAATTCGGAAAGAGTTTGAGAATCCTGCACCCCTCGTCGTGAAATCTCTTCAACTCATCGAACGCTTGCTCATCACGGGGGTCAACAAACGGCCCGCCGATGATTCGAGAGGGGGCGAGCCGCCGAAGTTTGAATACGCGTTCGTTGCCGTCCTCCTCTCTGGGGAGTCCGAGCGCGACGATCTTTTCGAGGCCGTACTTGTCCATGAAGTCAAGGATTTTCCCGACCTGGTCGAGCGGAAACATCGGATGGGTGTGGAAGTCGATGGTTCGTGCGGGGGTCATGCGTGTTTTCTGCGTTTTTATCCTTGTCTTGTGCGCGTCCCGTGCGGTACTGGTTTTTTCGCCGTCGCGGACATGCGGCGTTTGTCGTGGGAAAAGCCGTGGAAACCGCGCGTTTTCAGCCGCGTTTCATGCGGCGTTGTGCGGCGCCGCATGCTCTCCAGAACCCAAATGCGAGCGCGGCTTTCACCACGTCACCGGCCACAAAAGGAACGAATCCTCCCAGGAACGCTCTCTCGAAAGAGCCGCGCAGAATCGCCAGCCACGCCGTCCCAAAAACGAGAATCAGAATCGCCCCGGCGAGAAAGCCCCCGGCCTGGAAAAACGTTCTCGACGTCTTCCTCACGAGGGCGCCGACGAAAAACGCAGCGGCGACAAATCCAACGAGATACCCCCCGGTGACTCCGCTGAGATATGCGAACCCGGCGGCGTTGGGATTCGCGAAAAGCGGAACGCCGAAAACCCCGAGGGCAACGTAAATCGCAACGGCGGCCATCCCGTCAACCGGCCCCAGCATTGCTCCCGCTGCGAGGACGAAAAGCGTCTGAAGCGTTATGGGGACGGCGGTTTCGGAGAGCGCGACTTTCATCTGGGCGCCGATTGCGATGAGCCCGACAAATCCGAGGATCGCCAGGCCGCGAAACGCAATGTGGCCCAGCGAACTCCGCGATTTCGCCGCGCTCGCGGCAACCCGCTTTGCGGATTCAGTCATCCCGTGTTCTCCTCAAGGAAGTCCATCTGCCAAAGGTGAAATCAGCACAGCCCACAGTCCTATTCTCGACGCGGCACCCGCTGAAACTGGAGGCTATGTTAGAAGCGCAGCCGACATTTTCAAGCGGAAACAATGTAGGCCGAAATCGTATCCCGCCGCTTCCGTAGGGGCGAACCTCGTGTTCGCCCGCATTTCCTGCTCTACTGTTGTCCTGCCCCACTGCCTCGCGGTTCGCGCCCTTCTCGCCCTTCAAACTCTCCGAACCCTTCTTACTCTGGCTGTGCGCGTCGCGCCCCGTGAGGGAGACGTCCACCGGGCTATGTGCCACTAGCAGCCTGCTGCCGTGCCGTAGGCCCGCGATTCATCGCGCGCCCTTTCCCCTCTCCCCCCGGCTTGCTCTCCGAAGCCTCGGCGAAGTCAGGGTAGGGCGGGATCGTATCCCGCCGC
>Ga0315274_10015123_pt1 | contig 10938 bp, 10 predicted proteins | sample YL17G02_20_MG_FD_203700 | JGI IMG/M metagenome (GOLD analysis project Ga0315274, IMG submission 203700) | Sediment microbial communities from Yellowstone Lake, YNP, Wyoming, USA - YL17G02_20 | ecosystem: Environmental > Aquatic > Freshwater > Lake > Sediment | place: USA: Wyoming | collected...
GGCATTGCCGGTCGGGTACCGGTGGTCCGTTCCAAGCTGCACGGGCACCGCAGCATTGCGTCCTACGATCCCAGCCGGGTCGAGTATGTCGCTCTCGACCAACCCTACTACCACTACCTGGTGTCCTGTGCTACAGATGCCCAGGCCCGAGGCATCAGGGGCGCATTTGCTCGGTCTCAGGCCTTGCAGAAGCCAGGCGACCCAAGGCAAGTGGTTTTCACGATCCTACCCGGCCACGGCGTCGTGCTAGCTGAAAAGTGGGTGCCTGGAACTGCTCCCCTGCAAGTGTTGTGGGAATACATGGACGCAGGCTATCTGCAGGTAGCTAGCCAGATCCCTCAAGGCCCCATGGAATACGTCGCTCGTGCCGACGGCAAGGTAGCTCTGAGGATGGCGGAAGAGCCACTCAGCGGGCTGTCCCTGGGAACGGCAGGCCAGCGCTAACCCCTGGCTTCTGCGACTTGATGAGTAGGCCATTGTCCGGCACTGACAAGGTTGAGGTGGATGTTGGGCAGCTACGTCCGGTTCGCTCATGTTGACCTCGTCGCCCAGGACTGGAAAAAGCTAGTCGCCTTTTACGAGCGCGTGTTCCACTGTACCGCTGTGCCGCCCGAGCGCGACTTGGGTGGGCCGTGGCTGGAAGCCAGTACCGGATTGGAGGGTACGCGCATTTGCGGCCTTCACCTGCGCCTGCCTGGCTATGGCGACCAGGGACCGACCCTGGAGATATTCCAGTACAACCGGCTGGCGGAGCGTGGGATGCCTGCGCCGAACCGCCCTGGTTTCGCGCACATTGCCTTTGCGGTAGACGACGTCGAGGGTGCGCGAGAAGCCGTCATCGCTGCTGGCGGTGGCAGCGTTGGGGAAATCGTGACCGCCGAGATCGCGAGTGCGGGTAGGATCACTCTTGCCTATGTCACCGACCCGGAAGGAAACATCATCGAGCTGCAGCGGTGGGGTGCGTGAGCCGTGCACCCCACCGACATCGCCCGCGCCTACCAGGGCTGGCGAGCAGGTGGGGCAGCTCTCCCTGTCCGTACTCCCGGAGCGGTTCGCGATCTGTCAGATCGGCACCAGCGAGCCCATGCCTCGCCCGTTGCCCGGCTGCCGGTTCTGGTCGCTCACCTGTACAGACGACGAATGGTCTGTAGTCCTTCCCATGGAGAGCGTGCCAGCAGGCTGGAAGGCTGAGACTGGATGGCGTTGTCTCAAGGTCATGGGGCCTCTGGATTTCACGGTGATCGGTGTACTTGCCGACTTGAGCTGTACGCTGGCTCGGGCTGCGATCAGCGTCTTTGTCATCTCCACGTACGAGACGGATTACGTATTTGTCCGCGCTCGGGATCTGGAACGGGCAGTGGTTGTGCTGCGCGAGTGTGGACACTTGGTTAGTTGATCGGTCTCTCGGCGAGTTGAGGTCCACCTCATGAGCTGTTGTACCTTCTGTGATATCCTGGCCGGTAGGTTGCCGTCAAGCGTCGCTTGGGAAGACGGGCTGTGCACTGCCTTCATGGACATCCAGCCAGTCAACCCTGGTCATGTGTTGGTTATCCCCAACCGACACGCTGCCCACCTGGCTGATCTGGATCCCCAGTGCGGTGCGCACCTGTTCGAGGTGGCCCAGCAGATCGGCCAGGCATTGCGGACAAGTGGCCTCCCCTGTGAAGGCATCAACCTCTTCCTGGCAGACGGCGAAGCGGCAGGTCAGGAGATATTCCACGTCCATTTGCACGTCATCCCTCGCTATGCAGGCGACGGATTTGGGCTGAGATTCGGTCCGCACTATGGGACACGACCTCATCGAACGGAGCTTGGCATGATGGCTGAAGCGATCCGCAACGCCCTGTGACTTCGCCCACATCCATGCGAGTCCCGTCGCTTCGCCACATGGCAGGAGCACGCTCGGACCTCATAGGCGTCATGTTGTGACAAAAGAGGCTAGCATGGCCGACGGACAGCAGCGAATGCGCGATCTCATCGAGCAGGTACGGTACCACAACTACCGATACCATGTCCTCGACGATCCGGTGATCAGTGATGCGGAATTCGATCTCCTGGTGCGCGAGCTGCAGGGCATTGAGGCTGCTCACCCAGACTGGATCTCTCCTGACTCACCCACCCAGCGTATCGGGGGCCAGGTATCAGCCGCTTTTGAGAAGGTACGTCACCCACAGCCGATTCTCAGCCTGGCCAATGCCTACGGACCTGACCAAGTACGCGCATGGGTGGAGCGGGTCGCCAAGCTCTTGCCCGATGGCAAGACCATCGCTGACCTGGCCTTCACAGTCGAGCCCAAGTTCGACGGGCTTACCGTGGTACTGCGCTATGAGGACGGGCTCCTGGTACAGGGTGCCACACGCGGCGATGGCGAGGTTGGCGAGGACATCACCACCAACCTGCGTACGATCGCTGCCGTCCCCCTGCGCATCCCGGTTGCCCCTGGCGCGCCGTCTGCCCCACCACGGCTGGTCGTCCGCGGGGAAGCCTATTTCGCCCTCGATCAGTTCGAGCGCCTCAACCGCAAGCTCCAGGAGGCCGGTGAGAAGCCCTTCGCCAACCCGCGCAATGCAGCCGCGGGCTCTCTGCGCCAACTCGATCCGCGCGTAACCGCGCAGCGTCCCCTTTCCGTGTTCTGCTATGCCATCGTGGACGCCGTAGGCCTGACCTTGCGCACCCAGTGGGATACCCTGGATTACCTGCGATCCATGGGCTTTCCTGTGAGCCCAGATGCTGTCCTCTTGGCCAGCATCGAGCAGGTCCTCGGCTATTGGGACGAGTGGATGGCTCGACGGGACAGGCTCAACTACGAGGCAGACGGCATGGTGATCAAGATCGACGACTTGGCGATCAGCAGCGCGCTGGGCGTGGTGGGCAAGGACCCGCGGGGCGCCCTCGCGTGCAAGTTCCCGGCTCGCGAGGCCACCACTCGCCTGATCGATGTCACGATTAACGTGGGGCGCACCGGCTCGCTGGCCCCCACAGCCGTACTCGAGCCAGTGGAAATCGGTGGCATCACCGTCCAACACGCCACATTGCACAACTTTGACGACATCGCCCGCAAGGACATCCGCATAGGCGACATGGTCCGCATCAAGCGTGCAGGCGACGTGATCCCATACGTTATCGGCCCAATCATTGACCTGCGCGTCGGCAGTGAGCGGCCGATTCAACCACCAACCGCCTGTCCCTCATGCCGTGAGCCTCTCGTCAGAGCTGGGGATGAGGTAGCTATCTACTGTGACAACCCAGGCTGTCCTGCCCAGCTGGTGCGCCGCATCGAGTACTGGGTGTCCCGCAGCGCCATGGACATCGTTGGCCTGGGCACGCGAATCGTGGAGCAACTGGTCGATGCGGATCTGGTGCACGATGTTGCCGACCTGTACGCCGTCAAGGTAGAGGATCTCTTGCAGTTGGAGGGATTCGCGGACAAAAAGGCACGCAATCTGGTAGCAGCGATCCAGGACTCGAAAACCCAGCCCTTGCACCGCGTGCTGACCGCACTCGGCATCAGGAGTGTTGGGGCTACTGTCACACAGGCCTTGGTGGGTCCATTCGGCGTCGGATGTACCCATCCGCGTCGTTTCCCTTCCCTTGAGGCACTTGCCGCCGCCTCGTCCGAAGACGTCCAGGCCATCCCCGGAATCGGCCCCCATACTGCTTCCAATATCATCCGCTGGTTTGCTGCTGAGCACAACCGGGCGCTGATCCGGAAACTCGAAGCGGCCGGCATACGGGTGAGAGCAGAGCCGGCCAGGGCCGCCCAGCCAGCGGGACCTCTGTCCCTGGCTGGCAAGACTTTTGTCATCACCGGCACCTTGCCCACCCTGAGCCGCGAGCAGGCCCGAGAGCTTATCGAGAAGCATGGCGGCAAGGTGTCCGAATCCGTTTCGAGCAATACCGACTATCTGCTGTTCGGTGAGAAGCCCGGATCAAAGCTGGCCAGAGCACAGACCCTGGCGATTCCTGTGATCGACGAAGCAGCCCTGCGTAGCATGGTCCAGGCGTGACCCCTGCTGGATGAGAGCAGGCAATCTGTGGGTTCTAGAGGAGTGAGGTGCAATGGCTCAACCACCGCCATGTCCTTACTGCGGAGCTTTCTCCTATCAGATGCGAGACAAGCGCTGGCTCGTCTGCAGGGAGTGTGAACAAGAGTTCGACGTGCAGCACGACGTGTGCCGTGCTTGCGGCAGGCTCAACAAGGCAACCGCCACCACGTGTGCCTACTGCGGCAGCAGGCTCCGCTCAGACACCGTCGACCAACTCATCGCTGCCCGCGGCAAGACCCATCAGCAATGGCAAAAAGAGCGAACTGCTGTAGCCGTGCGCCAAAAGCCGGATGAGGAGCAAGCCTCCCGGAGGCGGATGGAAGCCTATTGGGCCGAGGAACAGACTCGACGGGACACCGCAGCACAGGCAGCGCTCAAGCAGCAGCGGCGTGAACAGCGGATCCTGTGGATCGTTGGCCTCGTCGTGGCGCTCTTTGTGCTCATCATGCTGGTCGTGGTGCTCGTCACCAGGTAGGCGAACCGCCTCATCCACCAGACAGCGCCAGAGCCCTCAGCAGCACTTCCTGCGCTGTGTCTGGGACGCTGTATGCATCCAATTGGTCTGGCGTCACCCATGCCGCGTCCAAGAGCTCCTCGTTGAGACGCAAGCTTCCGCTCACATAGTCAGCACCGAAATCGACGATGGCATAGTGGAAGCGGATGCGCCCATCCTCGTCGCGGACTATGTTGTCCAGGATGCCAACTACCTCCCCCACCTGGATCTCAACGCCGCACTCTTCACGCACTTCGCGGATGGCGGCTTCCACCATGCGCTCACCTAGCTCAACACCGCCTCCGGGCACCGTCCACACGCCCACTCCTGGAGGCCGGCCACGCCGCACGATGAGCACCTGTCCCTCACGGCACACGGCCACCCCCACGGCAACAACTGGTCGATCGGGGTATTCCCTGCCCATCCCGCCCCCTCGAGCGACTACGCCAAGAGTTCCACCAGTCCCTGGGTAACCCTCACATCTCAGGCGACGACACCCGTCTAACCGTCATCGCCCCAGACAAGTCCTCGATGCGCGCCAGGACGCCGTTGAACTGCACCCAACTCTCGATATCCATGCAGATGATGATTGTGGCGTCCTGGGCCCTGTTCACCTGCACACGCACATCGGACACGTTGATTCCCTTCTCGGAAACGACGTTCCACACATCCCGCAGGAAGAAAGGCCGATCCAGGGCATGAATCTCCACACAGGCCAGATACGTCGTGGATGCTGCACCCCACTTGACCTCAATGAGCCGTGCCTTGTCCTCGATCACCTGGTTCAGAAACGTCGGGCAACCACTTCGGTGCACCTCGACGGCGCGGCGCTCCTGCGTGATATACCCCACGATATCATCGCCTGGCTGAGGGCGGCAGCACGATGCCAGGTGCTTGTCCAGGCTGCCCACGCCGATCACCGGTATGTCAGATTCCTCATTGCTGCGGATCGGCGGCAGTTTGGGCTCTCCATACGCCAGCAGCATCTCCGACAGAACCCGCTCCGTAGTCAGGTCACATCCACCAATGTCAGCGAAAAGCTCGTCTTCGCTCTGGTATCCTAGCCGTTTCCCGAGCACAGAGAACTCGTGCACATCGAGGCCCAGGCGATCCACAATCCGGCACAACTGCTGACGTCCGAGGGCAAGCCTTTCTGCGTGTGGACGACGCCGGAACCAGCGTCGGATCTTGCTCTTGGCCACCGGGCTGCTGGTGTATCCCAGGTCGGGATCCAGCCACTCCAGCCGGGGCCCCGGGCGATCGCCCAACAGGATCTCCACCTGCTCGCCCGTGCGCAGCGGTCGGTTCAGAGCCACCCATCGACCATCGATCAGAGCTCCGCGGCAACGATAGCCGACATCAGTGTGAATGTGAAAGGCAAAGTCGACGGGCGTGGAGCCAACCGGTAACTGGATCACCTTGTTCTTGGGCGTGTACACATAGAGATCGTCCCCGAGAATCTCGCTCTTCAGAGAAGCCAGGAACTCCACTGGATCGCCCAGTTCACGCACTGCCTCAAGGCCAAACTGGCGCAGGTTGTCTACGGTCTCCTTGAGTGCCGGGCTGGCGGCAGGCCATTTGCCCTCCTGCATGTGAGCAATGATGCCCAACTGTGACGTGCGGTGCATCAGCGCCGTGCGGATCTGGAACTTGATCGGAAGGTGATCGATGAACACCGTGGTGTGCAGAGACTGGTACCCATTGGTAAGAGGGGCAGAGATATAATCACGCGTCTCGCTGGCAATTGGCTGCCAGTACGAGTGGATTGCCGCCATTGCCAGGTAACAGGACGGTACATCTGGTACAATCACGTGGAAACGCAGCAAAGGGGGGACGCGCCTGGGCCGACCTGAGCGGGGGTTGGACTCCTCCTGCATGCGGTGATACATGTCATACACGCGGTTCGGATTCGGCTGCACCCCTGGTTCCATCACCCGGATGCCCTCCCCACGCAGCAGATCCACGAGTTCCCGCTGGATCCTCTCCACCAGCGCTGCATGGTCCCGATACCGCTTCTCGATCAGGACCTTGACCCGCTCGTAGAGCAAAGGGCTGAGATAGGAGAACGCGATATCCTCCATCTCTTTGCGCAGGACAGCAATGCCCAGACGGTCCGCTATGCGCGCGTATACCTCCAGGGCTTCTGTCGCCGAGCGGGTCCGGCTGTACGAGTCACTCTTGGCTTGCAGTGTACGCAGGTTGTGTAGACGGTCGGCTAGCTTGATAAAGATCACGCGGATGTCCTCGGACATCGCCACGAACACTTTCTGGATGTTGGCTGCGCTTTGGCCGACCTTGGAGACCTCGGATACCTGGGTCAGCTTGGTCACGCCCTCGACGAGACCGGCAATCTCTGCGCCAAATTCCTGCACCAACTCTTTCTGGGTGGCTGCGGTATCCTCCAGCACATCGTGAAGCAGGGCCGCAGCCAGTGTAGCAAGGTCGAGTTGCAGATGAGCCAGGATAATGGCCACATTCAGAGGATGGGTGACATATGGCTCCCCAGAATCCCGCTGGTTGCCCTGGTGCAATTCGGCAGCGCGTGCATAGGCTCTGGCCAGCAAGGCGCGATCGACCGACTCGGGCAGGTAGGAAGCACACTGCCGATCCAGAATCGAAAAGAGCACCTGAGGGTCTACAGAGGTGGGCGGATGGTGGAAATCGGTCGGCCTGGGTTCCTCACTCATGGGTCTTCCCACTTGTCCGGAACATCAAGATAGGCAAAACCGGGTGCCTCTTGCTGCAGGCACCCGGTTCACGAAACGCTGAGGCAGGCTAACGCCTCTTGAACAGCGACAGAGTCTGTCGTGGCTTTCTACGCGCAGACGCTTGCTCCGGGGTTTTGTCCGCTTCGCGCGCAGAGGCCACATCCGCCTCGCCAGCGACGTCACCATCGGCTGAGCGCAGACCTGCGCCGCCCAGGTCTTTTCTCTCACTGGGACTTGCACCCTCAGGGACCAGGCCGGCAGACCGCCAGTCTGGCACCAGGGGTTCGCTGTATTCGACGGCGTCCCGGTTGCCCAAGGCTTCCTTCTCCAGAGCAGCCACAGCCTGAGCAGTCAGGACCGGCTCCCCGATGCCCACCGATGACTGGCCCTCCGCCTCAATGTCCTGCAGCGTCACACGCCCCGCCCTGTCCACGCCCGGGACGGGCTTCTGGCCCTCGCCGCAGTAAGGACAGACGCTCCAGCGCGGGTGAACGAGACGCCCGCACTGGACGCACGGGCGGCGTAGCCGCGTATGGCAGATCGGGCACAGCACATAGTCCAACTCAATCGGCTGCTTGCAGCCCGGGCAGATGTGTCTCTCCTCAATGTCCTGCAACAGCGCTTCCTCTTCCAGCGAGCGCTCATACCGTTCCGACAGGGTCTCGCGCGGACGCAAGATCAGGTACAGGATGATCCCAAAAGGGCCCAGGAGGAGCACCATCAACGATGCCAGCAACTGCGCGAACGCATCTCGCGCACGCGCGCGCATATCGCGAAACGTCCAGATGACCAGGCTGATCCACAGAGCCGCCAGAAAGGCGCTAAAGAACGCCGTCAGGCCCAGGACAACCAGGCTAACGTTGTTCCAGTTCATCCAATTCTCCTTGGTTCCACCCTACTGTGTGCCGCGCATGCGCGGATCGAGGGCATCGCGCAGGCCGTCCCCCAGGAAGGTGAACGCCAGCACGATCACGCCGACGCACAGAGACGGAGCGAGCAGGATCCACGGCTGCGCGTTGATTGAGGTGTTCCCCTCCAGCATCAACACACCCCAACTGGTGATAAAGAACGACCTGGGATCCGAGGCTGGGCGTAACCCGAGGCCCAGATATCCCAGCGTGGCCTCGGCAATGATCATGCGCGGGACGGCAAAGGCCACCCACACCACGATCGGGCCTATGGTGTTGGGCAGGATATGCCGCAGCATGATCCGCACGTCCGATATCCCAATGCTCCGCGCCGCTTCGATAAACTCTTTCTCTTTGAGGGACAGCACCGACCCTCGTACCAGGCGGGCGATACCGACCCAGGACACCGCCGCCAGGGCCACAAACAACAGGAACAGGCCGTTCATCAATCTCCCGATCCAGGCGTCCCGCAACGTCACCATCAAAATGATGTACAGCAGCATCTCCGGGAAAGCCCAGACTACGTCCGTCAGCCGCATCAGGAGGTTGTCAAGCCGTCCCCCCCTGTAACCGGAGAACAGCCCGATCGAGGCCCCCAAGATCACGATGATGGCTACCGGGGTCAAGCCAACCAGCATGGACACCCTCGCCCCATACAGCACCCGGCTAAGCACATCGCGCCCAATGGTATCCGTGCCCAGCAGAAACCTAGCGTCGCCCGCCTTGCCCGTCGAGGACTGCTTGACCCAGGCTGGCGGAAGGAAACCCATCCCATCGTGGATCTTTAGCGGGCTCTCGGGGGCAAGGAGCGAGGCGAATGCAGCGACCAGGGCGAACAGCCCGATGATCGCCATCCCGACCACCGCAAACCGATTCCGCAGCAGTCGGTACCAGGCATCCGCCCACAGGCTGCGTGCCGGCTTCTGGAGAGCCATCACGTCGCCGAGCTGAGCTTTGTTCGGCTGCACCCTAGTGGCTACTGCCATATGTCACCTCCCAACTGACCACCCCTCTGAGGCAAATCAGGTACCCTAGTCCAGACGGATGCGCGGATCCAGGAACGCATACGTCACGTCCACGCTCAGGTTGGCCAGGGTGATCAGGACCGCAAAGACCAGGGTGGTGCCCAGGATCATCGAGTAATCCCGGTTGCTGATGGCCATGATGTACTCGCGGCCAATGCCCGGAAAGCCAAACATCGTCTCAATGATGAATGAGCCCGTCACCAGCCCTGCCAGCGCCGGTCCCAGGATCGTCACTACCGGGATCATGGCGTTCTTGAGCATGTGCCCGACGATGACCACATACTCTGCCAGCCCCTTGGAACGCGCTGTCCGCACATAGTCCTGGCGCATCACCTCCAGCATCGCCGAGCGGGTCAGGCGGGCCGTAAAGGCCATCGTCCCGAATCCCAGCACCAGAGCCGGCATGATCCACACTCGGAGATCGGACCACGAGCGCGGCACTACGCTTACCAGCTTGAGCCACACGGCAAAGATGATGATCAGGTAGAGGCCAATCACGAAACCCGGCACCGATACGCCAATGTTCGCGATCAGCGCACTCACATAGTCGATCCATGTATTCTGCTTCAGCGCGGCGGCAATCCCGGCCGGGATGCCGACGACAATGGCGAACGCGAACGCCAGGAGGCCCAGGCGAATCGAGTAGCCAAAGCGGCTATCCCAGAACGGTTTGCCCTCGGGGATGGAAAAAAGGATATCCTGCACGGTACGTCCGCGCTGGCGGTAGGACGGCCCCAGGTTGCCGCAGATGGCACCGCACACAAACTTGCTCTGGTAGTCCCAGTCACCCAAGGTATAGCCAATGAACTGCCGCCACACGGGCTTGTCCAGGCCGAACTTTTTGTTCAGCATCTCTTGTGTGGATGGGTCTACCTGTCGGCGTCCGGGGTCGCGGTCCCAGGGTCCCCCTGGTGCGGCATGCATCAGCAGGAACGTCACCAGCGAGACCAGCAGCAGTACCGGGATCATCCACAGCAGACGTCGGATCACGAAGCGCATCATCTTCCCGACTCCTTACAGCCAGACCCTCAAGGCCACTGGCAGAGGCAGTTCTCTGCTCCTGCCACTGTCCTCAAAGGGTAAGCCGGCCAGCCTCGCGCAAGCAAGGCCGGCCGGCTTGTGCTGCGCCCCGTTACTTGGGCAGCATGGACGTGTCGATATCAATCCCGATCGGGTTGACGTCGCCTGGCCAGCCAGCGTCCTGGGGGGTCGTCTGGATCCCCTTGACCCATGGCTTGACCATGTAGGTGTTCACGGTGTTCCACATGAACGCCGCTGGAGCATCGTTGATCAGCAGGTCCTGCGCCTGCTTGTACAGATCCGCACGCTTGGCTGCATCCACCGTGGTGTCGGCTTCGTTCACCAGCTTGTCGAACGCGGGGTTCGAGTAGGCGATACGCTCGCCAAACCCGCCGGTCTTCCAGTAGACGCTCAGCCAGTTCTGCGGGTCCGGATAATCGGCGCACCAACCCAGGATGTACATCTGCGGCGAAGTTTTGACGTCCTTGGTCAGGGCGGTGTAGGTGGTCGGCTCGACCGGGTTTAGCTCGATCTGGACGCCCAGCACATCCTTCCACTTGGCCACCAGCCACTCGTGGCGGAGACGGTTGCGTGGCGTGTCGCCAAAGGTGTCCACGATCTTGGGCAGCTTGTCCACCGACTTGTAGGTCGAGTCGGCGATCGCCTGCTTGGCTGCCGCAGCATCAAAGCCCCAGCGCTTCTCGCCTTCCTGGTAGCCGGGGTAGCCCTTGGGGATCC
>Ga0315274_10015124_pt1 | contig 10938 bp, 21 predicted proteins | sample YL17G02_20_MG_FD_203700 | JGI IMG/M metagenome (GOLD analysis project Ga0315274, IMG submission 203700) | Sediment microbial communities from Yellowstone Lake, YNP, Wyoming, USA - YL17G02_20 | ecosystem: Environmental > Aquatic > Freshwater > Lake > Sediment | place: USA: Wyoming | collected...
CTACATTTCTAATTATCTACTAATCTCGTTTAGACAATAGAACCCCGCACGCGCAAAGGAGACAACAAGTATGACAACTCTTCAAGCCCAGATAGCCGGCGGAAAGGCTACTTCCATCATATTGAGGAAGCAAGCACTCGACCGGTATTATTCAAACCCCATCTTATGTAGGCAATGCAAAAAGGTCATTCCTGTAAAAGAGCATGAAAAAGTGTTCGAGGTACGACGCAGGAAATTCTGCGATAAGTCCTGCGCTGCCTCCTACAACAGAAACCGACAAGGAACGTCGAAGCTTCCTAAGTCTATCAAGTGTGCTTTGTGCGGTACTGCTGTCGAAATTCACAAGTATTTTAGAAAGTACTGTGACTCTTGCAAGCACATAAGGGACAAGAGTGTTATCATCGATGATTTGACAAAAGGAGAACTCTTCTCAAGAAGGAAGAATTGGCAATCGGCGCGTTCCTCAATACGGAATCGGGCATGCGTCTTGTACAAGAGAAGCGATCGTCCGCAAAAATGCTTTCTGTGCGGCTACCCTAAACACGTTAATGTGGCCCACAGGAAGGCTGTTTCTGAATTCCCCAACGAAACCAAGGTCAAAGTCATAAACGACCTCGATAATCTCGTTGCGTTGTGCCCAACGCACCATTGGGAGCATGACAACGACGAATTGTCAAAGAGCGACTTGGAGAAAATCCGCGCAGGCTTTACAATGACTTGATATGAAACTTTGCGTGGATCTCTCCATATATAATAGCAGGGGCAGGATTTGAACCTGCGACCTCTGGGGTATGAGCCCAGCAAGCTCCCAACTGCTCTACCCTGCGATATTTTCTAGCGGGTCCAGGTGTTGACCTGGCGAGTCAGGCTTATGAGACCTAACTGAGCACCGGCCCACCCGCAGTGTTTTCTGGTCCCGAGAGTCGGAGTCGGACCGACGATACCGAGATTATGATTCTCGTGCTTTAGCCAACTAAGCTACCTCGGGTTCCCTTACGACAGCACCTTCAACTTGTACTTCTTCACCAACCCCTCGATCTCCTTTTGATCCACGTTTATCCACAGGAAGTAGTCAAGGCCCGTCATCGCCCTGTACCCTACTTCGAGACGCCACTCCCAATTCTCGTACCCTCTCCGGTGGATGAACACGCAATGGGCACCCGGTAACTTCTTCATTGCTTCCTCGAATGGCATCTTTATCGTTTGCCTGCAACATGACTTCGTGCAGTCGAGGATGTCCACCCACCACCTTATCGCTTTTTTCTTCGCTTCTCTGAAGAGGGCTTCCTTTCTCTTCAAAGAGAGCCTGTTGATGTCATAGAAGATGTCAGGGCTGTAGTTCACTTCCTGTTCACCCTCCATATGGGTCCCGGTTCGATCACCCTTATCTCCCCGTCCCAACTCCAATAGTGCGGGTACGGGTTGTACATCCACTTCCAATCACAGATGTTCCACGGATCCCAATACTTCTTGTACGCCTTCCCGTTGGGCACATCCGTAGTCCTTCGCACGACACGGTTGGCGTAGCGTTTCGACCGCTTCCGCGATCTACTCCCGTAGCCCTGCGTGTACCACGGCTCTCGGTACGATCGGGACATGACGCGCTCCTTTGTTGGAGTAACTACGTCATGGCCGGCTCCTTTCCGATTATCGCGAGTGTTCCATCAACTTCCATCTCCTCGCGATACTTCCTGATGTACCTCATCAGGTAGATGGCCTTGTCGTCCCTGTTGAAGGTGGCGTTGCCGATGTCGCCGAGGGGCACCGGGAACGTGAATCCCGAGTCCGTCGCGTACCACAGTTCGTTGTCTCTGTAGTACTGGAAGTGGACCTTCTGTCCCTTCACGAGATCGATCATCCTCGGCGCGGGCATGCTGAGTCCCTTCTATGTTTGGCGGGCTCGACCCGGTTCGAACGGGCGATCCCCAGGTTGACAACCTGGTGCGATAGCCAACTTCGCTACGAGCCCGTGTTTTTCTTGTCCTCCACCACCTCAAACCAATCACCTGCGAGTTGATAGGTGGAACTATTCGTTTCTCTAAGTTTCTGAGCTGCTAAACACTTCTCGCACGTGCCTTCCTTTGTCGTGTGCACACAGATGACTTCCTCGTAGACAGGATCCCACTTCACGAAGACTCTCATGCCTTCTCCTTTGTGGTGGCTGCCAAGGGTATCGAACCCCTCTCTCGACCTCTTCAGGGTCGCGCTAATCCATCTCAGCTAGACAGCCCCGGTGACGCCGGCTGCCGTAGCAGTCGCGCGTCTATGTCTTGAACCCTGTAAATCGACCGTTCATCTTGCACCACCCCTCAAACGAGAAGAGCCCCGCCGATCCTTCTGGTCCGGTGGGGCTCCTGAGTCTCAAGATAGTCCACCGGGCTTACATGGTAATATCCATGCTATCGAAACTGATAGCGCTGAAGATACTGCCGATGCCGATGGTTCCGCGCATTGAAAGTGTTGCTCCTTTGCCTCGTGCGTCCCTAATATAGCACAGATCGGGCGGAAAGTCAACGGGAATCTTTGGCTATGTAATCCCCGCGAATATCTTGTCCTTCATCACTTCCTTCAAGAGGTTGACCATTCCCTCGGACTTGTCCTTGGCCTTGAGCCATTTCCCGACATCCTCGAGGATCATGGCCGTAGCGGCTTCTGCCTCGACCTTGTCCCTGTTGTAGTCCGGATGGGCCTTCAGCGCTTTGTCGTACGCCTTCTTGCCTTGGGCGCTGTCGACGTACTCTTGGTATACCTTATCTGCATGTTCCTTGCCCTTGCGCTTCAACTCGTCCGCCGTAAAAAAGCGGTGTCCTGTTGGGAGAGAGTCTCCTGCCGAACGTGTGAGGTACTCGTGCCCTTTTGGAAGGCAGTTGACCCGCCAACCTATGCCGGCAGCCTCCATCGACTTAGCTACGGGGCCACCTCTGCCTTTGCGAATCTCATCCGGCGTGCTGACGTCGAAAGTTACCACATCCACACCACCCAGCCTTAACTTATCGCCCTCCTTGGGCGGAGCCACATCCTTGGGAATATCCAATGTGTAATATTCGCCACCGCTGGAGGGTGTGAATGAAAGGTACTGCTCATATGAGGGTGAGTGGATCGAAGAAGCTGCCTCGATCGTGTTGCTCACGACGTCGAGGTCGTGGGCTTCCTTCACCATCCCGATGGACTCGAGGCGGGAGGCTATGGAGTCAAGGCTCTCGATGATGTCCATGCTGCCTATTTCTTGACTGCAGGTTTCACGATCTTCGTCGGCGTCGCGGTGCGCACGCCCTGCACCTTCACGGTGTCCGTCTTCATCAAGATGCTCGTGTCGTTGACCATCTTGGTGATGACCAACGTGTCCCACACCACCGTCTTGATGGTGTCGATCTTGATGGTCACGATGGTGTCCGCCCTGGCGACCTTCACGGTCTGCACGCGCTGCGCGGCGAAGCTGCCGATAACCAAGACAAGTACGATTGCAAGAACGTTCCTCATTGCTCGTTGCTCCTCATTTGACGATGAAGTTGTTCTCCTTGAGTATCCTGTTGAGATCCGCGTTGCTTACATGATACGCGACAGCCGTCATGTTGAAGGCATTTTGGTAACAGAGGCCTTTCTGAAGATTCTGCTCTCTGGCGTCATCGTACTGCTTCTTGAAGAAGGAGAAAATCTCCTCGTCAGTCCCCTTTTGAACTGCGTCGAGTTCCAACGTGTTGCTGATGACGTCCACCTCGGTGGCTTCCTTGATCATCCCGAGGGACTCGAGGCGGTCGGCGACGGCGTCCAGCGTTTGAGCAAGATTGATGACGTTCACACCTTCTCTCCTTGGGTACTTTGATTGTCCGCTTGGCCGTGCTTACGGCTGGATCTCGGGTGCCTTTGCCTGCATGCCAATGTACGCGCCGCGTGCCGTGCTCGGGTCAGTCCGGAGCGTGCCGTTGTTCAGCGGGTTGTCTTCCTGCGTGTTGTCGACCACGTCGCCGTTCGGGTTGCCGCGGTTGGAGTCAAGCCGGTTGCTCCCGACGTTTCCTCTGCTCGCAGTGAATCCCGCCATGCCGATGTAGGTGCTGTCTGTTCCAGCCATGTGAAACCCCTTGTTGAAGTGTGCGTACTACGTTATTACGTCAGTATTAAGAGACAATTACGGATTGGCCGGGGCGCTGTCCTCGCTCAGGAGGTGCTTCTTGGCCAATTCCAAAACCTTGCCGCAGAGGGCCTCTTCCAAGCCGGTAGCCTTGGAGACGCCTGGCCCGTAGGCCCCGCCCTCCAAGGCGTCGAGCACGGCGATGGCCTTCTCCGGCTCGATATTGGCATTGCCAAGGTCGTCGAAGAAGCCTATGGACTTCGGCCCCATCCAAGCCTTCCGGAACCGCAGGGCGAGCGGTTTGAGCATCTCCGCCACCCTGGGAAGGCCCTTCTCCCGCAGTTCGGACGCCAAACACTCCATCCTCAAGGCTACCCCGAGGCTGGCCTGCTTGTCATCGAACAGGCTCAGCTGCACTGCCTCCGGACGTGGCTTCTCATCCGGCTTTTTCTGGGCAGGTTTCGGCTCGGGTTGCTTGCTTTCGGCCGGCTTGGGCTGTTCAGGCTTCACCGCTCCCGCGCCGACACGGGCTATGTCGAGGTAGTTGTCCCAGCCTCTGTAGGAGAATGCGCTGATCCCCTGCTTGGGGCACACGAACTTCACGAACTTGTAGAAGGGCTCGATTTTGTTGCCGGTGCCTGGTTTGGGGACAACACGGTACTTCTTGCCGTTCTCCATGAAAGTGAACTCTTCAAGGAGACCGTCGATACCATGCGACTCGGAGACTACCGTGGATCTGACAGGCATGCGCACCCCCTAACAAGGGGCAAAACGCATTAGGACCTTATCAGAAGTTCAGCGCTACTTCTTTCCGGGCCTCGCGACGAGTTCAAGGTCGCTCTCATAATATGCCACATACCACAAATCGCCGGATTTGATGGCGTTCCCCTCGCGCGTCGAGAGGTCGAATCCCTTCTGGTCGCCGTATTTTGCGATGGCTTGGGCAAGCGGCCCGTCGGTGTTTATCGTAGGCTTCTCCGGACAGGCGCATATGATGATCTTCTCCATGGACAACCCCTCCGCATTAGAAGTTCAACCAACGCCGGAGTTTGATGGGTGTGGATTGACCTTTGAGGTAAACGTCGGCCTTTATCTCGAACTGTCCCCATGCGTTGAACAGGAGGCTGAAATCCGAGTAGCGATCGGTAACCTCGCGCCTGCTGTTCTCGAAGGACTCGTGAAGGTGGTAGATGACCCTGTCGACCTTGTCGAGCAAGGAGGGCTCAAAGGCCCCCAAGGAGACCTTCACCGAGTAGTCCGACTTTTCCTTGGCGGATCCGTGGACGAGGTAATAGACGTCCTCCGTGGCCATCCTGCTGACGTTTCCCATGCCCTTCACGGGGGCCCCTTGGATAATCGCGCCGAAGCCGGATCCCCCACCGGTCGCGCCCGACCCGCCCATGCCGATGCCGGACAGGCCTGTGAAGTCACCTATCCCTGTGGATGCCACCCTCGTCACTGGCATCTTGGGTGCCTCCCCCAGCTTGATGCCGGCGGGACCTATGCTGACTTCGGCTCCGGCGGCCAGACGCTGCTCGGCGGCGGTCAGTACGGCAGAGATTTGCGGCCCGAATATGATAAGGCACAGGAGAAAGACAGCGTATCTCGTCAGCTGTTGTATGAGGGGCATGTACGCCATCAGTTTGCTCGTGTCCATGCGTCCTCCTTACTGCGGGAACCCGTTCCTGTTTGTGACGACTATTTTGATCCATTGCCTCTTGTTTTTCGGATCCGGTTCGACGATCACCTTGTTTCCGACCCGGCAGGCGCCACCGCCGGTGCTTAGCGCGATTTCCCATACGGAAGGCACGTATATCTCCGTAGGCTCCGGAAGGGACGTATAGGATCCCACGTCACATTCCCAGGTCATATTGAAAGTCTGCCCGTCGAATTTGAATTCCGGATTCATGCCGGCGATCTTCTGGGGATAGATCCTCACGAGTTCCAGCAGGAATCCATTGGAGGCGATGCTGCCGTCCTCGTTGAGGAACCCACGGTCGTTGTGTATGATTTTGTCGTAGGACCAGTAGCACCATGAAGCCCTGTGTTTGTCGGCGAGGGACAAGAAATCCTTCATGCCGCTCAAGTAGCCCTTCGCCGCGCTCGGGAACCCAAACTCCCCGTATATGACGGGGCACTTGAATTCTTGCGCCTCGTAGGAGCGAATGTTGAAGGCCCTCTTAATGACCCACTTGTTGAAGCGCTTGTAGGGCTTGTCCTGCTCGCAGAAGAAGTCGTAGTAGTGCGGCATGTAAACCAAGCCGCCGAAGTGCTCGTCGTCGTTGTCCATGCGGAGGTTCGTGGGATATCCAGCGCTTGTGGACATCCACGGCTCAAACCCGAGGTGCGGGGATCCGTTGTTGTGCTTGAGCCACACAATAGTGAGTCTCTGGTAGTATTCACTCAAGATTTTGCGCTCGAACGTGAGCGGCCACCCCTTTGGCCAAGGCTCGTTCATGACGTCTATGGCCAAGACGTTCTTGACCGCCTTCAACTTTACGAGGAGGTGCTCGACCATGGCAATGTTTGCGTCAAGGATGCCGTCCTTGTTTGACCAGAAGTTGTCGAAGCAGGCCCGTACGGCCGGCTGGAGATAGTTCGCGGCCCAAGGCTCCTGCAGTTTGAACTTCTTGTTGTCGTCCCTCACCACCCAATCCGGAAAGCCGTTGCCATGATACCTTTGGGCATACAAGTCTTGGTGCACGTCCACGATGACGCTTATCCCGTGCCGTCCAAAGGACTCTATCTTCGAGATGACCGTATCGATGTAGGAGTCGTCATACCGCCCGTGTTCCGGCTCGATGGCCTCCCAATGGACGAGATATCGTACGGAGTTGAAGCCCCACGATTCGAGATCCGCCGCCTCCTTCTCGCCGTGCCACGGATGCCCTGCGTGTCCCCTTCCCGTACTGTCGAAGGGTGGGGCGCAGTGCTTACTGTAGTTGGAGATGTTCACGCCGTGGTAAATGGAGATGCGGCCCGTTTCGTCGAAGAGCAACTTCTGCTTGGACATCCGTGGGCACGCCATCAACCGGCGGGTGAAGGCACAGTTGCAGAGTAGAAGCATGAGAAGGCACAAGGCCAAAATGACAATTTTGGTTGTCATACTATCTCCTAGTCCCCACCATAAATAACGCGATTATCACAATGATGACCGCAATGGCGGCAGTTTCCATTCACTCGCCTCTCAAAATGGTGCGCCCGGCGGGACTCAAACCCGCGCAGACGAAGGGTTAGGGCCTTCCGTTCTTGTCGCTAAACTACGGGCGCACATCGATCATGCCATCCTCAAGACCGAGAAGATGCTTCCTAAGTTGAAGCACGCCACCGCTGTGACTTGCCCGTCGAGATCCGGCTCATAGAAGGCGCTGAACTGTTTGCCCTCCATGATGAGCCTTCCCTCCCATTCCCGCATCTCTATGAGGTTCCTCACGGCGAGGAAAATAACTGTACCGTTGTTCCAGACGCGGAACAACTCCCCGTGCTCGAGGGCGTACTGGGCGAGGGCATGCGCGCCCTGCACCAGACGATATGTCTCCGACAGATCCTGGCGCACCAAGACGTACATCTTAGGCTGTTGTGGGGACATGGCGAATCTCCTCCACAGCAACCCAATCCGGCTCATTGCCTTCGCGAGGACGCTCGATCCGCTCATACTCCAGCCCCCTCATCAGACCGTAGGCGATGAGCAGGTGCCGGCACCTGCGCGACTTCTTTCTGCAGTCCGGCTGTATCCGCCACTGCTCCTCCCACTTTCCCTCGCGCTGCGCTTTCTTGAACTCGGCCTTGCCGGCGCGGAGCGCCGACGCAAGCATCTTGATTTCCGCCTTGATTTCCCTTGTGTCCATGGTACGTGCTCCTTCCGAGCGTTTGTTGGTGGATGACTGCTACCAGAAACGGCGGAAGGGCGTCAAGGCGGCTTGAACACCCGTACCTATGTAAATCCACGGATCTACGTCATGGCGTTCTCCTTATCACGATCGTCTTCTCGACCGAGACGAGGTTGAGCAGGGAACAGCGCAGGATCGCTTCTTGGATGCGTGTCCTCGCCGTGTCGGCCGCGCCGACCTTGTCCGCAAAGCAGATTATCTTCAGCCTTCCTGCGGACACCGAGAGCCACAAGGCGTCGTACTCGACGTCTAAGGGCACCTCCGTGAGAAGGCATTTCAACAGAGCGAGTTCGAAAAGTTGCAGGGGCTCCGAGGAGCAATCCACGGGAGGCCCGAACTTATTTGACGCACGGTTGTACGTCGCCAAGATCAAATTCCTTCCTTGGCCGGTTCCTGCTTCATGATGCCGGAGATTTCCGTGGCGTACATGGTGATGTGCGACTCGGCGACAGAGCCGTTCACCAGATTCTCTTTGAACGCCTCCGTCATGGTCTTGATGAGGTCGCACATAACAGACAGCCGGTCGAGCTGGTCATCAGTCAGCATCTTCATACCTCCTTGATGTCGAGATCCTTGTTGTAGAGTTTGAGCATGCGCTCGGCGTCGTCCCAAGTGTACAGTCCCGGGAGGTAATGCCCCCCGAACCTCCTCGATACGTTCATGAGCTTTAGGGATATAGCCTTCTGAAAGCGCTGCTGCAAATCGAAGCAGAGCGTCCGGGACTTCTTCTCCGTGCACCGGACGCACATGTCCCAACCGTCTTCGCCGGCGCCGACGTTCCTGATGAGGAAGTCCTGCGAACGGAAGTAGTCGCGGACAGAGACGGCGAGGGCGCCCGCGCGCTCAAGCATGCCATCGGAGTCGTTGGTCTTGACGGCCTCCTGCATGGACTCCGGAGAGATCCCCTGCTTGCCGACGACTGTGACGAGCCAAGACTCGAGGATATCGAAGAACTGGGGCATGGCGGCGAGTCTGTTGCCGAACTCGGCTGTGTTGGCCTTGAGGTATTGCAACCGCTTGTCGTAGACAGTCTTGACGACTTCGTCATCCAACCTGCCAGCGTGCTTCTCGTGCCACTTCTTCTCGAAGAGCAAAAGGTAACTCATGGTTACGGTTGCTTCACTGAGTTCCATCATGGCAACACCCCGTTTCAACCTACACGCCACGCGGAGCGCGACGATGCCCGCCGGGCGTCCGCCTCTTGGTGGAATATACTAACCTGCAGGGGGACTTTAACCTAATGCTGTAGTTGGCTGGAAGTCTCGTTGATAATCTGGGAGGTCTCAACGTTGAGGGAGGCCATAGTGTCCATCATGACACGGACCTCGAGTAGGTCGCCGTCCAAGCCCGAGAGTCTCTTAACGCCCTTGCCAAGGTTGTATGCTTTCACCAGACGATTGTCTGGTTTTGCCATACGCTTCTCGGTCCATTGCTGGCTGGGTGACGGGGTGGGTGTGCTGTTGGGAGAAGAAATTTCAAGGGAAAGGCCCGGCTGGGGCAGACTGGCCTGTGTCTTTGATATTGACACACAAGAAATCCAGGCGGCGATGGCCAAGAATGAGATCAATCCGACGTAGTATTTCATCGTGTGACCGTTTTTCGCCTTCCACACGTGGGGTTTGTATGCAGACTTTATTACGCCGGCGAGACGAAATGCGAAGCGGTACTTCGCATTGATGAAAAGGTGGTCGGGGCGACTGGATTTGAACCAGCGAACCTCTTGGCCCCCAGCCAAGCGTTCTAACCAGGCTGAACTACGCCCCGACGATGTCACCATGTCTTGCAGGACTCCACCAACTCGCGCAAGTGTCTGCAAGGCTTCCTCTTGAAATGTTTCGAGACGACGCATCCACATACCGCGCAGATGATGGTCGCTGGTTTCAAACTGTACTTTGCGATCGCCTTGTACGCGCTCAGCAGATCGCCCGCCAATGTGTCGCCAGGCTCTCTTTCTCGATCTTCGACATTCTCTTGATCGTACGCTCCCGCCTCATGGCCTCTTTGAGGCTGCCGCATTGCTCCACGTAAGTCAATGTCACGGGGATTCCCAAAGCTTTCAAGCATCGTGCACCCCTTCCAGTGTTATGCCTCTTCACGCGTGCGTCGACGTCACCGGTCATGCCCGTGTACAAGGCACCTTTCGAACACCGTACCATGTACGTGTACCACTGCTTCATGGTAGACATCCTGGTGCGCGAGGATTTGAACCCCGATTCCCGACCCCTGAGGGTCGCGTCCTACTTTTAGACGACACACCAATTTTGGCTGGGGTGCAGGGACTTGAACCCCGAACGGTCAGATCCAGAGTCTGATGCTCTACCATTGAGCTACACCCCATCGTATCTGGTCGGAGCGGTCCGATTTGAACGGACGATCCCCACGTCCCGAACGTGGTGCGATAAACCAGGCTTCGCTACGCTCCGTTTGAATCCTGCTCCTTTACAATCGACACAAGGTCGTCGAACGCACAGAGGCACTCTGCCTCTGCCAACCTCACCATCGACTTTTTGTCAGACACCAACAGGCGGTAGCCTTCAACTATTTTCTTGGCGTCCTCCATGTCGATGATGACTACATCCGAACCCCTGCGAACCGACATGTTCTCCTCGTTTCTGGCTGGGGTGGCAGGACTCGAACCTGCGACACCGACCTCCAAAGGGTCGTGTTCTAGCCGCTGAACTACACCCCATCGTATCTGGTCGAGGCGGTCCGATTTGAACGGACGATCCCGTGCTCCCAAAGCACGTGCGATGACCAGGCTTCGCTACGCCTCGATGTTTGTCTTCCTCATCGTGACCTCGTACGGCGACAAGTAGTACCTTCCGACTCGGTAGTCCGCGTAGCCTTCCTTCCGATTCCCCTTGAAGCTGTGCTTTCCTGCGGGGGGATTCGGGAGATCGGCCACCGTCTTCCTCTGGTCGTAGAGCATGAGCCGGCTGCCGTCTTTCGTGTACCACTTGTCATAGTACCCCACACACA